>Ga0209382_10013163_pt1 | contig 10174 bp, 10 predicted proteins | sample SoiMetdeltSBSDD5_FD_187599 | JGI IMG/M metagenome (GOLD analysis project Ga0209382, IMG submission 187599) | Bulk soil microbial communities from a Populus tree surrounding site in Tennessee, USA - Soil MetaG P. deltoides SBSDD5 (SPAdes) (version 2) | ecosystem: Environmental > Terrestrial >...
AAGAGCCCCTGTCCCATTCGCGACGGCTGATGCCCTGGTTTACCTCAGTAACGCCAGCTCTTCAGGTCCCCACCCGCCGGCGCCGTCTGCAGCATCCGCTCGACCGCCCACGGCAGCACCATCTGCGGGTATCGCAGCCGCGAATACGCGTTCGCCCGCGTGTGATCGCCGTTCCAGCAATGCTCGGCGCGGTCGCCATAGGCCACCACCGCATGCGCCGGCGGGTCCGCTTTCTTCAGGAATTCCTCCACCTTGTAGACCGCGTTGTTCAGGTAGTAGTTGTCCATGTCGCCGACGTAGATCCGCAACTTGCCGTCGAGCAGCGGGGCGAGGCGCTTCCAGTCGCGCTGCAGGATGTACGAGAGGTCGTAGTGATCGCGCCAATACTTGGCGACGTCGCGATCGATCTCGCCCGTGAGCTTGTTCCAGATCGGCTTGGGGTAACCGTCCGCGCCCACCGGTGAGAACACCGACTCCCACACGGCCCACTGGTCGCCCGAGCGGTCGTTCGTGCCTAACGCCAGCTCGCGGTGGTTGATCTGTTCGAGCGTCGTGGCCACATGGCCGAGGTAGTTGCGGAGTCCCGGCCGCGGCGTGCGCTTGAACGGGCCTTCATTGAAGTAGGCGTTCTTGTCCTCGTAGATGTTTACCACCGTGTACGCGCGGAAATCGATCGGGTCCGGGCACGCCACCCACGCGCCGTTGAAGTCGTTAGGGTAGAACATCTGCACGGCGAGCGCCTCCCACCCTCCCGTCGAGCCTCCGTACGTGAACCGCGCCCATCCCGCGCCGATGCCGCGGAAGCGGCGCTCGATCTCGGGCACGAGCTCCTTCATGATCGCGTCGCCGTACGGTCCGTTGTTCTCCGAATTCACCGCGTAGGAGTCGTCGTAGTACGGCGTCGCGTGCTGAATCTGCAGAAGCAGCACGCGCGGGAACCCCGCGCCAGTCCAGTCCTTGTAGAACTGGTAGCCGTACTCCTCCTGAATCCGGTTGTAGCCGGCGAGTGAGAAGCGCTCGGAGTAATCAGGCTTGAGGTCGGGGTTGGGCGGCGTCTCGCGCCAGTAATCCACTGCCGCGGGAAAGTGCCCGTGATTGATCACCAGCGGATACCGCGCGTCGGGGTGCGAGTCGAATCCCTCGGGCAACAGCACCCATGCGCCGAGGTACATGTCGCCGCCCCAGAATTTGGAGAGCAGGTCGGACTTGATGCGCACATACTTCACGTACTTGCTCTCCTGCTTCGCGAAGTCCTCGACGGGCGGGATTTCCTGGTCGAGCACCAGCGATATCGCGCTCGACTTGGAGAACGAGACGCTGACAGGACGCGAGTAGAGGTTTCCGGGCTTTCGCGCGTACGACTGCCCTTCCCACTTGTCAGGCGGCAGCTTGACAGTGTGGCCGTCGCTCCGGTGGAAAGTCTGGTAGCGGTTGATCATCGCCTGGACGCGGTAGCGTCCGGGCTTGAGATCGGCGAGCGAGCGGATCGGGTAGCCGAACGCTTTCGCGTCGACGACCTGCGCGGCACCGGGGCGCCAGCCGTCGACGTCGACGCCGAACACCTGCGCCGTGGTAACCGCGTCGCTGACCTGGAGCCTCGGCTCGCCGGCAGTGTCGGCGGAGATCATCACCAGCAAGCGACCATCGAGCGGTGTGGCCGAGCGCTCGGTGGGAAACGTCACGGAGAAGCGCTGCGCGGCGGCGGTGTGACCGACGAGCGCGAGGGCCACGGCGGCAAACAAGGGGCGCTGCACGGCCGGCTCCGGAAGAAGTTGCGAGCGAAGCTACGCGGCTCGAAGGTGGACGCAATGCGTCCGTACGGCCATCGTACCGGGACGCCAGGCGATAGCTTTCCGCGAGTCGCGGACGTGACCTCCCACCTGACTGCGCGGTAATGACGCTCTCCTACGAAGCCTCCGGTGTCCGATACGACGAGCTCGACGCGTTCAAGCGCGCCTGTCAGCGCGCGGCGCGTGCTACTACCAGTGCGCTCGATGCAACCGGCTACAGCGAGCCCGCGGAGACTCGAGGCGAGAGCGCGTATCTCCTCGAGGCCACCGACCACTACCTCGCGCACGTCGAAGAAGGACTCGGCACCAAGAACCTCGTCGCCGACGCCGTAGCCGCCGCCACCGGCAAGACCTGGTATCGCGAGATCGGCATCGACACCGTCGCGACCATCGTCAACGACGTCATCACGAGCGGCGCCCTGCCCATCTCGATCGCGATGCACGCGGCCGTCGGCGATTCCGCCTGGTTCGCCGACAGAGCGCGCGCGGCCGCGCTCGTAGAAGGTTTCGCCGAGGGCTGCCGAGCGTCGGGTGCCGTGTGGGGTGGCGGAGAGACGCCGACGCTTCGCGGCGTCGTCAATCCATCGACCATCGTGCTCGCGGGTTCGGCCGTCGGCAGAATCGCGCCCAAGCGCCTGCGAGTCGTCGGCGACATTCACGACGGCGACGCGATCATCTTCCTCGCCTCGGCAGGCATCCAGACGAACGGCCTGACGCTCTGTCGACAGATTGCCGAGCGTCTGCCTAACGGGTACATGACGCCGATCGGGCATGGGGACGAGCGAACGTTCGGCGAAGCGCTGCTCGCGCCGTCGGTCATCTACGCGGCGTTCGTCCGCGAGTCCCAGCGCAAGGGGATCAAGCTGAATTACCTCGCGCACGTCACCGGCCACGGCTGGCGCAAGCTGATGCGCATCGAGGAGCCGTTCGTGTACGAGATCACCGAGCCGCGCGAGGCCCCCGCGCTGTTCGAGTTCATGATCGAGGCCGGCCCGATCGAGAGGCGCGAGGCCTACGCGACGTTCAACATGGGCGTGGGCTTCGCCGCCTACGTCTCGCCGTCGCAGGTGGAGTCGACGCTCGCCGCCGCCGCGTCCACCGGGTACGACGCCTGGCTCGCGGGACGCGTGCGGAAGGCCGGCTCGCGGAAGGCCGTGGTCGTCCCCAAACTTGGACTCGAATTCGAAGGCGACACGCTTCAGCTCCGGTGAAAAAGACGGTCCTCCTCTATGGTATCCTTGGCGGCCTGTTGGTGGCCGTGCTCAAGGTCGTGGAGTATCGCTTTCTCGTGATCGAGCACTCGCTCGAGATCTACGGCGGCATCATCGCGGTCATCTTCTCCGCCCTCGGCATCTGGCTCGGGCTCAAGCTCACGCGGCCGCGCGAGACCGTCATCACGAAGGAAGTGCCGGTGGAAGTCCGGGTTCCCGTCCCGGCCAACGGGCCATTCGTTCGAAACCAGGCCCGGGTCGAGCAGCTCGGCATCACGCCGCGAGAGCTCGACATTCTCGAGGCGATGGCGGCTGGGCTCAGCAATCGCGAGATCGCCGAGCGGCTTTTCTTGAGCGAGAATACCGTGAAGACCCACGCTGGCCGACTGTTCGACAAGCTCGCTGCCAGAAGGCGAACGCAGGCTGTGCAGCTCGCGAAGGAGGCGGGACTGATCCCCTGAAAGGGTGAATCTTCAGCGTTTTCGGAAGAATCACCCCTTTTGGTGACGCGGAAACCGGCTGAACGCGCGAGACTGGCGGCCGTTCACTCGCGTTTTCCCCTTCGGAGGATTCGATCCATGAAGAAAACCGTGCTCACCTTTGGTCTCATCGCCGGCGGGATCCTCTCGGTGATGATGGTGCTGTCGATCGTTTTCTTCGCGGACGCGATCGGGTTCGATCGGGGTGAGATCGTCGGCTACACGTCGATGGTCGTCGCCTTCCTGCTGATCTTCTTCGGCGTCCGGGCGTACCGCGACAACGTGGCGGGCGGCACGGTCACCTTTGGCCGAGCGTTCGCGGTTGGTGGGTTGATCGCAGTCGTGGCGTCGGCGTGCTACGTCGCTACGTGGGAAGTGATCTACTTCAAGGTTGCCCCAAACTGGGGTGTGCAGTACCGGGACTACCTGGTGTCGAAGGCGCGCGCCGAGGGGAAGAGCGAGGCAGCGATTGCGGAGACGAAGGCGGAGACAGACCGGTTCCTGGAGCGATACAAGAACCCGGTGTTCAACGTGGCGGTCACGTTCCTTGAGCCGCTGCCGGTGGCGTTGATCGTGACGCTGATCTCGGCCGGGGTGTTGAGTCGGCGGCGGAAATCCGATCGAGCGGCCGATCAAGGGGTCAGACCCCTTGAAAGTCAAAGGGCCTAGTCTCAACGACTTGAGTTTCAAGGGGTCAGAACCCTTGATCGGCTGGTTTCAAGGGCTCTGACCCCTTGATCGGGTTTGGGGTAGCTTGGGCCGCATGACCACCAGGCTCGACAAACCGATCAAGCGCGAGCTCGAGCACGAGGGTGTGCTCTACACGATCACCATCTCGCCGGACGGCATCCGAGTCGTCGAGAAGGGCAAGCGCAAAGGCCGCGACGTCTCATGGACGACGATCATCTCTGGCGACGCCGAGCTGAACGAGGCCTTGCGGATCTCGGTCGATGCGACTCGATCGACCGATGAGTAGCCGCTGGCGGCATGTGATCCCACTGAGGCGGGCCGCGCAGCGCGCGCTGGTGGCTGCTGCCATTACCGCGCTCCCGTTAGGCGCGCAACAGCCGCGCGCCACACTCATCCTCGTGAACGGTCGTGTGCTGACCGTCGATTCCACCGATCGCGTCGCCCAGGCCGTCGGCATCGCCGGCAATCGCATCGTGGCCGTCGGGACGACCGAGGACGTCGAGCGAGCGGCCGCGCCTAACGCGCGACGCATCGACCTCGCTGGGCGCGCCGTCACCCCAGGACTCCTCGACGCCCACGCACACTTCTCAGGGGGCGGCGCCGACCGCCTCTTCGTCCTCGACCTGAGCTACCCGAACGTCAAGAGCATCCCGGATGTCGCCGCCGCGGTTCGGTCGAAGGCGGCCGGCGCGGCGAAAGGCGCCTGGATCCAGGGTCGCGGCTGGGACGAGGGCAAGCTCACCGAGCGTCGCGTCATCACCGCGAAGGATCTCGACGCCGCCTCGCCCGACAATCCTGTCGTCCTCACCCAGACCACGGGCCACTACGTCGTCGCCAACAGTGCCGCGCTTCGCCTCGCCGGCATCACGAAGGAGACGCGCGACCCACCGAACGGGACGATCGACCGCAACCCCGACGGTACGCCGACAGGCCTGTTGCGCGAATCGGCGGCGGGGCTCGTTCGTCGCCTCGTGCCTCCGCGATCCGCCGCCGAAACCGAAGCCGGGATCCGCGACTTCGCGAAAGCCTTCAACGCCGAAGGGATGACGGGCCTCAAGGACCCGGGCATCTCGTCACAGACGTGGGACATCTACAGGAAGGTCGAGCGAGACAGCGCGCTCACCGTGCGCGTATTCGCGCTCTGGTCTGGAGGCCGTTCGGTCGAAGGGGCCAGGCAGTTGATCGCCGAACGTGCCGCGATGACGAAGCCTAACGAGAGCACGGGCGACGACCACGTCATCGCCGGCGGCGTGAAGCTTTACGCGGACGGCTCCGGCGGCGCACGGACCGCGTGGCTCTACGACGACTGGAACAAGGATTATCGCGGCGTCGACGCCGGCAACCGCGGGTATCCGGCGTCGAATGCCGACACGATCCGCATGCTGATCCGCATGTACCACGATGCGGGCATGCACGTGTCGGTGCACTCGATAGGCGACCGCGCCATCGATTGGGTCGTGGACACCTACGACCAGGCGATGCGCGAGAACCCGAAGAAGGGGCTGCGGCACGGAATCATTCACTCCAACATCCCGACCGACCGCGCCATCGACGTGATGGCCAGGCTGCAGCACGAGTTCGACGCCGGCTTCCCGGAGCCATCCGCGACGTTCACCTGGTGGCTCGGCGACACGTATGCGGGGAACTTCGGTCCGACGCGGTCGCTGCGACTGAATCCGTTCAGGACGTTCCGCGCGAAAGGCATGACGTGGGCGAACGGGTCCGACTACGGCGTCACGCCGTTTCCCGCACGGTACGGTATCTGGGCGGCGATCGCGCGTGAGCCATTGTTAGGCGTGTACGGCAAGGACCCGTTCGGGCGCGCGGAGTCGGTCGACGTGCACGCGGCGCTTCGCGCGGTGACGATCTGGGCGGCCCGGCAGATGTTCCTGGAGAAGAAGATCGGGTCGATCGAGGTCGGGAAGTACGCCGACCTGGCGGTGTGGGATCGCGACTTCTATTCGGTCCCGACAGCCGAGATCAAGGACGCGAAATGCCTCATGACGATCTTCGACGGCAGAGTGGTGTTCAATAAGTTGAATCCGTGACACCACAAGAGGCGCCATGAGGAACCGGCAGTACTCGAGCCTGATCGCGGTCGGGCTCGTTGCGATGAGCGTGGCCACACCCACGCAGGCACAAACCAGCAGATCGACGACGGCAGCCGACTCGCGACCGTTCGTCGTCGGCGAGCGGCTCTCCTACGACGTGCAATTCGGCGTCATCAAGGTCGGCACCGGATCGATGGAGGTACGCGGCATCGACACGGTGCGGGGCCGAAGCGCGTATCACACGACGTTCCGCATCAGCGGCGGCATCCCCCTCTTCAGCGTGGAGGACGTCTTCGAGAGCTGGTTCGCGACCGACGACCTCGCCTCGCTTCGTTTCATCCAGGATCAGAACGAAGGCACGAAGGAGCGGCAGCATCATTACGAGATTTTCCCGGAGCGCCGCACGTACGACGACCTGACGGACGAAAAGCCGGAGCAGCCGTCGGTCGCGGACCCGCTCGACGATGGCTCGTTCGTGTACTTCGTTCGCACGGTGCCGCTCGAGGTCGGGAAAACCTACGAATTCCAGCGGTACTTCAAGCCCGACCGCAATCCCGTCACGATTCGCGTGCTGCGTCGCGAACGTGTGAAGGTGCCCGCGGGCACGTTCGAGGCGGTGGTGATCCAGCCCGTGATCAAGACAAAGGGAGTGTTCTCCGAGGACGGCCACGCGGAGCTGTGGATCTCGGACGACGAACGACGCATGATCCTCCAGATGAAATCGCGTCTGTCGTTCGGGTCGCTGGATCTATATCTGACCAACGTCCGTCGCCCGTGACGTCGGCAACGGTGGCGCGGGCTCGGCTGGCTCGGCCGTCGTGGGATCGATGACATTCCACACTTCGAGCACGCGATCCGCCGGGAGTCCGCCGCGCCGTGCGTGCTCGCGAATCAGATCAGGATTCGGCGCGATGTACACGCACGTGAGCTTGTCCTCCGTCACGTAGCTCATGACCCACTGAATACGCGGCCCGAGCTGTTGGATGACCTCACACGTCCGCTTCGCGATTCCTCGGAGCTCCGCCGCCGAGAGTGCTGCCGCGTTCAGGATTTCTCGCTCGACAATGTATTTCGGCATCGTTGTGTTCCCTGTGAGGAGAGTCATCTTCCGTCAACGCACGAGCAACATGAGGCGGGATGGTTAGCTGCCCCTTTCGCTCGCGATTAGCTGGGAATTAGCTGCGAACGAGGTCATGGTCACCGTTCAATTCCTCGGGGGCGCCTGTCTTCGGTCGGGAGACACGGCCCTCGGCGGCCCGCCCGCGCAGCGCCACCGCGTCGCACTGCTCGCGCTGATCGTCGCCGCGTGGCCGCAGCCACTCTCGCGAGACCGCGCGATGGCGCTCCTGTGGCCGGAGCGGGACGTGTCGAACGCGCGTCGCCTCCTCAACCTCGCCGTCCACGTGCTGCGCTCGGCGCTTGGCGAGGGCAGCATTGCCTCGACCGGCGATAGCCTGCTGCTCATTCCAGCGCTCGTTAGGTGCGACCTTCACGACCTGCGCGTCGCGATCGCCGCCGGGGAGTCGGAGCGCATCGCGCGGCTCTACACGGGCACACTGCTGGAGGGATTCCACCTCGACGACTCGACCGAGTTCGGCTACTGGCTCGACGAGCGTCGGACCGAGCTGGCTCACGCGTACACCGGCGCCCTGCTCGCGATCGCGAGTGCGCAGGAAAAGTCCGGGGATGTTCATGGCCGAGTCGGCACGTGTCGCCGCCTGGTGGCGTCGGAGCCGCACTCGGCGGTCCATGCACGCGCCCTGATGCGGGCGCTCGACGCCGCCGGCGACCGGGCGGGCGCCATCCAGCATGCGACGGAGCATGCGCAGCGCGTGCGCGCAGACCTCGAGCTCGAGCCTGACCCGAGCGTGGCGGCCCTCGCCGAAGAGCTCCGCCTCGCTCCCGTTAGGCGTCAGCCGCTGCCGGACAGCGAGAGGCGACACGGGTCGGTCGCCGTGCTTCCCTTCCTCAATTTCAGCGCGTCTCCCGAGGACGAGTACTTCGCGGACGGCATCACCGAGGACGTCATCGCGCATCTGTCCAAGATCCATGGCCTGCGCGTGATCTCCCGGACGTCCGTGCTCCCGTTCAAGCATCGGCCGCAGACCATGAAGGAGATCGCCGCCAGGCTCGGGGCCACGACACTGCTGGACGGGAGCGTCAGACACGCCGGCGATCGCGTGCGGATCGTGGCGACGCTCATCGACGCCGGGACGGACCGGCACCTCTGGGCGGAAACGTACGACCGTCACCTCACGGACATCTTCGCGATCCAGACGGACGTCGCGCTGCACATCGCGGCCGCGCTCGAGGCCGAGCTGTCGGGCGACGAGCAGGCGCGCGTGCGACGTGAGCCCACGAGGGACGTGCACGCGTATCGACTGTTTCTACGGGGACGTCAGTCGTTCATCACGTTCACACAGGAGTCGTTGCTTCGCGCGATCGACCTCTTCGAGGGCGCGATCGCACACGACCCGACGTTCGCGCTGGCATTCGCGCACGTGGCCATGGCGCTCACGGAGCTGGCGGAGGCAGGTGCGATGCCGCCCGACGTCGCGTACGAGCGCGCGGCGCGCGCGGTCGCGAAGGCCCTGGAGCTCGATCCGGACCTCGGTGCCGCGCACTGTACGCTCGGCCATCTCAAGACGGCGCGCGAGCTGGACTGGGAAGGCGCAGAGCGCGAGTTCAAGCGGGCGATCGAGCTGAGCCCGAGCGGCGCCGAAGCGTATGACCTGTACGGGCGGCTGTGCGTGGGTCTCGAGCGGTACGATGATGCATTGGCGTTGCTGCGACGCGCGCAGGAGCTCGACCCGCTGGCGCACGGGATGGATATCGTGACGGCGCTCCTGCGCGCGGGACGATACGATGAGGCTGTTGCTCGGGCCGAGGAAGCCGTGGCCGTGTACGATGCACAGGATCGTGCGCGGGCCACGCTCGGGTGGGCGTACCTTCTCTGCGGACGAAAGCGAGAGGGGCTCGCGGAGTTGGAACGGGCCGTCGCGCTTTCGCCGACCAACACCTTGTGGTTAGGCCAGCTCGGTGCAGCGTATGCCAGGGTCGGCGATCACCCGAGAGCGAGAGCAACGCTGCGCGATCTCGAGACGAGAGCGCAGAGCGCCTACGTGTCCCCGTTTCATTTCGCCTACGTTTACACGGGACTCGGCGACGACGACCGTGCTATCGATTGGCTCGAGCGCGCGGTGGCGGAGCGGGCCGGGCCGGTGTTCGGTCTCAAGGGCTCGTTCCTGTTCTCGTCGCTGCACGCGCACCCGAGGTTTCGAGCGCTCCTTCGCCAGCTGAAGCTCGCGTGACGCGCGGCTAACGTTTCCCTTCGCATGCCAATGCCTGTCGCACTGTCCGACGACACCACCGAGAGGGCGCTCGCCTCGATCCGGCGCTACGCCGCCGAACATCTGGAACAGGAGATGGGCGAGCTGCAAGCGCGTCTCCTGCTCGAGTTCTTCCTGAAAGAGATCGCGCCGTCGGTGTACAACGCGGCGATTGCGGATGCGCAGACGTATCTCCGCGATCGCGTCGCCGATCTCGAGGGTGCCTGCTACGCGCCGGAGTTCGGGTACTGGCCGAAGGGGACGGGTCGGAAGTCACGCTGAGTTGCGGCTCGTTGCCAGCCAGTCACCCAAATGAGAACGGCAAGACCTAACGCGGATTAACACCGATGACGACGATGACGCGGATCGGCTCCGCCGGTACTCACACTCCCGTCCGCCAGGCAAGCCCTCGGTGGCGTTGCTGATGACCAACGAACCTCGTTCGGAGTGGTTTTCGGGCAGAAGGTTCGGATGTCTCGGAATGCATCCGCGTCATCGTGGTGATCGTGGTTCATCCGCGTCAGGTCTTCCGTTGTCTTGCGGTGTCAATGCTCGATGCGTCCCGGGTTGCACCGGACCGAGGCCCAAAACTTTTGTCCACCTACTTAGCTCGACTTTGGCCCG
>Ga0209382_10013164_pt1 | contig 10174 bp, 5 predicted proteins | sample SoiMetdeltSBSDD5_FD_187599 | JGI IMG/M metagenome (GOLD analysis project Ga0209382, IMG submission 187599) | Bulk soil microbial communities from a Populus tree surrounding site in Tennessee, USA - Soil MetaG P. deltoides SBSDD5 (SPAdes) (version 2) | ecosystem: Environmental > Terrestrial >...
CTCCGACGGCAGGAAATCGGTGAAGTTCTCCACCCCCGTCTCGGTGACGACGACCGTGTCCTCGTAGCGGAGGTAGAGGTTCTCTTCGCGAACCCAGAGCTGCGGATCGATCGAGAAGACCTGGCCGGGCTTGAGCGGTTCGCCGGCGTAGCGTCCGACATCGTGCACCGCCATGCCGACGGTATGAGAGAAGACGCCGCCGCCGGTCTCGACCAGGGTGCGGGCGGCCTTTTCGAACGTCGGCTTCGAGAACTTGGTGCGCGCGAAGATCGGCTCCATGGCCTTGGCCGCTTCGTCCATGATCTGCCGGGTCGTGAGCCCCGGCTTGATGCGCGACATCACCGCGTTGCGGTACTCGAGGATGAACTGCAGCAGCTCGCGCTGCCACGGCGCGTACTTGCCGTTGACCGGCCACACCCGGCCGATGTCGCTGGTGTAGTAGCGGAGATCGGGCGCGTAATCCATCAACACCAGGTCGCCGTCCTTGAGCGTGGACGTGTTCCTGAAGTAGTGCATGTTGTTGATGTTGTCGGTGCCGCTGGCGGTGATCGAGCGGTAGCCTTCCTGGCGCGCGTCGTTGACCAGGAACACGTAGTGGGCAGCGGCGTCGAGCTGATACTCGGTCACGCCTGGTTCGGTGCTGCGCATCGCCTCCAGCAAACCGAGCCCGGCGATCTGCGACGCCCGCCGCAGCACCGCGATCTCGCGCGTGCTCTTGATGCTGCGCATGTCGTCGAGGATCGGGTTCAGGTTGCGGACGTCGGCGCGCGGCTGCCGGGCGCGGATCAACTCGACGAAGCGCCGCTGACGCGAGACCGCGCCGTCCCAGTAGTCGTTGGCGCGCGCGGTTTCGGCGGAGACCAGTTCCCCTCGACTCTGCCCGAGGTTCTCGGCCGGGCTGTACTCCACGTAGATCGCCGGCGGCGCGGCACCACGCCCGCCTCGCCCCCCGCCGCCGCGTCCGTCGGTCGGACCGAATGCGAGAGGCCACCCGGCCGCGGTCATCGCCTGCAGCGGCTGGACGTCGTCGGCACCGGAGATCCGTCTGACCAGATCGCCATCGTCGGCCGAGAGCACCCGCCCTTCCGCGGCCTCGAGCCGCGCGTTGCGCGGCGGCAGGTAGAGGGTGACCTTCTTGGTGCGTCCATCGAGCAGCAAGTACGCGCCCGGCGTTTCGATTCCCGACAGGTAGTAGAACGAGTTGTGCTGACGGGGAAGCGTGAAGCCTTCGGTCTGGTGGACGCCCTGCAGCACCGCGACCGCGTTGTCGCCGATCTTCTCGAAGACCTGGCCATGACGCGCCCGGAATTCGTCGGCGGGGAAGTCGGTCTGGTAGTACTGCGCGCCCGCGATCGATGGCGCTCCAACGAGGACCGCGAGTGACGCAATGCCCCGGGCGATGACGAGCGCGAATGACCTCATAGACAACTGTGATTCTAGGGCGGCGGCCCTTTTATGGTCACATCACTTTTTCCGATTTGCTTCGCCCGTCCCACGGCCTCAGCATCGGCGGATTCCGAGGCGTTTTTCGCAGATTGGGAGGGGCATCATGAAGGGCTTGCTACTTGCCCTGGCGTTCTGCCTGGCGGCGTCGCCGGCGCGGGCGCAGGAGCAGCGCGGGTCGATCGAGGGTATCGTCCGCGACAGCTCCGGCGGTGTGCTGCCGGGTGTCACGATCGAGGCTCGCAGCCCGTCGATGGCTGGCGTGCAGAGCACGGTCACGGATACCAACGGCCTGTATCGTTTCCCCGCGCTCCCGCCCGGGCGCTACGAGGTGACCGCCGCGTTGCAAGGGTTCCAGGCGGCGAAGTCGTCGGACGTCCGGCTCGAGCTCGGGCAGATCCTCAAGATCGATCTGACGATGGGCGTTGCCGGTGTGAGCGAGACCGTCAAAGTCACGGGTGAATCACCGCTGATCGACGTCAAGCAGAACGCCGCCGGCGCGAACGTGCAGGCGGAGGTCATCGAGCGGATCCCCAAAGGGCGGGATTTCGCGGCGGTCGTGACGTCGGCGCCCGGCATCACCAGCGAGGCCAGGAACCGTGGCATCCAAATCGACGGCGCGAGCGGCGCCGACAACCGCTTCCTGATCGACGGTGTCGACACGACCAATCTGCTCAACGGCACGTCGGGCAAGACGCTGCCGGTCGATTTCGTTCAGGAAGTACAGGCCAAGGCGAGCGGTTATGCGGCGGAATACCGCGCCTCGCTCGGCGGAGTGATCAGCGCGGTCAGCAAGTCAGGCGGCAACCAGTATCACGGCAGCGCCGGGATCTACTTCACCGGTGACAACCTCCAAGGCGACGTTCGCCAGACCTTGCGGCTCAGCCCGTCGAACCAGAACGTGGCCGAGTACGTGACGACACCGGTCGATGACTACTCGAGCCCCGAGCCTGTCTTCGACTTCGGGGGCGCGATCAAGCGAGACCGCCTCTGGTTCTACGTCGGTTACGACCGGAGCTGGACCGAGCGGACCCGCACGGTTCGCTTCGGTGCGACCGGCCCAATCGGAACGTTCACCCAGAAGCCGACCACGAACCTGGTCAACTACAACGTCACTGGTCAAATCACTCGCAACCTGCGCGGCAGGTTCGCGGCCTCGAATCAGCGCGACACCGGCGGCTATGGGCTGCCGAACTCCGGGCCCGGCGGGGTCAGCACGTCGACCGCCTCGCAGTTTCCGGCAGTGATCCGGCGCGACGCTTCGAACGACTCGTACTCGGGCGTGCTCGACTGGGTCGTCAACAACCGAACCTACGTCAACGTCACGACCACGAGGTTCAAGGTCAATCAGCACGACGTGGGCACGTTCAGCACGGCGCTGCGGCACCAATTCCAGGCGTCCAACTTCCAGTTCACGGAGATTCCCGTCAGCCTGCAGAAGGTCAACGGCTTCACCGACAATCCATCGAGCTCGCAGTTCGTGCGCGGCGGCCTCAGCCGCTTCAACTTCAATGCCGACGTCACCCGCTATGGGAACTGGCGCGGTCAGCACTCGATCAAAGGCGGGTTCCAGATTGAGCGGATCGTCGACGACACGCTCTCGGGGGAGCAGGCGCCGACCGTGCAACTCTTCTGGGATCAGTCCTACGCGCTCAACGACGGAAGGCGGATCCGCGGCACCTACGGCTACTACAACGTCGTGCGGTTCGTGACCATCGGCGACATCGAATCCAACAACGTCGGTCTGTTCGTGCAGGACGCGTGGACGCTCAACCGCAAGCTCACGCTCAACCTGGGGATCCGGACCGAGAGCGAGGACGTGCCGTCGTACCGTCCCAACAATCCAGGGGTGCACTTCAACTTCGGCGACAAGATCGCGCCGCGAGCCGGCTTCGCCTATGACGTCAAGGGCAACAGCCAATGGAAGGTCTACGGCAGCTGGGGCGTGTTCTACGACCTCATGAAGCTGACGATCGGCCGGGTGATGTTCGGCGGCGACATCTGGATGAACAACTACTACGCCCTCGACACCTTCGACTGGCCGTCGATCTCGTGCGGTGACGGCGGGCCGGGCAGCGGATGCCCGGGGGCGTTCATCACCCAGTTCGATTTCCGCCCGGTGGCCAACAACCCGTCGCACGATCTCGTCGATCCGGATCTCAAGCCGGCGCGGTCGCAAGAGCTGACGTTCGGCGTCGACCACGAGCTGACGAAGACGATGTCCGTCGGCATGCGCTACGCGCACAAGTGGGTCGACTACGCGATCGAGGCGGTGTGCAACTTCACGCCCAGCGGCGAGGAAGACTGCGGTGTCAACAACCCCGGCTTCGGCAGCGAGCTGGGCACGTATCCGCTCGGGCGCACCAATCCAGCGCAGCCCGCGGCGGTGCGCGATTACGACGGCCTCGAGTTCCGGCTGCGCAAGCGGCTGGCGAATCGCTGGTCGGCCGACGTGAGCTATCTGTACAGCAATCTGCGCGGCAACTGGTCGGGCATTGCCAGCTCCGACGAGGCCGTCGGCAGCCTGCAGCCGAACTCGGGCCGCTCGTTCAACCTGCTGTACTACTCCTACGACACGCGCGGCAACGTCACCGTCGGACCACAGGGCACCGATCGGCCGCACCAGTTCAAGATGCAGGGAACCTACGATCTGCCGTGGGGGACGCTGGTGGGCGTCAACGCGATCGTCGAGTCGGGCATTCCGCGTTCAACGGTGATGACGCAGAAGAACATCGCGTTCTTCCCGTACGGCCGCGGCGATCTGGGGCGGACCCCGACATATTCACAGGTCGATCTGCTGGTGCAGCAGGAGTTCCGCATGCCGCGCAACCTGCGCATGACGGTCGGCGTGAACGCGGTCAATCTGTTCGACCAGAAGACCATCACGCGCTACAACACCACACCGTTCCGCGATGGCTTCAACGTGTCGGATGCGGCGTTCTTCAGCGGCTTCGATCCGGTGGCGGTGGCCACGGCCTCGAACTTCCGCCGCGACGCGCGTCTCGGCCAGGCGAGCGAGTTTCAGGACTTCCGCGTGATTCGCCTGCAGGCGAAGTTTAGTTTCTGACGCTGTTCATTGCTGACCGCGGATTGCGGATTGCGGATGTGATGATTGTGGATTATAGAGTGCGGATTGACTGATTGCGGATTGTGGATTGACTGACTGCGGATTGCTGATTGGTGGTTGCTGATTCAATCGGCCATCCACAATCCGCGATCCAACAATCCGCAGTCCGCAGTCCGCAGTCCGCAATCGGTGAATTCACCCTTGCCGCAACACCCGCGCGGGATCGATCCGCGCGGCGCGGGCGGCCGGGATCAACCCGGCCAGTCCGCCAATGACGACCAGCACCAGCGCGGCCCCGACGAATGTGCCGGGGTCGCGCGGCGCCAACCCGTAGAGCAGCGTGGCGACGAATCGCGCGGCCCACCAGCTGGCGGCGGCGCCAATCGCCACCCCAATCGCGACCAGCACCGCCACCCGTCCGAGCACCATCCGCACCACGGAACGCGGCTGGGCCCCGAGCGCCATCCGGATCCCGATTTCCGTCCGCCGCCGGTTGACCGCGTACGCCGTCACGCCGTAGAGGCCAAGCCCTGCGAGCAGCAGCGCGAGACCTCCGAAGAATCCCGACAACGTGGCCACCAGCCGCTCCTGGGTGAGCGAGGCGTTCACCTGATCCGCAAGGGGCCGCAGCGTAATCGCCGCGCGCGGATGGACCTGGGTCAGTGCCGTCGTCAGCGGGTTGGCGAGCAGCATCGGCGAACCGGTCAACGCTCGCACGCTGAGCGACATCACCGAGTGCGGCGTCGGATATTGAGCGAACGGGACGTACATGGTCGGCGGCGCGGGGTCGCGCATGTTCCGGTAGGCCGCGTCGCCGACGTAGCCGACGATCAGCCGCTCCGGATTCGTGCCGTTCGGACGCGGAGGCTCGCGCACGGTGTGGCCGACTGGATTGGCGCCGCCCGTGAACCGCCGCGCAAAGGCCTCGTTCACGAGCACGACGGCAGGCGCGCCGGCACGATCGTTGTCTGTCAACGCGCGGCCGCCGATCAGCCGGGTGCCGTAGGTTTCGAGAAAGCCTGCTGTCACGACGTGCACGAACACGCCGCGCTCTCGGATTTCGATCGGCCGGCCATCGATCTGGTCGAGGCGCCATTGCTGGGCGCTGCCGCTGACCGGTGTGACGGTCGACAACGCCACCGACTTCACGCCCGGTACCGACGCGGCCGCTTCACCCATCCGGAGGAACGAGGCGCGCCTGGCTTCCGGATCGAGTTGGAGCGGCTGCAAATTGATCGAGGCGATCAGGACGGGATCGCGATCGAATCCGACGTCCCGCGTCGCCATAATCGAGAACGTCCGCACGAACAGTCCGGCAGCGACGACCAGCACCAGCGACAACGCCACTTGCACGACCACCAGCGTGTTGCCAAGCGCGAAGCGTCCGGATCCGGCAATGCCTCGGCCCTGCTCCTTGATGGCGTCGTTCGGTTGCACCCGCGTGGCCCGCAGCGCTGGCGCCACGCCGAAGAGCAGGGCCGTGGCGCACGCCACCAATGCCGTGAACAACAGGATGCGCCAGTCGATCGCCAGATCGAGGAACACGTTCGAGGTCGACGTCGACAGCTGGCGGACCAGCAGTCCACTGAACCAGCGCGCGAAGAACAGGCCGAGGACCCCGCCGGCTCCCGCGAGCACGAGGCTTTCGCCGAGGAGTTGCCGAGCGAGCCGGAGCCGCGTCGCGCCCAGGGCCAGGCGCACACTCAGCTCGTGGCGACGCGCGGTGCCACGCGCGACGAGCAGGTTGGCGATGTTCGCGCACGCGATGACCAGCACCAGGCCGACGACAATCGTGAGCGCGACCAGCGGACGCTGGTAGCGGGTGCGCAGAAACGAGTTGCCGGTTGCCGCCGAATCGAGCGTGAAGGGGTTTCGAAGGTACTGCTCCTTGTCGTCCGCCCGCCAGTCCGGAGGCATCGTGCGCTCGCGGACCTGCGGCTGGACGCCGCGGAGCGCCGTGGCCGCATCGGTGAGCGTTGTCGCGGGCTTCAGCCGCACCATGATGTTCAGCCACCACGACGACCGCGACGTCAGGCTGCTTTCCTTGCCGCGAATCAGGGTTTCGGTGCCGATGGGAATGGCGATGTCGAAGGTCCGGCCGACATCCAGGCCGAAAAAGGTTGGCGCCGTCACGCCCACAATCGTGAACGGCACACGCTCGACGGTGAGCGAGCGTCCGATGACGTCGGTGGCGCCGCCGAAGCGACGCTGCCAGAACGCATAACTGATGACTGCGACCGCCCCGTTCACACCGCCGCCGTGCGCGTCATCCTCGGTCTGCCAGGTCCGTCCCAGAATCGGGCGGACGCCGAGCACCTCAAAGAAGCTGCCGCTGGCCCAGAGTCCGTCCACGAATTCCGTTCGTCCACCCTGCGAGAGGTTGAAGCGCGTTGCGGACCAGGCCACGGCGCCGTCGACCACCGAGCCGTGATCGCGGACGGCTTCCCAAATGGGGTTGGTGAACGACGTGCGCTCGCCGTTTTCGCCGAGCATGGCCAGCCGCTCTGGTTGGTTTACCGGCAGCGAACGAAGGAGCAAGCTATCGAGAATCGAGAACATCGCCGTGTTGGCCCCGATCCCGAGCGCCAGTGACAGAATCGCAATCGCCGAGATAGCCGGCGCGGCCTTCAGCTCGCGGAGAGCGTCGCGTAACAGCTGCATGGCTTTAGGACGGAAAACACAGGACGACGGTTATCTAATACCCTCATCACATTTCCGAATTATTCGCATTGGTGGAAAGCGATCAAGAATTTACGGCTTTGCAGCCGCATCTAGGCTTGCAGGAAGTCAGCCTTCACGAGGATTATTAAGAGTTCAGTATCAGCGAAACCAGGAGGAATTCATCTTGAAGCTCGAGGGCGTATACTCGGTGCTCCCGACGGCCTTCACTGCGAGCGGGGAACTCGACGACGATAGTCTGCGCCGGGTGCTCGATCTGTTCATCGGCGCCGGCGTCAATGGCGTGACTGCCCTTGGCGTCACCGGCGAGGTCGCGCGGCTCGAGGACGATGAGCGGCGGCGCGTGCTCGACGTGGTGACGCGCCACGTCAACGGCCGCATCGGGGTGGTCGCAGGGACGACGGCAGAAGGCACGCGGACGTGCATCAACTACAGCAAGCACGCCAAGGATCTCGGCGCTACCGCGGTGATGGTCAGCCCGCCGCGCATGCCGAAGCTGAATTCCGACACCGTGCTGCGCCACTTCCATGCGCTGGCCGAGGCCGTCGACATCGAGATCGTCGTCCAGGACTATCCGCCGATCTCCGGGTACGCGATGGAGCCGTCGCTGCTCGCGCGCATCGCCCATGAGATTCCCCAGGCGCGCACCATCAAGCTCGAGGATCCGCCGACGCCGTTCAAGACCTCGCGGATTCTCGCCGAGGTCGGCAAGCTCGCCGGCTCACAGCCGCTCGAGGTGCGGATCTTCGGCGGCCTCGGCGGTGTGTTCCTGCTCGAGGAACTGCTGGCGGGTGCGACCGGCGCGATGACCGGTTTTGCGTTTCCGGAGGTGCTGGTCGAGATCGTGAAACTGTTCCGTGCCGGCCGCGTGGATGAAGCAGCGGAAGTGTTCTATCGCGCGGTACCGTTGATGCGGTTCGAGTTCCAGGAAGGGATCGGGATGGCGATCCGGAAGGAAGTGCTGCACCGCCGCGGCGCGCTCGCCAGTCCGGCGACGCGCGCGCCGGGAGCGACGCTCGACCAAACCACGCGTGCGGCGCTCGACCGGGTGCTCGATTGGGTCGAAGCGAACGGCAGCCGCGTGCGTTAGCAAAGTGCCACGGTGCCAAAGGGCCAGGGTTGCCGGGGTGCCGCGGAACACACGATACAATTGCAGACTCGGGGTGCAATGGACTTGGGACTGAAAGGCAAGGTTGCGATGGTGGCGGGCGCGAGCCGCGGCCTGGGGTTTGCCGTGGCGGAGGCGCTGGCCGCGGAAGGCGCGCTGGTGTCGATCGCGTCGCGCGATGAAGCCGCGATTTGTGCCGCCGCCAAGCGCCTCGGCGCTGGGCAGGCGCTGGCGACGCCGGTCGACGTGCGATCCGCCGAAGGGATCGACCGCTGGACCAAAACGACCGAGGATCGGTTTGGCGGCATCGATTTGCTGTTCGCCAATTCCGGCGGACCGCCCGCCGGTGCGGCACTGTCGTTCGACGATGCCGCGTGGCAGGACGCCGTGGATCTGTTGCTGTTCAGCGTGCTGCGCATGATTCGCGGCGTGGTGCCGTCGATGGACGGGCGCGGCGGCGGCGCCATCCTGGTGTCGACGTCGTCGTCAGTGAAGGAGCCGATTCAGAATCTGGGGCTGTCGACGGTCATTCGCGCCTCGGTGTCGGCCCTGGCCAAGACGCTCGCGCTCGAGCTGGCATCGTCGCGCATCCGCGTCAACCAGATCGTGCCCGGACGCATCGACACCGATCGCGTGCGGCATCTCGATCAGGTCAACGGCCAGAAGCAGGGCGTGTCGGCGGAGCAGGCCAAGGCCAAGTCGGTGACGGCGATTCCCACCGGCCGTTACGGTCAGCCCGAGGAATTCGGCCGCGTCGCCGCGTTCCTGCTGTCGGATGCCGCGTCCTATATGACCGGCGCGACGGTGCAAGTCGACGGCGGCCTCATTAGAAGCGTCCTATGAGCTGGTGCCAGAACCCCGCGGAACTTTCGGAACCCTTATGAGCTTGATGCGAAAGGCGCTGCTGGCGGCGTCGACCAATGCGTGGCTGCGCGACCACGTGACCAAATGGGGATTCGTCAGAAAGTCGGTCAAGAAGTTCATGCCCGGCGAGGAATTCGAAGACGCGCTGGCCGCGGGCAAGCAGCAACAGCAGCAGGGCATCAACACAATCTTCACCAAGCTGGGCGAGAACCTGACCCGCGCCGAGGAGTTCGAGGAGGTCACGCAGCACTACCTCGACGCGTTCGACAAGATCGCCGCCTCGGGCGTCGACGGCCAGATCTCGATCAAGCCCACCCAGCTCGGCCTCGATCTCGATCGCGGGCTCTGTGAACGCAACCTGGATCGCCTGCTCGAACGTGCCGTACAGCGCAACAACTTCCTGTGGATCGACATGGAGGGTTCGCCGTACGTCGATCCGACGATCGAGCTGTTCAAGCGCGCCCGTGCGCGCAGCGCGCGGGTCGGTATCGCGATCCAGGCGTATCTGTACCGATCGCCCAAGGACATCGAGTCGTTGATCCCGCTCGGACCAACGATCCGCATCGTCAAGGGCGCGTACCTCGAACCCCCCAACATCGCCTACCCGAAGAAGTCGGACGTGGACGAGGCGTTTTTCAAGCTGTGCACGCGGCTGATGGCCCCTGACGCGCAGAAGACCGGCTCGCTGGTGCATATCGCGACCCACGACATCGCGCTGGCGGAGCGGCTGATCGCCTACATCCGTCAACACAACGTGCCCAAGTCGTCGTACGAATTCGCGATGCTCTACGGCATCCAGCGGAATCAGCAGCTGAAGCTGGCGCGAGACGGGCAGCGCCTGCGCGTGCTGATCAGCTACGGCGAGTACTGGTTTCCGTGGTACATGCGGCGCCTCGCCGAACGGCCGGCGAACGTGTGGTTCGTGGTACGGACCATGTTCGGCTAACGGCAAGGTGCCAAAGGGCCACGGTGCCCCGGTGCGCGGTGCCAAGGTGCGACGGTGCCACGGTCCA
>Ga0209382_10013166_pt1 | contig 10173 bp, 11 predicted proteins | sample SoiMetdeltSBSDD5_FD_187599 | JGI IMG/M metagenome (GOLD analysis project Ga0209382, IMG submission 187599) | Bulk soil microbial communities from a Populus tree surrounding site in Tennessee, USA - Soil MetaG P. deltoides SBSDD5 (SPAdes) (version 2) | ecosystem: Environmental > Terrestrial >...
TCCGAAAGGCTCGCCGATTCCATCTCGCGCTGTGCGGCGTTATCGACCGGTCCACAACGTCGGGCACTTCCGATTCCTCGAGTGTGACTCGATCGACGATGGGCAGCGGCCGATCGGCGATATCGCACCGTGGGACAACGTCTTCTTCCCGTACGAGTCTCAGCTAACCGATACCGCGGCAGAGATTCCGATCCTCCCATCGACTCCCGCGCAAACAGCCGAAGTCGAGGAAATCTATACGTGCGACGAAAACGGGATTGTCCGGGCCACCATTCGTAACCTGACAGCCGGCTATGATCGCGTTTATATGTTGCACCGGTAACTGTGGGCGCGGTCTGTGACCGCGCGCCGGCGCTCATAGAGCGCCCCTACAGCTACTCATACTCAACGACGGGCGAGGATTTCCAGCTCTTGAACTTGAGGGTCACCGTCTGACCCTGCCGGACATTCGTGACGAGTGCGGGTCGAAAGCAGACAAGGCATGTACCCTTTGCCCGCCGCACGCTCGGATAAACGATACCTGCCGACCCCTCAGAGAGAAGATTGCGAGCGAGAGCCTGCGAGGCGGTGTAGCTGGTCGGACTGAGGACGCCCGCGAAACCCTGCCCACGCAGGTCGTGGAATGCGGCCGTAAAGTCGGAAAGGTATTCGCTCATCTCAAACGTTTCGGGTTCGGACCATTCGATTTCGCGAAGCTCTTCTGCCTTATGAAACGCGACTTCAGCAGTTGCTGTTTTTAATTCGAAGGCGGCGTACCAGGCGCCCCGCGAAGCATCATTGAAACGGCTGCCACTGGGATGCGCGTGCGTGAAGGCGGCATTGACAATCTCGGCGTGCTCGACGCCGAACAACAGCTCATGAATGCTGATGCCGGGCAAACGGTTTGCTGCTCCCAGAAGCCGCTCGTTGGTCGCGCCTTCGAGTTCGAGCAGCGCGTCGAAGTCTTTCTCGTTATCCGCGAGCCTTCGCAGAGCCCCCACATCGCTATAACGGGACGGGATGAGCCGATGCGTGCCGTGCTGCTGAATAGACTTGATCGGCGGGATCACCGGCCACCCCGGCGCGCGTCGAGCAATTGCCTGACTCGGAGGAGCGCCGGCACCCCCCCCTTGATCATGTAATTTAGAGGACTTTCTCCGGAAAACATGGGGTTGGAGTTCGGCAGATTGACCCAGGCATCTGCGAGTTTCTGGCTGTAGAGGATGTTGAGGGCTTTGAATATTCCGAGGACGAGGGAGATTCGGGTGAGTTTGTCCTGATCGAGAGTTTTCTTCTGGCCGCTCTTCAGCTGATAAAAGACTCCGTTGGAAACTCCTCCGAGTAGCTGGCGAGCCGATTCATCCTTCAATTTCCACGCTTGCGTAGCCTTGAAAAAGGCGGGAATTGCGGACCGGCTAAGCTTTGCCTGAGTCGTTTTATCTGATAGATCGAGCGCGGTTTCGGCCGAAAATCCGGCAATCTTATTTTCGACGGTAGGCATTCATATACTCCATATATGGAGTATACTATATCCATTCATGGAGTTTTGGCAAGGTGGGTGTTATGCTATCGAGGACACAAATAATTTGGAGGGACTTATGGCGGCGTCAATTCCGAGCAATTTCATGGACCTTTTTCAAAAGAAAGCTTTCGGCCAGTTTGCCACTCTCATGAAGGATGGTACGCCTCAGGTCACACCGGTCTGGGTCGACTTCGACGGCACTTACGTCCGAGTAAATTCCGCGGTTGGCCGCGTTAAAGACAAGAACGTGAGACGTAATCCCAACGTCGCTATCAGTCTTCAGGACCCCGATAATCCGTACCGCTTCTTATCCGTGAGAGGCAAAGTCACGGATGTCACCCTCGAAGGCGCGGATGCCCACATCGATTCTCTCGCGAAGAAATACCTGGGTCAGGACAAATATCCGGGCCGCAAGCCTGGAGAAGTGCGCGTGATCTATAAGATTCTTCCCGAAAGTTTTACTACGATGGGGTAGGGTGACCATGCGTATCTATCTTTTCAGACACGGTGAAGCACTGCCGAAAACGGACCCATCAGTTTCGTCTGATCCGCAACGGCCGTTGATCGAAGAAGGCATTCGACGAACTCGCCAGGCAGCCGAAGCGCTGGCGAAATTCGAAATTCCGTTTGACGCGGTTTACACCAGCCCCTGGGTCCGTGCGAAACAAACTGCAAAAATTGTGTGCGAAGTTCTGGGTCTGAATAACGTTCTCCACGAAATGGATGAACTCGCGGGCGATCGAGCGGTTGAGGATGTGATGAACGCTCTCGCCAAACAAAGTCGCCACGAGGAAATCATTCTTGTCGGACACAACCCTTTATTAGGCGACATCGCGGCCTACTTGCTCTCTCTTTCCGAAGGCATGCAGGTGGACCTGAAGAAGAGTGGGATATGTGCGGTCGAAACCGACCGCGTTCCGCCAAAGAACCCAGGAACTCTCCTGTGGGCCATGACGAACAAACAACTGCGCATGATGCGGTGAATCGTCGTCAACCGATTCTGGTCTGGGTCGGTTCCACTTTCCGGGAAGGCACGCCGCGGTAAACGACGGCCAGCAGCGGTGGTGCCAGTACAGTTGTCGCGACCGACATAAATACAACGACGCCGAAGACTGCTTCCGAAACGATCGACATGGCGAGACCGAGCTGCGCCACGACCATTCCGACTTCGCCTCGCGGCATCATGCCTGTTCCTATTCGCAGCGCATCGGCTTTTCCCAATTTGATCGCGCCGAGGCCGCATCCCACAAGTTTCGTTGCAATCGCCGCGACGAGTATCACCACCGCAAATAGCAGCGTCGATGTATTACTAAACGCCGTCAGATTGAAGTGCAACCCAATGCCAACGAGGAAAAACGGTACCAGAAGTTCGGTGACGCCGTTGGTTAGATCGATGACACGCCTGCTTATGGTTTCGGACAGGGCCATTCCCGCAAGGAATGCGCCGATGATCGCTGCGACTCCGGCAAAAACCGCGATCACGGACAGGCCAAACAGAAGGCATATCGCCATCGCGAATTGTGCCTCCGAGACGCTGAGCGCGACCTCGACCTTCGGAACGATGCGTTTCATCGCTCTCGTGCCCCAGCGGGCCACAACAACCGTGAATGCGATTGCGATCACTCCCGTTAATACGAGTTCCGTGACGTTAAAAGATCCCTTTGCGACACTGCTCACTATCGCAAGCACGATCAGGCCGAGAACATCATCGATTACTGCCGCTGCCAGAATGATCTGACTCGCCCTGGCCTGTAAGTAGCCCATTGATGCAAGGACCTGCGCCGTGATCCCCACGCTGGTGGCGACCATCGATGCTCCTATGAAAATCGCCTCGATTTGCGGATAGCCGAACAGCAGCGATAGAGCCCATCCCGCGGCGAAGGGTGTGATGACGCCGAGCACGGCCACGATCGTAGCCGTGCCCCCAACGCGCATCAGTTCGGAGGCCTTGACCTCGAGTCCGACGCGGAACAACAGAAACATGACGCCGAGCTCAGAAAGCACGGTGAGAAATTCAACCGGTTCGACCCAATGCAGAACGCTGGGCCCGATAAGAATCCCCGCCGCAATTTCTCCCACGATGCCAGGTTGGTTGAAGCGCTCGCAGATTTCGGAAAGCAGTTTGGCGGAGCCGAATACCAGCAGCAGCGTCAGCGGCAGAACAGCATCGGGATTCACGTGTGGCATGACTCATTGTAATTGCAGATGTGAGAGGACCGTGCAGGGCTACTGGAAGCAAAAAGAAGGGCCCGCTTTCAACGAAGAATGAAAGAAGCGGGCCCAAGCGCTCTGTTCGGAGCGGCTGACGGTGTCGGCATCAGCCGGTCATCAACGTGCTTGCCCCATACTAGAGCGGGCTGACATTGTTGCGGTGTTAAAAGATGTAAATATGTTCCGTCAGTTGGCGGATATGTTCAGCGCGAGCGGCGCCGAGGTCTGCGCCGAATTCGAAGTTCCGACGACCGCCTGTAGTTGCCAGGCTCCGACATCATTGGCGCCGAAACCGCCCGTAAGCGACCACGTGCCGGTGCTATCGCTGGTGCCGTATGGGCCCGACACACCGAAGTCGACGTTATCCTTCCAAAGATGCAAATACACCGGCGCGCCTGCTGACGTTCCCGTCACGTCCAGACGCCAACTGTCTCCAGCTCGAAAAGCCGGATTGCGAGCGGCGTTTGTCGTATTGGCAATGGCCATCACTGGAATGGTCGCCGGAGAGTTCGATAGCACGATGTCCCATCGCCCGGCAATGGCGGCTATCGTGGAGCCTTCGATGGCGGCGAACGGGACGATCACGGTCGCTCGCTGTTTCGCGTTGCTTATTCCTGACAAGACGCCATCGTTTGCATTCCCCGGCTCGCCGAGAAAATAAAGCTGTGACGTGAATTCCGGCATGCCCGGTGCCTTCACCTTGAAATGGATGTGGCGCGTCCTTCCGGTGTACAGGCCGGGCTTGATCGTTCTGAAATAGTACTCACCGGTTGATGCGGTGATGAAGCGGCCGAATCCCTGGAAGCTCTGGTCGCGAGTTGCGTATCCCGGATCGGACGGATGAAAGTATCGGCCGGAATTATCCGCGTGCCAGATTTCGACGTATGCGTTGCGGACTGGTTCACCGTTCGGGTTCAAGACACGTCCGCTGAGATAAGTAATCTGTCCCACCGCTGCTGTGAGTCCATTGTTGATCACAACAAGATCGTTGTCGGTGTCCAGTGGCAGCGTTGGCGGGTAGTACGGTCCTTCGGTTTGAGATGGTGTCAGAGTCAGCTGCTCTGCGAACAATTCCGGCGTCTGTAAGAAGATCGAAGTAGCGCCGGCCGCACCGATTTTTTTCAGAAAGCTTCTGCGGTTTGAATTTCTGATCATCATTTTCTCATTCGCTCCTCGAGGTTTCATTGGACCATCCATGTGCGAATTAGCTCTGTTAAACGTTGTAAATGTCGCGGGCACGCGACCTTCCCTCCTGAGATAGGAGGGGAAAACGAGCCGAGGAACGAGGCGAGTGGGGTGGTACTACAGAACGCGAGCGCAAGCGAGCCTCCTTATATTTTCGCGCAGCGCTCCTTATTGAAAACCAAGGATGCGCTACGCGCGACTTCAAAGGAGGCTCGCTTCGCTCGCATTTTTTGGTACCACCCCGCTCGCCTCGTTCCTCGGCTCGCTGCCCCTCCTATCCCAGGAGGGGGCGTTTGCTGGCCGACAGATCTTCCTCAAGATTACTCGGCTAGGTTCTAGACGTTCGAGTACTGGCGGAGAAACGCGATCAGGTTTTCCGGAACACCAGCGTTTCGCAGAAACGGCTCCGGTATTTTGCCGTTCGATTTGTAATACGTGTCGAGGCCGATGGTGGAAGGTTCGGTCTGTTGCGTCGATTCGAGTCCGATCGTGTCGCTGAGATCGACATTGCCGAAGATCGTTCTGCCAACTTGCGCACCGCTGAAGTCGGTGTTCGAAAGAATCGCGCCGTACAAATTGGCGCCGCGCAGTTTTGCATTACGGAGAAGAGATCCTGACATGTCGGCGGATGCCAGATGAGCTCCGCCCAGGTCGGAACCGGAGAGATCGGCTCGCCGGAGATTTGTTCCTCCCATGTGCGCGCGAAAAAGTCGCGCGCCGCGCAGCACGGCATTTTCTAGGATGGCCCGATCGAGGTACGCGCCGAAAAGTTGAGCGTCCGTCAGGTCGGCTTGCGCAAGGTCAGCTTCACGAAGGTCACTTCCAACAAGAACAACATTGCGAAGATCCGGTTGGACGGCCGGATTTTCCTTTCGCCAACTGTTCCACGCTGCAATGCCCTGCTGAAGCACGCCTAGTTGCCTGGTGTCTGCCATAGTTCCTATTTCTTTGCGTCGGTGCGGTTCAGTTGATAAGTGAGGCCGCGAACGTACGCCATGAGTTCGCTGCAAGCCGTTTTCTTGTGGATGATTTGTGACAGCTCAACGGTCGCATCGTCAACAAGGACAGCGATTTCCCGCTCGGCTTCGGCAAGCGCTCTCAGGCTGCGTTCAAGCTCTGATTGGACGCTCAAGCGGGTCTCGATTTCGGCGCGGAAGAGCTCGCCGATACCTTTCAGTTGACCTTCAAACTCCCTTTGCAGGCAGGTCCGAATCTCGTCGCGAACGGCCTGTAAAACGGCAGGATCGACCGGCACCTTTTTGTCGCGTGCAGAGGCCATTGGTGCAGATTTTAGCGTTCCGGTGGGGACTGGATAGGTCCTTTGTAGTAATGTAGCAGCCGCATTTGGCCAATGAGGGCGAGCGTACTCCTACTTATCCTTAGCATTCTTGTCCTGACTCCAGGTTCATTGAACGCACAGTCGACGCTGGTGTTCACCCGAATTATGAGCGGTGCCGATCTGCCGGTAACCGGTTATGCGGTGACAAATCCGTCCGCCACCACAGCGAACGTCGTCTTTACTTTGTATGCGGCAACCGGTGCGACGATCGCCTCGACATCCGTCAATATTGTGGCCGGTGGCCAGATGGCGAAGTTGGGCAGCGAATTGTTTCCGAACGCGCCAGGCGGATGGGTCAAAGCAACCAGCCCCACTTCAAACCTGCGCGGATTTTGGCTGGGAGGAGATTTCAGCACTGTCGAAGATGGCGGTGAAGCAGTCTCAGGAGGAGAGTCGGAATTCGTCCTTCCTATTATTTCGGCCAACAGTGAAATCAATGTCGTCAACACCAGTCCTTCTAGCGGAGGGTTGCTGATTCGCTTGCTCGGAGCGGAAGGTGAAGGAATCAACGATCCGGAAGTACGATTCCTGCCCGCCTCCGGCTCGTTCAAATCAAGATCGAACCTGGTTTTCGCGCCGGCCGACCTGGCCCGTGCGACGCATGCGAAAGTGAGCTGCATGGTGCCCTGCTCGGGGTCAATCCTCGTGACGGATTTCGTCGTATCCCCTTCGCTGGTAGTAGCAAACGGCGTCAGCACTGGATCGGCAGCGACCCGGCTCGATTTTCCGCATGTTGTGGACGGCATGCTGGGCAATCTGAACTACTCGACAGTCCTGTCCATCACGAACTTGACAGCGCTCGCGCAGACACTGTTCATCACGTTTACTCCCGAAGGGGGTTTTGGGGCGGTGACCACGCAGCGTGAATTGCCGGCGAATGGCACTGTAAGGGAATCGCCTAACAGTTTGTTCGGTGTGAGCGGCGTCCGAAACGGCTCCATCAGAGTGATATCGGAACAGCCGGTCACCGGCGTGGTCATTTATTCGGAACTAGTGAACAGAGGCGCAGCCGTCACTCCAGGTTTATCGCGGGCCGGCACCGGGCTGTTGCTGTCGCACATTGCCGAGCTGTCGCCATGGCTGACCGGTGTGGCGTTGTTAAATCCCCAAACCACGGATGCGACAGTGGAAGTGTTCGCCATCACGCCCGCAGGTACACTGATCGGCAGAAGCGGTCCGATCGTGATCCCCGCAGGCGATAAGATTGCGCGGCTGCTCAACGAATGGATCCCGCAGACACAAACGCGAACCTCCGACGGCGGGTTTGTATTCATCCGATCGAACGTGCCGATATATGGAATCGAGTTGTTCTTCAGACGAGACTTACGCGTGTTGTCCAACGTTCCGGCCTTCGTGCTGGGACCAAATGAAATATTCACTCCGCCGTCGCAGTAATCGTTGACATTTGATCGTGCTGGCAGCAGGCTACGAGGCGTCGGATGAAACCCGCGCTACAGGAGGCTATGGAGGAACTCGTACTGGCGGCGCCGAAACGGCGGCAGACCATTATGGATTTGCTTTCGTCCACGCGCCGGCGCGTGATTTTGTCGCTGTTCCGCTGCGACGATGAAGAGGTGCTGAACGGCATTCTCAATGCGGCAAAGCGGAAGGTTGACGTCAAGATATTGATGACTCCGCGGGCGCGCGGATGGAATAAGCGTCTCGGCGATCTGGTGAAGATATTGAAGGAAGCCGGAGTCGATGTCTGCCAGTATGCCGGGCCGTGGGCGAAATACCACGCGAAGTACATCGTTTCCGACGATCAGGTCGCGCTTGTGAGTTCGCTGAACCTGACGCGGAAGTGTTTCGACGACACCTTCGATTTCATCCTGATCAGCCGCCGGCCGGAATTGATCACGGCCCTCACGACTCTGTTTTATTTCGACTGGCATGCGCCCGACGTTACGCTGCCGGAAATACCTGAGCGGCTGATTGTCGGACCGGATCGAACGCGACTTCGGATCATTCCGCTGCTGCAACGCGCGACGTTCAGGATACGAATCGTCGATCATCGTGTGACCGATCCGCAGGTCCTGTTGACGTTGGCGAGCAAAATGAAGGATGGAATTCATGTCGAGATTCTGGGGCGCGGACAAGTCGGCGGCCTCGTTTCACACGGCAAGATGATTCTGATCGACAACGATGTCGCAGTTGTTGGAAGCCTGTCGCTTTCTGAAGCCGGCCTCGACATCCGGCGCGAGGTTGCCGTGGTCATCGACGACCGGGCCAAGGTCGCCGAACTAAATCGTTTCTTTGACAAAGCCGCAGATGCCCACGAAGAACGAGTGGACAAATCCGCGGATGCGGATGACGACGATGAAGACGATGACGAGTGACGGTCGATGAAGACTGCTGGAAGGGCGGGGAATGCCCCTCCTTCGCGAAGGAGGGGTGGCCGCGACCTAAAGAAAATTGACGCGCAGCTTCCTTTGAACAGGAGCGGACGGGGTGGTTGTTTCAAGCTACCGCTTATTCATCGGTGGCTTGAAACAACCACCCCGTCTGCGCCGGTTATGGAGTGGGGCCATTTTCTTTCCGGCGCAGCCACCCCTCCTTCGCGAAGGAGGGGTATAGGACGATTCCTTCATAAACCGGCCCTCGGCACTCTCATAGCGCTTTCATTAATGTCCGTTGTCCTGTCCAGCCCGCTCATCGCTCAGGATTCCGGAAAGCAGGATTCGGGTAAACAAGGCAAAGAAAAGGGTGGTGTTGTACAGTTCGAGTTCAAGCACCGGCCAACGCTGCGAATCGGCAAACTTTTTCGCGCCGATGTGCGCGTGAAAGTGCAGACCGACTTCCGCTCATTTTCGCCTGACGTGGAAACCGATGAAGGCACGTTCGATTTGCATCGCGGCCGGCTCGGTTTGGAAGGCGAGTTCCTGAAAGTCTTCGAATATGAGGTCGAACGCGATTTCCGCCAAACACTCGGTCGCAACGATCAGCGCTATCCGTGGAAAGATGTCTACGGAAATTTCAAATACTTCGACAACTTTCAACTGAAGTTCGGGAAATTTAAAGTACCGTTCGGGATGGAAGAGCTGACCGGCGAGCATCAAATCGATTTCGCACAGCGTACCAGGATTTCTGACGACCTCACGCCGGGTCGCGACGTCGGCGCCATGCTGCACGGTCGCTTTTTTAAACGTGGATTGAGCTATGAAGCGGGTTACTTCCGTCACGACGGCGAAAATGGTCGGAATCACAACGGCGACCCGATAGCGAACGATACATACGCCGCACGAGTGACGGGCACTCCGTTAAGAGAGTTGGCTGTCCCGAAGGTTATTCGCCCTGTCGAGATCGGTGCAGCGTTCACCTGGTCCGATGTTCCCGAAGGTCTGAGCTCTGTTCGCGGGAACACAGTTATGGACCAAGTCTACTTTCCTTACGTGTATGTAAAAGGGCCTCGCCGGCGAGTAGGCGCCGAAGCGAACTGGATCACGGGTCCGTTCTCGCTTAAAGGTGAGTTCATCAAAATGACCGAAGCGCGCGAGCAGCAAGGAATCTATTTTGATGACTTGCCGGCCAAAGTATCGCGCGGCTGGTATGTCACCGGCACATGGGTGATCACCGGCGAAAAGAAAGAAGGCGGCGTCGAACCCAAAAAGCAGCTGTTCGATGGAGGCTTCGGCGCTGTCGAGATTGCAGGTCGCTTCGAGCAGATACGCTTCGGAACGGACACCACCGGCGATGCTTTTAGCACACCCCGATCTCCCAACCTGCGGCCGCAACGTGATCGTGCCGTGACGTTTGGATTAAATTGGTACGCGAACCGCTACATGAAAATCCAGGCAGACGGCATTCGCGAAACTCTCGAAGACCCTTTCCGCAGTCCCATTCCAGGAAGGACGAGATTCTGGACCGGTATGCTGCGCCTTCAATTCGTCATGTGAGCGGGATTATGGCTGCGCGCAGTGTTTTGACAAAGGTCCTGACC
>Ga0209382_10013167_pt1 | contig 10173 bp, 9 predicted proteins | sample SoiMetdeltSBSDD5_FD_187599 | JGI IMG/M metagenome (GOLD analysis project Ga0209382, IMG submission 187599) | Bulk soil microbial communities from a Populus tree surrounding site in Tennessee, USA - Soil MetaG P. deltoides SBSDD5 (SPAdes) (version 2) | ecosystem: Environmental > Terrestrial >...
GGCGTCTCGTACACTCCGGACACCCGGTGCGCCCGCAGTCCGTCCACAGCGTCCTGTAACCGGGCCAGCCGGTCGCCGAGGTTGGCCCCCAGCGAGCACACCACCACCGTCACCGGGGTGCCTCACGCCGGATGGTCACCGCGACGTCGACGAACTCGTGCCGGATCGGGGCCTGTGGTTTGTGGACCGTGACCTCGGCAGCGCGTACCGGATAGGACAGACACACGGTGACCAGTCGGTCGGCCAGGGTCTCCAGCAGGTTCACCGGCTCACCCGCGATCACCGCCACCAACCGGTCGGCGAGGTCGCCGTAGTCCACAGTGTTGGCAAGGTCGTCGGTGCGCCCGGCTCGCTGAGTGTCGAACTCCAGGGAGACATCAACCACGAACTCCTGTCCCCGCTCGCGCTCGAAGTCAAAGACCCCGTGGTGACCCCGGGCCCGCAGCCCGGTGAGCTGGATTCGGTCAGTCATCCCGTGGCCCTGGGTCCGGTTGCCCGCCGCCCCGCGCCCGGCGGGTCGCCTGCCAGACCTTGATGGCGTCCAGGTTGCCGCGCACGTCGTGCACCCGCACGCCCCAGGCACCCGCGGCCACCGCGAGCACCGTGGTCGCGATGGTGGCAGCCTCCCGTTCGCCGACCGGCCGGGCGGTTCCGTCCGGAGTGGCCAACAGGCTTCCCAGGTATGACTTTCTGCTGGCACCCACCAGGACCGGGTAGCCCAGCCCAACCAGTTCGTCGAGGTGCGCGCACAGCAGCCAGTTGTGCTCGGCGGTCTTCGCGAATCCGAGTCCCGGGTCGATCACGAGCTTGTCGGAGACGACCCCGGCTCGCAGCGCGGCGTCCACCCGGGCGGAGAGTTCCTCCCGGACCTCCCGGACCACGTCCTGGTAGCTGGCCAGCCGCCGCATCTCACGGGAGTGTCCACGCCAGTGCATCAGGATGTACGGGCACCGGGCGGCCGCCGCGACCCCTCCCATCCCGGGGTCCGCGAGCCCCCCGGAGACATCGTTGATGATGCACGCACCCGCCCCGAGCCCGGCTTCCGCGACTCGCGCCCGGGTGGTGTCAATGCTCACCGGCACCCCTTCGCCGGCCAGTTGCTCGATCACGGGGACCACCCGTTGCCGTTCCACTTCAGGCGTCACTCGGGCGGCTCCGGGACGGGTCGACTCACCTCCCACATCGATCACGTCGGCACCGTCCCGGTGCATCCGGATCCCGTGGTGTACGGCGGCGTCCAGGTCCACGTACCGTCCCCCGTCACTGAACGAGTCGGGTGTCACGTTCAGCACGCCCATCACCACCGGCCGCCCCGGGTTCGGCAGGTCCCTCACACTCGAGACCGTACTCTCCACCGACCAGGAGTCTCCCGTGGTCAGCGGCGTTGGCACCGGACCTTCACGAGTGCCGGCGGCGGGCCCGCTGGGCGCGACGAATCCGTTCCACTCCCGAGGCACCCGGCCCGGTCCGCATCCGGCCGAGCACCGCCGGAAACGGCGTACCGCCGTTGTACAGCGCCTCCAGCCGCTCCACTTCGGATCGCAGCGCTCGTTCAACCAGTTCGCTCACGTTCGTGGGCTCGGTCTGGCCAGGCAACTTGGCCACCCAATGCGCCGCCGCCCGCGCCCGCTCCAGCAGACTCCGGGAGAGGTGAAACGAACGTGGGGTGCGTTCCGTCGGATCGATGCCCTCGCCGGCCAGCGTCGGGATGGAGATCCCGGTACCGCCGTCGATGTCCGGTCCGGACCCTGGCCCGGCACCGTCCTCGGTGCCAGGCAGGTCCAGTGCGGCGATCGGATCAGTCCCGGACGCGTCCCGCTGCGGTGTTGCCCCAGCCATATCCGTACCTCCGGTTCTCTGCCAGCCTTGTCACGTGGCGGCCTGATGCGCTTCGCTCTCGCGTACCCCCGGAGCTTCGGACAGCGGCCAGACCGCGAGCTCGACACTTCCCGCGGCGGTGACCGGCTCTTTCACCGTCCCGATCGAAACCAGCCGGAAATCCGGCATTGAAACCAGCCGGCAGCCCGCACCGGCCGAGACCACGAGGTACCAGGCACCACCGGCATCCCGGTACACCCAGCCGGGCCGAGCGGTGGGCGGCACCACTGGATCGGATGGAGGTTCCGGGTTGGCCGCCCCCGCGGGCGAACGCGACTCGGCGGGCGGCAGTCGGCGGAACCGGGACGGGGTCCGGATCAGGGTGTTGAGTTCCACCCGATCCGCCAGCTTCGCGGTGCCGTACATGCCGACCGCGAATGTCAGGACTCCGCCGGCGATGCCCAGACCCGCTCGGGCGGTCGGCGTCGCGTCAGGTAGGTCCACCAGTGTCGTGAGAGTCGCGGCACCGACAGCGAGCATCAGCAGCCCGAGGAGTGCGCCAACCGTGGCCATGCCTCGCCCGATCCAGAACGAGCGGTCCGCAGAGTCCCACTTACGGGCGGCGCGGGCCAGACCGAGCTGGTACGCGCCCAGCCCGGCGACCGCCCCTCCGACCGCCATCAGCCCGGCACTGATGATCGCGGTGGGCACCATTCCCAGGTCTCCTCATGGAACAGTCGGTCGGGATGCGACAGTGGGATCTGGTCGGCTTGAGCGGCGCGCGGAGAGCCGATCATCGAAGCCCGATCATTGTTACATGTAACAGTGTGGACTGTCTTGTCTCATAGTTACGTGCAATGTACAGTCAGGGACGCTCTCGACCACAATCGAGACAGTCCGCAACCTCGTGGTACCAGCCAGCTCAATCCGGAAAGCTGTATCGAAAGCCAACAGACCAAATGAGCCAGTCACACCGGCACCGTCGCCAGTGGTCGTACGGAACACCGCCAGACCCCGGTCCGGGGACCCCGCGGTGCGATGCGGTGACGGTCCGGGACGGTCAGGGCATCGCCACGCACATCCGGGGAGGCCGGAGATGATCATCACGGAGCTGATACAGACCATCGTCACGACGGTGAGCGACACAGCCGGGTCGGTGCCTGACGTCCTGGCCTCCAGCCACAAACCGAAGCAACCGACCGGCATCAACACCGAGGGCGTGGTCAAGTTCCTGCTGAGCAGGATCGCCCCGATCTTCCTCGCTGTGCTGGGGCTGATCTTCATTGGTCGTGCCGGCAAGGGCGAGGTCTCCAAAGTGGTCACCAGCTCCGCGATCGCGATCGTCGGCCTGGCGTTCATCGGTGGCGCCCTGGCGTTGATCTTCCTGGGTAGCTACCTCGTCGACCTGTTCTTCACCTAGGCGTCACGGGGGCGGCGATGCGACTGCGCACCGACGACGAGATCTACCGGGCACGTCTGCTCTACCTGGGTCCGCCCGGTTACACGCTCCCGTTCCAACTGCCGTACGCCCAGTACGGACTGTTCGCGGCTTTAGTCCCGACGTTCATGTTGATCCGGTATCTGATCACGTTCCAAGTGGACCTGTTCCCAGCATGGGAGATCGCGCTCGCGATGGTGAGCACATCTTTCGTGTTTAGACATGTTGACCCGGATCGTCCTGCACGTAAGGTAATCAGGACAGCACTCACCGACTGGCGTCGGACTCGGGAACCACTCGTGGAACAACGCGAGCCGAGCCTGGTGGCGTCGAAAGTGCGCATCCGTGAGGAGCTGCTGTGAACAACCGATCTGTCGGCGCTTCACAGTCGAACCGATCGTCCTCAGGGGACGATCGGCCGGACAGCCGTTCCACAGGGCGATCATCTGGCCAGACGCCAGGCGAGGGGCGGGGATCACCGGCGGAAAGTCCGGGCGGGCCCGACGCCGGCACCACGTCGGGACCCGCACCGCTCGTCGTATTTCGGGGACCCGGCACCGCACCGCACAGCGCACCGGGCCCTGCCGGTGCGCCACCCACGCCCCCGTCCAACGGTGCCTACAGCACCGCTCCGAGCCCGCCGCAACGCCCTAGCGGGCAGCCCTCACAGGCGAAGTACGGGCCGCCAGCGGTGGCTCGGACGGCTCGGACGCCGCAGCCGCCGCGTACCCCTCAGCCGCCGGAACGGGCCCGGCCAGCCGAACCAGAAGGGATGCGGCCACCCCCGCGGCGGAGGGCACCACAGCTACCCGCGACCCGTACCCCGGGACGCCAGCCGGTGCTGCCAAAACCACCAGGGCAGCCGGTGCCCGCCCGGCCCCGGCCACCGACCCGGCGCAGGCCACCCGCGGACCCCCCGGCCCGGCGGGCCAGCTACCCGCGTCCGGAGCCGCCGCGCCACAAGGACCGGGAGGCCCGGCAGGAGCTCGCGGTCACCGAGATCGCCGGCCACCTCACGTTCACCGTCAACACCGTCACCGCGTGGTACTGGCTGCCAGAGATGCGCTGGGCGTTCCGCCCCGACCGGGAGCGGGAAAACCTGATCATCGCGATCGCCGAGCAGTACGCCGGCCTCGCCGGAATGCGACTGCACCTGCGGCGCACCACCAGGCCCTTCCCCGCCGACGAGTGGGCCCGTACGGTCGCCGGGAACACCCCGTACCCGCTGCCTCCGGCACCGGGCGCGCCAACCTGGGCAGACCACCTCGTGGCCGCCCAGCGGCACCTGCTCGCGACGAACTCCTCAGAGGGACAGACCTACCTCGGGATCACGTTCACCCGCCGGGGGTTCGGGGACGTCTGGGCAGAGAAGCTGAACCGGTGGCGCGGCAAGGGCACCACCGACAAGGAACGCCAGCGCACCCGGCAGCTGGTCGAACAGTTCGACGAGGTGCTGGGCGCCTTCGGGATGCGGGGACGTCGAGTCACCTCCCGTGAGCTGGAGTGGCTGCTGTACCGCAGCGTGGCCCTGTGTATGTCACCGCCCAACGATCTCTCTCCGGTGAGTGACGGGCACTGGGACCATGGTGATCTGCTCGCCCTCACCGAACAGATCGAGCGTTACCGCGCGCCGTACGGTTCCACGGTCAAGCTGGTGAACCGGCTGACCGGGGAGGAACGCCATGTCGCGGTGCTCACCGTGGGTCGGATGGAACCGCTCGACATCCCGGAACGGCACGAGCCCTGGCTGCACTTCCACGAACGGCTGCCATGGGCGATGGAGCTGTCCAGCAGGGTCGACATACTTGGACCCGGGGACGCGTTCCGCAACCTGGAGCACCGGCTGCGGATGATCCGCTCCCAGCAAGTGGACTACCACGACCACGGCATGGACGCGCCACCGGAACTCGAACGACTGGCGCGGCGTGCCCTGGTGGTCGGGGACGAGATGACCACCGGGCTGCCACTGGACGCTTCCCGGGTGCACGGCTGGCACCGGATCGCGGTCGGTGGTCCCACTCGCGAGGAATGCCTGGAGCGTGCCCGCCGGGTGATCAAAACGTACTCCCGGGACATGCGGATCGCGTTGCAGCATCCGAAGAACCAGGACTGGCTGGCCCGTGAGTTCATCCCTGGCGAGCCAGTCGCCAACACCGGGTACGTGCGCCGGATGCCGGTGCGGCTGTTCGCCGCCGCACTACCGCAGGCCGCGTCCACGGTCGGGGACCGGCGCGGCGACCTGATCGGGCGCACTGCCGGCACCTGCCGCCGCCCGGCGTTCCTGGACCTGCACTTCCCCACCGAGATTCGGGAGCGCTCCGGGCTCGCGGTGTTCGTCGCCGAACCCGGCGGCGGCAAGTCGACCCTGATGGGAGCGCTGGGCTACCTGAACGCCCGGCGCGGGGTGCGGGTAACTCTGCTGGACCCGTCGGGACCGCTGGCCCGGCTCTGCCACATGCCGGAGTTGCGACCGTACTCCCGGGTGGTCAACCTCACCGGGTCCGAGCACGGCACGCTGGCCCCGTACGCGCTGATCCCCACCCCACAACGGGAGCACTACGAACCAGGTCCGGTGGGCGACCGGGAATTCGAGATCGCGGTCTCCAACGCCCGCGCCGAACGCCGGATGCTGGTGCAGGACATCGCGTCGATGCTGGTGCCGCCGCAGGTCGCCCGGGAAGCCTCCACCGCGACCCTGCTGCGGCACGCGGTACGTCAGGTGCCGGCCGAGGAGACGTCCACTCTGGACGATGTGGTACGGGTGCTTCAGGAGCAGGACGACGACGGCCGGGAACTCGGCAACCTGTTGCTGGACGCGGCCGAGATGCCGTTGGCGCTGTTGTTCTTCGGGAAGCCGCCTGAGGGCTCAATGACGGACGACGCCGTGCTGACCGTGATCACAATGGCCGGGTTGCGGCTGCCCGACCTCAAGATCGAACGCGAGTACTGGTCCGCTGAGGAGCAGCTCGCGCTGCCAATGCTGCACACCGCGCACCGGCTCGCGGTGCGCCGAAGCTACGGCGGCTCCGGCCTGGTGGCCGACCAGATGCGCCATCGCAAAATGGTCGGTCTGGACGAAGCACACTTCATGGAGGGCTGGCGCTCTGGCCGTTCCTTCCTGATACGCCTCGCCCGGGACTCCCGAAAGTGGAACCTGGCCGCCTTGGTCGCCTCGCAGAACCCCCGTGACATCCTCGGCTTGGACGTCCAGAACCTGGTGTCCACCGTGTTCGTGGGCCGGATCGCGGAGGACCCCGAGATCGCCGCCGAGGCGCTGCGGATGTTGCGGGTGCCCCGGGACGTCGGGTACGAGCAGACCCTGGCATCGCTGTCCGCTGTGGACCCCACGTCGCAGGAGCGGCTGCCGTACCGGGAATTCGTGATGCGCGACGTGGACGGTCGGGTACAGCGGATGCGGGTCGATATCTCGTACGTTCCCGGGCTGCTCGACTATCTGGACACCACCCCGGGCGGAAGCCAGGCCGGTGGCACCGGACAGGTGTCGGCTCCTCCAGTCTCCGCTCCGCCGGTCTCGGCACCTCCCGTGCCGGGGCCACCCGCACCTGTGTCAGGACCTCCTGTGTCAGGACCGCCGATCTCAGGACCGCCAGCAGCGCCACCCGGGTCGAGATCGCCGGGCAGTAACGCCGGAACACCGACGTCTCCACTCCGCTATCGTCCGCCCGCCCGGGGGTAACTGAGATGTTCGCGCGATTCGCTCGACGTACCACACCGGACAAACCCGCTACTCCCCGTGAGCGTCGAGTTGCTCTCCTACTCACGATCATGGTGGCGGGGTTCGGGGTGCTGTTCTTCCCGGCCGCCCCGGCCAGCGCGGCCGAATGCCGGCTCGCGGACTGGAAGCAGGAGTGGAAGCGGTGTGCCGAACAGTTGCCGGAGGCCACCGACCCATGCCTGGATCCACCGGTGCCCAGCGCTCCAAACTCCGGGCTGGCCGGCTGGTTCTCGTCGCGCACCGCAGCGTCCCGGGACGCCCACAACCCGGGCGTCTACGTCGACTACGGGTACGGCGGCTACGACTTCCACACCTACGGGTTGCGGTGCGGCGCGGCCGGTGTGGACCCGGGCATCGCCACCGAGAACATGATCGCCAACTGGGAACTGAAGCTGGCCAGCGGCATCGTGGGGTCCGCCAACGCGGTCCGGGAGAAGTCCTGGGATCCAGGGTCACTGTGGAGTTGGGCGGACCGACTGCTGAAGCAGTCCACCGAGACGGTCTACGCCAAGGTGTTCACCGGGTTCGGGGCTGTCACCCTCACCGTGGTCGGGATCTACCTGATCTGGCGCTCGCGGCAGGCCGACATGAGCGACTCGCTGACCACAGCGGGTTGGGCGGTGCTGGTGATGCTGGTGGTCACCGCGGTCGCGGTGTATCCGGTCTGGTCGGCCAACCTTGCGGACGGGATCCTCACCCAGTCGTTGGACGTGGTGCACGCCGCGGTAGGGCCTCGCGAGCAGCCACTTGCCCCGGACATCTGCAAGGAAGATAACTGCGCGGACCCGCGGCCCCCGGCGGAGCGGGCCAGCGAAGTAGTCACCGACTCGGTGCTCTACCGCAACTGGCTGCGCGGCACTCTCGGTACCGAGGACAGCGAAGTCGCCGAGATGTACGGGTTGGCACTCTACGATGCCCAGGCGTTCAGTTGGGCTGAGTTGGAGCGGATCAACCGCACCGAGCCCGAGAAGCGACAGGAGATTCGGGACGCGATCATCCGGGCCAAGCAGGACCGGTTCAAGCGGGTAGCCGAGCAGATCAAAGCCGAAGACCCAGAGGCATACGAGCACCTGCAGGGAAAGCATGGCGCGGACCGGATCGGTGCCGGGTTCATCGCGTTGATCTCGGCGATCTTCTTCGGGCTGTTCGATCTGGTCGCGTCGCTGTTGATTCTGTTGGCGTTCATGATCTTCCGGTGGGCGGTGATCGCCGCGCCTCTGGTAGGGACCGTGGCGCTGCTGCGACCGGCGAGCGCCGGACTGAAGCGGATCGGCAACGCGGTGATCGCCTCGATCTTCAACATCCTGATCTTCGGGGCTGGCGCCGCCATCTACCTGCTCGCGGTGGACGTGATCACCAGTACCAAGGGCCTCGCCGGCTGGCTACAGGTGGTGCTGATCGGACTATGCGGCCTGGCCGGCTGGATCCTGCTGCGTCCGTACCAACGACTCACCCAACTGGGTGGTGGGAGCGGCGGAGATGCCGGCGGACTGCGGGACCGGCTGCTCGGTCGATCCCAGCCTGAACCGGTGGAGGACGAATCCGAGACCGGCCCCCGGGCGGAGGGCCAGCGGGTACGCCCGGAGACCCGAGCCGACAGCACCATCCTGTTGCCGAGCCGTAGTGAGACAGCCGGGCCGCCGGACAGCGGTGAGCCGGAGCCCCGCCGAACCGCACGGGTTGAGGTGCGAAGCGACACCGCGACCAGTTCGGGTCGGCCGGCTGGACCCGCCACCGGCATTACCCGCCCGGCCAGCGGCGACATGTCAGGCGGTGGCACCGCCGATTCATCAGGGACCCGGGAGGAGCCGATCGGCTATCAGATATACGTCCCCGACAGCCGCCGGCGATCCGACAGCCTTCCGGAATATGAAACATCGGACACACCAGACAGCAGTCGACCACTCTTCATCCCGGAAGAGTGGCGTGACGAATACGCCGACCGTCCCTGACACCCGGGGGTCTGGATGCGCACGCTGCTTCGTTGGGTCACCACCCGGTACGGCGTTGTCGGCATCCTGGTGCTCGGTGTGTTGGCGATCGTCGGGGTGGCCCGGCTGGCCGGTGGCGAAATAGACCGGCCGGGCAGTGCCGCTCCGGGTGAAGACCCCTACGCCAGCGTGAGCATCGGGCCGGACGACGGGATCTACAAGGGATCCACTGAGGACCCAAACGATCCGCCACCACAGCCAGGGCCTTCGCTCGCTGTTCCATCCGGGATGCCCGACCCACTCCCGGTCGCCGCGCGATTCGCCACGACCTGGGCCAACCACGACAACGTCCCGCCCGAGACCTGGCGCGGTCGGATGCGCGGGTATGTCACCGCGTCACTGATGAAGCGACTCGCCGGGACAGATCCAGCATCGGTACCCACAAACCGGATCACCGGCGAGCCCGACTTGATCTCGGTGACCGGTCGCGGACACGTCGGCGTGACCGTGGAGGCGAAAGGCGGCCTGCTGGTGCTCGGCCTGAGGCACGCCGATCGCCGCTGGGCAGTCGACTCGATCGACTGGAGGCGCGGATGAGTCCCCGACTGTCGTCCAAGCGCATCTGGCTCGCGGCCGGGATCAGCGCCGCACTGGCGCTGTTGTTATGCGGCGGAGTGGGTATGGCGGTCGTCGGCGGACTGCTGAACGCGCAGGCCGGGCCGTACGGGGCGATGATGGGCTGTGGCACCGGCGAGATCGTCGATATCGCCGCGGACCGGCCCGTGGTCGGCGGCTTAGACGATGAGCAGATGCGTAACGCCGCGATCATCGTGCGGGTCGGCCAAGACATGAAACTGCCGCCGCGCGCCTGGGTGATCGCGGTGGCCACCGCCTTGCAGGAGTCCAACCTGCGCAATCACGGCCACCTAGGCGAGCGGAATGACCACGATTCACTCGGCCTGTTCCAGCAGCGTCCCAGCCAGGGATGGGGCACACCGCAACAGGTGACGGATCCTGCGTACGCGGCCCGGAAGTTTTATGAACGGCTGCGCAAGGTGCGGGGCTGGGAAACCATGCGGCTCACCGATGCGGCACAGGCGGTGCAGCGCAGCGCGTTCCCGGATGCGTACCAGAAGTGGGAGAGCCTCGCCGCCGACGTGGTCAACGCGCTCACCGGCGGGGCGGCCCGCGCGATCGGGGTGTCGAACATCGGCAACCTGGAGTGCGCCGGCTATGGCGAGATCTCGGCT
>Ga0209382_10013170_pt1 | contig 10172 bp, 13 predicted proteins | sample SoiMetdeltSBSDD5_FD_187599 | JGI IMG/M metagenome (GOLD analysis project Ga0209382, IMG submission 187599) | Bulk soil microbial communities from a Populus tree surrounding site in Tennessee, USA - Soil MetaG P. deltoides SBSDD5 (SPAdes) (version 2) | ecosystem: Environmental > Terrestrial >...
ATTTCATCGGTCGAGGGACTCCCCGATGAAATCCTTATTGGACACGGCGGCCAGCATCGGGTACCCGATGGAAGCAATCTCATTCAATCGCCGCGTGAGTTCCAGGGTGTGGCGGGTGTTCTTGTTCAGGTCGTGCCCCGGATCGATGACAATCTGTCCGGGCCGGACGCCGCGGCCGAGCGCCAGCTTGACGCGCTCGCGCAGAAACGCCCCGATCTCCCCGGCGACATCGGCATAGGTCGGGCTCGGGTAGGGCGTGCGCGGCTTGGCGAGGCTGTGCGTGACGATCAGTTGCGCGCCCGGCTGCGCCGCCACCAGCTCCGCCAGGGTCGGATCGTGCAAGCCGGTGGTGTCGTTGACGACGTGCGCCCCCGCCGCGAGGATCGCGGCGGCCACCTCGGCCCGGAAAGTGTCGACGCTGATCACGACGCCCGGGTGGCGACGCGCGGTCTCGCGCACGATCGGCAGCACCCGGTCAAGCTCGACCTCGACCGGCACCTCCCCGCCATCGGGCGAGAACTTGACCCCGCCGATGTCGACCCAGTCGGCGCCCTCGCTCACCGCCCGGCCCACCGCGGCCTGCGCCCGGTCGAGCGCGAACGTGGATCCCTTGTCGTAGAAGGAGTCCGGGGTCCGGTTGACCACGGCCATGACGGCGACGCAGCGGTCGAAGTCAAACTCCCGCCCCGCGATGATCCGGACCGGCTCCCGGAGGGAGGGCAAGTACATGATCCAACGTTACCGTCAGGTGGTGCTGGGGCGCGGCTCGGTCGCCGAGCGCAGGTGCAGGCCCTTTCCGCCGGCGTTCTTGAGCTCCAGCCGGTCGGCGTCGACCTTCGCGGCGACGACGCCGTTGAGCACGGCGAGCACCGCGTTCTCGAGCGCGCCGCGTTCTGCGGCGCATGCCATCTTGGTGGTGACGACCTCGGAGAAGGTGATCGTGCCGGTCTGGTGGAGGGCCTTGCCGCTCAAGCGGTTGCAGCCGGCGTTCCCGGTGACCATGTCGCCGTCGAACTGAAGGAACGCCTCGGCGCCCTGTGGCACGGAGCTGGCTGAATCGCGGTCGAGCAGCGACTCCACCACCCAGCGCGTGCCCAGCAGCGGCCTGTCCGGGTCGGCCACCTTGCGATCGACGAGCTTGATCTCCTCCTTGTCGCCCGTGAGCACGAGGTTGTTGCCGGACAGCGTGTACCTAGGGCGGGCGGTCAGGAACTTCGTCAGCCAATCGTCCTGGTCGTGTCGGGGCCGCTCGCATCCCATGTCGGTGTTGCCCATCGTGTCGACCTTCATGCGGTCGCCCTCGAAGCTCACGTCGCCAAAGAGGTGGTTGCACCCGGCCTGCGCCGTCAGCTTGCCCTTCTTCGGGAACGACAGCGAGATCCGGGTGACCCCCACCAGCGTGCGGCCCGTGACGGCCGTGGACAGGAAGGTGCGCCCGATCAGCTGTGACGCGACATCCCCGGCGTGTGTGCCTCCGCCGGAGGGGCCGCCGGAGGGGCTGCTGGACGGGCATGCCGACAGCAGCAGGGTCACGGCCAGCAGGGTCACCGCCGGCAGCGTGACGGCCGGTGCTGAGCGGGTCATCATGACGCCTTGGACGCCCCCGGCGGTGTCGGGGTTCCCCGCAGCACGGCGCCGAACCGCTCGGCGGCCACGGCCACGGCCGCGTCCCGGGCGGCGATCGCCTCCTCCACCTTCAGGGTGCGGTCGGGCGCGCGGAACGTGAAGCTGTACGCCAGGGAACGCTTGCCCGCCTCGATGCCCTTGCCCGAGTACACGTCGAACAGCCGGACCGACTCCAGCAGTGGGCCAGCACCCTCGACGAGCGCGTCCTGCACCGCCTGCGCCGGGATCTCCTCGGCCACCACCAGCGCCACATCGATCAACGCCGGTGGATAGTTGGAGAACACCGGCGCCGGGGTCCGCCCCGGAAGCGGGATCGCGTCGAGCGTCAGCTCCATCGCGCAGACGCCGCGCGGCAGATCGAGCTTGGCGCAGACCACCGGGTGCAGCTCGCCGGCGCGGCCGACCACGACCCCGTCGATGGTGAACGAGGCGCAGCGTCCGGGGTGGAACGGCTGGGCGACAACCTGGGTGACGTCCACTTTGGACTTCGGGGCCGCCACCTCGATGACCTCGCGCGCCGCCTGGACCGCGTCGGCCCAGGACGCCGCCCGGCCCGGACCCCACCAGCCCGACCGCTCGAACTCGCCGGCCACGACCGCGGCCACGTGCCAAGGCTGAAGCGGCACTGCCTCGTTGGCGGCCCGCCACACCTCGTCGTCCGGTGGCCCGGCGACACCCATCACCGGTGGTGTCCTGGCCCCGCGCGCCGGCAGGAACACCAGGCCCAGCTCGTACAGGGCAACATCGCGATGACCCCGCCCCAGGTTGCGCCGCAACGCGGTCAGCAACCCGGGCAGCAGGCTGGTGCGCATGAACGGCTCCTCCTCCGACAGCGGGTTCTGCAACCTCACCGTGGCGGAGGGGATGCCGAGGACCTCGATGACCTCGGGGGAGACGAACGGGTACGAGAGGACCTCCACGTAGCCCTGCTCGGCCAGGGTCCGCCCGGTCGAGCGGCGGCGGCGCTGCTCGGGGGTGAGGCCGTTGCCCGGCGGGGCGATCGGCAGCACGCTCGGCACGGCGTCGAACCCGTCCAGGCGCACCACCTCCTCCACCAGATCGGCCCCCTCGCGCAGGTCGGGCCGCCACGACGGCGGGACCACGTCGAGCTTGTCCTCGTAGGCGGCCACATCGCAGCCGATCTCGGTGAGAAGGTCGGCCACGCGGGTCGGCGGGTACTCCACCCCGATCAGCTTGCTTGGCTTGTCGGGCGCCATCGAGACGACGATCGGGGGCGGAGGGTAGTCGAGGTCGAGAACCTCCTCCCCCGCTGTCCCGCCGCCGTGCTCCACCATCAGCGCGACCGCCCGCTCGATCGCGACCAGGCACAGCTGCCGGTCGACGCCGCGCTCCCAGCGCTTGGCCGCCTCGCTGAACAGCTTGTGCCGCCGGGCGGTGCGGCCGACCATTACCGGATCCCAATGCGCCGCCTCGAAAAGCACGTTGACCGTCGTGGTTGCCACCTCCGAGGTCTCGCCGCCCATCACCGCGGCCAGCGAGATCGGGCCGGTGTCGTCGCAGATCACCATGTCCTCGGGGCTCAGCTCCCGGGTCACACCGTCCAGAGTGGTCAGTTTCTCGCCGGGCGTGGCGCGCCGCACCACCAGCGGACCGCTGATCCGGTCGGCGTCGAAGGCGTGCATCGGCTGGCCCAGCTCCAGCATCACGTAGTTGGTGATGTCAATGGGCAGGCCCAGGGTGCGGATGCCGGCCGTGGTCAGGCGGCGCTTCATGAAGCCGGGCGTGGGCGCCTCGGGATCGACCCCGCGCACCAGGCGGGCGGCGAAACGGTCACACCCGGCGGTGTCCTCGATCGTCAGCGGCCAGGCCGGCTCGGGCGTGGGCTCGCTGCGGGGGCCGAAACCCGGGTCGCGGAACGGCACGCAGTAGGCGTGTGACAGCTCTCTTGCCAAGCCGCGGACGCTCATCTGGTACCCCCTGTCCGGGGTTATCTCCAGGGTCAATCCGATGTCGTCCATGCCGAGCACGGGGCGCGCGTCCTCGCCGGGCTTGGCGGGGATGCCCTCGGGCAGCACGATGATCCCCGAGTGGTCGTCGCTGAGGCCCAGCTCGCGGGCGGAGCAGATCATGCCGTGCGACATGCGGCCGTAGGTCTTTCGCGACCCCACCTTGAAGCCGCCTGGCAGCACGCCGCCGGGCAGGATCACCACCACGAGGTCGCCCTCGCTGAAGTTGGTGGCCCCGCAGATGACCTCGTGCGGCTCGGACCGTCCAATGTCGAGGGTCACGAACCGGATCGGCTTCTTGAACTCCTTAAGGTCCTCGATGGTCAGCACGCGGCCGACCATGAGATCACCCTTGACCAGCGTGCGCTGGTCGACGACGTGCTCCACCTCGATGCCGAGGTTGGTCAGCTTCGCGTCGAGCTCCGCGGCCGTCACGCCCTGTGGCAGGTCGACGAACTCGCGCAGCCAGGAGACTCCCAGCTTCATGGCTCAGTGCACCTCCATGTCGAACCCGCGGCTGAACCGCACATCGCCCTCGATCATCTCCCGCATGTCCGACACGGCGTTGCGGAACATCAGCGTGCGCTCGATGCCCATGCCGAACGCGAAACCCGAGTACTCCTCCGGGTCGATGCCCGTCGCGCGCAGCACGTTGGGGTTGACCATGCCGCAGCCGCCCCACTCGACCCACCGCGGCCCGTCGCGATGCTCCTGGAACCACACGTCGAACTCCGCGCTGGGCTCGGTGAACGGGAAGTAATGCGGCCGCCAGCGGGTGCGGGCGGTGGGGCCGAACATGGCCCGCGCAAAGTGATCGAGCGTGCCCTTCAGGTGGGCCATGGTGATGCCGCGGTCGACGACCAGGCCCTCGACCTGGTGGAAGACGGGCGAGTGGGTGGCGTCAAGCTCATCGGTGCGGTAGCACCGCCCCGGAACCACGACGTAGATGGGTGGCTTGCGGCTGAGCATCGTGCGCGCCTGCACCGGGCTGGTGTGCGTGCGCAGGACAAGCCCGTCGCCCACCCAGAAGGTGTCCATCAGCCCGCGCGCCGGGTGGTCGGGGGCGATGTTGAGCGCGTCGAAGTTGGCCCACTCCAGCTCCACCTCGGGCCCCTCGGCGATCTCGTAACCCATGCCGATGAACAGGTCGCCGATGCGCTCCATCAGCGTGGTGAGCGGATGCCTTGCGCCCCTTGGCCTCCGGTCCCACGGCAGGGTGACGTCGACCCGCTCCTCGCGCAGCACCCGCTCCTTCTCCTGCGCGTCGAGGACAGCCTGGCGCCGTTCGAAGGCGGATTGGATGGCCGTGCGGGCCTCGTTGACCCGCTTGCCGGCGTCGGCTTTGGCGGCCGGTGGCAGCGAGCCGATCTCGCGTCTGGCCAGGGAAACGGGTGCGCGGTCACCCAGATGCGCGGGTTTGAGCGCGGTCAGCTCGTCCACATCGGACGCTGCGTCGAAGGCTCCCTTGGCCTGAGCCACCGCGGCCTCGAGCGCCTCCGGGCCGAGCAGGGCGGCCTGCTTGGGATCGTACGGATCGTTGCGATATGTCATGAGAACTCCAGATGCGGCAACCGGATAAGTCTAGGTCCACGTGGCTCAGCCACAGCCCACCGGTCGCCCCTGTCTCATGGACCGGCGGGCGGTCTAAAGCTCATCCGACGAGCGTTGCGCACGAGCGGAAGCATACAGGCAGACCGCCGCAGCGCCCGCGAGGTTCAGGCTTTCCGCCATTCCATAGATGGGTACCCTGACCCGCTCGGCGCGTTTGAGCAGTTCAACCGGCAAGCCGTGAGCTTCCCCGCCGAACAGCCACGCCGTGGCCCCGCGCAGATCCAGCTCGAAAAGATCATTCTCCCCGCGGCCGGAGGTCGCCAGGATCCGCATTCCCCGGAGCGTCTCGAAAACGGCGGTGACGGCGGGCTCCCGGACCACATCGACGTGGAACAGGCTGCCCGCGCTCGCCCGCACGCACTTGCCGTTGTACGGGTCCACCGCCTCGCCCGCGAAGATCACCGCGTCGGCACCGGCCGCGTCGGCCGTGCGCAGGATGGTCCCGGCGTTGCCCGGGTCGCGGATGTCCACCAGCACCGCGACAAGCTTCGGCTGCTTGGCCAGCGCCGCCTCGAGCCCGATGTCGATCCGCTCGCAGACCGCCACAATCCCTTGCGGAGTAACGGTTTCCGCCAGCGCCGCCATCGCCGGCCCGTCCACCACCGTCGCCTCGGGATACTCCCGTTTCCTGTCGGGCGTCGTGAACAGCTCGACGACCGCACCGGCGGCCAGGGCCTCGCGCACCGCCTGCGGCCCCTCGGCGAGGAAGCGCCCGGTCTTGTCCCGCTCCCGGCGGCGATGCAGTTTCAGGGCAGCGGAAACCCGGGGTGTCCGCACGGTGTACGGACGATCCCCGGGTAAATCTGCCATCTACGCTGCCTGGGCCTGCGCGACCGCCTTCTTGGCGACCTCGACGATGGCGACGAACGCCTTCTCGTCGTTCACCGCCAACTCGGCGAGAATCTTGCGGTCCACCTCCACGCCGGCGAGGCGAAGGCCCTGCACAAGGCGGTTGTAGGTGATCCCGTTGGCGCGGGCGCCCGCGTTGATCCGCGTGATCCACAGCTGGCGGAAGTCGCCCTTGCGGTCCTTGCGGTCGCGGTACGCGTACTGCATCGAGTGCAGCATCTGCTCCTTGGCCTTGCGGTAGAGCCGCGAGCGCTGCCCGCGGTAACCCTTGGCCCCTTCGAGCACAACCCGGCGCTTCTTCTGGGCGCTGACGGCCCGTTTGACGCGTGCCATATCGTCTTCTCCTTATCGGCTAATGCAATGTGGCGCGCGTCAGCGCCCGAGCAGCTTCTTGATCCGCGGCGCGTCGGCCTTGGAAACCTCAACGGTCCCCGACAGCCGGCGAGTACGGCGGGAGGACTTGACCTCCAGATGGTGACGCAGACCGGCCTGCTGAGCAACGACCTTGCCCTTGCCGGTGACCTTCACCCTCTTGCCCATGCCGGTGTGGCTCTTCATCTTCGGCATTTTCGAAGTTCTCCCCTTGACTACTTGTGCTTGGTGCCCAATTCAGCCCGCATCAGCCCTGCGCCGAAGCCTCGGCGACGGTCTCCTCGGTCGCCGGCTCCGTGCTGGCCGCCTCGCTGTCGCCCTTGCGAGCGCCAGTCTTGCCGCCGCGATGCGGCGCAAGCACCATGATCATGTTGCGACCATCCTGCTTGGCCTGGGACTCGACGAAACCCATGTCCGCAACTTCCTCCTCGAGCTTGCGCAGGAGCCGGAAACCCAGCTCCGGGCGGTGCTGCTCACGGCCGCGGAACATGATCGTCACCTTGACCTTGTCTCCCGCCTTGAGGAATCGCAACACGTGACCCTTCTTGGTCTCGTAGTCGTGCGAGTCGATCTTCGGCCGGAGTTTCATCTCCTTGATGACCGTCTGTTGCTGGTTGCGCCGCGCTTCCCTGGCCTTGAGCGCGCTCTCGTACTTGAACTTGCCGAAGTCCATGAGCTTGCAGACCGGGGGACGCGCCATCGGAGCAACCTCGACCAGATCCAGATCCACGTCCGCGGCCAGCTGAAGTGCGCGCTCCAGTGGGACGATGCCCACCTGCTCACCCTCAGGGCCGACCAGACGGACTTCTCGTGCCCGGATCTGCTCGTTTACGCGTGGCTCGACGCTGATGTGGCCTCCTAGATCGTTCTTCGTGTCTCGCGACCGAAAGCAGAAGGCCCAGACGCTTGTCTGGGCCCGCTCGACCGGTCACGTGCACGTCAATGCACCCCAAGCACGGTGGCTCAGGTGACCGGACCCTCATGCGCCCTCGTGGCGATAGGGTGGGAGCAGGCTCGCTCCGCTTGATTGACACACCCCGATCAAGGGCATGCCAAGGTCGACACAACTAGGATACCACAGCGCCTGAATGAAGGGCGCGAAGACGCTGAACGGCACGCACGGCGTGCTCCTTGTCCACCGCCTGCACGGCCAGCACAGAGACGGTGTCGTCGTTCTCCAGCTCCAGGCTCAGCCACGGCCGGCCCCGATCGAAGCTGACCTTGCGGACCACGCTCCACGGCAGCTCATAGCCGCCGATGATGTTGCGCACGCGCACCCCGGCCTCGTCCGCCTCCACCCGCGGCCGGGCGATCAGCATGATCCCGGCGGCGAAGACCGCCCCCAGTCCGATCATGGCGACCTGGTCCCCCGGCTTGAAAACCCCCTCGCCCACGGTCGTGAGCGCCGTCCCGATCAGCGTGAAGAGCACAAAGATCCCGGCCGCCGCGACAGTGCACACCACGCGGACCCGCTTTGGCTTATGGACAAACACTAAAACCTCCTATAGCCCGATAAACCGCGGGGCCGCGCGTTGCTTTGCACGCGCAAAGCATTACAGCCGGCATGCATGGATATCGGTCACCAGTATGGCGCGAGCTCCCAGCTCATAGAGCTCATCCATGATGCGGTGCACGTCCGCGCGCAGCACCATAGCCTGCACGGCGACCCAGCCCTCCCGGTGCAGGGGCGAGATCGTTGGCGACTCGATCCCGGGCGTGATGGCACACGCCTCCTCGAGCCCGTCGGCGCGCACGTCATAGGCGAGCATCACGTAGCGCCGGGCGACCAGCACCCCTTGCAGGCGCCGCAGTATCTGGATGATCGACCCGTTGCCCTGCGCGGGGGTGCGCCCCACGAGCACCGCCTGCGACTCCAGGATGGGATCGCCGATCGGCTTGAGGCCGGCCTGGCGCAGCGTCGCGCCGGTGGCGACCACGTCGGCGATCGCGTCGGCCACCCCGAGGCGCACCGCGTTTTCCACGGCCCCGTCAAGGGCGATAACGTCGGCCTTGATCGCGTTTTCCGCCAGGTGGCGCTCGACCAGGCGAGGATAGGCGGTCGCGACGCGAAGCCCGTCGAGCGGCCGGTGCGGATCGGGCGCGGCGAAGCGGAAGGTCGCCTCGCCGAAGCCCAGCTCCAGCAGCTGGGTCACGTCGGAGCCGGAGTCGATCAGCAGGTCCTGGCCGGTGATCCCGAGGTCGAGATCACCCGAACCGACGTAGGTCGCGATGTCGCGCGGGCGCAGATAGAAGAATTCGACATCGTTGTCGCTGTCCAGGCAGGTGAGGTCGCGATCGTCGCTGCGCTGGCGGTAGCCCGCCTCGCGCAGCATCTCGGAGGCGGGTCGCGACAAAGTGCCCTTGTTCGGCAGGGCGATCCTCAACACTTTCCTTGCTCCTAAAGGTGTTTGTAGACGTCATCAAGCTCGACACCGGCGGCGAGCATCAGCACCTGCGCCTGGTAGAGCAGTTGGGAGATCTCCTCGGCGGCGCGCTCGCGCCCCTCGTGCTCGGCGGCCATCCACGACTCGGCGGCCTCCTCCACAACCTTCTTGCCGACGCTATGGACGCCCTTGCGTACGGCGGCCACCGTGGCCGACTGCGGATCCCCTGTCGCGACCTTCTCCCGCAGCTCCTCATACAGCTCTTCGAACGTCTTCACCCGGCAATTGAAGCACGGTCGATCCGCTGCCTACCTCGCGGCCAGATCCCGCAGCGTGAGGGCGGCGTCGAGCGCCGCCACCATCGCGTCCCAGCCCTTGTCCTCATTGGACTCGGCCAGGCCGGCGCGGTCGCGCGCCTGCGCCTCTGTATCAACCGTGAGCACACCGTGCGCCACCGGCGTCGACTCGTCGAGCGCCACCCGGGTCAGGCCGTCTGTCACCGACTGGCTCACGTACTCGAAGTGCGCCGTCTCGCCCCGGATCACCACGCCCAGGGCCACCACCGCGTCGTGCCCCTTGGCCAGTGCCTGCGCGACGACGGGAAGCTCGACCGAGCCGGAGACCCTGGCGACGGTTACCGCGGACACGTTGCACGCCTTGGCCGCCTCCTGTGCTCGGGCGAGCATCTGCTCCACCAGCACGGCGTGCCACCGGGTGGCCACGATCCCGACCCTCAGACCTGTCGCGTCCAAAAAGGTCTGATCAGGGGCGCCGTACCCGGCCATCAGCTCAGCCCCTCCAGCTCCGCGGGCAGGTCAAGCTCGTGCCCCATCCGGTCGCGTTTGGTGCGAAGGTAGGCAAGGTTTTCCGGGTGCGCGCGGGTGGGCATCGGCTCGCGGCCGAGCACCTTGAGCCCGTAACCCTCGAGCCCTGCCCGCTTGGACGGGTTGTTGGTGAGCAGGCGCATGGTGCGCACCCCGAGGTCGTAAAGGATCTGCGCACCGGTGCCGTAATCGCGCGCGTCGGCGGGCAGGCCCAGGTCGAGGTTGGCGTCGACCGTGTCGCGCCCGTTCTCCTGCAGCTGGTACGCCTGGAGCTTGTGCATCAGGCCGATCCCCCGGCCCTCGTGCCCGCGCATGTAGAGCACGACCCCGCGGCCCTCCTGCGCCACGCGGCGCAGCGAGTCCTGCAACTGCGGCCCGCAGTCGCAGCGCAGCGAGCCGAACACGTCGCCGGTGAGGCATTCGCTGTGCGCGCGGACGAGAACGTCCTGGCCGTCGCCGATGTCGCCGTAGACCAGCGCGACATGCTCGGCGTTGTCGTGGGTGGCGTGGTAGCCGACCGCCCGGAACACCCCTGCCTC
>Ga0209382_10013174_pt1 | contig 10170 bp, 7 predicted proteins | sample SoiMetdeltSBSDD5_FD_187599 | JGI IMG/M metagenome (GOLD analysis project Ga0209382, IMG submission 187599) | Bulk soil microbial communities from a Populus tree surrounding site in Tennessee, USA - Soil MetaG P. deltoides SBSDD5 (SPAdes) (version 2) | ecosystem: Environmental > Terrestrial >...
GGACGCGTGACCGACGCGGACGGACGCCCGCTGATCGCAAGGGCCGTCAGTCTGCAGGGCGTGGACGATCAGGGGCGGAAGACGATCGCGCGCGGCTCTCAGAATTCGATGAACCTGTTGATGGACCTCTACGGATCTCAAACCGATGATCGCGGCGTTTATCGAATCTTCGGGCTGCGGGCGGGGCGCTATCTGGTCAGCGCGGGAGGAGAGTCGGACGTTTTTACCGGGGCCTCGGGCGCCTACCCGCGCGCGTGGCACCCCGACGCCGCCGATGAGAATCATGCGAAAGTCGTCGAAGTCACCGCGGGCGGCGAAGTCACAGGCGTGGACATCAGGCTCGGCGCCGCAAAGAAGACTTACGAAGCCTTGGGCCGCGTCGTCGATGACGAGACGGGCAAGCCCATCGCGGGCGCCGGCGTGATCTGTGTCAGGATCAAAGCCGCCGACGAGGCCGCGGCGATTGACGGCATAGGGTTCGGCGGATTCGGCGGAAACGCAAAGACTGATGAGCAGGGCAATTTCCGGCTCGCCGGTCTCGCTCCGGGGCAGTACCAGTTGAACCTCGCCGACTACGAATCATTTCTGACGGGCGGCAGTAATTATTACAGTGACGGAGCGAAGTTCGAGGTTCACGGCGGCGACGTGGCCGGAGTTGAGGTCAGGGCGAAAAGCGGCTCGACAATCAGCGGCGTCGCCGTAATCGAGGACGCCGATCAGTCTGCGAAATCGAGCCTGTCGCAGACAATGCTCATGGCGCATTCCATGCCTGCTTCGCCGCCTCCTTCGCCGAATGAAGCGGGTGAAAACATGGCCGCGTTTGGAATGCCGCCTGCGACTTCCCGAGTCGGAAGCGATGGCGCCTTCAGCCTCAAAGGCCTTCGACCCGGCAGGGTGACGATACAGGCTTTCAGCGTGACAGGGGGCGCGCTCAAGATCACGCGGATCGAGCGCGGCGGCGTCGAGATGGCCGAAGGAATCGTCGTTACGGGCCGCGAAGACATCACCGGCGTTCGGATCGTTTTCGGAAAAGGATCGGGCAAGGTTCGCGGCCAGGTGCAGGTGACCGGCGGCGCGTTGCCCGACGGCTGGCGGATGATCGTGACGGCCCGCGGCGAAAAAAACGTCGTAGGCTTCGACTCTTCCGCCGGTTATGCGGTGGTCGACGGCAAAGGTCGGTTCGTGATCGAAGGGTTGTTACCGGGCGAATATGAATTGATGTTGTCGGTTCAACCGGAGATCAATCCGAACTCGCCGCCTCAGCCCGTCCAAAACATGCCTGCGCCAGTCACACAAAAAGTGGTCGTTACAAAGGGGCAGGAGGCGCAGGTCACGGTTACGCTCGACCTGAGCAAGAAAAATCGTGAGGAGAAATAATGAAAAGATTATCGTTGACGCTCGCCGCCCTCTTCTTCATATCGACGTTCTGGACGGGCGCCGCGCAGGAGACGAAACCCAAACGCGAAGGCGTGATTTTGGGGCGGGTGGTCGCGGACGACGGCCAACCCATGGGGGGCGCGCAGGTGATGGCCATAGGCGTCGGCAAATCGCCTGTCACGATCGCGGGGCAGATGACTAATTGCGACGCTGACGGGAATTTCAAAGTGACGGGGTTGTCGCACGGCGTCTACTCGATCGTAGCGCGGGCGCCGGGCTACGTTTCCGTTCAGGATCAGTCGCGCAAATACCGCATCGGCGAGAGCGTGATAATCCGGATGGCAAGGGGCGGCGTTATCACGGGCCGCGTGACCGACGAGTTCGGCGAGCCGATGGTCAGCGTTCAGGTCTCGGCCGACCGGGTCCGTGATTCCGAAGGCAAGCCCGACAACGGCTCCTCGGCGATGAATGAAATGTATTCGTCGCGGTCGACGGATGATCGCGGCGTCTATCGCATCTACGGCCTCGAAGCGGGCGCCTATGTGGTTGGCGTCAACGCGTCGTCTCAGATCTACGCCGGCTTGGGGCGGACAGGCCGCGAGCCCCCGAGCTATCACCCGTCGTCGCCCAGAGGCGCGGCGACGGAGATCAATCTGCGCGGCGCCGAAGAGGTGACCGGCGTTGACATTCGCGCGCGCGGCGGGCGGGGCCGTTCGATCAGCGGAACGGTTTCTGGAGAGACGCAGGGCGAGGGTTTCATCAACGGGGTCGCCGTAATGCTCTACGGCGCAGCCGACAAAAATCTCATGGGAATGGCCACTCTGATGGGTAGCCAGAACTTTTCATTGCGCGGCGTTGATGACGGCGAATACGAAATGATGGCGGCGCGATTCAGCGAAAGCATGGATTTCGCTCTCTCGGCGCCTAGGCGCGTCGTGGTGAAAGGCGCCGACCTCAACGGGATTGAATTGAAACTGCTGAAACTCGGCTCGGTCTCCGGCCGCGTAGTCATCGAGGCCCCGAAAGCGGAGTGCGTGACCGCCCCCGATCAGTTCAAGGTCGAAGAGGCCCTGATCGAAATGAAGCGGGACGACAGGACGCCCGGCGGTTTCCCCTTCGGATTTTTCCCGATGGGGGCCGGGGGGGATTTTGGCGGCGCCGCGCCCAACAAAGACGGCGGCTTCACTGTGAAGAACCTGGAGGCGGGCCGCTATCGGGTCAACACCGACCTGCCTGATGAAAGCTGGTACATCCGCGCGATCACGCAGGCCGCGACGCCGAAGCCCATTGACGTTTCTCTCGCCGGCCTCACGCTCAAGCAGGGCGAAAAAATTTCGGGAATTGAAATGATAATCGCCCAGGGGGCGGCAAGCCTGAGCGGACGTGTCGTTCCTTCGAGTGAAGGCGCGCAATTGCCGAAGCGGCTTCGCGTCCACCTGGTCCCGGCCGAGACGTCCGCCGCCGATGACCTGCTTCGCTACGCCGAATCGCCGGTCCGGGGCGACGGTTCGTTCGAGTTCAAACACATCGCGCCGGGCAAGTATCTATTGATTGCGCGACGGGCTTCGGAAAAAGACGCGAACGATGATCAGTCTCGCCCGCTCGCCCGGGACGCCGTCGAACGCGCGAAGCTACGCCGTGAAGCCACAGCCGCAAAGAACGAAATCGAGCTGAGAGTTTGCGAACGCCTGAAAGATTACGTTCTGCGTCTCAATCGTTAGCCGGCAGTTCAATCCTATATTTTTCTATTTCGGCTTTGCCGGCAGGGAAATGTAGGACAGGGGGATATGCAGATCTTGGCCACCCCGGTCAAAACGACAGCGGGCAATGACGCCGCGACGGCCTTTCATACGAACGGCCCCAGGTCCACGGTGGCGGATGGAAAGGGCCGCTTCGTGATCGAGAGATTGACCTCAGGAGAATACGAACTGAGCCTCTACGCAATGATCAGAGTAAGCCAGTACGAATGGAGTGGCGCGCCGGGGATGAGCGGAGTCACGCGGCGCGTCACCGTCAGCAGCGGCGCCGAGACGGTGGTCAATCTCACTCTCGGACCCGCGCCCAGGAAAAAATGAAAATAAGGAGGACGTATGCCGAAACCGAGGTTCACTATCGGCATTCTCGTTTCAATATGTTGGCTCTGCCTCGATATTTCAATTCAGGCTCAGACCAAAGAGGCTAAAGCTGGGACTGCCACAATTTCAGGCCGTGTCACGGTGAATGGCGAGCCTGTGGCGAACGTCGTCGTCGCGTTGCAATATACGACCGACCCTTCCACCTCGCCTGGGGTTCGCGTTAGGACTGACGGCGCCGGGCAGTTTCGCTTCACCGGTGTGACGGCCGGCCACTATTTGCTGGGCGCGCTCGCTCCCGGCTTCGCCTCCACCAGTGACCGACAATACGCGCCGCATGGCGTTCTGATTACCGTTTTGGAAGGCGAGAATAATATGGACGGCTTCAGCATCGAACTCGAACGTGGCGCCGCAATCGCGGGACGCGTGACCGATTCGCAGCGCCGCGCCATACCCGAAGAGAATGTCGTATTAACGATGCTGGACGAAAAGGGCAGGCCGCAGCAACTTAATAGCCCGATGAATTCACATCTCAACATCACGGATGATCGCGGCTACTACCGCATTTTCGGGTTGCCCGCGGGCCGCTACCTGGTCAGCGTTGGGCATAATCCTCAGGATTTCACACCCAACGGAGGGCGGATGGTTTTCTACCGAAAAACTTATCACCCTGACGCGACCGAGGAGTCGAAGGCCGAGGTCATCGAGTTGAGCGAAGGCGGAGAGGCCACCGGCGTTGACATCACAGTCGCCGAGGCGAAGCTGGCTTGCCTCGTGTCAGGCCGGATAGTGGACGCGGAGACAGGGAAACCAATCCCTATGATGGGTGTCGGATACATGAAGGTGAAGGAGAATGGCGGTAACGGCGGTTCGACGATGAATGCGTCCCGGTCCGACGCGAACGGCAAGTTTCAAATTTCGTTGCCGCCGGGCAAGTATTCACTGTTTGGGGGTGGGTCAAATGGCGATTATTTTACTGACCAGTCGCGGATCGAGGTTGAAGACAAGGACGTGAGCGGAATCGAGCTCAAAGCGCGGCGCGGGGCCACGATCAGCGGCGTTGTCGTGATGGAGGGCGCGTATGACCGGGCAGTCCTGGCGAGGCTTCCGTCACTCAGTCTCTCCGCCCGTAATCGTTCGGATGATGTCTGGCGCGTGATCAGTCGATCCAGCAGAATCAACCCCGACGGCGGTTTCCGCATTAGCGGATTGCCGCCGGGCAAAATCACCTTTTCGCTTTCAAGCCAGATAGGGGCGAACAGATTATCCATCCTTCGAATCGAGCGCGACGGCGTCTCTCAGGGGCGGCAGATCGAGATAGGAGCGGGGGAACAGGCGCATTATTTACGGGTCGTACTCGTGTACGCCGCTGCGTCGATTCGTGGGCAGTTGAAAATCATCGGGGGCGCGGCGCCTTCCGAAATTGTGGCTCGTGTCTATGCGAGGAAACTCGGCGGCGACGAGTCCGCCAATTTCGGTTCGCAGGTCGACGCCTCGGGACAGTTCGTAATCGAGTGGTTGACGGCGGGCGAGTATGAACTGAGGCTGTCTTACACGCATCGCAACAATCCCGCCAAGACCGATCCCCAACTCATGCAAACATTCTTACAGCAATTGAGGCAGGCTAGACAAACAGTGTCGGTCGGCGCCTCGGGCGTCACGACAGTGATTTTTACGTTGGACCTGAGCCGAAAGGAGGGGCAATGACCATCGCGCGTTATTTCATCATTGCAATCTTCCTGTTTGCGCCTTCAGCGGCCGCGCGGCAGGGCGGGGCGATCACGGGCCGCGTCGTCGCCGATGACGGAGAGGGGGTGGCGAATGTGATGGTCTCCCTCTTCGCCGTGGGGTCGCAGTCCGGCGGTACGCGGACGACGGCCACGGACGAAAATGGCAAATTCCGCTTCAGCGATCTCGATCAGAATGAATATACGATCGCCGTGTCGTATTCCCGCGGCTACGTGCAGACGCCGCCGTCCGAAGCCGAAAGGCAGCGTCCGCGCTATTACCGCATCGGAGACGACGTGACGGTGACGATGACCAGAGGCGGGGTGATTACCGGCCGCGTGACGAACGCCAACAGCGAGCCGGTGATCGCCGTGGCGGTCACCGCCGTCAGAGTCCGCGACGCCGGAGGCGCGCCGGCCCGCGGCGTATATTCTTCGCGCCCGCGCTTTACCAATGATCGCGGCGTTTACCGCATCTACGGTCTGACGCAGGGGACTTATGTGGTGGCCGCGAACAGGCGCGATAACAATTTCAGACCAGGCCCGGCGCCGTACGACGACGAATTGCCGGCTTATCATCCGGCGGCGACTACTCGCGCCGATGCGGCTGAAATAAAGGTGAGCGTCGGAGTCGAAATTACGGGCGTTGACATTCGCTACGGGGGGGGCCGTGGCCACACCATCAGCGGCGTAGTCAGCGGCGGCAAGGGTATCGTTACGAGGCCGGCCGTGAACGTGCATTTGTTCGGCGCTCAGGGGGAATTTTCCACCGCCTTGGCCTACATCAGACCGGGCGAAGACAACAGAGGGTTCACGTTTTACGGCCTGACGGACGGCGAATATCTCATCACCGCCAGGAGCGCCGGCGTCGATCAGGGCCTGGCTGCGGCGCCGGCGCGCATAAGGTTGAGCGGGGCCGACGTCACCGGAATCGAAATGAAACTCGATCCGCTGGGGTCGGTCAGCGGGCGCGTCGTCATCGACGGCTTGTCCAACAGTTGTGACCCCAAACGCAAAATCTCGCTGGAACGATTCTTAATAACCTTGATGCGCGATGACTTGCAGGCGGACGCTGCGAATTTCTTACAATATCCGCGTAGTTTCAGCCAGCGGTTGGACGAAAACTGGAGGTTTACGTTCAACAACTTCGAGCCTGGGCATTACCGGATCGTGGCGCGTTCGCCTGACGAGCATCTTTACGTGAAAGCGATCACCGCATACGCGGCGACTCCGGCTCGAAGAGGCGCGGCGCGTGGGGCGAAGCCGGCGGGCGGCGTCTGGCAAAACGGTTTCACCTTCAGGCAGGGAGAGAAGATGACCATCGGCGCCGTGACTTTCGCAGAAGGCGCGGCGATCTTGCGTGGCAAAATCGCCCCAGAAAACGAGGGCGCGCGATTGCCTTCGAGACTGCGATTGCATCTGATTCCCGCCGACCCGAAAGCGGCCGAAGACATATTGCGTTACTCTGAAACAATAGTCCGGTCTGAAGGCTCGTTCGCGTTCAACAACATTGCGCCGGGCAAATACCGGCTCCTTACGCGCGTCGTACCGGACGACGAACCGATTGACCGCCCGCCATTCCCGGCAGCCTGGGACGCCAATGAACGCGCGAATCTTCGGAAAGAGGCTGTGGCGATGAATGTTGAGGTTGAGCTGAAACCTTGCCAGCGCCTCACGGATCAGGTCGTGAAGTATCGATAGAACGTCCGAGTCACAAACGATAGAACAAGGAGGCCCTATGCGAAAGCTCAGTATTTGGTTCAGCATTCTCGTTCTGCCTTTCGCTTTTCATTCGATTCAAGCCCAAACCACCGAGGTGAAAACCGGGACGGCGACGGTCTCGGGCCGCGTCGTGATGAAAGGCGAGACGGCGAAGGGCATGCTGGTCTATCTGCATCCCATAAGTTCGCCGACGCCTTCAAATCCGGACGCTTACTTGCGCGCGAGGACCGATGAGGGCGGACATTTCCGCATCACAGGCGTTGCGGCGGGCGATTACTTCATCATTCCGCTGGCGCCCGGATTTGTCTATTCCGGCGGGGACGAGCCTGCGCTGCGGCGCAAAACGCTCAAGGTGTCAGAGGGCGTAAACGTCGAAAACATTGAAGTCGAGTTATATCGTGGCGGCGTGATCACCGGACGCGTGGTCGATTTGCAGGGGCGGCCGTTGGTTGGGAAGTACCTTTTGCTAAGTAGATTCGGCGAGAGCGGTTGGTCTAGTCCTAATACCTCCTACGGCGCCTCTCTCGTGATGTACGAGACCGACGACCGCGGCGTCTACCGATTCTACGGCTTGCCAGTAGGACGCTATCTGGTCAGCGTAGGATTTCCGCCTTCAGCCGGCGCGGTCACAGTTTCCAGGGGCGGGACCTATTACCCGCGCACTTTCCACCCTAAGGCCGCGAACGAATCGGAGGCCAAGGCGATCGAAGTCACTGAAGGGTCTGAAAGCGTCGGTGTCGACATCACCGTTCTCGAATCGAAGCCGGCCCGCTCCATATCCGGGCGGGTGATCGATGCCGACACGGGGCAGCCGGTCGAAGGGATCGAGATCGCCTACAACGCAATGTCAGATAGTGGCAGATACATCAACTATTGGAGGTCGAGTGGCGGAATATCGGGGGCGCAGGGCGAGTTCAGTCTGAAAGGCATTGCGCCTGGAAAATACCAACTCGGCGCTCGCCTTGAAAGCGAGAGTGAGTTTTTCAGCGATCCGGCGCCCTGCGATTTGAGCGATGGCGACGTTACCGGCATTGAGATCAAAGTTCGTCGTGGAGGCTCGATCAGCGGCGTTGTGGTAATCGAAGGGACGGATGATCCGAAGGCGCTGGCGAAAATGCCGGAGCTTTATATTTACGTAAACGTCTGGAGGGATGGCTCCGACGCGCAGAGGAGGGACAATCCGAAGCTCAACGCGGATGGAAGTTTTCAGGTTCGCGGACTGCCTCAGAGCCGGGTCCATATTACGTATGACCCAAAATCTAAAGGTCATGATTTCTCGCTGGCGCGCGTCGAGCATAACGGCGCGGTTGTGCGCGACGTGATCTGGGCCGGCCCGGGCAAACACGTGACGGGAGTGCGCGTCGTTCTGGCATACAACAGGCGCCAGCAGTGATTAACCTTAACCTGGAGGGGAAGAAACAATGAGACGGCTACTCATTCTCTCCGGATGCGCCGTCGTTCTGTTCACGTTGTTGAACCCTACGGCCTCAAGCCAGAGTAATCCGGATTTCGACGGCGTAATCACCGGCAGAGTGACGACTCTGACCGGCGAGCCGATGGTCGGCGTGAGGGTCATTGCGCTTATGGTCAAAAATCTCAACGGCGATCCCGAACGGCGGCAATTCGGCGGGCGCCTGCGCTACACCGACGATCGCGGCGTCTATCGCATCTACGGGCTTAGGCCCAATACCTTTCAAATAAGCTTCACCGCCTCACTGAAAGCCTTGGTAAGAGGCGGTATGTGGAAATGTTCTGGGCGTTTGAGTTGAAACTTTGACATCTTGCGTTTGACCACTCTTGGATTATTTCTAGGACGGCGCTCTGGCAGCCGCTCGGCGGCCAGATCACGCAGCAACCGGTCGTAGAGTTGGGCGCGCATCGTGGGCGCCACCATCTGAAATTCCGGGATGGCGTCTTGAATAATTCGCAGCGCTCCAACAAAACTCAACCGATCAGGCGACAGCCCCGCTTGGAGAGCCGCCTCGTGCATCAAAGCGCGAATCGCATAATGAGCGATCAACAAACCGTACAATTCCTGAATCACACCGACCGGCTTGAGGCTGCGCAAGGGGCGATTTACCAGCCGCTGGTGTGTGTCAATTTCATCAATTGTGATCTCGACCTCCCAGCGCTCATGATAGACGCAAACCAGTTCCAGAGCCGGATATTGTTTCTCGTCCAACAACGTCGTAACCAATCTCTGGCGCTCGCCATAATGTGGACGCGCCGGATCGGTGATTTCGTAGCTAATGATCCGCACCAGCAGTTTGGCGCCGCGCGCGCGTCGCACCCGATCAGAAGGGCGCAAATATGCCAAGACCGAACCATCCGACAGCCGTCTGATGACTTCCGGCTTGACCGTCGCCGGCAACTTCGCCAAGACCTGCGCCTTTTGCTCAAGCGCACGTTCGATCATCTCGAAACTGTGAAAACCTGCGTCCCACAGCGCCAGATCGCCTTCGCCCAACGAACGCATCAATCGCTTGCCGCCGACCCGTTCGTTGGTGCGATAGGGCCAGAAACCGGCGTCAACAATCGCGTGCGTTGCGCACTCAACCAAGTAGACGCCTTGAACCTGCGGAAAAGCGCTGACTCCACGATCGCTGCCCGATCGCCCAAAGGCTTTGACATTCTCCGGAGTGTCTGGAACATCCTCAATCGTCCCATCAATCGCCTTGAGCCGCAGCCCGTAGGCAAACGCTCCCGGCGTAGCTTCGGTCGCCATCGGACGGCAGACCCGATGAAACAAAGCAATGATCGGTCGTGCGCCGAGTTGATAACGCCGATAGCTCAACGCGCTATCGTTCGGTGTCTTCCAGTCGGGATCAGGCCAGATAAAACGCAAGCCCCGCACCAGCCGCTTGAAGACACAACCAATCGAGAGGCGGCTGTAAATGTGCAGCGCGATGATCAACAGAACGACTGCAATTATCGTCAATCTGCGGTGGCGCTGCTCGGTCGCGTTAGCGCCACTGAGCGCCGCTTCTATCTCACTCAGTGGAACGGCAGTAGTCAAAGAATCGAGGCTCAACTCCTCGCAGAATTTCCGTTCCGCTTCAATCTCGCGTATTTTGTATCCCATACAAGGTGGCCTCCCGGCAGATGTCGTGTTTGGCAATGCGACAGTATGCCAGATGTGCCACCTTGTGGCTTATTTGAAAGGTATTGGGCCTAAGCCTGCTGTTCGTTCTCGGCGGGTGGTTCGTCTGCGTAGTCAAGTGGGCCGACAGCAAACACTGCCCGCTCACCGACGACATCGGCGACGAGTGGGA
>Ga0209382_10013175_pt1 | contig 10169 bp, 9 predicted proteins | sample SoiMetdeltSBSDD5_FD_187599 | JGI IMG/M metagenome (GOLD analysis project Ga0209382, IMG submission 187599) | Bulk soil microbial communities from a Populus tree surrounding site in Tennessee, USA - Soil MetaG P. deltoides SBSDD5 (SPAdes) (version 2) | ecosystem: Environmental > Terrestrial >...
CTCGAGATCAAGCTGACCGGCGCGTTCCTGCTCGCCAAGCGGATCGTGCCGATCATGGTGGCGCAGAACTGGGGCCGCATCGTCAACCTCTCCTCGGTGGCCGGCAAGCGCGGGAGCCCGAACACCGCGGCCTACAACGTCGCGAACTTTGGCATCCAGGGCTTCACGCAGTCGCTCGCGATGGAGCTCGCCCGCCACGGCATTACCGTCAACGCGGTCTGCCCGGGCACGATCGACACCGCGCGCATGGACGTGCTCGGCCGCGGCGCGGGCTGGCAAGGCATCCTCGAGCGCATCCCGATGGGGCGCGCCGCCAGCGACGAGGAGGTCGCCGGGCTCATCCAGTTCCTCTGCTCGCCGGCCGCCGCGTTCATGACGGGCCAGTCGATCAGCATCGACGGCGGCGTCGCGATGTCATGATCTCCGGGGTCCGGAGACTTGACGTATGATCGGGACCCGATGAGTGATCGCATGCCCGAGATCCTCACCGTGCGAACGCGGACGCTCGAGATCGGCTACGAGGCCCATGGCGCCGTCGGCGGCATCCCGGTCGTCCTGCTCCATGGTTTCCCCGACGACGCGCGCGCGTTCGACGACGTCGCGCCGCCGCTGGCCGCTGCCGGGTGCCGTGTGCTGGTGCCTTATCTGCGCGGCTACGGCCCGACGCGTTTTCTCGACCCGAACGAGCCGCGCATGGCGCAGCAGGCCGCGATCGGTCAGGACTTGCTCGAGTTCATGGACGCGCTGTCGCTCGGGCCCGCGGCGCTGGCCGGGTACGACTGGGGCGGGCGTGCCGCGTGCATCGCCGCGATCCTGGCGCCCGAGCGCGTGCGCGCGCTCGTCACGATCGGCGGCTACAACGTCCAGAACACGGTCACGCCGGCGCCGCCCGCCTCCGCGCGGGCCGAGCGCTCGTACTGGTATCAGTGGTACTTCAACACCGAGCGAGGCCGGCGCGGCCTCGAGCAGAACCGGCGCGACATCTGCCGGCTCCTCTGGGAGGAATGGTCGCCGACCTGGCGATTCGAGCCGGCGACGTTCGAGCGTACGGCGCCGTCCTTCGACAATCCCGATTTCGTACCGGTGGTGATCCACTCGTATCGCCATCGTCACGGCAATGCGCCGGGCGATGGGCGCCTGGACGCGATCGAGCGGCGGCTCGCCGAGCGTCGGGCGATCACGGTGCCGACCGTGATCCTCCACGGCGGCGCCGACACGGTGGGACCGCCCAAGCGGCCCGAGGCCGAGCTTCCCTACTTTCCGGCGGGAACGGAGCGACGCGTCGTATCCAACGTCGGTCATTTCATGCCGCGCGAGGAGCCGAAGGCAGTGGTCGACGCGCTGCTGAAGGTCCTCCACTAGGACAGATCCCATGCGCATCGAGGTCATCTGCACCGGCGACGAGGTGCTGACGGGCAAGATCGTCAACACCAACTTCAGCTACATCACCCAGAAGCTGGAGGACGCGGGTCTGGCGGTCGAGTGGGAGACCACGGTCGGCGACGATCGCGAGAACCTCCTGCTCGCGTTCAAGCTCGCCGGACAGCGCGCCGACGCGGTCATCGTCAACGGCGGGCTCGGACCCACGATCGACGACCTCTCGCAGGAGATCGCCGCGCAGGCCGCGGGTGTCGAGCTCACGCTGAACGAGGAGTGGCTCAAGACGATGGAGGAGTTCTTCCGTCGCCGCAGCCGTGTCATGCCACCGAACAACAAGAAGCAGGCGATGCTGCCGTCGACCGCCGAGGTGATCGACAACCCGATCGGCACGGCGTGTGGCTTTGCGCTCGACATCGGCAAGGCGCGCTTCTTCTTCACGCCGGGCGTGCCGCGCGAGCTCCGGCGCATGCTCGAGGAGCAGATCATCCCGCGCCTGCTCGCCAAGAGCGGGCTTCAGACCGCGATCCACCTCAAGCGCTTCCATTCCTACGGGCTCGGCGAGTCGCACGTGGACGCGCTCTTGACCGGCGTCGAGACGCTGGTGCCCGACGGCAGCGTCAAGCTCGGCTTCCGCGCGCATTACCCGCAGCTCGAGACGAAGCTCACGGTCCGCGGCCGCGACATGGACGACGTGAAGACCAAGCTGGCGCCGGTCGAGCGCGAGGTGCGCAAGCGTCTCGGCAACTTCATCCTGGCCGAGGACGAGCAGACCTTGGAGGGCGTGATCCTGTCGGCGCTGACCGCGCGTCAGGGGTCGCTCACGATCGTCGAGATGTTCACGAGCGGCCAGATCGCGGCGCGCTTCGCGCACTTGCCCGGCGCCGAGAAAGTGTTCCGCCGCGGCATCGTGTCGCGCGCGCTGCCCGAGATCTACGCCGCGATCGGCCTGGACCGCGACCCGCCGACGGGCGAGCTCACCAAGGAAACCGCCGAGACCGTGGCGCAGGCCGCGCGCCGCCGCACCGGCGCCAGCCACGCGCTCGCGGTGCTGATCGATCTCGACGACGGCCCCGACAAGATCGACTTCGGTGGCACCATATGCCTGGCGGTCGCCACCGCCGACGGCGTCGAATCGCGCCGCAGCCGGATCCTCGGCGGGCGTGATTGGGTGCGCCTGGGCGCCACCGAGATGGGGCTCGATTCGCTGCGCCGCTACCTGCAAGGGCTCCCGGTGGCGGAGCGAATCGACTTCGAGAAGACATGATCGACCGCAGCAAGGAGAACCAGACATGTTGATCGTCGACGCGCAGATCCACATCTGGAAGGGTCACAAGCCGACGAACCCGAACCATCGCCAGATCGCCGATTACACCGCGGACGACGTGCTCAAGGAGATGGACGAGGGCGGCGTCAACGCCGCGGTGATCCATCCGCCGGGATGGGATCCCAACTCCAACGCGCTCGCCGTCGAGGCCGCGCAGCGGCATCCCAATCGGCTCGCGATCCTCGGCAATTTCCCGCTCGACAAAACCGAGAGCCGCAGCGCCATCGACGCCATGAAGACCAGGCCAGGGATGCTCGGGCTCCGCTTCGCGCTCCTGCAGCCGCATCAGCAGACCTGGCTCACCGACGGAAGCCTCGACTGGCTCTGGACGGCGGCCGAGCGCGCGGGCATGCCGATCGCGCTCCTGGGCCCGGGCCTGTTGCAGATGATCGGGCGCACCGCCGAGCGCCATCCGGGGCTCAAGCTGATCATCGACCACTTCGGTCGGCCGGACGCGCAGTGGTCCAACCTGCCCGAGCTCGTGGCCGCCGCCAAGCATCGCAACGTGGCGCTCAAGGCCACCGGCGCGCCCAGCTATTCGAGCGAGCCTTACCCGCATCGCGACATTCACGGACACATCAGAAAGCTCTACGACGCCTTCGGCCCGGACCGGATGTTCTGGGGCACCGACATCACGCGGATGCCATGCCCGTGGAAGCAGTGCGTGAGCCTGTTCACTGATGAGCTGCCCTGGCTCTCGGCGAAGGACAAAGAGCTCATCATGGGCCGCGCCCTCTGCAACTGGCTCAACTGGAAGCTCCCGGCCTGAAGCTCGCGCGCGCCGCGGCCCGTCCGGGCGCTCTGCCGGCCGCGGTGCGCGTCTAACCGAAGGAGCGAGCGCATGAAACAGATCCTGCTCGATCGCTACGGTGAGCCCGAAGAGGGCCTACGCTGCGCCGAGGTGCCCGACGTCGGCACGCCGGGCGCCGGCGAGGTGGTCTTCGAGGTGCTCGCGTTCCCGATCAATCCGGCCGACATCTCGTTCTGCCGGGGCACGTATCGACTGAAGCCCGAGCTGCCGGCCACACCCGGCGCCGAATGCGTCGGGCGTGTCCTCGGCATCGGCGCCGGCGTCACGCACGTCAAACCGGGCGACCTCGTCATCAATCTGCAACGCGAGAACTGGGCCCAGCGCCGGCGCGTGAAGGGAGACGACGTCATCGCGGTGTCGGAGGGCATCGACATCCAGCAGGCAGCAATGTTGAGAATCAATCCCGCGACCGCGTTGCTGCTCTTGACCGACATCGTCGCGCTGAAACCAGGCGACTGGATCATCCAGAACGTCGCCAACTCCGCGGTCGGCCGCCTCGTGATCCGACTGGCGCGCCAGCGCGGCGTGAAGACCGTCAACGTCGTGCGACGCGAGTCGCTCTTCGGCGAGCTCAAGGCGCTCGGCGCCGACGTGTGCGTGGTAGACGGGCCCGATCTCGCCGAAGCGGTCAAGAGCCAGACGCGGGGCGCGCCGATCCGCGTGGGACTCGACGCCGTGTCGGGTCGCGCCACCGCGCGGCTCTCCGCGTGCCTGGCCGAGGGTGGCGTCGTCTGCAACTACGGCTCGATGTCCGGCGAGGATCCGGTCATGTCGCGGAGCGCCCTGGTCTCGGGCGGGCAGTCGCTCGTCGGCTTCATCCTGGGCCGGGGCCTGGCCAGCCGCTCGCTCGAGCAGATCCGCGCGATCTACGCCGAGCTCGGCCAGCAGCTGGCAAAGGGCAACCTCTCGGCGCCGGTCGAGATGGTCTACGCGATCGAGGACATCAAGGACGCCGTCGCCCACGCGCAGCGCGGCGAGCGCAGCGGAAAGATCCTGGTCGCCCCGAACGGTCCGGTCTAGACGACGCTGCGGCCGGCTCTCACGAGAGAGCCGGCCGCCCTGAGCGCGTCAGCGAAGGCGACGAGCGGCTCTGTCAGTGGCCGTTGTGCCCGCCGGGGGGCTGCTGGTTCCCGTGATCGCCCGCGTTGTCCCGCTTGATCTGGCCGCGGATCTCGCCCGACGGGAACGCTGCCGTGTGGACGTTGGCGTACGCGGCGTTCGCCTTCACCGCGGCCACGAACGCGTCGAAATCTCCAGGGCTGACGTTCTGAGCAGTCGGACCGATCACGCTGGCGGCCGTGAACGTGCCCGAAACGGTCCCTGAGTTCGCGGGGCATGCCGGCGTCCCGGTCGGCGGGTTGGGCAGATTGGAGCAGAAGAACACGAAGATACCGCCGGCCACATGCCGCGTTCCGAAATGGATATGGGCCTGCGTCACCGCGCCTGTACCCGGGGGCGTGGTGCCGACGTCCGAATAGGACAGAGTAAACGTCGCCGTCTTCGCGCTCTCGTCGATGTTCAGAAGCAAGGTGCCAGTCCCATTGGAGCGGATCGCCCCGGTTTGACCGGCGCCCAATGCCCCGATCTCCTGGAATCCGTCCAGGCGCGCGACGAATTCCTCCGCGTACGCGTAGCCCGCCGAGATAACGAAGAGTGCGGCGATGACGACCACAGCGATGAGCTTGCTCCGGCGCATGACGTCCTCCATCACGATTGGTTGAAACGTGCCCCGAAACCGGGGCCCTCCATCCAGCACGATCGGCCTACCAGACACCATCCTGTCGTGATTGTTCAAGTGAAATTCCCGCAACGTTCAGGCGAGAGCGAGCAACCGCACCTCGTTGGCCCGGCAGCGTCGGCGCCGCACTAGAAACGGGCGATTGGTACGCGAGGTTCCCACCAAGAAAGCCGGCACGGTGTAAGATCCGGTCTCACATCGTGACGACCGGAGGACGCATGAGCCACCTGATCGCCGGCCTGGCGCTGCTCGCCGCCATCTTCGCGCCGCCACCGGCGTTCGCCGACCCGAGCGAGACGCGACCCGGAGCCGCCGAGGGGGACCCGGATTACGCCGCGGGTAAGGAAGCGCTCAACCGCAAAGACTGGACCGAAGCCGCCCGCCGCTTCGGCCAGGCGGCGCTGAGAGACCCGGACAACGCGGATCTCCAGAATTATCTGGGCTTCTCCTACCGAAATCTCGGCCGGCTCGACAACGCGTTCAAGTACTACAGCCGCGCGCTCGAGCTGAACCCACGGCACCGCGGCGCCCACGAGTACGCGGGTGAGGCCTACCTGATGGTCGGCGACCTCCCGCGCGCCGAGGAGCATCTGGCCGCACTACGTAAAATTTGCCTGCTGCCGTGTGAGGAGCTCAGCGATCTCGAGCGCGAGATCGCTGCCTATCGCAAGCGGACAGGCGCCGGCCGGACACCCTGAGAACGGCGGGAGCGCCACGCCTGTGATCGGCCGATCCCCGCGGCGCAAGGAAGACGAGCGGCTGATCACCGGGCGCGGCCGCTTCATCGACGACATCGCGCCGCCGGGCCTCCTGCACCTGACGCTCGTGCGCTCGACTCACGGCAGGGCCCGGCTCGTCGCGATCGACGCGACGGCGGCCCGGGCACTGCCCGGAGTCGCGGTCTTTCTGGCCGACGATCTGCCAGAGCTCGTCGATCCCCTTCCGGCCTCACGCGCTGACCGCACCAATCCGTACGTGCGCCTGGACACGCCGCGGCCGCAGCGGCCGCTCGCCCGCGGCGAAGTGCGCTACGTCGGAGAGCCGATCGCCGCGGTCGTCGCCGCCGATCCCTACCTGGCTGCCGACGCGGCCGAACTGGTGCGCGTCGAGTACGACCCGCTGGCCGCCGTGGTCGATGCTGAGGCCGCGATGAGCCCGTCGGCGCCCACGGTGCACGAGGGCGCGAGCAACGTCGTCGGCCACGTCGTGAAGCTGATCGGCGACGTCGACCGTGCGTTCGCCGACGCCGACGTGATCGTTGAGGACCATCCCGCGCACGGGCGCGTGACGTCGATGGCGATCGAGACGCGCGGCCTCTGCGCCGCGTTCGATCCGGCCGTCAACGCGATGACGGTGTGGGCGGCGCACCAGGGGCCCTATCACCTCCGCAGCGCCGTCGCGGCGCGGCTCGGGTTGCCGGCCGAGAGCGTGCGCGTGATCGCCCCGGACACTGGCGGCGGGTTCGGTCCGAAGGAAGGCATCTACCCCGAGGACGTCCTGGTCCCCTTGCTCGCCCGCCGGCTCGGCCGGCCGGTGAAGTGGATCCAGACTCGAACCGAATTCCTCTCGAGCTCGCATCAAGCGCGCGAGCAGGCGCACCACGCCCGGCTGGCGGCCACGCGCGACGGGCGCATCCTCGGCCTCGACGTGAGGATCGTGAAGGACGTCGGCGCGTATCACAACTTCTCCGTCCACGAGCCGACGAACACGATCAATCACCTGCCGTCGCAGTACAAGGTGCCGGCCCTACGCGCCGAGGGCTTCTCGGTGGTCACCAACAAGACGCCGAGCGCGCCGTATCGCGGCGCCGGGCGGCCCGAAGCGATCCTGGTCGCCGAGCGTCTGCTCGATCGGCTCGCGACCCGCCTCGGCCTCGATCCGGCCGAGGTGCGCGCGCGCAACCAGATCGCGCCGCAGGAGATGCCCTATCGCCCGGGGCTCGTCTATCGCGACGGCGTCGCCGTCAGCTACGACGGCGGCGACTATCCGCTCGAGCTCCGGCGCGCGCTCGATCTCCTGGATTACGCTGGCTGGCGCAAGCGCCAGGCCGATCTGCGCACGCAAGAGCGGCGCATCGGTCTGGGCATCGCAGGCTACCTGGAGGCGGGCGGCAGCGTGCGCCCGGGCGAATGGGCGACCGTCAAGGTCGACGAGCGCGGCCATGTCGAGGTGCTGATCGGCGTGTCGGGCTCGGGCCAGGGGCACGAGACCGTGTTCGCTCAGGTCTGCGCCGAGTACCTCGGCGCCGCATTCGACGACATCCGCGTACGCGGCGGTGACACGACGCTGGTGCCGTTCGGCTACGGCACCGGCGCCAGCCGGGTTGCGGTGAACACCGGCAACGCCGTCGCGGTGGCCGCGGCCGACGTGAAGGTCAAGGCGTGCAAGGTCGCCGCGGGCTTGCTCGAGTGCGCGCCCGACGACGTGCGCATCGAAGAGGGGCGTGCGTTCGTGGTGGGCGCGCCGAACCGCGCGGTGCCGCTCGCGCAGGTCGCCCGCGTCGCGTTGAGCGATCGCGGCCTGGTCGAGCTCGGCGGCCCGGGGCTCTGGGCCACGAAGTTCTACTCGCCGCCGACCGTGACGTGGTCGAGCGGCGTGCACGCGGCGGTCGTCGAGGTCGATGCCGAGACCGGCCAGCTCGCGATCCTGCGCTACGCGATCGTGCACGACTGCGGCCGCCAGCTCAATCCGATGATCGTCGACGGGCAGATCGTCGGCGGCTTCGCCCAGGGTCTCGGAGTCGTGCTGGGCGAGCACGTCGTCCACGACCAGGACGGCCAGCTCTTGACGAACACCCTGATGGACTATCCGATCCCGCGGGCGGACGACATGCCGCCCCTGGTCATGGAGCATCTCGAGTTCAAGACCGACCACAACCCGCTCGGAGTCCGCGGAGTCGGCGAAGGCGCGACGGGACCGCCGACGGCGGCCATCGCGAACGCAGTCGCCGACGCCTTCGACGGCCGGCTCGACGTGGGCAACCCGGTGCTGACACCGCACCGGGTCTGGGCACTGCTCCGCCAGGCGGGATTCGCGCGCGACTGAGCCATCGATCAACGCATTCACTGAGATCAACGCATTCACTGACGAGGAGGACGACATGGCGAGGCTGACACCGATCACCAGCAAAAACCAGGTCGCGGCGAAGGATCAGGCGATCGTCGACTCGATCGTCGCCAGCCGCGGCGCCCTGCAGGGCCCGTTCACGATGTTCCTGCACTCACCCGAGCTGGCCGGACGCCTCGCACACCTCGGCGCCTACGTCCGCTTCGAGGGCTCGCTCGACATGCGCGTGCGCGTGCTCGCGGCGATGACGGTCGCCCGCGAGCTCGAAGCCGTGTACGTCTGGGGCGCCCAGACCGGCGGCGCGCGCAAGCTCGGCGTGCCGGAGTCGACGATCACGGCGATCCGCGAGAACCACAGCCGCGGCATTCCGGCCGAGGACGCGCAGATCGTCGAGTTCACGCGGCAGCTGATGCGCAAGCACCGGGTGGACGAGGCGACCATGAAGGCGCTGATCGGCCGCTTCGGCAACGACGGGTTCATCCAGCTCACCGGCGCGATCGGCTACTACAGCATGCTGGCCATGACGGTCAACGCGTGCGAGCTCGAGGCGGCGCCCGGCGCCGAAGTGCTCAAGGTCTAGCGGGAGGATCTCATGCGACCCTACGAGGGCATCAAGATCATCGACATCACGCACGTGCTGGCCGGCCCGTTCGCCGCCTACCAGATGGCATTGCTGGGCGCCGACGTCATCAAGGTCGAGCACCCGACGGACTACGACCAGAGCCGCGACTCCGGCGGCGATCGCGCGCTCAACAAGCAGCAGATGGGCACGGGGTTTCTCACGCAGGGCTCGAACAAGCGCGCGATCACCCTGAACCTCAAGCACGAGAAGGGCCGCGAGATCTTGAAGAAGCTCGTGCGCGACGCCGACGTACTCGTGGAGAACTACCGGTCCGGCGCGTTCCGCGCGCTCGGGCTCGGCTGGGACGATCTCAGCCCGCTCAACCCGCGGCTGATCTATTGCTCGATGACCGCGTTCGGCCAGGAAGGGCCGCGCGGCGTGCAGACGGCGTACGACCAGCTGATCCAGGCGACGTCCGGGATGATGGCGATGACCGGCACGCCCGAGGTGAACCCCATCAAGACCGGGGCCCCGGTCATCGACTACGCGACCGGCACCATGTGCGCGTTCGCGATCTCGGCGGCCCTCTTCCAGCGCGAGCGCACGGGCCGCGGCCAGTACATCGACAGCGCGATGCTCGACGTGTCCTTGATGCTGATGGGCTCGCACATCACGTCGTACCTGCGCAGCGGCAGCGAGCCCAAGCCGAAAGGTAATCGCATGGACCGGGCCTCGAGCCAGCTCTACGAGGCCAAGGATGCGCCGCTGATGATCGCTGCCGGCAACCGCGGCCAGCACGAGCGGCTCTTCCGCGCGGTCGGCCGCCCCGACATCGCCGCGCAGTCGACCCACGACGAGCGCGAGGAGCTCTACGACAAGCAGACCGAGGAGCTTCAGAAGATCATCGCGCAGCGCACCGCCGACGAGTGGGAGCAGCATCTGCAGGGCAGCCACGTCCCGGCCGGGCGCGTGCGGCGTCTGTCGGAGTCGCTCGAGGATCCGCAGCTGAAGGCGCGCAACGTCCTGCACCGTCACGAGAAGATCGAGGGCATCGAGGGGCCGGTGACCGTGCCACTCGCCGCGTTCAAGTTCGCCCACGGCGGCCCGACCATCGAGACGCCGCCCCCGCGTCTCGGTCAGCACACCGACGAAGTGCTGGCGCGCCTCGGCTACTCCAAGACCGACATCGCGGCGCTACGAGCCGAGGGCGCGATATGAGCCGGCGCCGTCACGGCAGCAGATCGGCGACCGCGATCTGACTGGACGCGAAGGCGAGCGGGGCGACGAC
>Ga0209382_10013176_pt1 | contig 10169 bp, 7 predicted proteins | sample SoiMetdeltSBSDD5_FD_187599 | JGI IMG/M metagenome (GOLD analysis project Ga0209382, IMG submission 187599) | Bulk soil microbial communities from a Populus tree surrounding site in Tennessee, USA - Soil MetaG P. deltoides SBSDD5 (SPAdes) (version 2) | ecosystem: Environmental > Terrestrial >...
CCCCGCCGACCCCCGTGCCCCCGACTCCCGTCCCAAAGCCGACCGATCCGCCGCCGCCGACTGCACCGCCGAAGCCGGCCGTTGCACCGCCCGCTCCAGTAGCCGCCGTTGCGCCGCCCGCTCCAGCAGCCGCGGAGAAGCCGGCGAGCGCCCCTTCGGCCCCGCCCCCGGGTGTCCACTCGCCGATCAGGCCCGGCATGGACCCACGCATGGCCCAGATCGAGGGACGGGTCAACGAGTATTTCGCGGCGCTCCGCGACCAGGATTACGCACGGGCCCAACAGGCCTGCTGCACCGAGGCGTGGCGCGCTCGCTACCCGGTTGACAGTTGGCAGCGCAACTTTGCCGGCGTCACGGACCTGCGCCTGGTCGGTCCGCCGCGCTACCTCCAGGTCCAGGACGACCTGATCGTCGTCGACACCGACTACACCTTCGTGAGCGGCGGCGTGCGACGCAACTTCACGCTCCGCTGGACCTTCCAGCCGGTGGGCTCGGAGTGGCAGGCCGACCTGGCCGAGGCGTTCCCGACCCAGTCCGCGCCGGTGCCTCGGTCCCAGCCAACGCCGACCACCCTCCAGGATGGCGGCGCCGTGTCCGCGCCGGTGCCGCAACCGCCAGGCCCCTCGGCCAGACCCGTGCTCTCGGCCCATGCCATTGCGCACAGGATGGTCGCTGCAGGCGACTCGATCACTCTCACGTACGAAGTGACCAACCCGGGAAGCACCCCGGTGACGGCAATCCTCGGAGCATCTATCCGCCCTATCGGCGGTGGACCGTGGATCAATGACCCCGCAAACGACAAGCGGCTCACCTTCCCGCCCGGCAAGAGCAGTCACACGCGGGTCTTCCGGGTACCCATAGGTACGCCCGCGGGCCGCTACGACGTCGCCTGGGGCCTGTTCGGCGACGGGCGGCAGGGCTGGGGACCGGCTGTGGAGTCCGGCATCCTCACGATCAACCAATAAACCGCGTCCCACCGGTCATCCTTGATGGCCACATAGACAGATGGCCACATAGACAGCCAGGGGATCCTCGGACCACTTTCCTGGGCACCGTGGCCCGCACGACGCCCACGAAAGTCGCCGCAGTGCCATATCTGGACCTGGTGGCCTCAAGCAGAAATGGCGGAAGTCGAGCCTAGAACATCGGTCAAGTAATCGGCTCATCCAGGAGTGAGGCGTGCACCCGCCCTCCGGTCGCCCAGGAGAGCGGACGAATACTCGACCGACGCCCTGGGACGCACTATCACGACCACGCGGTCCGCGATCTCAGCCAGAGACTCGCGGACGAGGATCGACAGGGGGCCATTCGCTCGCTCATACTGGGGGGCCCACGGAGGAGACGACACGCGTCGGCCCAGTGTCGTCCTGCACTTACCTCGTGGAGACCGGAGCCAGGCCCTCCAGTCATTGGGCGCCCCCCACGCGGTCGCCTCTACTCGCGGAGGCCTTCGCCAGGCCCGGGAGCCTCTGAGGCGAGCGTTGAGTCCCTTTCAACGCTGGTCGCAGCCGCGGGCGAGCCACCGTACCGCACCACCACCAGGTGGTCGCGGGCCCGCTCGGCGCCCCAAACTTCACCGGGCTTGCCGCCGAGCTGCGCCACGTTCGAGGGACGTGAGATCGCCACGGTCGTGAACGTCTCGGTCTCCGGATCGAAGCGCACCAGGGTGTCCGCACCGGTGTCGGTGAGCCAGACTTTGTCCCGCTCGTCGACATAGACGGCGTAGGCCCGTGGGTTCTCGCCGGGCAGCCGCCACTCGGCCCACTGGCCAGTCGCGGGGTCGTAACGACCGACCTGCCCGACGGTGTACTCGGCGATCCAGAGGCGGCCCGCCGAGTCCGGCCAGACCCGCCGCACGCCAGCGTTGGGCGTCGGTGGATCGAGCTCGGTCACCCGGCCATCGTCGCCGTCGATCCGGCCCAGATAGCTGCCGGCCAGCGACGCGAAATAGACGATCCCGTTGGGCGCGGTGGCGATCCCGTACGGGCCCCGGCCCCGGGGCGCCTGGAACTGCTGCACCACGCCGACCGCAGGGTCCAGGCGTCCGATGTAGCCGGACTGCCCGGTGAACCAGAGGACACCTCGGCTGTCGAAGGCCGCCGTGTTCAGGTTGGCATGCTCGCCGGGGAGCGGGTAGACCCGAACCTCCAGCGTGACCGGGTCCACCCGGACGATGGCATTCAGGCCGCCATCGGTGACCCAGGGCGCATCGTCAGGACCGATGATGATGCCGTGGGGCGCCGAGGGCGTCCCCAGTCGCACCACCACGACCTCACCCGTGGATGGATCGAGCCGGCCCACGGTCCCGTCACCCTGCCCCGCGTACCAGACTCCGCCGAAGCGGTCCGGCACGGCGTCATGCGGGCGGCTACCCGCCGGAACAGGGTACTCCTGGACCACCAACTGACCGTCCTCCATCGGCTGGCCAAGGGCAGGGAGAGAACCATAGGCAAGGAGCAGGACCAACACGCAGGCAACCCGCCACAGTGCGGGTCCGGGCCGCATGGCGTTCCACCCCGTTGCTGCGCATCTCTGGAGGCGGGCCGAGAGCCTGGAAGACAACACAACGACCTCCCCGCCGCATGGCGAACTCCGTCGCGGAGATCTCGAAGCGCACCCGGCCATCCCGGACGCCCACGGACCATCCATGGCTAGGTCCACGATACCATACGATGCGACCGAGGACGCATCGCATCGACGCTCGGCTCAGTCGCGACTACCTGATTTCGTCGCTGAGAAGCCTGACGACGGGTGACCCCGTTGTCAACGCCGGGCGAGAGCACAGAGTCCCACAAACGAGGGTTTATGAGACCCCCGTCCTCGCCGGTCTCGGGCTCCTACGGCACAGGCGCTGACACGGCCATTGGCAGTCGCACCGTGAACGTCGAGCCGTGGCCGTAGATGCTGGTGACGGTCAAGTCGCCGCCCATCAAGCGGCAGAAGTGCCGGCTGATCGCGAGCCCCAGTCCGGTCCCGCCGTACCGGCTCCTGGTCGATGCCTCGGCCTGGGAGAACGCCTCGAACAGCCGGGAGAGCTGCTCCTCGGTCATCCCGATGCCGGTGTCCGAGACGGCGAACGTCAGCCAATTATCCGACTCGCGCTCGACGGTCAGGCTGATGGTGCCGTGATCCGTGAACTTGGCGGCGTTCGACAGCAGGTTGAATAGCACCTGGCGGACCTTGGTCTGGTCGGTGCGCATCGCCCCGAGGTCGTCGGCGCACGACACCGCGAGCGAGTTCGCGTTCTTCTCCACCAGAGGTTGCCCGATCGAGGCCACGTCGTGCACGAGGTCCGGGACGCTGAACGTCTCCAGGTACAGGTCCATCCGCCCGGCCTCGATCTTCGAGAGGTCCAGGATGTCGTTGATGAGGCCGAGCAGGTGCTTGCCAGCAGCGTTCACCCTCTGCAGGTCGGGCACATACGCCTCGTCACCCGCGTCCTGGGCCTCCTCCTGGAGCATCTCGCTGTAGCCGATGATGGCATTGAGCGGGGTGCGTAGCTCGTGACTCATGTTGGCCAGGAACTGCGACTTGTGCTGGCTGGCCTCGTGGAGTGCTTGGTACAGCCGCGCATTCCTGATCGCAAGGACCGACTGGGCCGCGAACGTCTGGAGCAGGTTCACCGTGTCGGGCCCGAACTCGCCGGGGGTCTTTCGCCGGATGTTGAGGGCACCGAGCACGCCCTCCTCCCCGAGCAGCGGCACCGCGATCATAGAACGGAAGCCACCTTGCTCAAACACGACACGGAGAGCCCCCGGTCCGGCAGCGTCCCCGTCGATCGGGTGCGCCGAGAGGTCCGCGATCTGGACCGGCTCGCGCCGGATCGCGGCTTGGCCTGTCGGTCCGACGCCCAGGCGCACGGGCGTGGCTCGCATGTTGTCGCGCATGGCCTCGATCAGCGCCTCGCTCATGCCGTACGTGGCCCGAAACTCGAATGTCTCGCTCGCTTCGTCGTACTCGTAGATCGTGCCGGCATCGGCACCGGCCAGTCGGGTGGCATGCGAGACGATCGTCGTGAGCACCTCCTGGAGGTCCAGCGTCGAGGAGACCGCCTGGCCGACCTCGCCGAGCGCCTGCAGCTCGCCAACGCGGTCCTGCAGCTCTTGAAACAGCCGGGCGTTCTCGATCGCGATGACGGCCTGGTCGGCGAACGCTTCCAGCAGCGCGATCTGCCGGTTCGTGAAGGGCCGGCGCTCGTGGCGCAGCAACTGGAGCACACCCAGGGGCTGCCCCTGGCGCATGAGCGGCGTGCTGAGCTGTGTATGTCCCGCCCGGGCGCCAGGGCTGCCAGGAAAGCGCGCGAGCTGCTCCTCGGGCGGTCCGTGGACGTGGATGGTCCGCCCCTCGGCCAGAACCTGCCCCGTGACGGTCCCGGTAATGGCGAACCTGGCTCTGGGGATCCCGGTGGTCGATGCGATGGCTACGACGTCGTCCCCGTCTAATCGTGCCACGCGCCCGGAGTCGGCGCCGCAGAGGCTCGTTGCGCTCCGTACCAGCGCGTCGAGCACCCTCGCCAGGTCGGTTGGTGCTGAGGCGATGACGGCTAGGACTTCGCTGAGGGCGGTCTGCTGGGCGAGCGATTCGGACAGCTCGGCGGTGCGCTGCTCAAGCTCCTCGAAGAGCCGGGCGTTCTCGATGGCGATCACGGCCTGCGCCGCGAACGCCTCCAGCGCCGCGATCTGCGCCTCGGTGAACGCCTCGACGTGCAGCCGACGGATCATGATCGCGCCGACTGGCTCGCCCTGCCGCAGCATCGGCGTCACCAGGACGGTACGCATGCCGGTCTGCCGGTGGCTTTCCAGGGCGGCCGGGAGGTCATCTGGCGACACGGCCGCGGCGTCGAGAATGTGGATCGTCTGCCGGTCCGAGATCGACCGCCCTGCCAGCGAGGTCCGGCGTATTGGCGTACGCTGCGTGGCATCGGGTCTCGGGAGAATCGGGCCGTGATGCGCCACCAGCCAGTTCCTGCCGTCCTCACAGCGGAAGAGGTTGGTGTCGTCGGCGCCGCAGACCCGGGCGGCATTCCGGGCTACGGCGTCGAACACGCCGGCCAGATCGGAAGGAGAGTCGGCGATGGCGCGCAGGATCTCGCTCGTGGCGGTCTGCTGCTCCAGCGCCTCGCTCAACTCGCGATTGCGCTGCTCCAGCTCCTCGAACAGGCGGGCGTTCTCGATCGCAATCACCGCTTGGGCCGCGAAGGTCCCAACGATCTGGACATGGCGGTCCGTAAAGACATCTGGTGCACGAGAGTAGAGGTTGAGGACGCCGATCGCCTGGTCGCCGACCAGCAACGGGGTCGCCATCTGGCCACGATTTCCCCGAATCAGGGCATGCGCATACGACGACGGGAACTCCTCACGAGCCGCAAGGACGTCCGGAGCGTTGACCGTTCTGCCGTCGATGACGGCACGCGCGGCAACCGATGCACGGTCAAATGGAACTCTTGGGAACGCGCCGGTTTCAACAGCGAGCGCGATTGCGGCTTTCATTGCCTCATCACCCACAAAGTTCCTGCGCCCCAGGACGAAACCCTCGCCCTGGCCGGCGATGCCGGCGGCGTCAGCACCGCACGCCCGACGCGCACTCTCGGCGACGGCAGTGAGCACGTGGTCAAGGTTGGTCTTCGACGACGCGATCAGCCGCAGGATCTCGGTCGTCGCGATCTCTCGCTCATGCGCCTCGTCCAGGGCACGGTCACGGTGCTCGACAGCATCATGGAGTTGCCGAACCTGCGCCTCAAGCTGCGCGATCCTCGTGTACGGATCGTCCGCCATCGTCCCCACCCCGGCCCAACTGCCCTGCTGCGCGACGGCGTCAGGATAGCACGCCCCCTGAACCCAGCCCTGTGACCTCTGTCACAAGGAGCCCTCGGAGCTGGCCACAGACCAGCCGATCGTCCCAGAAACGGCCGTTTGCGAGACAGGGGAAGCCACTACTGGACAGACGGCACCCTCTCGGAACGGGTTACGTCTCACAACCCGTCGCGCATTCATGGTCCCAGCATCCATCACGATCGGTGAGTTGTGGGACAGCATCCCTCACCCGCGGTTCAGCTACCCGAGTTGACTCCTGGCCTCAGGAGCACGCGCAGGGGCTTTTCCCTCAGACAAGATGGGGCGGGGTAGGAGACTGGCGCGGGAGTACTACGCTTCGGCGTACGTCCCTTTCGGGCCGCTCCTGTCTGGATCCACCGGAAGCACACAACGCCCTCAGCGGCCGTGGCACCTTTTGTACTTCTGGCCGCTGCCGCAGGGACACGGTTCATTGCGACCAACCTTCCGGGCGGCTCGTGCCGATTCACGGAGTGGCGCGGTCCCCGGTCGCTGACCGACGGACTCTGGGGTGTGATGCGGCCACGACAGCAGCCGTCCACCACCCGGCCGCCCGGACGCTTCAACCAACTCGTCGAGTTCTTCGGTAGCCGCCTCGACGTAGTCCTCCCGTATCTTGCGTGGCAAGCGACTACTTGGCGCCTGGGCGAGGACGCTTTCAAACAGTCGGCGGGCCTCCGCTCGGTCGCCGGTCGCCTGGGCCATCCGACCCAAGTTGAGATAGGCTTCGAGATTCGCGGGCTCAAGGTCCAAGGCAGCCCGATAGTGTGCGGTCGCCCCTTCCCGGTCGCCGAGAAACTGGAGGATGTTGGCGTAGCGCACCCGGAGGTCGGCGCGCTTGGGCTCGGCCTCGACGCGCCGGCGGTACAGCGCGCGGGCCGCATACGGGTGCATCTCACGACCATCAGCCAGACCAAAGCGAATGAACCGCAGGGTCCCTTCGTCAGCCTCGCTATCCGGCCGTCCCGCTGCGTGAGCCACCTGCTTCTTGACGAGCTCTGCCGTGAGCGCGATGTAGGCCAGACTCGACAACTCGTACTCGTCAATGGCGCCGCACTTCGGGCAGGTAATCCGCTGCGGGATGACCCACTCGTCGTAGGGTGTCTCCTCACCCTTCTGCCGACGTTCCTGGGTTGCAAGATCGTAGTAGATGGTCTCGACCGAATGCGTGCGTGTGTGTCTACAAGCCGTACAACGCAGCTGGAGTCGTAGGCCTCGCCGTGCGGCGGTCCGGTCCGGGCGTAACTCCGACGGTAGACCGAGCTCCTCAAGGAAATGGTCGAGGTCAATGATGCTGGTATCGACCCGATCTTCATCGAAGGCGCGACGGATCGCCGGCTCAGCCTCGACCGCCTTCAGGTCGAGGAGCTCGCAGATGACGAAGCCGTTGAGACACTCGTCGTCCGGCACTTGAGACTCCGCCGGGTCGAGGCGCGCGATGAGCGCGCTCGTCACCTCAGCGCGTGTCTCGGGATGGCGTCGACCGATCTCACCCAGGCTCTCCGCAGCCCGCACCCGGGGCCAGACATCCCTCACGCGATCGAAGAGGACGGTGCGCAGTGGCGCCACGGCGGGAGCACCGATGCCGCCAAAGGCCTGCGGCAAGATCTCGGCAAGCGCGTCATCGTTGGGTAGGTCAAAGAGTGGAAGCAACGGCTCGATTGCCTCGGATGAGCCGAGTTCACCAAGGATCTGGATCGCATGCAGCGGTGCCCACACCTCCGGGCTTGTGGAGTCAGCGTGGTGAAGCTTCTCGTCCACAGCCATCTGGATGAGTGGGCGCACTGCAGCCTGGCCGTGTGCCTTGACTCGATCGAGCAAAGCTCGATCCGGCTGCTGGCCGACTTGACAGAGTTGGCCCAGCAACTGGGTCAGCTTACCACTGTCCGTCGCCACCGGTTCCTGCGTCTTCGTCATCGCTTGGTTCCCACTCCATACCTGAGTATTGTACTTCCCGAGGTAGGGTAGAGGACAGGCGCGGAGGCATAAGTTCTTTCTCATCATGGAGACTCGTCACCGTGTTCGTGCTACGTTTCACTCCAATTTTTCGCATAACGAATTCGCCTAACACGCGTTACGCGAACTTATGGCTCCGAGATTTGACGTTATCGGTGGTTGGCTCACGTGTGGAGGATGGCCGGCCCCTGGCGGTCAGGTAGCCTCACCGATGTCTTAGTCGGCGAGTGCCGCTCATTCTGAAGTCTTGAGTGACGCCAGTCATCCCTGGATGAAGAGTGCTAGGGCTCCGAGCGTGGCTCTGCTCGGAAAGTTATCAGCGCCGGCCGCAGCACCGCTTGTACTTCTGTCCGCTCCCGCACGGACACGGGGCATTGCGTGGAGGGCGCCATGCTGCCCTCGGGCGTGAACCATGCGGGAGCGGTGGCCTGAGGCCCGTTTTGACGTCCCTGGCCTCGACGTACGTGGCGGCCCCTCTAGCGAGACAGGCATGGATCACGAACCCGGCGAGCTCCGATTGCTCGTGTGGCGACAGCTGGCGGAACTGTCCGACCGTGGCGGTCGCGAATCGCTTAGGCAGCTGCTGGAGCAGGTCTTCCAGGATCGTTCGATCGACCGGCCACATGGCCCCGGTAGTCATGGACAGCGCAGGCAGAGACATGACGTTGCCTGCGAGCACCAGCGCCGGGCCGGCTGTCTGGCTGAAGCCGATATCCACCAGGAAGAGCGGCTCATCGCGGAGCAGGTCCCGAACGTGGACCCCGATCCCTGGTGCCGCCTCGTCGACGGCGAACACGGAGAACCGTGCCGCCTGCATCGCCCGCAGTAACAGCAGCTCATCATTCCCCGCGGCTGGTGGAGCCTCAGCGATCGCCTGATCGATCACCGTGCGACCATCCTGTCCCTGTCGGCCATGGTAGAGGCAGTAGTCCATCAAGACGGAGATCTCGTACTCGTCCTCCAGGAGCAAGACCTCCTTGCCATGATGGCCCGGGCCCGGGCTCAGGAGGCCAAAGCGCTCCGCGCTCGACGTCAACACGAGTTTGGGGATCTGTTTGATGAGCCGATTGTGGAGGAACCGGCTCACCTCGCGGAGACGGCAGTAGTCGGCAAGCAGCCCGGCTCGAAGCCTGGAACGTCTATCCGCTATGAATCATGAAGGTGTCGCAGACCATGCTCCGCCTCACGATCAGCGAGGTACATCATGCCCAAGGTGTTCACCGGCAGAGTGGCGATCCCAGCCGAGCAGTTTGACGAGTACCTCAAACGCCTGGCCGAGGCTGAAAAGCAGCGGGAGCCGTTCCGTCACGCTCTTGAGGAGCTGCTTGAAGACTTCAGGCTCAATCTGTCCGAGAGATATAGTGAGAGAACCGTCAATAAACATGGATGGATTATCGAGATGTTTATCGAGTTCCTTTCTCGTCAAACTGATGTAGAAAGACTCGAAGATGTTACCAGGGGTATAGTCAATACGCATTTTCGGCAGTGGCACAAGCGGAAGGTGATGGATTCGTCCACCGTGAACGACTTGCGGGTGGCTCTCCGGAAGTTCTTCCAGTTCCTGGCGGCTGAGAAGGGTATCTAGAACTCCAAGGACTTGGACGCCCTGAAGTAGCGCCCAGTTCACGATCGAGTCCTCAGAGTAGGCCGTCTGCCGCCAACCCCACCGTAATTTTCGGCCCATGACTACTTGGCCCCAGCTCATGCGGATAACGCGTCCTCCAGCGTCATTTCGGTTGATTCGTCGATAGGGGTGTCGCCCAGGAGGGCGAGCAGGCGCTGCCAGAGGCCGAGGTCGCGCCAGAGCCTGTAGCGCTTGTAGGCCGTCTCCCATTTGCCGAACTCGAGCGGCATGTCGCGCCAGGAGGCGTGCGCACGACCCAGAGGATGCCGCTCAGGAGCGTGCGGTGATCGTGGCGCGGGCGGCCGGTCGGCGGTCCAGGTGCCGCCGAGCGCGATGCCGGCCAGCGGCCCGGGCAGCTTGAGCGGCTCCAGGGGCATGCGTGTCAACGCTCGCTCCTCCGACCGCCAGCATAGTACCGGCCATCCCGGCGGTCGGCTGCCAGTCGGGAAACTCTGCACGTCGGGAAGATCACGGGCCGCTCCAGGCCAGGCGAGAGTGAGCATGAGCCAGAGGTCCGTGGCCAGGTTTGCTACGGGCTCTGGGTTCGACGAGCGAAGGCACGCCGCCGCGCCATCGCGACGTATACGGGCGCCAAGTCGAAGCCGACCGGCCTGCGGCCAAGCTGATAGGCGACCTTCAGCGTCGTGCCGCTACCCACGAACGGGTCGCAGACGACGTCGCCGACGCGGGAGAGGTAACGGATCAGACGGTAAGGCAGCTCCTCGGGGAACGGGGCCGGGTGCCCGTCCGGTCGGCGG
>Ga0209382_10013178_pt1 | contig 10168 bp, 6 predicted proteins | sample SoiMetdeltSBSDD5_FD_187599 | JGI IMG/M metagenome (GOLD analysis project Ga0209382, IMG submission 187599) | Bulk soil microbial communities from a Populus tree surrounding site in Tennessee, USA - Soil MetaG P. deltoides SBSDD5 (SPAdes) (version 2) | ecosystem: Environmental > Terrestrial >...
ACCCCGTCACAAGACTGCCGGAGGAGGGTGGAGAAATGGTCGAGGTCGCTTGGCTGAGTCGCGGCTACTTCGCCGGGATGCGTTCCGCATCACTCGAGATGCGGGCGGCGCCGTACTCGACTCCGGGATACCACCCCGGCCAACCGCCGTCGTTCGCCAGGGTGCGACCGAGCTCGTAGGCGACGGCCGCTTCCTGCGCCGTGCCGGCGAACGTCCAGCCTGGATCGAAGGCATCGGTGGTCTGGTGGTAGTCGCGCGCGTTGTAGGTCTCGACAATCGCGTTGCCGGCCGCGGTGCCGCCGTCGACGAGATCGCGTCCGGCACGGAAGGCGATCGCCGGCACGCCCCGTTTCGCAAACGGGAAGTGATCTGAGCGGAAATACCAGCCGGCCTCGGGATTGGGCTCGAGCGTGACTCGCAGACCGACTTTTGCTGCGCTCTCGGCGAGGCGCAGTTCGAGCTCCGTGCGACCGCCCCCGATCAGTTCGATGTTGCGTGCTGCAGGCAGCACCACGTGCGGGTCGAGATTGATCACGGCCGCCGTCTTGGCCAGCGGATAGATCGGGTTGGCGGCATAGGCTTCGGCGCCGAGTAACCCCTTTTCCTCCGCCGTCCACGCGGCAAACACCATGGTGCGTGCAGGGCGCGGGCCCTTCGCGAACGCGCGTGCGAGCTCCAGCATCTCAGCGGTGCCCGTGGCGTTGTCCACGGCACCGTTGCGGATTTCATCGCCCTTCCCATCCGGGCCGTTGCGGCCGTTGGCGTCCCAGTGCGCGCCGTAGATCACGTACTCGTCCGGTCGCGACGACCCCTTGATCCGCGCGAGCACGTTGTGGCTCGTGAACTCAGTCGCCCGCACGTCTGCCGAGGCGCTGACCGTGGCGCGCCCGATGGCGAAGGCAGAGAAGGACGGCTCGCGGGCGCTGCGCTTCAGCGAGTCGAGCTCGAGGCTCGTGCGCGCGAGCAGGTCGGTCGCGACGTCGCGACGCAGCCAGCCGGTGAACTGCATCGGTGAGGGCTTGAGCGGTGCGAGCACGAAGGCGGGGAGGGCATCGCCGCTCCCCACCTGCATGAACGGATAACTCGCGGCCGCGTCCTCGTGGATTACGAGCACCCCGAGCGCGCCCGCGCGCGATGCGGCCTCGAACTTGCTGCCGATGCGACCCGCGAGCACCATGCGCCGCCCCTCGAATCCGAGGTCGTGCCCGGCTTCGAAGTCCGGGTCGTTGGCGAGCACGACAACGATCTTGCCGCTCAGGTCCACGCCGCGGTAGGGGTCCCAACCGCGAGAAGAATCCACGACGCCATACCCGCCGAACACGATGGGCGCGTCCTCTACCTCGGTGCGCCCCGCGTTGCGTAACACGAGGGTCGCGTTATCGCCCGGCGTCAGCGACTGCGTTTGGCCGTCGACCGTCAGCGACAGGCGGGCGCCGGACTGTCGGTCGAGCCGAACGAGATGCACGGGCTGACTCCAGAGGCCGTCCACGCCGCCAGGCTCGAGACCCGCGGCGGCGAAGGCCTTGGACAAGTACTCCACGGTCCTGTCCTCACCCGCTTCCCCTGGACCGCGACCCGCGAATTCGTCCGAGGCGAGCACGCGCACGTCCTCGCGGATGCGCTCGGCCGAGACGATGGGGGCCACCGCGGTGGCAGCGGCGAAGACCAAAGGCAGGAAACCCATGACCTAATGATGCGTAGTGGCGCCACCTAACCGCAACACAAACGGTATGGCGTGCGGCAGGTATCATCGCGGCCGGGTTGACGGATCGGGATCCGTCGCGCCCCGTGCCGGCCACAGCTGTGTCGAACAGCTTGCGGGGCCAGGAGGGCCTTCAATGGACCGTACGATTGCGTGGCCGTTGGTTCGGGTACGTCTCCGCGGGATCATTGCGGCTGCAATTGCTGTCGCAGCAACGGGGCATGTTTCAGCGCAATCCGAGCAGGCTGGGCGAGCGCACACGGTGCTGAGCCAGGCAGCCAGAGCGACCGCGCCCGGCACGGTGAGTGCGCCGCTTGCCGACCCGGGACTGCGCGTCCAGGTGCCGCGCGTCGATCCGTTCAACGCCAGTGGCACGGACTATCCGGACGCCGCGGGCGATGCAATCAAAAACGGGCAGGGCGGCAACAATGGCGCGCGTGGCTGGATCTGGTTTGGCAAGGCGTGCTGGATCGCTTCACAGCGGCGCATCCTCTCGATCCATGGCCCCCACCCGGCGGACGTCATGGGCCCGAAGGGGCCGCCGCCGCCGTCACCGGGATTCTTCAATCCGTATCTCGTCGTCATGGGGATGTATGACGAGCGGGAGCATCGTTACACGACATTCGAGGGACCGCTGTCGAGCGACACTTCGCGCACCACGAAGAACTGGCCGCGGGCAGTGGGCCACGGGTTCGACAATCAATGCTACGTCCCGACGACGGGGGAGCTGATCAAGGCCACGGTCCCGGCGACCTACAAGGGGTACGTCAACCCGGTCACCGGGACCAACTACATCCAGCCGCAGCTGGCGCGCATCAACGTGTCAGCGCTGGTGTCGGGCAATGTGGCGAGCGGTCGGTCCGGGGCCGCCTACGTCGGCAGCTTCCCGATGCCGGCGGTCGAAGCCGACGGCAAGGGTTTCCGGACGGATGTCACGGCCGGAGCGATGGATTACCTGCCAAAGGTCGACAGGATCATCCACGCGCACAAGGACCGGTTCTGGACGATTCATCCGGTGACGGGCGTGCATGCGCCCAATCACGCCGACGGGATCTCGCTCGGATTCAAGCTGCCGGACCCGGCCCGTCCGGATTTCTTCCCCATTCACAACATCGGGCATTACAACCCGACAGTCGACAAGTTCATCTACGGCGGCGGCGCACTGGCGCCCGCGGGCTACAACCTCCAGTTCGTCGCGATCGACGGCACGTCGCTGCTCGTCACACATCTCGACAACTCGCCCGCCACGTTCTCGATGTCGGAGACGAATCTCAAGTCGCCGGTGCAGCAGCAGTATCGCGAGGCAAAGGCGGCGGCGAGCTGGTCGGCGAGCGGTGGCGAGAGTGTGTTCTTCCAGGACACGGGCGCAGGCGGAACAAGGATCTTCGCACTCGACACGCGCCGGCCGGCCGGGCAGCAGTGGCGACTTCTTCCATTGACGCTGTCGCATGAGGTCGATTACCTCTGTCCGGTCCCCGACTACGGGATCGTCGTGCTGTTCACGTCGCATTCGAGCATGGCGGGGCAGGCGACGATGCGTGTCTATCGGCACGACCCAACACCGCCGCAGCCAACGGTGAGCGCGAGCGGCATCAGCGCCGACACCATCCGAGTGACGATCACGCCTGGTACGGGCACCGGCCCGCCTGCCGCGCGCTACGAAGTTCTTCGCTCGACATCGCAGCACGGCGCATATGCGCCGATCGGGACGGTGAGCCACGGCATCGGGTCGATCGTAATCGAGGACCCGTCGCTCTCCGCGGGTCAGACGCGCTGGTACGAGGCGCGTCCGGTCGGCTTCGATGCGCAAGGGCCCGCCTCTGCGGCAGTATCGGGCACGACCACGCTTTGAGACGCTGGCCCCATCGCGCCTCCCGGGTCGGGGCGACGTCGTCCGAAGTCTGCGAACCGCCTCCCGTCTGGAGGCGTACCGTCACTGTCATCATCTCGCACCGCCTAGTCGCAGTGCGATTGTCTGCATGACCGACAGCCTTCAACCCACCCGACCGACGACGGCAATTCGCGGGGCGTTCCTGTCTGTAGCTATGCGCTGGACGGACCGGCTGCTGGGCACTCTCAGCACGGTGATCCTCGCTCGCCTGCTGATCCCGGAAGACTTCGGGTTGGTCGCCATGGCGATGGTGGCCGTCGGATTCTTCGACGTGTTGCTCGACCTCGGCGTGGGTGCGGCCCTGATCCAGCATGACCATGCGGGCCGCGAGGAGTTCAGCACCGCATGGACACTTCGCCTGGCGCAATGTGTGGTGACCGCGCTGCTTCTCGTCGCCCTGGCGCCGGTCGTGGCGGACTACTACGACGACCCACGCGTGATTGATGTTCTCAGGGTCGCGGCAATCACCGTGATCGTCGGCGGGCTCGAGAACATCGGCACGGTCAGCTTCCAGCGGAACATGGAGTTGGGGCGCGACTTCCAGTTCGTCGTGTTCAAGCGACTGGTCAAGGTTGCATGCACGGTCGGGCTCGCGATTGCCATGCGATCCTATTGGGCGCTGATCCTCGGAAGCCTGGTGTCCCGGCTCATGGGGGTCGGGGCCAGCTACTGGATGAGCCGGTTCAGACCGAACCTGACCCTGAGCCGAATTTCATCGATCTGGACCTTCTCACAATGGAGCCTGCTGACGGGCATCGCGCGTTACCTGAACGGAGCGATCCCGCGCCTCGTGCTGGGCGGGCGGGCGAATGCAGCCGCGCTCGGAACCTACTCGGTGGGCGAGGACATCGCAATGCTCCCGACGAGCGAGCTCCTGGCGCCGCTGGGTCGCGTAATGTTCCCTGCGTTTGCGGCTGCCAAGAACTCGCAGGGTGAGCTCTTGCGTCTGGTCACGCTTGCACAGGCGGTCCAGGCGCTGCTTGCAATTCCGCTCAGCCTTGGCGTTGTGCTCATCGCGGACGACGCGATTCCACTAATACTCGGCCAGCAGTGGACAAGTGCGGTGCCCATCGCGCAGATCGTAGCGCTGACGGGCGTTGCGTCCGCGCTTGGCTACAGTCCGGGATACATGCTGACCGTGACCGGGCGAATGCACGTGCTGTGCGGCTACACGTGGGCCAAGACGTTGCTATTGGTGCTGCTGATCCTGCTGGTGTTCCGCGGCGCGGATGCCGAGCGGATTGCGATGGCTGGGCTGGTGACCTCGGTGATAGGTCTCGTCGCCCTTCAGGCCATCGCCTGGAAGGCGCTTCCAGGCTTCGGTGGAGTGCGCTTCTGGTCGCAGACCTGGCGGCCCTTGGTTTCGGCAGCGCTCATGACCCTGGCCGTCTCAGCAGTTTCGGTCGCCCTTGTCGATATCGAGCGATTGCCGCGGCTCATTGCCAAGGTGGGCGCCGGAGTCTCGGTCTACGGGCTCAGCACGCTTGTGTTGTGGCTTGCCGCTGGCAAGCCCTTGGGCGCGGAATCCTACTTGCTCAAGTGGGCCCTGGTGCGCGCTCGAAAGGACGACTGAAATCACAGATTAAGTAATCAGACAAAGAGAACGATTCGTGCCGCACGTTTGCAGGATCCTGCAAACGGCGCTCAACCGATCGTCTGCCCCGCGACCGAGCCAAATAGTGACCTGAGCCGCAACGCCACTTCGGCACTGTTGCGAAGATTCCCAGCCGTGGGGGCCCGGTACCGCAGCGCCCGGATATTGCGGAGATACAGATCAGTGCGGAAGGCTTGTCGATGAACCGGCACGCGGCAAGCCCGTTGCCGGTCGTCATTCTCTCGGGCGGCGTTACGGGGCTCGGGGTACTCAGAGCGTTTGCCCGGCAGGGCATCCCGGCCTTCGTGTATCCGACGGCCCTCACGGACCCGATCCGGCACTCCCGTTGGTATCGGGCGCTGCCCGGCGTCGATGACCGGAGCCCTGCTCCCGCGCCCAGTGTCGCTCTCCTCGACAGGGTGCTCGCGGACTCGGGACTCCCAGGTGCCTTCCTGTGCCCGTGCTGCGACGACTGGAACAGTGTCGTCGCCGCGTTTGCCGAGCGCTCACCGGGTGCGTTCGTCAGTATGGTTCCGACATCGGCTGCGCTCGGGACGCTCCAGGACAAGGCAAATCTGGCGGTGCTGTTGCAGACGCTCGGTGTCCCGATGCCGAAGACGCGGGTGATCGCCAGCAGCGGCGACATATCGGAGTTGCCTCCGTCCGACGACACCTTCTATTTCCTCAAGCCAAGGGACTCGCAGAGGTTCCGGGCGCGTTTCGGCACCAAGGGCATCCGCGTGCGTGACGCCGGAGAGGCCAGAAGGCGGCTCGACGAGATGTTCTCCGCAACCATGGGCGCCGTCCTGCAGGAGTACATTCCCGGCCCCCCCGAGCAGCACTATTTCGTCGATGGCTATGCCGATCACGCGGGCGCCATAAAGGCGCTGTTCGCACGCCGCCGAGGGCGGATCTATCCGTCGGATTTCGGCAACAGCACGTCCCTGGCCAGCGTGCCCCTGTCGGATATCGCCGGTGCGATCGACAGCGTTCATCGCGTGCTTGCGGCGGTCAACTATCGCGGCATCTTCTCGGTCGAGTTCAAGCGTGATCCGCGCGACGCAGCATTCAAGCTTCTTGAAGTCAACGCAAGGCCATGGTGGTTCGTCGACTTCGCAGTGCGTTGCGGTGTGGACGTCTGTCGCATGGCCTACGACGATGCCCAGGGCTGCGATGTGTCCGCGCTCGAGACCTATTCGCTCGGTGCGACGTGCATATTTCCCTACCGCGATTTTCTCGCGATGCAGCCGCTGGTCGCCGCCGGGCAGGCGAGCTGGTGGCGCTGGCTCGCTGAAGTCATCAAGGCGCTGCAGCCCCTCGGCTGCATGGACGATCCGGTGCCGGGGATCGTCGCCGCGGCACGCCTTCTGAGCAGGGCGCTGCGCAACCGGCTTACGCACGGCGATGCGCCACCCCTTCCGGTGCTGGAGTGAAATCGTCGGATGTCCATGTACGCGAGCTTGGCGAAGGCGATTTCGATGCCTGGCGCGCCGTGCTCGCCCGTTCGCCGCAGGGTGGCGTATATGGGCTGCCCGAATATCTCACCGCGCTGTGCGAGGCCACAGGAGCGCGCTGGCGGATCATCGGCGTCTTCCTGAACGATCAGCTGGTCGGCGGGGCTCCTCTGTACGAGCGCCGCGAGCGAGCCGGCACGGTCGTCGCCAATCGCACGCTTCTGTATTACAACGGCATAGTTCTGGATCTGCCGTCGAGAAAATTCCACTCAGACCGGACCGCGCAGATGCAGTCGGTGCTTGCAGCGCTCGAGCGGAGCCTTGCAGGCCTCAGGCTTGCGCACGTGTCACTGCACAACCATGCGTCGTTGACGGATCTCAGGCCGTTCCTGGCCAGGGGCTGGCATGTCTCGTTGTCTTATACCTACGTGGTGTCACTGGCCGACATGTCGGAGCAGTGGGAGCGAGTCGACCAGAACCTCAAACGACTGATTCGACGCTGCGAGCGCGACGGCGTCACGTATCGTGAGGATTCGGATTTCGACGCGCTTTTTCGCCTCCACTGGCAGACACACCAGCGCAAGGGCGCTCCGCTATACCTCCCCGAGGCAGCATTCCGTCGTTATTTCGAGCGCGTGCACGCGTGCGGACTCGCGCGGTTGGGTCATGCTGTATTTCATGACAAGGTCGTCGCTTCCCAATTGATGTTGGTGGGACCGCACCCGGTCAGCCACAGCGTTTGCGCTGGCGCGGACGAGGAACACCTGAGACTGGGAGCGAGTGCTTTCCTGCGCTGGCACGCCTTCCTGTCGCTGCATCGCGCTGGCTATGCAGCAAATGACCTGACCGACGCCTCGCTCAATCCGGTCACGCGATTCAAGAGTCAGCTTGGCGGTGACCTGACTCCAACGTTCTCAATTGCGCGATCGGACTCGTTGTTGTTCCGTCTCGAAGGCGCGGCGCGGCACATCAAGACTGGCCTGCAGAAACGTCTGCCCGGGCCGCGCGTCGACGACGCGGCATGAACGGCGCCAACCTCGTCTGCGAGTCCCTTCGGGAGTTGGGTGTCAGCCACGTCTTTGGGCTGCCAGGTACGCAGAACGTCCTGCTCTACGAGGCACTGCGCACCAGTGGAATACGCAGTGTCGTGGCATCGGATGAAGGTGCGGCCGCCTTCATGGCCGCCGGCTACGCGCGGGCGAGCGGGCAGGTCGGCGTGTTGACGACGATTCCGGGGCCGGGCTTCGTCTATGCGCTCGCGGGGGTCGTCGAGGCGCAACACGATTCGGTGCCACTGCTTTGGCTGACGCTGCGCCAGGAGGACAACGGGCGGGCGTTCCAGCTGCAACGGATCGACCAGGCCGCCATGGCCAGGCCGGTTGTGAAGCGGTGCATGCTGGTCGAACGCGCGGACGAACTCGCACGTGCGCTGCGTGAGGCGCATGCGGAAGCCGCGGCAGGCGAGCCTGGGCCGGTACTGCTCGAGATCGCCTCAGCCGCTCTGGAAGCCGAGGGCGTGCGTGCCGAGAGTCGAACGCCCGGAATCGCGGACATGGTGGATATCCGGCCCTTGGCGGCGCTGCTGACCGAGTCCGCACGCCCCGTCATCTACGCCGGGCAGGGTGCTCAGGGCGCTGCCGAAGAGGTGCAGCGTTTGGCAGCGAGGCTTCGGGCTCCAGTGCTCTTTACGAGCAGCGGACGCGGTGTACTTCCGGACACTGACGCGCTTGCCTTCGTCAAGGATTTCTCGACCGGGCTGGGCAGTGTCGTGCCCGAATTGGTCAGCCGCGCCGATATGGTCCTCGCACTGGGCTGTAAGTTCACGCACAACGGCAGTGGAGGCGGCCGGCTACAGCTGCCGGAGAACAAGCTGGTGCGGATCGATAGCTCAGCCGCCGTTCTTTCCCTGAATTATCCGGCCCGGCTGGCGGTCCAGGCGAGAGTCGAGGACGTGCTCGCCCGGCTGGCGAGTGTGGAGCTCCCGCCGAGCCAGTGGGCGGAACACGATCTGGTTGAGTGGCGTGCCTGCCTCGACCGGGAAAACGCGTCACCGATCTCGCACGAACCTGTACTCGGCGACACCGAGACGGGCTCCGTGCGTGCATTTTTTCACGCCCTTGCTGGCGCGACGGGCGCTCGCGCGATCTACACATCCGATTCCGGTCTGCACCAGGTCCTGACACGCCGGTACGCCGTGGTGATGCGTCCGCGGGGCCTCCTGTGCCCCAGTGATTTCCAGTCCATGGGCTTTGGTTTGCCGGGCGCGATCGGGGCTGCGTTTGCCCGTCCGGGAACCTGTGTGATTGCCTGCGTCGGCGATGGCGGGCTGGCGCTCTCAGCGGGAGAGTTGCTGACAGCAGTCCGAGAGGGCATCGACCTGGTAGTCGTCGTCTTCAGCGATGGAAAGCTGAACCTCATCCGCCGTCAGCAGGTGACACGGTTCGGCTACGAATCGGGCGTCGGGCTTCGAAATCCGGACTACTCGGCGTTGGCGAAGGCTGTCGGATGCTCCTATTTTCCCGTGGTCGGCGACCTGGCATCGCTCGCTCGGGATGTCGTCGGGACCCCGGGTGTGCGCCTGGTCGAGTTGCGGCTGGCCGACACGCCGTCCTTCCATCTGCAGAAGATTCGCAGCGCCGTCCGCGAGCGCGTTCGGCCGCTGGCGCCCGCTGGATTCTGGCAGGTGGTGAAGCGTCTCGGTGCGCGTTAGCCCCGCAACGACGCTCGCGCAGGCGGTCCATGTGAGATTCGAAGACGGCGCCAACCGATGAGCATGCGTGTGGCGTGGTTCTGCCATGCGCCGCGGCAGACCGACTGCGACCGGTCGAGACCAGGCTTACGTCGCGCGGCCGGCGCGTCGCGGCAGCTCGGGTGTGGCAAAGCGCGCCGTCTCGCTGAGCTGCGGTCGAGGTCGGATCCGCGTAGCGCGGAATCGACCGGTGGCAGTCAAGCTGCTGACGGTTTCCTGCAGTCTCCGGAGCTCGGCTCGCCGTGCTGCAAACGGCGTTGCGGTCACTGTCTCGAGCGAGCTTGCGCGGGCGAACAGGAATCCCTGCCCGGCAACGCAGCCGAGGTCCAGCAGCTTCGATAACTGATTCTCGTCCTCGATGCCTTCGGCGATCGTCTCGAGACCAAGCGTTTCGCCGAGCATCACCACGGCGCGCGCGAGCTCGGGGCTGTCGTCCTGGTCGGTCAGCCGACTCACGAACGTGCGGTCGATCTTCAGGATGTCGATCGGGAAGCGATGCAGGTACGAGAGCGACGAGTATCCGATGCCGAAATCGTCGATCGCCAGCCGTACGCCCAGCGCTTTGAGGGCCCTGAAGCGCTCCAGGTTGGCTTCCGTGCTGTGCATGATCGTGCTTTCGGTCAGCTCGATCACGAGGTTGCTGGGATCAAGACCCGAGACGTCGAGCGCCTGTCGCACGTCGGCGACCAGGTCGGCGTGCTGCAGATGTCGTCCGGAGATATTGACGGCCACCCGCAACCCGTCACCCGCTGCGATCGTCCGGCTCCACGCCCGGACC
>Ga0209382_10013179_pt1 | contig 10168 bp, 7 predicted proteins | sample SoiMetdeltSBSDD5_FD_187599 | JGI IMG/M metagenome (GOLD analysis project Ga0209382, IMG submission 187599) | Bulk soil microbial communities from a Populus tree surrounding site in Tennessee, USA - Soil MetaG P. deltoides SBSDD5 (SPAdes) (version 2) | ecosystem: Environmental > Terrestrial >...
CAGAAGTCGGCTGTCAAGGTCGCCTCGCTGCTGCTCGATCTTCATCGTCGCCAACAGAACATCCTCATCGTGGTCACGCACAGCGAACGCCTCGCCGCTGAGTTCCCGGTTCGTTTCGAAATCGACGAAGGTCATGTCCGGCGGGTCTAGGGTCGGCGGGTCTTCCAGACCCGCCGTGCTCGTGCGATACAATCATTCCTGCGAAGCAGGTCGCCGCCCGTCCGCGGGAAGGGACTATCCCACCTGTGCGTTCCAATTAGTCGCAACATGACTCTCTTCATGCCCGTGGGCGGACGCCGGGCGAACGAGGAGGAGTCGTGTCTCGCACACTGCCGTTTCGTCCCAATCTCGAGCATCTGAAGAAGCAGGCCAAGGCGCTGCTGCGCGATCTGCAGGCAGGGCGACCTGACGCCCAACTCGCCGATGCGCAGCATCAGCTCGCGCGGGAGTACGGCTTCAGCAGTTGGCCGGCCCTGCATGCGCACGTCGAGGCGCTTGGCACTCAATCGGCCGTGCATCCGCTGGCCGGCACGTGGACGTGGCACGCCGAGACGTCGGCGACGCGGACCGAGCCGTATCGCCAGATCACACTGCTTGTCGACGTGGACAACGATGTCGTCACCATCCGTGACGTCATGGTTGATGCGTCGGGGCAGGAACTGCGCAACGAGAATGTGTTGCGCGTTGACGGCGAGCCGCACGCCCAGCCCCACGGATATGGCATCACCGCCTGTTGGGTTGGCACGCACGCACTCGAGGCCGTCGGCACGAAGGATGGACGTGTCGAGGGACGGGTGACATATCAGGTGTCGCTCGACGGTAGGACGCTGACGCTGCTGGCGAACGAGCGGAAACTCGAGCTCACTCGAGTGTAAGCGTTGGTAGACTTTCTCCTATGTTCGCCTGGCTCATGCGTCTGATCTGGTGGCTGCTGTCGTTCTTCCGGCGACGGAAGCCGGTCGACAGCTCGGCGCCGGGTCTGGCACCGGGAGGCGGTTATCAGCGGCCGCGTGATCCGCATCCGCGGGATCCGCTTACCGGTGTCCGTCAGCCGGCCGCGCGCCGGCCTGGGGGTAACAGCGCCGCTGTCGCAGTCGAGGAGCCGGAGGAGGACGAGTCGTTGACACTCGTCGGGGCTGCTCGATGAACGCAGCCGGTGTCGATGTCGCGCCTCGCTTACGCGAGCGCGTCTACTACGGGTGGGTTGTGCTGGGCGTGGCGTGCGCCGCCATGATCGGCACGCTGCCCGGACGGACCCAGGGGCTCGGTCTCATCACCGAGCCCCTGCTTCGCGACTTGAACATCGGACGCGTCGCCTACGCGCAGATGAACCTCGTCGCGACGTTGATCGGCGGTCTGTTCTGTCTGGGCATCGGCCGCCTGATCGATCGTCTCGGCAGCCGCGTCGTCTTGACGACCACCGCGCTTGCACTCGGTCTCACGGTGCTCGCGATGAGTCAGGCCACGAGTGCCCCAGCCATGCTCGCGAGCATCACCCTCACGCGAGGGTTCGGGCAGAGCGCATTGTCCGTAATCAGTCTCGCGATGGTGGGGAAGTGGTTTCGGCGTCGGCTGACGCGCGCCATGGCCGTCTACTCGGTCGTCATGAGCATCGGCTTCATGATGGCGTTTCCGGTGGTTGGCTCGCTGGTGCAGAGCATCGGATGGCGGATGGCGTGGGCCATCATCGGGCTCGGCCTTGTCTTCGGCCTCGCGCCGCTGGCGTGGGTGCTCGATCGGTCGGCACCGGAAGCGATCGGAGCCGAAGTCGATGGCGGGGAGGGCGGCCCCGACGATGAGAACGACGACACACGAGCGAACACGACATTTGGAAATGCGCTGCGCACCGCAGCATTCTGGGTGTTTGCACTCGCGGCGTCGATGTATGGCCTGGTCGCGTCGGGCATCGGCCTGCTCAACGAATCGATCCTCGTCGAACGCGGCTTCACCGCGGATGTCTACTATCGCGCGCTGGCCGTGACGGCGATCACGGGTCTGGCCGGGAACTTCGTCGCCGGCGCGCTCGCCGGGCGTGTGTCGCTGCGGATGATCCTGATGGCGGCTCTCCTCGTTCTCGGCGCCGGTCTGATCGGACTTGCACACGTCTCGACCGAGGCACAGGTCATGGCTCAAGCCGTGACGATGGGCGTGGGTGGCGGGTTCGTGATGGTCGTGTTCTTCAGTTTCTGGGGACGTGCGTACGGACGCCTTGACCTCGGTCGCATTCAGGGCGCCGCGCAAGTCATGACGGTGCTCGCATCGGCGGTGGGGCCGCTGTTTCTTGCGACGTGGGCGGAGCGCACGGGCTCGTACGCTGCCGCGTTTTATCTACTCGCGGCGATGGTCGCGGTACTCGCTGTCGCCGCCGCGGTAGTGACGGTACCGCCAGGTGCACTAACCGCGTGAGTCATCACATCACGCCGGATGCGTTGCTCGCGCGAATCGCCAGGGGCGCACCGCCGGCCATTCTCGACGTCCGCACCGAACGTGAGTTCGCGAACGGTCACGTCCCTGGCGCCACACATGTGCCGTTCTGGCAGGTGTCGAAACGGCTCGCCGCGATTCCCGCCTCGAAACACGACGAACTGATCGTGTACTGCGGGCATGGACCTCGTGCGCTGATCGCCGGACGCAGCCTGCGTAAGCACGGTTTCACGCGAGTCGTATACCTCGAAGGACATTTCTCGAAATGGCGCAGCGGAGGTTTCCGTGAGGAGCACGCATAGACGCGGTGGGCTCGCCGCGGGGTTGAGCGTGCTTGCGGTGTACGTCGCGGCCGCGCAGCAACCGCCCACGGCTCAGGCCAAACTCGCGCGAATCGAGCGGGTGGAGGCCTGGGTTGCTGCTGTTAATCGGCACGAGCTCGGGGAACTGGACGAACCGGCGCTCACCGTCAACGAGTGGGGCCTGGAGGAGCTGCGATTCCTCTGGTACGACGTGACCTCCTTGACCAGCCTCGTCCGCGAGCCGGATGTGCTGATCTTCTTCGCCCCGCAAGAACGTCCCGTCGGAGTGCAGCAGCCGAATGCTGTACAGCAGTCAGTCTTTTCATCGCGGCGGTACCCACAACTGACGTACACCGCGAAAGAGCTGGGGCGACTGCGCGCCATGGCGGAAAAGCTGGGTGGTCGAACCGACGGCCGGGAGAATGCGCTGCTCCGGCGGGGCGCAGTGCTGCACGCGGATCTCGCGATGCTTGCGCCATCGTCGCCGGCACGATCGTCGGGCAGAAGCGCTGGTCTGGATCGTTACATCATTCGGATGGATGACGGACGTCAGGTGGGAGCGGAGACCGGAGTCAGCCATTTTGAGATGGGCCGGCGACTCCTGGACCGTATTGGCACGCGTGACCTGGCGACCGGCAAGGTGGTCGGGCCCGAAGGCGATGACGTCGCTCGCGTGTGGTATCTCGCTGTCGAAACGTTCATGCAGTTGCGCGGCGACCTCGATCCTCGCAATTGCCAGCGCGCGCTCGAGCTCTTTCCCAAGGACGCGGAGACGCTGTTCTTCTGCGGCGCGCTGCACGAAGTCATGTCCGGCGATCGCCGGCAGGCGGCTCTTCGAAGCGCGAACATTCCGAGGGGCGTGACCATGCTCGCCGGTTCGCGCGCCGACGAGCTGTCAATGGCCGAACGCCTCTTTCGCCGCGCCTTGGAAGCGAAGCCCGATTACGACGAAGCGCGGATTCGCTACGCGAGGGTCCTGGGCCGACGAGGTCGTCACGCAGAAGCGGTCGCCGAGCTGCAGAAGGTCACATCGACGAACGAGCCGCTGCTCGAGTACTACACGGCGCTGTTTCTTGCGGGCGAGTTGGAGGCGGTCGGTAAAGAGGACCAGGCGCGGGAGGCGTACTGGCGCGCGGTCAAGCTGTTTCCGCTCGCGCAATCACCTCGGATCGCGCTCAGCCGGCTCGGCGGTACGCCTGCTGACCGGCAAGCCGCACGGAGCGCCGTCCTCGCACTGGCATCCGATCTCAACGTGGACGAGGATCGCGCTGATCCGTGGTGGACCTACGAATATGACCAGGGACGTCATCGGGTCCCGCTGCTCGCGCGTTTGTACGATGCGGTGCGCGACGAGAGGCCGAGATGAATCCCGCCCGTCGTCTCGCCGTCGCGCTCGCCGTGGCGGTATCTACTGCCTGCGTCGCCGAAGCCGTTGGCGGAGGCGGAAATCAGCAGGCGACGTTTTCGGCACGGCGCGAATCCGTTCGCGTTGACGTGCTCGCGACCGACAGTGGGCAGATCCTGCGGGGACTCCAGGCGGCTGACTTCGAAGTTCGCGACAACGGCGTGCTGCAGACCGTCGATCTGGTCAGCTTTCAGCAGATTCCACTCAACGTCATTCTGGCGCTCGATACGAGCGGCAGCGTGATCGGCGACCGACTCGACGATCTGCGGCGCGCGTGCGCTGCGCTGCTCGGCCGCTTGACCGTCGAGGACAAAGTGGCGCTCCTGACGTTCAGTCATGTCGTCTCGGTGCGCCAGCGCCTGACGAGCGAGATTGCCCTGGTGCGCGGCGCGTTGGAGGACGCGCCTCCCGCGGGCGACACCGCACTCGTCGATGGGACATACACGGCGATGCTGCTCGAGCAGCCGGACGGCGCGCGCAATCTGCTGATCGTCTTCAGCGACGGACTCGATACCGCGAGCTGGCTCGCGCCGGAACGCGTGCTCGAATCGGCGCGACGAGCCGACGTCGTGGTGTATGCCGCGGCTTCGAGAGAAGCCGAGGAGTCGCCCTTCCTCGAGGACGTTACCAAGCTCACTGGAGGCGGCCTGGTGAAGTTGCAGTCGTCGAAAGATCTCTCCGCGACGTTCCTGCGGATTCTCGATGAATTCCGCAACCGCTACCTCTTGAGCTATTCGCCGAGCGGCGTTCCGACGAGCGGCTGGCACAAGCTTGACGTCCGGTTGAAGGGCCGCCGCGGCACGCTGAAGGCGCGCGCGGGCTATCAGGCGGGGGGCTGATCGGACGTGCTTCGACTTGCGTTCCAAGGCGTGACGTTTTACTGGCGCAGCCATGTCGCCGTCGTCATCGGTGTCGCCACGGCCGTCGCCGTGCTCGCCGGCGCGCTGCTCGTCGGTGATTCCGTTCGCGGCAGCCTGCGGGATCTCGTGCTGGGCCGTCTCGGAAAGACCGACGTCATCGTCGCCTCGTCCACGTTCTTTCGCGAACAACTCGCAGAGGACGTGCGATCGCAGCCGGAGTCTGGGCGGCAGCTGTCGGCGATTGCGCCGCTCGTCGTGGCGCAGGCGTTTGTGAGCGGACAGGAAAGCGGGCGCACCGCTGGCGACGTGCGTGTGTACGGCGTCGACGACCGGTTCTGGCGTTTCCACGCCGTCGGCGATGTTCGTGGTCCGGCGGATCGAGAGGGGTTCGTCAGCCCCGCGTTGGCTGAACGTCTGGGCGTGAAAGATGACGACGCGATTCTGGTCAGGGTGCAGCGGCCGACCGACGTGCCGCTCGAAACGCTGCACGGTCGTCGAGAGAATCTCGGGCGGACGATGCGGCTGACCGTGCGCCGCGTGCTTCCGCGCGCGTCGCTCGGCGAGTTCGCACTCGAGGCGCGGCAGGGCGACGTTCACGCCGTGTTCGTTCCGCTCGCGCGGATGCAGCAGGATCTCGACGTCGAAGGGCGCGTCAACGCGCTGCTCGTGGCGACGGCAAGCGGCGGCTCGACATCAGCGGTGGAGCAGATGGTGCGGCGCGCCAGTCAGCTCGAGGACGTCGGCCTGTCGGTCAAGGCGCTCGACGCGCAAAGCGCGCTCACCGTGGGCTCGAGTGCGGGCGTTCTGGACGATGCCCATGCCGCGATCGTGACGAAGGCGGTCGCCGAGGCCGGCGGCACCGGTCAGCCGCTGTTCACCTACCTCGCCAACACGATGCGCGTCGGCAATCGCGAGGTGCCGTACTCGCTGGTGACCGCGGTTGAGAAATGGGGTCGGGAGTCATTTTACGAATTTCGAAAAATGACTCCCGACCCCATTTTTCTCACCGACTGGGCGGCCACCGATCTCCAGGCGCGTGTCGGTGATGCGCTGACGATGGACTACTACGCCTGGGAAGAGCCCGGCCAACTCGTCACGCGCAGTGCCACGTTCCAGGTTGCCGCGATCGTTCCGCTGGCAGCTGGCGATCGCGACATGGCTCCGACGTTCCCAGGTATCAGCGACGCGCCGACGCTTGATGACTGGGATCCGCCATTCCCGGTCGACCTCAAGCGAATCCGGAAGATCGACGAGGAATTCTGGGAGAAGCATCGAACGACGCCGAAGGCGTTCGTGCCGCTCGAGGTCGGACAGCGCTTGTGGCGCACGCGTTACGGTGGAATGACGTCGATTCGCGTCACGCCGACGTCAGCGCCGCCGCTCGAGCGCGATCGCGCCGATCTCGCGGCTCGTCTGCGCGCCGCGGCCGATCCGCTGGCGCTGGGCCTGACCGTGCGCGGCGTTCGTGATGAAAGCCTGAACGCATCGCAGGGGGCAACCGACTTCGGCGAATACTTCGTCTATTTCAGCTTCTTCCTCGTGATCTCGGCGCTCGTGCTGGCGGCGCTGTTCTTCAAGCTCGGCATCGAGCAGCGAGTGCGTGAGGTCGGTTTGCTGCGCGCGGTCGGGTTCGGCCCACGCGACGTGCGGCGATTGTTTCTGGTCGAAGGCGTCGCGCTCGCGTTGGTCGGCAGCGTGCTCGGCGTCCTCGGCGCGATCGGCTATGCCGCCGCGGTGATGTACGGCCTTCGCACCTGGTGGGTCGGCGCTGTCGGAACGACGGGCCTGGCCCTGCATGTGAGCGCTGCCTCGCTCGCAGGTGGCGCCGTTGGTGGCGTCGTGAGCGCGGCTGTCTGCATCTGGTGGACGCTGCGCTCGCTCAAACATGTGTCCGAGCGCAGCCTGCTCGCCGGTCAGCTCGATCCGGCGCCCGATCCACAGCGGCTGACGCGCGGACGAGGCCGTCTGCTCGTGTCGGCTGTCGTGCTCGCACTTCTCGGAGTGGGCCTGTTGAGCGCGAGCGCCGCGGGTTGGGCCGATGCCGCTGGGGCATTCTTTGGTGCCGGAACGGCGCTGCTCGTCGCTGCGTTGTGTGTCTACGCCTTCGTCCTGCGCCGTCGTCTTCGCAGCGCGCTCGACGGCCGAGGATGGCAGCCGGTGTCGCGCCTCGGATGGCGCAGCGCCGGCTATCGGCCCGGGCGAAGCGTGCTGTCGATGGCGGTGATCGCGTCGGCGACGTTCATTCTCATATCGGTCGACGCGTTCCGCCGCGGTGACACGCTGCGTGACGTCGGTCCGCAGTCCGGTGTGGGCGGGTACGCCCTGCTCGTCGAAACGGTGCTGCCAATCGTGCAGGATCCGAACTCGGCAAGCGGACGAGACGCGCTGAGTCTGTTCGACCTGGGCGATTCGGTCACGTTCGAGCCGTTTCGCTTGCTGCCTGGAGACGATGCGAGTTGTTTGAATCTGTATCAACCCAAGAACCCGAGGATTCTGGCGCCGACCGATGCCTTCCTGGCAAAGGGGCGGTTCGCGTTTCAGTCGTCGCTGGCCTCATCCGACGCCGAGCGTGCCAATCCGTGGCTCCTGCTCGCGCGACGCGATCCCGAACGAGCCGTTCCGGTCATCGCCGACGCGAATTCGATGACCTACGTGCTGCACAAGAAACTCGGCGACGAGATCACGATCAGGCGAGGCGATCGCGACATCAGACTCCGTCTCGTGGCCGCGCTGCGCGACAGCATCTTCCAGGGCGAGCTGCTGATGTCACAGGCGAACTTCGTCGAGTTGTTCCCGGCGCAGGAAGGTTATCGGGTGCTCCTGGTCGACGCCCCGCACGAGCGATCGGCGGACGTCGGCGCGCGGCTCGAGGATGCGCTCGCGGATCTCGGCGCCGACGCCACGAGCACCACGGAGCGGCTGTCGCAGTTCCATCAGGTCGAGAACACCTATCTTTCGACATTCCAGACGCTCGGCGGTCTCGGGCTCCTGCTCGGCACGATCGGTCTGGCCGCCGTGCTCGTCCGCAACGTACTGGAACGGCGGCGCGAGCTGGCGCTGCTCGGTGCGGTGGGGTATCGCCGCCAGCATGTGATGGTGATGGTGCTCGCCGAGAATGCCGTGCTCGTCGGCGGCGGGCTGCTGGCCGGCGCCATCTGCGCCGGCATCGCGATCATGCCGGCGGTCGCCGAACGCGGCGGGCGGCTGCCGCTGACGAGCGGGGGTGCCCTCCTGCTCTTCGCCGTGTTCGTGACCGGTTTGTTATCCTCGCTCGTCGCGATGAAAGCGGCGACGTCGACGCCGCTCGTCACGGCCCTTCATTCCGATTAGTGGAATCTATGAAGCACTTATTCGTGATTGCTGCACTTGTCTTGCTGGCTGTTGGCCAACCGGCCGCTGAGCACTGGCCGCAATGGCGCGGGCCGTTGCTGAACGGCATCAGCGCCGAGAAGAACCTGCCCGTCAAGTGGTCGGCCACGGACAACGTCGCCTGGAAGTTGGCGATGCCTGCCTGGTCCGGCTCAACGCCGATCATCTGGGGCGACCATCTCTTCCTCAATGTGAGCGATGGCAAGGAGATGTCGTTGTGGGCCATCGATCGCGCCAACGGGGCGGTGCGGTGGAAACGGCCGCTCGGTGGCGGGGACCGCCGCATGATGAAGCAGAACATGTCATCGCCCTCGCCGGTCACTGACGGCAAGCTCGTATGGGTGATGACGGGCGCCGGCGTCCTGAAGTCGTTCGACTTCGCCGGCAAGGAGCTGTGGACGCGCGACATCCAGCGCGACTACGGCCGATTCGGGTTGCAGTGGGGCTACGCGTCTTCGCCGCTCCTGTTCGAGGACGCGCTCTACGTGCAGGTCTTGCACGGGATGCACACGGACGATCCCTCGTACCTGTTGCGGATCGACAAGATGAGCGGCAAGACGGTCTGGCGGACAGAGCGTCCAACCCGCGCGCGATTCGAGTCGCCGGACGCGTACACGACGCCAGCGCTGCTGCGCTACGGCACGACCACCGAGATCGTCGTCACCGGTGGCGACGTCGTCACCGGGCACGAGCCCGCCTCGGGCAAGGAGCTCTGGCGCGCGGACGGTTTGAACCCGCGAAACGACGGCAGCTACCGCATTGTCGCGTCGCCGATCGTGCACGGCGATCTGATCTTTGCGCCGTCGCGAGAGCGGCCGCTGCTCGCGCTCAAGCCCGGTGGCCGTGGCGACGTCACGAGCTCACACGTGCTCTGGTCGTTCAACAACGGACCCGACGTGCCGACGCCGGTCACCGACGGCACCTATCTCTACTCGATCAACGATCGCGGCATCATGTTCGCGCTCGAGGCCAAGACAGGGAAAACCGTCTACGGTCCGCAGCGGCTTCGGAGTGCGACCTACAGCGGCTCGGCCGTGCTGGCCGATGGCAAGATCTACATCACCGATGAGGACGGCGTGACGAGCGTGATCCAGAGCGGACCGAAGTTCTCACTGCTCGCCGAAAACGATTTAGGCGACTACACGCTCAGCTCCCCAGCGATCTCCGAGGGCCAGATCTTCGTACGAACGGCCTCCGCTCTTTACGCCATCGGCCAACGCAGGAAATAGGGCGGTCGCTTCGCGACCGTGGGGCCGGCCGCTCCGCGGCCGGTAGGGCCGCTTCTACGAAGCGGTAGGGCAGTGTAGGCCGGGCCTGTTCTTGAGGCCCGGCGAGAAGACGTTGCGAATCGCCCGTTCGTTTGTCGAAGAATCTTATGTTGAAGAAGATCCGCAGAGTCATTCTCGTCCTGCTCGCGACGCTCGTTGGCGGTGGAGCACTCCTGCATTTCTTCTTCGGCATGCAGATCGTGCTCGATGGCGGCGGCGCACCACACGTTCGGTTCGTCGAATCAGCGTCCGAGCAGGCGGCCCGCATCGAGCAGCATCGAGCCTCCCAGCGCGCGCAAGTGCCGCCAGCTACGCAGGCGGCACCTGCGGCGCAGGGAGCGCCTTCGGCGCAGGAATCAGGAGTCAGGAATCAGGAATCAGAGGGAAGCGAAGTCACCGCGGCACCAGACGCCTCGGCGCCAAGCGAATCAACAAACACGAACACGCTCCGTCTGTGGTGGACCGATTTCCGTGGACCACGTCGCGACGGTGTCTACGCGGGCCCCGTGAATACGAAGTGGCCTACCGGCGGGCTGACGC
>Ga0209382_10013181_pt1 | contig 10167 bp, 10 predicted proteins | sample SoiMetdeltSBSDD5_FD_187599 | JGI IMG/M metagenome (GOLD analysis project Ga0209382, IMG submission 187599) | Bulk soil microbial communities from a Populus tree surrounding site in Tennessee, USA - Soil MetaG P. deltoides SBSDD5 (SPAdes) (version 2) | ecosystem: Environmental > Terrestrial >...
CGGGGCGGGCCTGGTTTGGAGCCCCGAGCCGCGGTCGCGTACCGTGTAGCCGGTTCCACCGAAGACCGCAGGTCTGCCGCGCCACCAGCAGGATGCCGGGGCGCGGCCGAAGGTTCCGGCAGCGCCGGGCGGCCAGCGCAGGAGGACGAGGCACACCCGCGCCGCTCGGCACCATCCCGTGCGCGCTCTCCGGTACGCCCCGTGCGCTCCCGCGCCGGGGCGTTCGTCGTTTCCGGCGCCGACACCGTTTCTACTTGTGTACCGATGTGCCCGTGACAACTTGTGCCCCAGAGAGGAGGCGACCATGGCGAAGCCCGACAAGGTGCAGACCGTGGCCGAGATCACGGAGAAGTTCCGTGGCAGCTCGGCAGCGGTGGTCACCGAGTATCGCGGGCTGACCATGGCGCAGCTGACGGAGCTGCGTCGTGCCCTCGGGCAGGGCGCCACATACGCCGTCGCGAAGAACACGCTGGTCCGCCGCGCCGCCATGGACGCCGGTGTGCCCGGCGTCGATGAGTTGCTCGTCGGCCCGACCGCCATCGCCTTCGTCCGCGGCGAGCCGGTCGACGCCGCGAAGGCGTTGCGCAACTTCGCGAAGGACCACAAGGCCCTCGTCATCAAGGGCGGCTTCATGGACGGCCGCCCGCTGACCGTCGACGAGGTGAACCAGCTCGCCGACCTCGAGTCGCGCGAGGTGCTGCTCGCCAAGCTGGCGGGCGCGATGAAGGGCAACCTCAGCAAGGCGGCCGCGCTGTTCGCCGCGCCGGCGACCAAGATGGCCCGCCTCGCTGTCGCCCTGCAGGAGAAGAGAGAGGCGGCAGAGAACCCCCAGGCCGAGGCCGCCGAGGAGACCGCCAGCGCCAGCTGAGCACCGTGATCGAGGAAGGAAGGATGACGCCGCAATGGCGAAGCTGAGCACCGAGGAACTGCTCGACGCGTTCAAGGAGATGACGCTGCTCGAGCTGAGCGCGTTCGTGAAGCAGTTCGAGGAGACCTTCGAGGTCACCGCGGCCGCGCCGATGGCGATGGCCATGCCGGGCATGATGGGCGCCGCCCCGGAGCCCGAGCCGGAGCAGGACGAGTTCGACGTCGTCCTCGAGGCGGCCGGCGAGAAGAAGATCCAGGTCATCAAGGTGGTCCGCGAGCTGGTCACCGGGCTCGGCCTCAAGGAGGCCAAGGACCTGGTCGAGTCCGCGCCAAAGGCGATCCTGGAGAAGATCAACAAGGACCAGGCCGAGGCGGCCAAGACCAAGCTCGAGGACGCCGGCGCCAAGGTCTCGCTCAAGTAACCTGCCCGCGTTACCCGCTCGAAGGGCGGTCACTCGTTTGTTCGGGTGACCGCCTTTTGAGTAACCATGCCCCGCGACCCTCGTTGCTCCCATATACGCGCCGATGCGGCGCACCGGGAGCTGGGCCGGTGCAGGAGGGTGTGGATGGGCAGCGAGGTGGTCGTCGAGGGCCTGACCAAGTCGTTCGGGACGCAGAACGTCTGGTCGGACGTGACGGTCACGCTGCCCCCCGGGCAGATCAGCGTGCTGCTCGGGCCGTCCGGCACCGGCAAGTCGGTCTTCCTGAAGTCGCTGGTGGCGCTCGTGCGGCCGGAGCGAGGCCGGGTCGTCGTGGACGGCACCGACGTGCTGAGCTGCGGCGAGCGCAGGCTCAACCAGATCCGCCGGATCTTTGGCGTGCTGTTCCAGGACGGCGCGCTGTTCGGCTCCATGAACCTGTTCGACAACATCGCTTTCCCGTTGCGCGAGCACACCCGCGCGAGCGAGCCGCGGATCCGGGAGATCGTCGGCGAGAAGATGGCGCTGGTCGGCCTCACCGGCGCCGAGCGCAAGCTGCCCGGCGAGATCTCCGGCGGCATGCGCAAGCGCGCCGGCCTGGCCAGGGCGCTCGTGCTCGACCCGCGGATCATGCTGTTCGACGAGCCCGACTCCGGGCTCGACCCGGTCCGGACCGCCTATCTCAACCAGCTCATCGTCGACCTGAACTCTCGGACCGGGGCCACGTTCCTGGTCGTCACCCACGACATCAACACAGCGCGGACCGTCGCGCACAACATCGGCATGCTCTACCGCCGCCGGCTGGTCGCGTTCGGGCCGCGAGAGCAGCTGCTGGCCAGCGACGAGCCGGCGGTGGCCCAGTTCATAGCCGGCCGCCGGCACGGGCCGATCGGGATGAGCGAGGAGAAGGACGTCGCGCAGGCCGAGCGCGAGCTGACCGGACAGACCGGGCCGGCGCCGCCCGAGCGCGAGCCGGCCGGGCCGGCCGGGCCGGTGCCGCTGGCCGCGGGGAGCACGCCGTGAGCGGCCAGGCGGTCCCGCTGCCTGGGCTCGGTGCGCTGCGGCAGACCGGCAATCTGTTCGCGCTGGGGCTGGCCACCGCGCGGGCCACGTTCAGCCGGCCGTTCCAGTGGCGCGAGCTGATCCAGCAGGCGTGGTTCCTGGCCAGCGTCACGATCGTGCCGACGATCCTGGTCTCGATCCCGTTCGGCGCGGTGATCTCGCTGCAGGTCGGCGGCGTCAGCCGCCAGCTGGGCGCGCAGGCGTTCACCGGGTCGGCGAGCGTGCTGGCGATCGTGCAGCAGGCCAGCCCGATCGTGACCGCGCTGCTGATCGCCGGCGCCGGCGGCACGGCGATCTGCGCCGACCTGGGCTCGCGCAAGATCCGCGAGGAGATCGACGCGCTCGAGGTGCTGGGCATCTCGCCGGTCCAGCGGCTCGTGGTGCCGAGGGTGCTGGCCGCGATGCTGGTCGCGGTGCTGCTCAACGGCGTGGTGAGCGTGGTCGGCGTGGCCGGCGGCTACGTGTTCAACGTGGTGGTGCAGGGCGGCACGCCCGGTGCCTACCTGGCCAGCTTCAGCGCGCTGGCCCAGCTGCCCGACCTGTGGATCGGCGAGTTCAAGGCCTTGATCTTCGGCGCGATCGCCGGCGTGGTGGCGGCCTACCGGGGGCTCAACCCTGGGGCCGGGCCCAAGGGCGTCGGCGACGCGGTGAACCAGTCGGTGGTGATCACGTTCGTGCTGCTGTTCGTGGTGAACTTCGTGCTCACAACGGTGTACCTGCAAGTCGTCCCGCCGAAGGTGTCCTGAGTGATGGCTGCGCTCACTCGGCACCTTCGGCGGGCACCTGACCGCGCGCTGGCCGCGGTCGACCGGCTGGGCGACCAGTTCGATTTCTACCTGCGCAGCGCCGGGTGGACCGGCCGGGTGCTGCGCCGCTACCGCCGCGAGGTCGCCCGGCTGCTGGCCGAGGTGAGCTTCGGCTCCGGGGCGCTGGCCGTGATCGGCGGCACGGTCGGCGTCATGGTGGCGATGACCGTGGCCACCGGCAGCGTGGTCGGGCTGCAGGGCTACGCCGCGCTCAACCAGCTCGGCGCGGCCGCCTTCACCGGCTTCATCTCGGCCTACGTCAACACCCGCGAGGTCGCCCCGCTGGTCGCCGGGCTGGCGCTGTCCGCGACGGTCGGCGCCGGGTTCACCGCGCAGCTGGGCGCCATGCGGATCTCCGAGGAGATCGACGCGCTGGAGGTGATGGGCGTGCCCAGCCTCCCGTTCCTGGTGACCACCCGGATGATCGCCGGGTTCGTCGCGGTGGTGCCGCTGTACATGGTCGGCCTGCTCACCAGCTACCTGGCGTCGCGGCTGGTCACCACCGGGTTCTACGGCCAGTCCACCGGCACCTACGACCACTACTTCCTGCTGTTCCTGCCGGCCGCGGACATCCTGTGGTCGCTGCTGAAGGTGCTGGCGTTCGCCGTCGTCGTGGTGCTCGTGCACTGCTACTACGGCTACCGCGCCAGCGGCGGGCCGGCGGGCGTCGGGGTGGCCGTCGGCCGCGCGGTGCGCACCTCGATCGTGGCCAGCGCCCTGCTCAACTTCCTGCTCAGCCTGGCCATCTGGGGAACGACGGTGTCCGTGCGGATCGCGGGATGACCGGGCCCGGCTCGCCGTCCACGGCCAGGCGCCGGTTGCTCGGCGTCGCCTTCGTCGCCGTCAACCTGGCCCTGGTCGCGCTCGCTGTCGCCAGCTACCTGCACGTGTTCAGCTCGGCGGTGCCGGTGACGCTGCGCACCGACCGGGTCGGCAACCTGCTGCAGCGCGATTCGGACGTCAAGGTCCGCGGCGTGATCGTCGGCCGGGTCGCCGGCGTCACGCCCACCGCGGACGGCGCCGAGGTGCGGCTGGCGCTCGACCCGGACCGCACCGCGCTCATCCCGGCGGACGTCTCGGCGCGGCTGACCCCCAAGACCCTGTTCGGCGAGCGCTTCGTCGACCTCGTGCCACCGGCCGCCCCGTCGCCGCGGCGGCTCACCGCCGGCGCGGTCATCCCGCAGGACCGCAGCGAGACGGCGATCGAGATCGAGCGGGTGCTGGACAACCTGCTGCCGCTGCTCACCGCGGTCCAGCCGGAGAAGCTCTCGGCCGCGCTCGGCGCGATCGAGTCGGCGCTGTCCGGCCGCGGCGAGCAGCTCGGCGCCACCCTGGTCGGGCTGCAGCGCTATGTCAGCCGGTTCAACCCGGCGCTGCCGGAGTTGCGGGCCAACCTCGATGAGCTCGCCGGCGCCACCCGCGCCCTCGACCGGGCCGCGCCGGACCTGCTCGCCGCCCTGGCCAACGCCACCGTCACCAGCCGGACGGTCGCCGAGCAGCGGGCGAACCTGGAGTCGTTCTTCCGCTCGGTCACCGGCGTCTCCGGCGAGGCGCTGCAGTACCTCGCGGCGAACCGGGACAACCTGGTGGACCTGGCCGCCACCAGCCGCCCGACCCTGGAGCTGCTCGCGGAGTACTCGCCGGCCGTCGAGTGCTTCCTGCGCCAGATGGCCGGGCTGGTGCCGCTGGCCCGCGAGGCGTTCGGCGAGGGCGATCCGCGGCCGGCGCTGCACGTCACGCTCGAGGTGGCGCCGGAGCGCGGCAAGTACGTGCCCGACCGCGACGAGCCGGAGCTGCTCGACCGGCGCGGGCCGCGGTGCCACGAGCCGGTCGCCCCGCCGGGCAAGTTCCCGCAGTACCCGGGCGGGGTGCCGCAGGACGGCGCCGAGCACCCGCCACCGCCACGCGGGTTCGGGCTGGGGCTGGGGCTGGCCAACTCGCCGATGGAGGCGGAGTTCGTCGCCATGGTCAAGGCGCGGTCCATGGGGCTGCGCCCGGCGCAGGTGCCGCAGTGGGCCGCGCTGCTGCTCGGGCCGACCGTGCGCGCGGCGCAGGTGACGCTGCGATGACCGGGTGGCGGGGTGCCGCTGGCCGCGACGTGCTGGCGCCGCTGGTCAAGCTCGTGGCGTTCGCGCTGGTCACGATCGCCGCCACGGCGATGCTCGCGGCCACCATCGCCAACAGCGGCAGCGGCTTCGACGCCAGCTACCGGGCCCACTTCACCGACGTGACCAACCTGAGCACGGGCGACGACGTGCGCGCCGCCGGGGTCCGGGTCGGCCAGGTGCGCTCCATCCGCATCGTGGCGCGCCGGCTGGCCGAGGTGGAGTTCTCCTTCTCCCGCAAGCAGCGGATCACCTCCACGACCGTGGCCGTGGTGCGGTTCCGCAACCTGGTGGGGCAGCGGTACATCGCGCTGGAGCAGCGGCCGGGCGCGGTCGGCGAGGTGCTTGCCGAGGGGGCCACCATCCCGGTGACCATGACCCGGCCGGCGCTGGACCTCACCGCGCTGTTCAACGGGTTCAAGCCGTTGCTGCGGGCGCTGGACCCGGAGCAGGTGAACCGGCTGTCCTTCGAGCTGGTCCAGGTGTTGCAGGGCGAGGGCGGCACCGTGCGCAGCCTGCTCGGCCACACCGCCGCGCTGGCCAACACCATCGCCGACCGGGACCGGGTGATCGGCCAGGTGGTCACCAACCTCAACCGGGTGCTGGGGGCGGTCGACGCGCGCGGCGACCAGGCCTCCCGGCTGGTCGTCACCCTGCAGCAGCTGGTGTCCGGGCTGGCCGAGGACCGCGCGGCGATCGGCAGCTCGATCTCCTCGATCGGCACGCTCGCCGACGTCACCGCCGGGTTCCTCGCCGACGGCCGCGAGCCGCTGCGCCAGGACGTCGAGCAGCTCGGCCGGCTCGCGGCCGGGCTGAACGACAGCAGCGCGATCCTGGAGCACACCATCCAGTTCCTGCCGGAGAAGCTGACCACCATCGCGCACAGCGTGACCTACGGGTCGTGGTTCAACTTCTACCTGTGCGATTTCCGCGCCCGCCCGGATGCCGGCGGCATTGTGTTTCCCGGCAACCTCGTGCTGCCGACGCCGTCCTACCGCAACTTCGACCCGAGGTGTTCCCGATGAGGCCGCGCCGCCCGATCGGGATCGCGGTGGCCGGGCTGGCCGCGATCGCGCTGCTGCTGCTCGCCGCCATGAACCTGGACAGCCTGCCGATCGTGGGCGGGGGCACCACGTACACCGCGCACTTCACCGAGGCCGCCGGGCTGCGCTCGGACGACGAAGTGCGCATCGCGGGGGTGCGCTGCGGCCGGGTCGAGAGCGTGTCGCTGGACGGTGACAGGGTCAAGGTGCGGTTCCGGGTCCGCGGCGCCTGGGTCGGCGACGAGTCCACCGTGGCCATCAAGATCAAGAGCGTGCTCGGGCGGAAGTACCTCGCGCTGGACCCGCTGGGCGGCAACGCCCAGGACCCGGACACCACCATCCCGTCGGGGCGCACCACCTCGCCCTACGACGTGCTGGAGGCCTTCCGCGACCTGGCAAGGACCACCGGGGAGATAGACACCGACCAGCTGGCCGCCGGCCTGACCGCGCTGGCGGACAGCCTTCGCGACTCGCCAGCGGAGGTGCGCGAGGCGCTGACCGGGCTCGGCCGGCTCTCCGAGACGATCACCAAGCGGGACGCCGAGCTGCGCGAGCTGCTGCGCCACGCCAGCGGCGTCAGCGGGCTGCTGGCCGCCCGCACCGGCGAGATCGAGAAGCTGGTCACCGACGGCAACGTGCTGCTGGCCGAGCTGCAGGCCCGCCGCAACGCCATCGCCCGGCTGCTCGACGGCACGCGGGCGCTGGCCACCCAGCTGCGCGGCCTGGTCGCCGACCAGACCGGCCGGCTGCGCCCCGCCCTCGACCAGCTCGAGAAGGTCTCCGACCTGCTGCTGCGCAACCAGCAGAAGCTCTCGGAGGGGCTGTACCTGATGGGGCCGTTCGTCCGTCTGTTCACCCCCGCGATAGGCAACGGGCGCTGGTTCGACAGCTACGTCTACGGCATCCTGCCGCCGGCGTTCGGCACCGTCTCGCTGCTGGAGCCGGGCCGGTGAGCGCCGCGGCCGGCACGCGCCGCCGCGCGGTGGTGGCCGTCGCCAGTGCCGTTGCGCTGCTGGCAGCGGCCGCGCTGTGGTGGCTGCTCGACTCGCCGGCCACCCGGCTCACCGCGTACTTCGAGTCGGCGGTCGGCCTCTATCCCGGCTCGGATGTGCGGGTGCTCGGCGTCAAGGTCGGCCGGATCGACTCGGTGACCCCGGCCGGCACCCGGGTCGAGATCACGCTGCTGGTCGACCGCGGGCTGCGGGTGCCGGCCGACGCCAGGGCGGTGAGCGTCGCGCCGAGCCTGGTCAGCGACCGGTACGTGCAGCTGGCGCCGCCGTACACCGGCGGGGCGTGGCTGCGCGATGGCGCCGAGATCGGGCTGGACCGCACGGCCGGCCCGGTGGAGCTGGACGAGCTGTACGCCAGCCTGAACCGGCTGACCACCGCGCTCGGCCCGGAGGGAGCGAACCGCGACGGCGCGCTGTCGGATCTCATCGAGGTGCAGGCGCGCACGCTGGACGGCACCGGGCAGACCCTCAACGAGACCATCGATGGGCTGAGCCGGGCCGTGCACACCCTGTCGGAGTCCCGGTTCGATCTGTTCGAGACGGTCGACGGCCTGCAGGAGTTCACCGCGGCGCTGGCCGCCGGCGACGCGCAGGTGCGCCAGCTCACCGAGCGGCTGGCCGACGTGAGCACCTTCCTCGCCGGTGAGCGCGCCGACCTCGGCGCCACCCTGCAGCAGCTGGCGGCCGCCCTGGAGGAGGTGTCCGCGTTCGTGCACGACAACCGCGCCGCCCTGAAGTCCAATGTGGACAAGCTGGCCAGGATCACCCAGCTGCTCGTGGACCAGAAGGCCGACCTGCAGGAGTTCCTCGACGTCGCCCCGCTGGCCATCGGCAACCTGATGAACGCCTACAACGCGCACGGCGGCGGCATCGAAACCAGGACGAACCTCAACGAGCTCGCCGACCCGTCGCTACTGCTGTGCCGGGCCCTGCACGGCACGGGCACCGGCACCGGCGCCGCTACCGAGCGTGTCCTCGCCGCGCTGCCGCCCGAGTTCGTGGCGGCCTGCCGCACCCTGGTCGACCAGCTCGGCAGCACGCTCGGCCTGCCCAGCCCGGCGGACGTGGTCGGCGCCCTGCAACGCGGCGAGCTGCCGCCGATCCCGATCCTCGGCGCCGGGGTGCCGGTGCCACCGGCCGGCGGGGGTGGCGGGTGACAGCGCCACGCCGGCCAGCCGCGCGGACCCGCGTCCACACCGCCGCCACCGCCCCCGCAGCGGTCGCCACCGCCGCCACCGCCGCCACCGCGGCCGTCACCGCCACCCTGCTCGCCGTGCTGGTCGCCGGCTGCGGTGTCCCCGGCCTGTACGGCGTGCCGCTGCCGGGCGGCCCGGACACCGGCGAGCACCCCTACCGTGTGGTGGCCTACTTCGGCGACGTGCTCGACCTGGTGCCGCAGGCCAACGTCAAGATCAACGACGTCGCCGTTGGCAGGGTCGAGCGCATCGAGGCGGCCACGGTCGGCGGCGGGTACGCCGCCAAGGTCACCATGGTGGTCAACGCCGATGCGGTGCTCCCGGCCAACGCCGAGGCAGCGGTCCGGCAGACCAGCCTGCTCGGCGAGAAGTTCGTCGAGCTGCGGCGGCCGGCCACCCAGCCGCGCGGCCGGCTCACCGACGGCGCCGAGATCCCGATCGAGCGCACCCGGCGCAACACCGAGGTGGAGGAGCTGCTTGGTGCGCTGTCCATGCTGCTCAACGGGGGTGGCATCGGCCAGGTCCAGAGCATCGTGCACGAGCTGAACGCCGCGCTGGCCGGCAACGAGCCGCAGCTGCGCGCGCTGCTGAGCGACCTGGACACGTTCTTCGCCGGGCTCGACGCGCAGCGCGCCGAGATCACCAGGGCCATCGAGGGCCTCGACGCGCTGTCCGCGACGCTCGACGGCCGGCAGGACGAGCTGGTCACCGCGCTCGACGGGCTCGCCGCCGGGCTCGACGTGCTCGCCAGCCAGCGGCCCCAGCTGGTCGGCATGCTGCAGGCCGTCGAGCGGCTCGGGGTGGTGGCCACCGACGTGGTCGCGCGCAGCCGCGACGACCTGATCGCCGACCTGCGTGCCCTGCAACCGGTGCTCACCGAGCTGGCCAGGGCCGGGGCGAACCTGCCGCGGTCGCTGGAGCTGCTGCTCACCTTCCCCTTCCCGGACAACGCGGTGGACGCCTTTCACGGCGACTACGCCAACCTCGACGTGACGTTCGATCTCGACCTGCGCGAGGTGCTGGCCAACCTGGGCAGCGCGCAGCAGCCGGTGCCGCTGCCCGAACCGCCCGACCTGGTGCCGGCCGGCCCCGCCCCGACCGACCGGGTGCCGCTGCTGCCCGGGCTGCCCGGCGTCCCCGGCCTATTCGGCCCGCCCGCTGTCCTCGTGCCGCCCGGTTCCGCCGGCGACGGCGGCGGCCAGCAGGATCGGCAGCCGGGCAACATCTTCGAGGACCTGCTCGGCCTGCCCGGCGGTGGTCAACGATGATCACCCGCCTGGTCCGAATCCAGCTGGTCGCGTTCGTCTTGCTGTCCGCGGTGGCGGCCGTCTACCTGGGCGGCACCTACATCCGCCTGGACCGGATGCTCGGGCACGGGGTGTACACCGTGCGGCTGCAGCTGGCCGAGTCCGGCGGGATCTTCAGCAACGCCGAGGTCAGCTACCGCGGGGTCACCGTCGGGCGGGTCGGCGACCTGCGGCTGATCCCGGACGGGGTCGAGGCCGACCTGGTGCTGGACGACTCTGGGCCGCCCATCCCCGCCGAGCTGCATGCCCGGGTGGCCAACCGGTCGGCGGTGGGGGAGCAGTACGTCGACCTCGTGCCGGACACCGACGGCGGGCCGTACCTGCACGGCGGCTCGGTGATCGGCAGGCAGCG
>Ga0209382_10013182_pt1 | contig 10166 bp, 9 predicted proteins | sample SoiMetdeltSBSDD5_FD_187599 | JGI IMG/M metagenome (GOLD analysis project Ga0209382, IMG submission 187599) | Bulk soil microbial communities from a Populus tree surrounding site in Tennessee, USA - Soil MetaG P. deltoides SBSDD5 (SPAdes) (version 2) | ecosystem: Environmental > Terrestrial >...
CCGCTCTTACGCGTCGGCGCGTAGCGTGACCGCGGGCTCGATGCCGGTGGCGCGACGGGCCGGGATCAGCGCCGCGGTGAGAGCGACGGCGGCGAGCAGCAAGGGAACCCCGGGCAGGATGACGGGGTCGAACGCCTCGAGACGGAAGAGGCGCGCGGCGAGGCGGCACAGCAGGACGCAGAACGGCAGCCCCAAGGCCAGACCGAGGGCGACGCTGCGCGCGGCGCGTCCCAGGAGCAGACGCAACACGGCTCCGGGCGTGGCGCCCAGGGCGATACGCACGCCGATCTCGCGCACGCGCTGGACGACGGCAAAGGCCACGATGCCGTAGAGTCCGATCGTGGTGAGGGCGATCGCGATCGACCCGAGGCCGGAGGCGACGACGCTGGCGGCGAGGAACGGGAAGCGCTGGAGGACGACGAGCTCCCGCAGCGTCTTCGGCTCGCACAAGACGGCGCTGTCGATCTCCTGGCAGAGGCCTCGCAAGCCGATGACGGCGGCCACGGCCTCGTCCCGCGGCCGGACCAGCACCTCCGCCGCGCGGGATGACGCGATGGCGGGGAAGTAGACCGCGGACGGATCGCGGCCTTCGATGAAGAAGCCGCTCACGACGTCGGGGGCGACGCCGATCACCTCGTGTTGCCCGCGCGTGGGGCCGGGCTCGCTCACCTCGATCACGCGCCCGAGGGCGCTCCGGCCCGGCCACAAGCGGCGCGCCGTGGCCGCGCTGACGACCACCACCGGGGCGGAGGAGGCCGTCTCGTCGGTGCGGAAGCTCCGCCCTTCGGTGAGGCGAAGGCCGAGGGTGGCAAAGTAGGCCTCGTCGACGAGGTTGTAGCGCAGCGTGTGCACCGCGCCGTCCACGACCATCGCCTGACGGGGCAACGTGCCGGAGAGCGGCGTGTGCCCGACGATGCTGGCGGCGACCACGCGCGAATCGCGCCGGATCCGTTCGAGGACAGCGGCCGTCGGCCGCGGGAAGCGCAGGTCGACCAGGCGCCCGAGGTCGTAGCCGGCGTCGAGGCGCGTCGCCGTCTGGACGTTGCGCAGCAGCAGGCTCGCGAGCACCAGCAGCACGAGGCTCGCCATGACCTGCACGGTGACGAGGAAGCCGCTCAGCCGCTGCGGGCGGACGCGCCCGCCGAGGGCGAGGCCGTCGCGCCGGCTGCCCGACACGAGATCCATCGACGTGCCTTCGAGGGCGGGCAGCAGTCCGAAGGCGAGGCCGGCGATCACCCCCAGCAGCGCCCCGAACGCGAGCACTCGGCCCCGCACGTCGATCGGCGCCAGGGTCATTCCCGCTTCCGTAACGATGGAGAACAACCGGCCCTGGACCCAGTCCGCGCCGCCGACGGCGAGGGCGCCGCCGAGCACAGCCCCCAGGCCCGAGAGCAGCAGGCTCTCGGTGAGCAGCTGCCGCACCAGTCGCGCCCGCGAGGCGCCGAGGGCGAAACGCGTGGCGATGTCCCGGTGGCGTGCGCAGGCCCGGGCGACGTGCAGGCTGGCGAGATTGGCGCAGGCGATGAGGAGCACGAGGGCGAACGCGCCCAGGACCAATCCCGCCAGGCGCGTGATCTCGCCGCGCTCGGCCGTGAAGAACGATCCGCGGTGCTCGACGAGCAGCCGCCGCGCTCCGCCCGCCGGCAGCGTGGGACGATCGAAGCCGGCCAGGACCGGAGCCCCGAGCACGGCCACCTGTGCCGGTGTCGCGCCCTCGCGCAGCAGGCCGGAGAGGTGATAGCGGGCCGTGTCCCCAGGGCGGGCGGCGAGCGCGGCATGGACGCGGAGCGGGATCCACATGTCCGGTGTGACCGCCTCCACGCCGCGGAACTCGGGGACGGTGACGCCGATGACGGTGAGCCAGGTATCGCCGAGCCGGATCTTTCGCCCCACTGCGTTCGCGTCGGCCTCGAACAACCGCGTCCACCCGATGTGGCTGAGGACGGCCACAGGCTCGTCCCGTTCGGCGCCGTCGTTCTGCGCGCCGAACGGGCGTCCGAGGGCGAAGCGCGCCCGCAGCAGTGGGAAGTAGCGCGGCGATACCGCCTCGCCGTGAACGAGGCGCGCGCCGGGCTCGAGCATCGGCAGCTCGAAAGAGGTCGAGGCGTAGAGCCCTTCGAACGCCGGCGCGACGGCGCCGTCGAGGGCGGCCAACTCGTCGCGCGTCCACCGCGTGGACCGCCCGCCGCGATCGTCGGTCTCGCGCACGTCGACGTACCGCTCGGCCCCGGCGATCGGCAGCGGGCGCAGCGCGTAGGCGTCGATGAACGCGAAGAGGATGACGTTGACGCCGATCGCGGCGGCGAGGATCACGACGGCGACGGCGCTGGCACCGGGGCTGCCCTTGACCGAACGCCAGGCGTCGCGGAGGTCGGCTCGAAGCTCGTCGAGGGCGCGATGGACTCTGCTGTTGAGCATGCTCATCCTCCGCGAGAGCCTTACCAAGACCCGTGCCGCCTCAGTCGGACCCTGGAAATAGCCCCGCGGCCCGGGTTTGGCTCGAGAAGCGCCGCCGCCGTCGAGTCCCGGCTGTCCGTTCCTGGGACGCGTGCGTCCCACATCAGGGCCGTACGGGCGCCCGCGGCCCGTCCGCACGTCCCGAGGATAGCGGACTTCGCGCCACGGGACCGAAGGTGTAGCCTGAAAAAGGGGGACATCTGGAGGCACCTATGACGACGACGACCATGACCACGACCAAGAAAGAGCTGCTCGACCTCGAGAGGAGCTTCTGGCAGGCGCTGAAGGACGGTGATGTGAAGACCGCCGTCGGGCTCACCGACTTCCCGTCCATCCTCACCGGGCCCCAGGGAGTGGGGCAGGTCGACCAGTCGGCGTTCGAATCGATGATGAAGAGCGCGTCCTACAGCCTCCGGCATTTCGAGATCGGCGACGAGGTGTACGTGCGGTTGCTGGGGGACGACGTCGCGATCCTGGCGTACAAGGTTCGTGAAGAGATGGTGGTCGAGGGCCAGCCCGTCACCATGGAGGCCGCCGACTCGTCGACCTGGATCCGGCGCGATGGCCGCTGGCGGTGCGCGCTGCACACCGAGGCGCTGCTCGGCGACCCCTTCGGCCGCGACCGCCTACGGTCTGAGAAGCCCGAGCGGTTCTAGAGGTACTCGCGCTCGGCGCGGCGGAGGGCACGATAGCGGCCGAACGCCGCCCGCGAGCTCTCGAGCCCGAGCGCGGTGCGCCAGGTGCTGCCGCGGAACGTGTGCCGCAGCATGCGCAGACCGTTCTTGAGCACGAAGCCCGGGCTCTGGCGCACGGCGGCGGGCAGGTGGCGCACCTTCATCCATCTCTCCGCACGCCAGCGCATGTACTCGATGTCCTCCGCGGCGAGGTGCCGCGTGCGCACCACGGCTGTCGTCCCGTCGTACTCCTCGAACCGCTCGTGTTCGATGAGGCCGTCGCGCTGAAGGTCGACAGTCATCGGCGTTCCGGGATACGGCGTCGGGTGCTGGATGTACGGCCAGTCGACGTAGCGGCGGGCGAACTCCAGGTTCGCCTCGATGGAGGCGGCGGTGTCGTTTGGGTTGCCGACGATGAGGCCCCCGACGACGTACATCCCATGCTGGTGGAGGAGCTCGATGGCGCGCACGGCCGCGCTTCCTACTTGCCGGCCATGGTCGTGGCGCACGTTCTTGGCCGCGGCGCGCAGGAACTCGAGATCGCCGGCCACCACGTTCTCGATGCCGAGGAACACGTATCGGAAACCGGCGCGGCGCATGAGGGGCACGAGGGTCGCGCCGTGGTCGGCGATCGAGGACGTCATGGCCTGGACGATGTAGGCCAGCCCGTCGAGACGCGCGTCGACGATGGCCTGGCACAAGGCCTCGAAGCGCCGGACGTCGAGGGTGATGTTGTCGTCGACGAGGAACACCACCCGGGCGCCGTGCTCGCGCGCGTCGCGGATGTCGTCGAGGACCCGTTCGAGGGCGAAGCGGTGGAAGTTCCGGCCGCGCATCTCGATGATCGAGCAGAAGCTGCAGTCGAACGTGCAGCCGCGCGACGTTTCGACGACGTCGATCGGCTGGCCGAGGAGCGTGTAGCCGGACAGCGCGCGCGCGGCGCGGCGGGGGAGGCGCAGGGGCTCACCGTCGAGGCGAGCGACGGGCCGCGGCGGGTTCTGGTGCCACGCCGCGTGCTCGCGAAACGACAGGCCCGCGACCTCCGCGAGGGATCGGCCCGCTTCGAGGGCGCGGATGAGATCGCGGAACGTCGCCTCGCCCTCGCTGCGCACGATTACGTCGACGGCGCCGGGCCCGTCCATGTAGGCCTCGGGGGCGAGGCTCGGGTCGTACCCTCCGGCCACGATCACGGCCGCGGGCCGCCTCTCGCGTATCCGGGCTACGAGCCGCAGTGCGGTGCGGCGCTGGAACGTCATGACGGACAGGCCGACCACGTCCGGAGCGCGGTCGGCGAGGAGGCGATCGAGGGTCTCGGCCACGCGGCCCTGGGCGAGGATCAGGTCGGCAATCGCGACTTCGTGGTGGTCGTCTACGTTGCCGGCGAGGGACGCCAGCGCCCCGTTGGGCATGCGGGTGGTGAGGGCCGGCATGTGCTCGAACGAGTCCGGCATCGATAACAGGAGGATGCGCATGGCAGGCCTGCCTCTTTTCGATGTTACCTGCGGCGGCACGTGGATTGCTACATATTCTGTTCAACCAGGGTGGCACCAGGAGGACAACATGCTCGATCATCAGCTCGATCGCCGTTCCTTCAACCTGGCCTGGGTTTACGCCCTTCTCGGGACCGCGACCATCACCGTCCTCGGCTGCGACGACGACAGCAGCACACCGGCGGGACGAACCCCGGATAACGCCGTCGACACCATCGGCGTGATCTCCAACAACCACGGGCATGCCGCCGTCATCACGGGCGCTGCGATGATGGCGGGAGGGGCCCTGCAGCTGAGCATCCGCGGCAACGCCGACCACGATCACATGATCTCGTTGAGCGCGGCAGACGTGGTGTCGGTCCGCGGCGGCAGCCGCGTCTCCGTCACGAGCACGAACGGCGACGGCCATACTCACACCGTCACGTTCAACTGACGGCCTCCGTCGAGGCGTGTCGTACGCGGGTGCCGCGGCCGGCGAGCACGGGCGGTGCCCGCGTTTCTCAGGTGCTATCATGCGTGGGGCTCACACCATCACGCATCATGTCGACCACACCGCCGGAAGAACGCGAGGGAAAGGTCCGCCGCGGCGGGTCCCGGCGAATCTGAGAAGCGGGCCGCCCTCGACGAGGTCCTGGCCACGCCCAGCTTCGAGCGGGCCGGCCAGCTCCGCAGCTTCCTCACGTACATCTGCGAGATGGAGTTCGCCGGGCGGAGCGCGGAGCTGTCGGAATACCTGATCGGCGTCGAGGCCCTGGGCAAGCCTCCCGGGTACTCGACGGGCGACGACTCCAGCGTGCGGAAGCGGGCCCACGATCTGCGGCAGCGCCTGGAGGAGCTGTACGCCGGCGAGCTCGCGAGCGCGCACGTGCGCATCGATCTGCCGAAGGGACGGTACGCACCGCGGTTCATCGTGTCGCCCGCGCGCACGGCGATGGTGCCGGCGACCTCGGCCGTCGCCGGCGCCCTGCCCGCGTCCGCCGCGGCGGCGGGAGTCGTCGAGGCCGCCCCCACGCGACTGCCTTCGCGGATCCTCGCCCGGGTGTTCTGGACAGGGGCCGTGGTGGGCGTGCTGGCCACGCTGGCCGGAGAGCTGGTCTGGACGCGATTCCATCGGACGCCGGACGTCGTGGCCGATCCCGGCCTGGTCTTCGAGGCGGAGTCCCGGACGAACGTCTTCGTGGGCGATGCCATCGGCGGAACGTGCCCGGCCTGCTCGAGCCGGGGCCGCGTGAAGTGGATCGGCAAGGAAGGCTCGCTGACGATCCAGGCCGACGTGCCGACGGACGGGGAATACATGATCCAGGTCGACTATCTGGTCGAGGGCCGGCGCTCGTTCTTCGTGAGCGTGAACGGGGAGGCGGCCGTCGAGCTTCCGGTGCGAGGCAACGCCTGGTGGGTCCCCGCCAGCACGAGCTTCATGGCGCGGCTGCACACCGGCCGAAACGCGATCCGGTTCTTCAACGAGAGGAACTACGCGCCCGACCTCGACCGCATCGCCGTTCGCTAGGTCGACCGGACCGGTCCGGCCCGAGCCTGTGGTGCGATTTCACGTTCAGCCTTGGGTGCGCACGGACGATTCGCTGTGAATTTACTTCCGGGCCACTCCCGACTCTTCTAACCTCCCTCCAACGATCCCGAAGACGTTCCTTTCGACAACGGCCGCCCGTCTTGTGGAGGCCCAAGGAGGTTCTATGTCGTCAGCGAAGACGAAGGTATTCCTTGCTGCGGTGACCTCGGTACTCGTGCCGGTGGGCGGCGCTCACGCCCAGATCGGATCGGGATGGACCCGGTTCAGCCCGTCGAGCTTCATCGACTTCCAGTGCGGCGGTACGCACATTCACAAGCCGGTGGCGAACGTGACTGTCAACGGAGCGGCGTCGTACTCGATCTCGAACGGCCTCGAGACCTTCAAGCTGCTCAACAACGGATGCAACCGCGTCGAACGCCGTCACGACGAGCACTACACGAGCGGCAAGCGCCAGATGCAGGGCGATCTCAAGATCTCGAACATCTCCAGCCAGTCCGTGCACCAGGTGTTCCACGGCTCGAGCGGTCCCTACATCATGGTGAAGGGTTACACCTCGAGCGGCGGCCAGATCCGGAAGCTGTCGGGCAGCGTCGTGCTCGCCTCGAACATCAACGGCGTGTTCGTACGCTACAACTTCCTGCACCAGGTCGGGTCGTACACCGAGATCTACATCAACGGCTCGCGCAAGTACCGCGGCGGCGGTGCGGCCTCGGACGGCTCCGGCAACAACAACAAGTACGGCCTCTACGGCACGAAGGTCACGTCGTCTCCCGTCGTGCAGTGGCGCAACGTCACGCACTATCGCTAGGTTCGACGCGGGGGTCAGGTCTGTTGTTTGTTGTCTACGGTTTTTCGTAGGTAGCAAACAACAGACCTGACCCCATCTTTACCGCCGCTTGAAGAACTGTACGGCGCGTTCGTGCTTCACGGCGGCCGTGCGCGACGCGAACGTGCCGAGGTTGCGCCGGCGGCCGGTGCGCGGATCTTTCTTGCGGGAGTACAGGCGGTACTTTCCGGACTTCAGCTTCCGGATCACCGGCGTCGCGCCCGCGTGCGCGCTGCCTTCTGGGCGGCGGCCTTGCGCGCCGCCGGGCCGCGCTTGCGCGCGCTGGCCTTGGCGTGGCGCGACAACGCCCGGGACGACACCGTGCTCGTCGGCTCGCGCTTCAACCGCCGGAGCGACGCCCGAGAGCGGCGAACCGACGTCTTGCGTGCCCCGCGGCGGCCTTTCGCGACGTCCTTGGCGGCCTGGCGCCGCGTGCGCGCCGGGGCCTTGCCTTTGGCCGGAGGCCGCAGTTTCACACCCGCGCGGCGGGCCTTGGACAGGCCGATGGCAATCGCCTGTTTGGTCGAGCGCGCGCCGTGTTTGCCCTCGCGCACGTGCTCGATCTCCTCGTGCACGAACTCGCCGGCCTGTGTCGACGGGGCCTTGCCCTGGCGGGCATCGCGCCGGGCGCCGGCGAGCGCCTCGGCATCGTCTCTGTCGGGCATGGGGATCTCCTCTCGCGGCGGCGAGCGCCCCCCCAATTCAAGGCTAGGACGTGGGCGGCGTGCCTGTCAACGTCGGACCTTGAAGATCGCCACGAACTCACCCCGCTCGTCGCCCCAGAAGTGGACGGGCTCGAGATGCGCGCGCCGGCGGACGTCGTCGAGGGTGAGGCCTGTGCCGAGCGCGGCCAGCCACCGCGGCGTGACGGCCGCGTACCACTCGCTGACGCCCCATCGTTGGCCGTACTCGTCGAGGTCCCGCAGCACGGCCCCCGTGTCGTCAGTGAGCACGGCGTCCTGCACGGCGAAGCGGCGCAGGACGTCCTTGGGCTGGTGGAAGGCGTCGGCCGCGAGCACACGGCGGGCGCCGAGGGCGGCGGCATAGCGGGCGAAATCGCCGTCGGACAACACGGCGGCGTCGCGCGGCGTCTGGCGGCGCAGGTAGTCGGTAGGCTCCCGCAATGCGTCGGACAGGGGCGGCAGCGACGCCGTGAAGTACGTGTCCATCGTCGACGGGTTCCACCAGTAGGGGAGCGAGAAGGGCAGCACGACGACCCCGACCGCGGCGGCGCGCACCGGATCCGGCACGACGCGTTTCCACGCCTCGGCCAGGCGACGGGCGACATCCCACGCGCCGATGCCGGCGGACGCCGCGGTGAGGAAGCGGACCCAGTAGTAGATCTCGTCGCGCTCGCGAGCGACCTGCAGGGCGCCCAGGGCGAGATAGCCCACCCATATGACGTAGGCGGCCAGGAGCTGCGCCGCCCACACACGTCCGAGGCGATCCTGGCGCCGCCACGCGACGAGGCCGCCCCAGGCGCCGAGGGCGAACAGAGGGGCCACGCGGGCCGTGGTCTCGAGAAGATGGGGGGAGGTCTCCGCGATCGTCATCATCGGGCTGCGATCGAGGAAGGGATAACCCAGGAACAGCATCACGATGTACGGGCTCACCACCGCCGCGTTCACGCCGATGGTCACGGCGGCGTCCAGGACGTCGCGCCGCCGTTCGGGATGGCGCGCGGCCAGCGACAGCGCCGCGTAGACGACGAGGCCCACGGCCACATATCCCATATGCAATATAAAGACCCAGCCCAGCAGATGCAGCAGGAGGCCGGCGGCCAGCCTTCCCCGGAAGCCCCGCGCCCGCACGAAGACCGCCAGCACGATCGGAAAGAGAACGAGCCCCAGCGCATGGTTCGGCTTCAGCAGGAAGGTCATGGCCCACGGCTGGCGATAGATCCCCATGTGCTCGAGGGGCGACGACGACAGCAGGGTGGCGAAGCCGGCGACGAGGGCGCGCTCCCAGCCCGACCAGCAGTCGCCCGCCGCCTCGGGCGGGCGTAGCGCGAGGTACAGGCTGAGGGCGAATCCGGCGGCGCCCAGCAGCGAGAAGAACGGGTAGAGGTGCAGCAGGCGCTCGGGATCGAAGCCGGAGGCCACGGCGGTGAAGGCGCTCCAGAACGGCTCGAAGTGGAGCTGGCCGATCTGGGCGGTGCGGATGGGGGAGTTGCCCGCCGCCACCACCTGGCACAACGCGAGGTTGCCCACGCGATCGCGGCTGCGCGACACGCCGTAGATCTGCTGCAGCGGCAGGTTCGTCTCCGCCCACACCCAGGCGTTGGCGGCGATGACACCCGCGATCAGCCAGCTCGGACGGCGCACGCGGGTGGCGAGCCATAGCCACACGAGGGCCAACCCCACGAAGGCGTAGCGTGCGGCGAGGAGGCCGGTGTCGACGGACATGGGCGGCCATGTTAACGCGGGGCCGGTCCTTGGCAGGTGCCGCCGCTGTGGCATGATCTGTCGCTCGCGGGGGAGGCGACGATCATGGCCGCACGATGGCGCCGCGTGGGGGCGAACCTCGCGCTGGCGCTGGGCTCATTGTGCGCGTGTGGGGCGGTATTCGAGATCGCGGCGCGCGTCGCGCTGCGGCGTGCGCCGGAGTCCCTCTCGGAGCGCTACACGGAGCCCGACCCCGTGCGTGGCTGGCGGCACCGTCCCGGTGCACGGGCGCGCTTCGGCGCCGCCGACCTCCTGATCAACAGCCACGGCTTGCGCGACCTCGAGCGGCCGGTCGAGCCCGCCCCCGGCGTCGAGCGCGTCCTCGTCCTCGGCGATTCGTTCGCGGAGGGCTTCAGCGTCCGTCTCGAAGACGCGGTCTCGCGCGCGCTCGAACGCGAGCTGCGCGCCACCGGGTGCATCACGGAGGTGATTGGCGGCGGGACCGTCGGTTACAGCACCGACCAGGAGTACCTCTTCTACCGCGACGAGGGCGTCGCCTACGGCGCGAAGGTCGTCGTGCTGCTCTTCTACTACAACGACATCCTCTACAACGCCCGTGATGCCGCGCCCGCCGGCGTCCCCAAGCCGCTCTTCACCTTCATGGGCGGCACGCCGCGGATCCGGAACTACCCGCTGCCGCCGTACGCGCCGCCGCGGCCCGAATACTGGCGAGGGTCGGCCGCGCTCACGTGGGCCCGTGGGCGGCTGAGCAGCGGTGCCCCTGGGCTGTACAACGTCCTGGCGCGC
>Ga0209382_10013184_pt1 | contig 10164 bp, 5 predicted proteins | sample SoiMetdeltSBSDD5_FD_187599 | JGI IMG/M metagenome (GOLD analysis project Ga0209382, IMG submission 187599) | Bulk soil microbial communities from a Populus tree surrounding site in Tennessee, USA - Soil MetaG P. deltoides SBSDD5 (SPAdes) (version 2) | ecosystem: Environmental > Terrestrial >...
GAACGCGTCGACGGCGTTCGGCGTGCAGCTCGATTCGCTCGCCGACATGGTGTCGTTCGGCCTCGCGCCCGCGGTGCTGGCGTTCACGTGGGGCTTGGAGCCGCTCGAGCGGCTTGGGTGGGCCGCAGGATTTATCTACGTCGCCGCGACCGCAATGCGTCTGGCGCGGTTCAACATCCAAACAGCAGTCGTCACCGATAAGCGGTACTTCGTCGGAATGCCAAGCCCGCCAGCGGCGGCGATCATCGCCTCGACGGTGTACCTCTATCCGTACGGCCTTCAGGATCGGGGTATCTCGCTGCCGGTGCTGGCGATGGTGCTCGTGCCCGCACTGCTGATGGTCAGCACGTTCCGGTTCCGCAGCGTGAAGGCGATCGATCTGGGCTGGAGACGGTCCTATCTGGTGCTCTTCCTGTGTGCAGTCGCGCTGGCGCTGATCGCGACGCACCCGCGCATCGCTCTCGTGGTGCTGGCGTATACGTATCTCGCGTCCGCCTTCATTGGTTTGGCTTATGCGAAGTTCCGCGGCCGCGTCGCCGGGAGCCACGACTTGGAAGTTCCAGAGGCTCCGCAGGAGACGGACTCACGCGGCGTTCAGGGGTAGGCGCACGTGGACGGTCGTGCCGACGCCCTTCTGACTCTCGACGTCAATCGTTCCGCCGCTGACCTCGACGTTTCTGCGCGCGATGGGTAGCCCCAGTCCCGTGCCCGAGGCCTTCGTCGAGAAATACGGCTCGAATACACGCGCGAGCGATTCCTCGTCCATTCCCACACCGGTATCTCGAACGGTCACGATCACGGCGTCCGCCTCGGCGCGCCCCTCGACCGTCAGGTCTCCCTCGCCAGGCATCGCGTGCAGCGCGTTCTCGACGATGTTCGCGAGCGCGCGCAGGATGAGGCTGCGATCGACCAACACGAGTGGGAGAGGCTCCGCCACCAGGTTGTGAACAGCAATCCGTCCCTGAAGACCCGCGCGATACGGGTTCAGCAGCTCCGCAACGAGCTCTGGCACGTTGACGGGGCCGACTTTTGCGGTCGGTGACGACGCGAAGCTGGAGAACTCCGAAGCGATCTGCCGAAGCAGCCGAACCTGTCCGAGAATCGTGCCGATACACCCGTCGAGCACGTCGTCAAGCGGCCGCCCCTGATCCTCATGCACGCGGCGCAGGTGTTCCGCCGAAAGCTGGATCGGCGTCAGCGGATTCTTGATCTCGTGCGCCACTTGCCGCGCCATCTCAGCCCACGCCTCGAGGCGATGTGTCCGCTCGAGTTCGGTACGCTGCGCCTTGAGCTGCGCCGCCATGCTGTTGAACGCGTCAACCAGGCGCCGCAGCTCGTCCACGGACCGTACCGCAATCCTGGCGTCGAAGTCACCGCGGCCGATCCGCTGCGTCGCGCGTGTCAGACGTCGCACGGGATCCGCGATGCGTTCCGCCAGCGAGAGGCCAATCGCGGCGCCGAGCAAGATGAAACATACGACGGCGAGGTGGACGCCGCGATCGAGCTCGTAGCGCTGGCGTTCGATCTCCTGCTGCCGTGCGGCCAGCGGAATCGTGAGAATGTTGTCGCGCCCTCCGGCGCGTACGGGCGCGGCCGCGATCAGATACGGGACATTCCCGAGCTGGTCCTGATCCACGAAGCTTGGCAAGCGCTGCAGCTCGATCGCCCGATACACATCGTCCGGCGTCCGCGTCGGGAGGAGACCTGACGAAAACAAGTCGCGCTCGCTCGTCGCCACGAGCTCGGGACCGTAGAAGATGTTGACGTCCTGGTCGATCACCTGGCGGATCCAGACCATCACGTCGTCGTTGACGGGCCCGCCGCCTCCGGTTTCAGCGCCGCGACGCAGCAGCGCGTCGGATTCCTCGATAACCCGTTGGGCGACGGACGCGGTTCGTGCCGCCTCGGCCTGGATGTTGTTGCGCAGGAGATCCGCAAAATAGGCCCGCACCACCAGCGCCAGGATCAACACGGGGATAATCGACGCGGCGACGAACGCGAGAAACAGCTTGCGATAGAAGCTGGCGCGAATCTCGCGAAGCAGCGCGCGGCCGACCCTCGGCCGCTCGCGGCTCAATCGCGTGAAGATCGCCGTGCCAAACAAGACGAGCACGAATGCGGCGCCGGCGAGCGTCGAGATCTCGGCGAGGTGCACCAAGTGATCGAACAGAGTCAGCTGCGGGTAGCCAATTGCGTAGATGCGCGCGCGATCGTTGGTGACAAAAACACGATAGGTGTCCTCGCCGAGCGGCATGTTCTCCCAGAACGGCACACGCCCGGAGGTGTAGATTCGCTGGAAGAGTGGCTCGCTGATGGACCAGGCCGACACGCCAGACGTGTAGAGCGGCTGCAGACCCCATCCATAGATCGCCACGTGCAAATCGTTGCCCGAGGCTGCCTGCGGCAACCCGGGTGATTGACGAGGCCGGAAGACCTCGAAGTACGGACTCTGCGACGTGATGAACGGCAGCGTGCGATAGTCGAACGCGACATGAACGATGATCGAGCCGACTGTCTGCAGGCTCCCGTTTGCGGGATCGCGCACGCAAATCCCACGCTCTGCGTGCAACACTTGCCGCTCGTCAGATCCAATCGGCAGCGGCTCGGAAAAGATCTCCCAGTTGCATGACGAGACCGACTGGGGCTGCTGGCTGCTTCCTGTGTACTCCGGCAGGTTGAGCGCGAAGCGACTGGTGAGGCAACCCTGACGATCGTAGAGCTCGACCGCTGACGTCAATCGATCCTGCGCCAACACCGTCTGCCGCCATACGAGAAACGCGCGATCGGGACCAAGCGCGGTGCAGTCGGTCGGAACGTCACGCACCAAATCCGGAAGGATCTTCAGCGCGTCAATCTCGCGCCGCGCTTCCGTCAATCGGGTCTGAAGCGCCTGCGAATGATTCTGCGCTTCGACCGCGTACTCGTTGGTAATCAGGCGCTGGATGGCGCGTTCTGCGAAAAAGTCCAGCGACGGATAGAGGAGCACCGACGGAACGAGAAACGCGAGGAAGAGCGCGAAGATCCTCGCGGCAACGGTTGCCCGGCGGTACCAGCTGACCGTTCGCGACGCGAGGAGCGCCGCGATGCTGCATGCCGTCGCAGACGTCAGCAACGCAAACGCTGGGAGATCAAATCCGATCGCAGCAGCAATGATGGTGGCCGCGATTGATGGCGTCAGCCAGAGCATCAGGAGCGCCACGCGGACGCCAACGGTTCGCGGCGGCAGCCGCCACGCGGCACGCGCGGCGATGAGCACGAGCGTCGCCATCCACAACATCCCGGCGTGCAGGGCCAGGATGCCGGTCAGCCGGAGGACGCGCGTGGCATTCCACGGATAGATCGAGAAGTGCCGAACGTCCACGGTCGCGGGGTCGACCGCTGCCGCCAACACGAAAGCGAACGACACCACGCACATTGCCAGAGCCACGCCGGCGATGAGATGGAGCAGGATGAACTTCGTCGTTGCGGGCAGCGTGTATCGGCGCGCCCGAATGGCAAGGTGCAGCCTAGTGGCCGGCGTCGCCCACAGCGCGGCCAGGGCCGCCAGCCCCACGCCGAAGAAGGAGAGGTTCAGCGCGAGCCCCTGGCGTCCTTCGGTTGACCACACGAATCCCGCCCAGACCGCAGCGCCACCAACGACGAGCAGGAGCGACGCTAGCAAAGTTGCGCCAACGACGGCGCGGCTGTCGCGAGCGCGAGCGCGGGCGCGCGCGTCGAGCAGCGGACCAATGAGAAGCAGCAACGTCACCCCGAGGATGACGACGACCCATGCCACGATCGTTCGGCGCCATTCGGCCCGGGCGTGCTGCAAGTCGCTGGGCGAGACCGCCGCCTCGACGAGCGTCTCGCCGTTCGCGGTTCGAAGCACGAACGTCCACGGACGCTGTTGTGCTCCGGCGCCTTCGGAGGGGAGGCGAAACGAGACGGGCGAGATCGCCGTCTGGAACGAATCGTCCGTGGGGGCGATTGCCGCGCTGGCAACCGTGCGCGAGAGCACGTGCTCCGCCGCAACGGTCCCGCGCAGGCGAGAATCGGCAGTGATTGGGTAGACATGAACGAGCCGCAACCCGAGCGCGGATCGCTGCACGAACAGATCGCTGCGGCTGCCAATCCGATCGTCAGGAATGTCTGACGGACGGCCCGCCCAGGCGCGCGCCCGTCCGGTTTCGTCGTAGACCGTGACGGCGATGTCGTCGGGGTTTGAGGTCTGCGCTCTCGTCTGGGCGACAAGCTCGAAGAGCTCGGCTTCGGACACGGACGGCTCCAAGCCATCCGTCGTCACGGGATTGCGAGCGACGCCTTCCGCGATACCGGAAAGCGTGCTCGTCATGCTGTCGAATTCGCGGGTGACCAGGGCCTGGACTCGACCGGCTGCCGAAACGTCCGTCGGCCCGAACCTCCACCGCTCGAGCACGCGGCCGGCCAACCCAGCCAATCCTGCTGCAATCAAACCGCAGGCGAGCAGCCGCCGCCAGCTCACGCGGCGGTCGCGAGGAATCAAGGGGGACACTCTCGTAAAGCAGGATACCGCAAAGGTAAACTGGGACTGTTGATGCAGCCCGCTCCCGGACTCAAGACCGCCCTCAAACGCGGCGCGCTCCTCGCCGCCGCCAACTGGCCGCTCGTCATCGTGCAGTTCATCGCCGAGTCCACTTTAAAGGTCATCCTGGGCGTTCCAGTGGTCGGTGGCGTGTTCCTCGTCGTGCTCCTGCTCGATGCGAACGTCGAGGAGGTGTTGGGAGGAGATCTGCGTGACATCGCGGCCGCGGTATTCGGTTCCTTGCGCGCGAATCCGGCAGCATTGACCGCCTTTGCCTTGTCTTTTCTCGTCGTGCTGATTGGCGGTTCGATCCTGACGTTCATCGTCAAGGGAGGCACGGTTGCCGTGTTCGCTGACGCTGAAGCGGGGGCAGGGGCACTCGAACGGCCACCTCTGCGGCTGCAAATGTTGCGCCGCGCCAATCGCGTCGGCATCGAGCCATTTCTGAATGGCTGTCGGCGCCTCGGGCGGCGATATGTCAGGCTCGGTCTATTGCTGCTCCTCATTTATGCGGCCACCGCCGGCGCCTACTTTGCGTTGCTGTTCGGCGGGTACGCCGTGGCCGACAACGTGGGCATTCTGCTGTGGTGGACGGTCATCCTCGCCGCGGCATCCAGTGCGGTCATCGTCTGGGTCACCCTCGTCAACTTCCTCTATCTGCTCACCCAGCTCGTCATGGCCGTGGACGACGTCGGCGTGCGCACCGCGTTGCGGAAGGTGTTTCTGTTTCTGCGGTCGAGCGCTCGGGAAGTCGCGGGCATCTTCGGCGTCGTCTTGGTCCTCGTGTTGTTGGCGACCATGGCCTCGATCCTGGCAACGGCTGGCCTCAGCCTGATCGGGTTCGTCCCCGTTGTTGCGTTGGCCGTGATGCCGCTGCAGGTCGCCGCGTGGCTCGTGCGCGGGTTCGTGTTTCAGTACCTGGCCCTTACCGCCCTCGGCGCGTACCTCACTCAGTATCGTCACTATCTCGGCGGCGCGACGCTGACCGCCGTACCGGACAAACGACTGGCATGATCGACACATGGTGAATTACGACGCGTTTTTCTCGCGCGCCGCTGGACACATGCGCGCCTCCGCCATCCGCAAGATGAGCGGCGTGGCCACGCAGGGCCGCGACATCGTTTCGTTCGCCCCAGGCTTTCCCGCGCCGGAAACGTTCCCCTGGCAGGACTTCCAGGAGATCACGCGCGAGTTGCTGTCGGGACGCGATGGCTCGGTCCTTCAATACGGACCAACCAGGGGTTATCAACCGCTGCTCGAAGCCGTCGCCGGCGTGATGTCGCAGCGGGGCGCGCCAACCTCTCTCGATCGCCTGCTCGTCACAACCGGCTCCCAGCAGGGCCTGGATCTCGTCGCTCGCGTGCTGCTGGATCCGCACGACGTGGTGCTGGTCGAACTGCCCACTTACACGGGCGCCATCACCGCGTTTCGCAACGTGCAGGCAGAACTCGTGGGGGTTCACCAGGAGGCCGACGGCGTTGACCTCGCGGCCCTCGACGAGACCCATCAGCGGCTCCAACGCGAAGGCCGCCGCGCGCGGATTCTCTACGTCGTCCCCAACTTTCAGAATCCAACCGGGCTGCTGATTAGTTTGAAGAAACGTGCGGCGCTGCTCGAATGGGCAGAACGCCGGGACGTCGTCATCGTCGAGGACGATCCGTACCGCGATTTGTACTTTGAGGATTCGGCGAGCGCTGCCGACGTGCGGCCGATCCGTGCCGACGATGCGTCAGGTCGCGTCGTCTATCTCAGCAGCTTCTCCAAGACGCTGGCGCCAGGCTATCGCGTCGCGTGGATCGACGCGCCGGCGCCGCTTGCTGCGAAGTTCGAGATCGCAAAGCAGGCAGCCGATCTGTGCACCGGGGCACTCGATCAGCGTGTGATTTACGAATCGTGCCGCCGCGGCATCCTCGATCGGCAAGCACCGATGCTGCGCGCGCACTATCAGCACAAGAGAGACGTCATGGTTGCGGCGCTTCGGCGTGAGTTCGCGTCGGACCTGAGTTGGCCGGATCCGCGCGGCGGCTTTTTCCTGTGGGCTGCGCTGCCTCACGGTCTCGACGCCGATCAGATGGTGGCCCGCGCCGTCCAGAACGGCGTCATTTATGTGTCGGGCGATGCCTTCTTCGTCAACGGCAGCGGCAGGGAGTTCATCCGCCTGTCGTTTTCGGCGCCGTCACCCGAGCGAATCGAGGAAGGGGTTCGACGCCTCGCGAGGACAATCCGCGAGGAACTTGCAGCGAACCGCGAGGAACCACCTGCCCGGGCAGCACTGTAACCGGCGCGACTCGCAGCTTCGGTGGGGGAGGCGGCGGCTGCACGGCTAACGTGAGCTTCCACACGTTCTTCAAATTGCCGGACACTGCAGCCAGGGTTGTCGGTCGCTCATCGGACGTCACGAAAACAGGCACCTGCACCAATTCGTCGGCGAGCGCGAGCTGAGAGCCTGGACTTCCGGTGGTGGTCTCGAAGGCCTGCAGGATGCGAGTCGACGCACCGGGCGCGGAGACGGTGTGACCCACGAGCGATGGGCCAGAAGAAGGGCGATACTTAAGATCGACCTTCCATTTGCGCGCACCATTCCGCCGATCGTGCGCGCGCAGCAAGTTATCGAGCGCGACGAAATACACGTGTGACTCGTCAGCAGCGGCCTTGCCGACGATGCCCGCACCAATCGCGAAGCACCACACTTCCTGACCGTTTCTGGCTTCGATGCTGCAGAAACGTTTCGCGGCGGACCCGACGTAGACCCTGTCTTGAAAGATGAGTGGTTCAGTGGGCTTGATACCGACGTCGAATTCCCAGATCGCCACGCCTGACTCGAGCATCAGCGCGATCAGCCGGCCGTCGCTGGCGGGCACGTAGACGCGCGTGCCATCGACCACTGGCCTCTCTTCGACGAGCCCCACGTTCTGCGACCACGCTTTTGTGCCATCGGCCACTTTCATGGCGGTGAGCTCTTCGCCCATTGCCACGAAAAGGAGATCGCCGTACACCACCGGCGGCGCCGTCAAGCCGCTGGTCGGCAGCGTCCATGCAACTTCGCCGGTTGATGCGACCAGCGCGCGTAATTCCGTCTTACCGGGCACCATCACGCGGTCTGGGGACGCGGCTAACGCGCCGGCGATCTCGACTTTCGCGTTCCAGAGCTCGCCGCCATCGGCCAGCCGGCGCGCGCTGACGCCGGACTCCAGCGGTACAAACAGTCGATCGCCCGAAGACACGGGCGCGCCAACCGGCTTTGCAGAAACCTCAACGGTCCACTTGACCTCGGATGGAAATAATTGCGACGCGTTGGACGTGGTGGCGGGAGCGACCGCTTGCGCGACGAGAAAGACGGTGGACCAAATCGAGACGAACACACTCTATAATACCTTTTGAAATCTACGGCGGCTTGCGGTCTCCGGCGTGGATTGCCATCACCCACGTGACTCATCAAACCATCGTCGTTCTTGACTTCGGCTCGCAATTCACTCAGCTGATTGCGCGCCGTCTTCGCGAGCTGTCGGTCTACTCCGAGATCCTCCCGTTCGATACGCCGCCTGCCGAGATCACGCGCCGCCGGCCCGCCGGCATCATTCTTTCAGGTGGTCCCAAGAGCGTCTCTGAGGATGGCGCGCCTCGGTGCGATCGTGCGGTGCTCGAGGCCGGCGTGCCGGTACTGGGCATTTGCTACGGAATGCAGTTGATGACGGACTTGCTCGGCGGTCAGGTCGCACCGGCGCCGCATCGCGAGTTCGGCCTGGCAACCATTCACATCCAGGAGAAGGCGCCGCTTTTTCAGTCGATGCCGGACGAGCTGCGCGTCTGGGCGAGCCACGGCGATTTCGTCGCGGCGCCGCCACCGGGATTCGCTGTGACCGCAACGAGCGCGAACGCGCCCGTAGCGGCCATGGCTGCGCCAGAGCAGCAGCTCTACGCGTTGTTGTTTCATCCTGAGGTCGCTCACACCGACCGAGGCACCGAAATCCTTCGCCGCTTTGCGTTCGACATCTGCGGCTGCACCGGCGATTGGACGATGGCGTCGTTCGTGGATGAAGCCATCGGACGCGTTCGGCAGCAGGTGGGAGATGGGCGAGTGGTCTGCGGCCTCAGCGGCGGCGTCGATTCAACCGTCGCGGCGGTGCTGATCCATCGAGCGATCGGCGATCGACTGACGTGCATCTTTGTCGACAACGGCGTGCTGCGCCTGAACGAGGCCGATCAGATCAGGCAGCGCTTCGAACGCCTGCACTTGCCGCTCGTGTTTGCCGATGCCGCGCGGCTGTTCCTCGACCGGCTGACGGGCATCACCGACCCCGAGCAGAAACGCAAGATCATCGGCGGCACGTTCATCGACGTGTTCGAGGAAGAGGCGCGCCGGCTGGGCTCGTTCGACTTCCTCGCGCAGGGCACACTGTATCCCGACGTGATCGAGAGCGTCTCGGTCATCGGGCCGTCCCATGTGATCAAGAGCCACCACAACGTCGGCGGCCTGCCCGAACGGATGCGATTCAAGCTTGTCGAGCCGCTGCGCCTGCTGTTCAAGGACGAGGTCCGGGAAGTGGGGAAGGAGCTGGGGCTCGACGACGAGTTCGTCTGGCGGCAGCCGTTCCCTGGCCCTGGACTCGCTGTGCGTATCCTCGGCGAAGTCACCGAGTCGCGACTGAACCTGGTCCGCCGCGCCGACGCCATCGTCGCGGACGAAATCAAGCGTGCGGGCTGGTACCGTCGGCTCTGGCAATCGTTCGCCGTCCTGCTGCCGATTCAGAGCGTCGGAGTGATGGGTGATGCGCGAACGTACGAGTACACGATCGCGATTCGCGCCGTCGAGAGCAAGGACGGCATGACCGCCGACTGGGCGCGATTGCCGCACGATCTGCTGGCGACGATCTCGTCGCGGATTGTCAACGACGTCAAAGGCATTAACAGGGTGGTGCTCGACATTAGCTCGAAGCCGCCGTCGACCATTGAATGGGAATAGGACACATTGCAGATTGCCGGTTGCAGATTGCAGATGGCCCGTTGCAGATTGCAGATTGCTCGTTTGCAGATTGGGGAATGTCGATTGGAGATTTCGCAGCCCCCAATTCGCTCCGCAATCCCGAGAATCCGCAATCCGCAATCGATCCACAATCGGCAATCTGCACTGGACAGGCCGCAATCTGCAATTTGCAATCTGCAATTTGCAATCTGCAATTTGCAATCTGCAATTTGCAATCTGCAATCCGCGATCTGAAATCTGCAATTGACTAATGCCTAACTTCGTCCACCTCCACCTCCACTCCGAGTATTCATTGCTCGATGGTGCGTGCCGCATCGAGGAGCTGCTCGATAAAGCGGTGGAGCTGAAGATGCCGGCGCTCGCCATCACCGAGCACGGCAACATGTTCTCGTCGATCATCTTTCACGATCAGGCGCGGAAGCGCGGGATCAATCCGATTCTCGGGTGCGAAGTGTATGTGGCCCCCGGCGATCGGCGGCAGAAGAGCGGAACGCCAGGCGAGACGGCGAATCATCTGGTGCTGCTCGCGGAAACGCTCGAGGGATATCACAACCTCATCAAGCTGGTGTCGGCCGGCTACACCGAGGGGTTCTACTACAAGCCGCGCATCGACAAAGACCTGCTCGCTGCGCACGCCAAG
>Ga0209382_10013189_pt1 | contig 10163 bp, 6 predicted proteins | sample SoiMetdeltSBSDD5_FD_187599 | JGI IMG/M metagenome (GOLD analysis project Ga0209382, IMG submission 187599) | Bulk soil microbial communities from a Populus tree surrounding site in Tennessee, USA - Soil MetaG P. deltoides SBSDD5 (SPAdes) (version 2) | ecosystem: Environmental > Terrestrial >...
GCATAGAACCGCTGCCGCGTCAGCGACGATGCCGCGAGTTGTTCCATCGGAAGCATCGCGTCGATCCCGACGTTGGGATCCACTCTGCCGATCAGTGATCGCACCGTCGTCATCAAACGCGCGGGGTCGCCATCCGTTCGTACGACGAAGGAGAGGAACCCCAACGCGAGGCGTTCCTGCGCCGGAACGGGCATCTGTCTCGCCCGCGTCAGCGCGAGCACCTGGCGATAGTCGACGAAAAACTGCGGAACGGGCTCCCGATCGAGGCGCGCCTGCCGCATGTCGTCGACGACGCCGACGATTTGCTGTGGCGGTAAATCCATCCGGCCGTCGACGCGTACGAACTGGCCGACGGGATTGTCGTTCCCGAAGAAGCGCGTCGCCAGCGAGTGATTGACGACGAGAACAGGCGGCGCGCCTTCATCATCACGTGGCTCGAGCCAACGGCCAGCGAGCAAACGCCCACCCATCGTCGAAAGAAAGTCGTGGCTCACGGAGCGGATTTGAGGAGCGTCGGCAATGCCACCCATCTCCTCCGGCGTACGCCCCGGCGGAACGAACACGCCGACGTGATCGACGAGCGCGAGCAGTGGGCCGGCGTAGGTGAATCCGGCGCTCGTGACACCCGGCATCCTGCGGAGTTCCCCGAGGAGGTCCTCGATGAGCATTGCCTTCCGCGGCGTGGTGTACTCCTGCGGTACGACCAGGTAGAACGTGAGCAGCCCGGAGGCATTCCAGCCCGGATCCACACGGGCGAGCCTGCTGAAGCTGTTGACCAGCAGCCCCGCCACGATCAAGAGGAGAGTCGCCGTTGTCAGTTGACCGGCCACCAGCACGTTGCGCAGCCGAATGTCGCTGCCCACACCGCTGACTTCGCTCGACCCCCGTCCACCTATCGCGTGAACGTCATCGGTCCGTGAGAGTTTCAGCAGCGGAAGCACGCTAATCATGAGGACGGTGAACGCGGACAGCCCGATGGCGATCGCGAGCATTCGTCCATCGCCCGCAACCTCATGGAGGCGCGGGATCATGGTTCCACCCCACGAGATCAGAAACGGCCCCTGCGCGTTGGGCGATGCAAGACTTCGCAGCAACTGCACACCGCCAGCGGCCAGCGACGCGCCGACGCCTCCACCGAGCGCGCAGAGGATCGCGCTCTCGGTCAACAGTTGTCTGGCGATGCGTCCGCGACCAGCGCCGATCGCCAGGCGAACGGCAATTTCGCGGTGGCGTCCACTCCCTCGCGCCAGCAGCAGGGTCGCGACGTTCGCACAGACCATCAGCAGCACGACGCCAACCGCAAGCGCCAAGGTCGTGAGAGCCGGACGACTCGCCGCGATGGCCTGCTCTTTGATGGGTTCGATGTCGAAACGCCGTGTGCCTTCTGGAAGTGGTTTCGCGAGTGGACCGGACGTCGGTTTTGGGCGCAGCGCGTCGCCGATCACATTGGCTTCATCGATGGCGGCCGCGGCCGAGACCCCGTCGCGCAGCCGCGCAATCACAGCGCCCGATCCAGGCCACGACCGAACCCGCGACGCGCCGGTAATCGGCGCCCAATAGTCGCAGTACGGTACGGGAAAATCGAACTCGCGCGGCATGACGCCCACGATGGTGAGGGGCGTCCCATCCAAGAAACCTGCTTCCGGCCCTTGAGTCTTCAGCTTGACCGTTCGGCCAACGATGCCTGGGTCGCTTTGAAAGTACCGTTGCCATGCGGCCGCGCTGATGACGACGGCATTGGAGTCGGGTGCCTCATCGCGACTATCAAGCGTGCGCCCGAGTACGGCGTTCGCGCCCAGCAGCGAAAAGAGGTTCGATGATACGAGCGCGCCGCTCAACCGCGCCGAGCCATCCGCTGCTGCCATCAACGTGATGGGCGGAGTAATCGTGTACGCGAGATCGGCCAGCGTCGTGCTCTTTGCACGCCACTCCACCATTTCCGACCAACGCATGTTTGTCCGACGCAGGAGTGCGCCGCCTGCCGCGGGCGGAGCCGCACGCTCGACAACGCGAACGAGTCGATCGGAGTCGCGATAGGGCAGGGGCTCGAGGAGCACCGCGTTGACGACGCTGAAGACGGCAGTCGTCACGCCGATGCCGAGCCCTAACGTGATGATTGCAGCAGCCGTGAAGCCCGGGTTCCGCGCCAGCGATCGACCGCCGTACTTGAGATCACGCCAGGTGTCCTCCCAAATCGACGTCCACCCCACATCACGGACACCATCCCTGACGGCCATTGCGCTGCCCAGCTCGAGCCGAGCGGCCCGCATCGCCTCTTCGCGTGACATCCCGGACTGGATCTTGTGCGCGACCGAGGCCTCGAGGAAGGCATCGAGTTCCTGACCGAGGTCGCGATCCGTCGTGCGCCTGCGGACGAGCGTCAGCACGTCATGGAGGAAACGGCGGAAAGGTCGCATGGGCGTTCCTCTGGGTCGTCTAGAGGAGGAGAGTCTGAAGCCCTATATCTAGATTGTCAAGAGGAGTCGCTCGGCGATGATGTGCCTTCGATGCTCGAAACGCCGCCCCGACCAATGGAGCGACACCAGATAGACAACGAGCGACAGCAACAGAACGCCTGCTATCGCCGCGGCGGAGACCGACGACTCGGAATTGAGCAGGGACAGCACCACGATCCCTGGCGTGCTGCCGATCGTCCCACCGACCATCGTCGTCAGCGGCGCACCGTTCGAGGCGAAGCGATAGAACTGCATCTTGAACGGCGCCGTGACGGACACCAGGTTGCCCCACGCGAGATGCGCCAGCAGCAGGACCGTGGCCGCGAGGACTTCGGCGCCTGCTTCGAACGGCCCGGATCGCCAGATAGCGATCGGTATCAGCAACGCCAACTGCGCCCCGACGATGACGGTCAGCCCCAGATTCTTGACCAGCAGCACCTGCGTGCCACGGAGCGGAAGAATGGCGTAGCGGTTCAACTCGGCACTCGTGTTCAAGCCGAAACAATTCATGATGACGTTGATGTTGAAGAGGAACACGATGACGATGATCGACTGATGAACGATCGGCGGCAGTGGACCGAACAGCGACGCGACACTGACGGCCAACACCAGCAGCAGGCCCGGCCAGACGTCCAGCGTTTTGCGGAAGTAGTGCTGTTCCATGCGCACGAGACCGCCAAATCGTCCGGGAAACCAGAGGACACGATCGACGCTACGTCCCGTTGGCTGCTTGGCCGACTCGCCAAACACGCTGCGGCGAAAACTCCAGAAGAGCAGAAGGCAGACGACTGCATTCATGACGACCAGGGTCGTGAGGGGAACGATCACCGCTAACGGAGTGGCAGCGACTGACACCGCGGAGACCAGATTCGGCGGTGTGCCCGCCGCGACGGTCCGGAGCCGCGCGACGCCCTGAACGCCTTGGGCAAGAAAGACGGCTCCGAGGGCGATGCCGATGACAGCCATCGGCGCGAGCAACCTTCTTCTCCATTCAGCCACGCTCAGCACGGTCGACGCGCACATCGCGGAGACGAGCGCCAGCGCAAAAAGGAGCAGTGCGGCGATGGTGCCAAGGATGGTCTGGCGAGCAAAGAGCAACGGCCACAGGCTGAAGACGGAACCACACGCAATCAGCAGCGCCACCGGCGAGCAGAAGACTGAGAGAATCCGGACGAAGAGCAATCGGCGGGTGTCGATCGGGAACGTGCGCAGATGACGGGTCGTCAGACTGACGTTCGCGTCCTCAACGAGCACAAACAGCCACAGCACGCCAAACGTCCAGAGCACCCCGTCCATCGATGTCGTCTGCCCCGCCGAGAGCTCCTGCGCGGCTCTCGACAGGCGTTCCGGCAGGATGGTGACGAACGCCCCGACGAGCACGGTCAGCACCGTCAGATAGAACTGTGCGCGATGACGAGTGCGGATGAAGCGTCGCCAGAAGGCTCGCCACTGATACCTGAGGATCAGTGCGATCCCAGCCATGCGAGATTCCCGATCGCGGGCTTGCCAGCGTGCTTGAAGTAGACGTCCTCCAACGTCATCCCGGCGCGCTGAACGTCGGCGACCGTCTGACAGCAGACGACTTCGCCGCGAATGATGATGGCGAATTGGGTGATGAGTCGCTCGACGACTTCGAGGATGTGCGATGTCACGAAGATGGTGACGCCCTTCGCGGCGAGCGTGACCAACAGGTCTTTGATGTTGCGTGATGAACCCGGATCGATGCCCTCGAACGGCTCATCGAGAAAAAGAATGCGCGGGTTGTGCAGCAGCGCCATCGCCAGCGCACATTTCTTGCGCATCCCGTAGGACGCCTGGTCGATGAACGTGCCGCTGTCGCGCTCCAGATCCAGGTGTCGCAGGAGTTGGATCGCTCGCTCGCGGGTATTCTGGCGGCTCAAGCCATACAGCGGGCCGCTCAGTTCCAGGTGCTCCCAGATCGTCAAGGAATGAAAGAGTGCGGCATCTTCTGGCAGGATGCCGATCACGCGCCGGAGCGCGATGTTTTCCGGCGAAACGGCGTGCCCGGCGACGAACATCTCGCCCGTCGCCGGAGGCAGCAGGCCGGTCAGCAGTTTGACCGTCGTCGACTTCCCGGAGCCGTTCGGGCCCAAGAAGCCAAAGAGCGTGCCCGGCGCCACTCGCAGAGTCAGATTGCGGACGGCAGTGACGGAACCAAACGTCTTGGTGACGCCGCGCGCGTCGATACCCCACGGTCCGTGATCGGGGTTGTCCATGGTGCGGCCATTCTGCCCCAGGTCCTCGAACCTGGCCTCGAATGCTTATGCGTGTGCCTGCGACCGGCGGAACTCCCTCACCAGCTCGCTGACGTCGGCTGGTTCCTCGAACGCGGAGATCCTGCCGTTCGTGAACGTGAACACGTGCGCCCACCGCAACTCCACGAACCTGCCGCTGCCCTTGGGACCCTCGCGGCTGGTGCCGAGCACGACCACCTTGTCGCCCCCTGCCAGAAAGTCGTGGGGCTGGAAATCGGCGATGTCGAACGTGCTCAACAGGAGCCCGAAGAACTCGCGTACCGCGGGAACGCCGTGACGAAGGCCGGCCGTCGGCAGATCTGGAGCCCCGGGCGTCCGCCACGACACCTGGGGATCGAGTGGTGCCAGGATCGCTTCCAGATCGCCGCGGCCGAACGCGGCATATAGGCTGCGAACGACGTCCAGATTCTGCTGCTCGTTCATGTCGCCCTCCTCGGGAGCGCGAAAGTATACAACCTCCGGATTGACCTTCAAGACTGGTCTCGGCTATACCTAGCCTGGACTAGGGAAGAACATGCCCGAATCGCTCCAGCGCGATCTCCTGCCCGGCACGCTCTACATGATGATTCTGCGAACGCTGCAGGACGAGCCGCTGCACGGTTACGCGATCGCCAAACGGATTCGCGAGTGGTCGCGTGGTGACCTCGAGATCGACGATGGATCGCTGTACCCGGCGCTGAATCGCATGCTCGTGAAAGGCTGGCTGAAAGCCGACTGGGGCACATCCGAAAACAACCGCAGCGCGCGCTTCTATCGGCTCACCGCGTCGGGACGCAAGCAGCTCGAACAGGAATCCACGACCTTCAAGCGCATGGTCAGGTCGATTCAGCTCGTCATGGCGGACAGATAGGAGCAACCGTGAGCTGGTGGAAGGCGATCGGACATCGCATCGGGCACTTCGGTCGGCGCAGCCGGTTCGATGCGGAGATGGACATCGAACTGCGGTTTCACCTCGATTCGCAGATCGACGATCTCGAGCGCGCCGGACTGTCTCACGAGGGCGCGGTCGCGCAAGCGCGGCGCCGCCTCGGTTCACGGCTTCGCACGATCGAGGACGCTCGTCAGGCGTGGCAGTTCCGCTGGATCGAACGGCTGGCATCGAACCTCCGCTACGCGCTCCGGCAGTGCCGCAAACACCCGGGATTCGCGGCCCTCGTCATCCTCACGCTCGGGCTCGGTATCGGCGCCAACAGCGCCGTCTTCGCCGCGGTCGACGCCGTGTTCCTGCGGTCGCTGCCGTTTCCTGAAGCCGATCGACTCGTTCACGTCTATCAGCGTCATCCAAAGACGCCCCTGACCCAGACGGCTCCCGCGCGCCTCGAGGACTGGAATCGCCTGAACCACACGTTCCAGGCGATGACCGGCTTCTACGCCGAGGACGTGTCGGAAACGTCCGGCGACCTGCCAGAGAAGCTGACGCAGGTGTGGGTCGCGCCGCGGTTTCTCGACGTGTGGGGCATCACGCCGGCACTTGGCCGCGACCTGTCGCCGGACGAATTGCGCGAAGGTGGCGCCCCAGCTGTGTTGATCAGCGACGGCTTCTGGCGCCGACGGTTTGCCGCCGATCCTGGCGCAGTCGGCCGGCAGCTTCGCATCGGCGGACTCTCGCCGACGATCGTCGGGGTTATGCCCGCGACCTTCCAGTTTCCGATACGCGACGCGGATGTGTGGTGGCCGGTCCCCTTCGGTGGCATGTGGGCGCAGCCGAGGATGCGAGCGGCGACGGTGTACTTCACCGTCGGCCGTCTGAAGCGCGGCGTCTCGATCGCACAAGCGCGAGCGGACCTCGCCACGGTTCAAAGCCAGCTCGCGAAGACCTATCCGAAGACGGACGCTGATCTGAGCGCCGACGTGCAGCCGCTCGATGCCGAGATGGTCAGGCCCGTCCGAGGATCGGTGTGGCTGATGTTCGGCTCAGCCTCGGTTCTGCTGCTGATTGCGTGTGTGAACGTCGCCGGACTGCTGCTGCTGCGCTCGATACAGCGGCAGCACGAGATGACGATTCGCGCGTCGCTCGGAGGCTCTCGACGCGAGGTGGTCTGGCAACTGCTCACGGAAACCGGTGTCTTGGCTGTTCTCGGCGCAGGGCTCGGTCTGGCGATCGCCGCGGCGGCGACTCGGACCTTCCGCGTGTTCGCGGGATCGCTGCCGCGCATGGACGAGATCCGCATCGACTGGCGAATCGCGCTATATGCCCTGGCGGCCGCGGTGACGGTGACGTTCGTGTGCGGTCTCTGGCCGGCTCTGCGTGCGACCGCCGGCAACCTCAATCTGCGTCTTCTTAGGACCGCGCCAAGACACGGAACCGGCCGTCATCGACTGCAGTGGATGCTGGCCGGCATTCAGATCTCGATGGCCGTGACGCTGCTCGTCGCTGCCGGACTGCTCGTCCGGACGTTGCAGGAGATTGGCCGCGTCTCTCCCGGATTCGAGGTGCGCTCGATCCTGACGTTTCACGTCAGCGCGTCGTATGCCGAGACGACCGACTACCGGCGCATGACCGAACGTATCGATCGGACCCTGGACACGCTGCGCGCGATTCCCGGCGTGGCGGCGGCGACGACCGTCGAGGCACTTCCAGGCATTCCCGGTCGGGCGCAGCGCGAGGTCACCCTCGTCGAGGGTCGATCCGAGGATCAGCCCAAGCTCTTCGCTGACAATCGCTACGTTGCCGGTTCCTATTTCGAAACGCTGAAGATTCCGCTGCTCTCGGGTGACTGGTGCCGCCAGACCGCGGCCGTCCAGGCCATGTCGGCGCCTCGGCCGCCCATGGTTCAAGCCGCGCTGGTCAATCGCAGCTTCGCGAATGTCTACTTCTCCGGATCGTCGCCGATCGGACATCGCCTCGTGGATGCGGGCGGCGGCCCAGGCGCGCTGATTTCCGGCATCGTGGCCGACACGCGTGAACAGGGACTGAACGCGCCGCCCGGTCCAACGGTCTACTGGTGCTTCAGTGCCCCCGGCCCGACGCCGTTCTTCCTGATCCGGACGATCGGCGATCCGGCCGCGATCGCCGGCACGGTGCGTCGCAAGATGAAAGAACTCGAACCCGCGCGAGCCGTGTATGGCCTGACGCCTCTCGAGGAGCATCTGGACGAGGCCTATCGCGAAAACGGCCTGCGCGCCGTGATCGTGGCGGGCTTCTCGATCAGCGCGGTGCTGCTGGCATTGATCGGGCTCTACGGCACGCTCGGCTACCTCGTCGACACACGCCGCCGCGAGGTCGGCGTGCGGCTGGCTCTCGGTGCGTTACGGCAACACATCATCGGCCGGTTCTTCGCTCAGGGACTGGTCGTCGCGACGATCGCATGCGCGATCGGCCTTGGTGTCTCGGTCCTGTTCGGGCGTTTGTTGTCTGGAATGCTCTACGGCGTCTCGACCGCCGATCCGACGACGCTTGGGTTCGTCGCGGTGATCATCCTCGGAGGCGCCGGCATCGCGTCGCTGGTGCCGTCAGTCAGAGGCGCCCGTGTCGAGGCCGTGCAGGTGCTCCGCGACGATTAGTGGCACGTACTTCCCGAATTACTACGGCCGCTCCGTTGTCGCGGCCGGCAGATCCGCCATCGGAACGTACCCGGTGGTAGTACCCTTCCAGTGTGGACAAACCAGTCGCTGCGTCGTCACGCTGTCGGCGTGTCCGGATGCGGCAACCGCGCCCAGACGACCGCCGCGAACACGAAGAGCCAGACATTCAGAACGGCGAATGACGCACGTTGAAACAGCCCGACATTCGCCGAGTCGCTTCCGAGCCGAATCAACAACCAGGGCAGCGTGATCGCAACCACGAACGTCGCCAACGAGTACCAGCGGAACCAATGCGCGCGTGTCCTGAACGTGCGCTCCGCGACCGCGCTCCAGGTCAGCACCGCCGCGCCAATCGCAAGGATATAGGCGGTCCCTGCGGCGTTGTGCATGCGTGCACTGAACGACGGAGCCATCGGTGCGCAGCAGGGGTCGAGTGGGAACGCCCCGGCGACGATCCGGGCGAGTCCGCTGACGATGAGCAGCGCCGCGCCCGTACCGGCAAGTCTCGTATGAGCGGAGAGACCGACGAGCACGCCGAACGCGACGACCATCAGGCCAGGCACGAAGAATCCTGCGACCTGCATCAGGTGCTGGGTCGGCGTTCCGCGTGCCGCGAGCTCGCTGATGTACTGGCGGTAATGGCTGTACTCGGGGCGGAGGCTTCCGACGTAGACGACGGCCGCCACCCATAACACAGGTGCGGCGATGCCGGCCGCATTCAGCGCCCGCGCCACTCGTTGATGCACGATCCCTCGCGGCTACTTTACCGCCTTGTTGGCCGGGAAATCGATTGGATGACAAGCACGATCACGACACGCGAATCTGAACCTCCTGGATCGAGTTGTTCCCGTACCCCAATCGGTTCCACTCGGCGTGCGTGGGCTGCGTACGACCCGCCAGGTCGGTCGCACGCGCGCGGATGACGAGACCATCTGATTTCTCTACGCGCGTAATCAACTCCCACCACTGCCAGCTATAGCGATTGCGTTCGCTCACGAGACGCGCGTCTTGCCAGTCGACGCCGTTGACGCTCAGCTCGACACGCGCAATCGGCGCTGCGCCGGACCACGCGACGCCGCGGATGGCCAATTCCCCGGCGCGCACCTCGGTATGCGGCGATGGCTCGGTGATCAAGGCGCGGACCCGCTGCAACGTGACCGGTTCACTGACGATTCGACCGTCGCGTTCCCACTCGTACCGGTACTTGTCGCCCTGATAGTGTCCGGTGAACGTCCGGTCGATGAGCTCGATCTCGGTCAACCATTTGACCGACGCGACCGCGTACCAGCGCGGAACGATCAGACGCAACGGATATCCGTGTTCGACCGGCAGCGGCTCCCCGTTCATGGCGTAAGCCAGGAGCACATCGCTGTCGCGCGCATCGTCGATCTGAAGGCTGCGTTCGAAGCGCATCGATTCCGAGCGGCCCTCCACGGCGCCGCCGTCAGCGCCGCGAAACAGGACCTCCTTCGCATCCGGCCGCACGCCGGCGCGGTCGAGGATCTCGACGAGCGGCACACCAGTCCATTCCGCCGTGCTGACGGCGCCCAGCCCCCATTTCTCGCCCTCGGTGGGCCGCTCGAACAGTGCACGCCCGTTGCCGGCACACTCCAGCGTGACCACCATCGATTTCGATCGCATGTTCTGAAGATCACGAACCGTAAAACTCTGCGACCGCTCGACGAGGCCGCCGATCGCGAGTTGGAACGTTGCGCCATCGAGGTTGGCCATGCCGAAGTTGTTGCGCATGTAGAAGCGCGCGTTCGGCATCACGACGCCGCCAACCAGCGCCGGAATGGAGGTCTCACAGTTGAGAGGATGCGCCCGGTGCACGACGAGCCCAGCATCGATCGCCTGCTGACAGGCTTCTTCGGGATCCAAGGTCGGTAGGGGTCCGTTCGTCGGC
>Ga0209382_10013190_pt1 | contig 10163 bp, 5 predicted proteins | sample SoiMetdeltSBSDD5_FD_187599 | JGI IMG/M metagenome (GOLD analysis project Ga0209382, IMG submission 187599) | Bulk soil microbial communities from a Populus tree surrounding site in Tennessee, USA - Soil MetaG P. deltoides SBSDD5 (SPAdes) (version 2) | ecosystem: Environmental > Terrestrial >...
CCGTCGGCAAGCCAGCGCCCATTCGAAAGATCATGACGAACGTCAAGGTGGCGGCCAAGCGGTTGTAGCCCGCGCGCCGCTCATCCGCGTGATCGGCGTGATCCGCGTGATCCGCGTGATCCGCGTCTAAAAGTTGTACTTCAGCCCCAGCTGCACAATCCGCGGCGGCACGCGCGTCTCCGTGATCGTGCCGAACTGCCCGGCGGTCACGAGGAAGTTGGGATCGGCGAAGTTGACTGTGTCGAACACGTTGAAGATCTCGACGCGGACCTGAACGTGGCCCTTCCCAATCGAGACGTTTTTGAAGATCCCAAGATCCACCTGGAAGAAGCCCGGCCCGGTGAAGAGGTTTCGCGCCGAGCCGGTCTCGCCGGCGGCGGGCGTCTCGAACATCGCGCGCTCTTCCTGCGAGAAGAACTCGACGCCTCGCTCGGTCCTGCGCACGCGGCCGATGTCGCCTGATCCCGTATACACCGCACGGTTCGTCACGCCGTTGCCGCTCGTCGTTGCGACACGCGTGCCGGTGTCGTAGAAGCTGAACGTGTGGAATCCCGAGAACACGCTGAACGGGAATCCGCTCGACGCATCGAGAACACCGTTGATTTGCCAGCCACCGACCAGGGCATTCACCACGCCCGACGCGCCGTTTGCGAAGCGGCGATCGCGCCCGAACGGCAGATCCCAGATGAAGTGGCCGCGCACGACGTGCCTGATGTCGAAATCGGACCGGGCGTCATCAAGCTCGAGGCGCTTCGGATCCGACGGCACCACGAGCTCTGTGCCCGCGCCTCTCGTATCGTTCGACACGTCGTCGTGCGACCGCGCGTAGGTGTAGTTCGCGGCAAAGGCGACTCCAGCGGAGAGCCGCTTCTGCACTTGCAGCTGCAGCGCGTTGTACGAAGAACCCGAACAGGTGCATCCCACGCCCGCGATGTTGAACTGCGGGTTCGGCCGGAAGAAGCTATCGGGCAGGCCGGCCGCCTCGAGTCCGACCCCTTGTGTGCGGCGATCGAGCGCGTCAGCAAGCACGCCAACGTTGTTGTTCTGTAGATCGGCATTGACGCTGGTTGGAATCGTCCCGCCGTACAGACGCCCGAGATTCCCGGTCGGCTCGCCGACGTTCGCGTTTCCGTTTGCGATCAGGTTGCGCCGCGCCGCCTGGAAGTCGCGAATGAACCCATTGTTCACGAGATCCATCTGGTTGACGTTGGTCATGCGGAAGAGATCACTCCCCCGCGAGCCGACGTACGACACTTCGACGACCAGGTTCTTCCAGAGCTCCCGCTGCACGCCGACCACGTACTGCTGCATGTAGGGAGTGGTGATTCCCGGATCGAAGAAGAGCGGCTGTTCGTTGCGGTTGTTCGGCGGCGTTCTGTTGATGCTCGCCGGGGTCGTCAGCAGCGGTACGCCGTTGCTCATCGTGACGGCGGTCCCGCCTTGAGGCTGCGGCAGCCTGTTTTGTCTGAGCAGCTCGTTCAACCTGAGGATCTGATCGCTGGCGGAGATCGATGGATCGCGCGGGGCAACCAGGAACTGGTTCAACGACGTTGCCGGCTGGCGCTGCTCGACGACGTTGAGCGCCCAGGTGATCAGACGCTGGTAGGCCAGGCGGTAATTGGCGCGGACGGACGTCTTGCCGTTGCCCTGCGGATCCCACGCCACGCCAATCGACGGTGCAAAGTTGTTGTTGTCACGTGCGAACCACTGCAGGTCGGTGCCGGGACCGCCTTGCAGAAACGTCACGGGGCCCTGGCTGCCGTCGAGCGGCCTGTCGGGAACGACCTGCACACCCGCCGCGTCGTACGGAACGCTGTTCAACTCGTAACGCAGACCAGCATTGACCGTGATGTTTGATCGCAAACGCCAATCGTCCTGGATGAAGAATGAAGAAGTTGTACTCACCCATCCGCTGATCGAGGACGAGCGGTTGGAGCGGCACGAACTCGGAGCCGTTGCTGTAGAACACCTGATCGATGCGTCCGATCCGACCGAGCATCACGTTGTACATGGTGTTCAGGTTGTTACGATCCGTGGCATTGATCCCTGACCCCGTCAGGTTGACCATGCTGCCGTCAGGCCGTTGCACGCTCGCCGTATCAAGGCCGCTGAACGACGCATCGAGGCGGTTGAACGTCATGCTGGGGAAGATGCCTGAGGGATTGCCGGCGCCGCGCGTCTGCTTGATGTAGTACTGGCGGACGTTGACGCCGCCCTTCACAGCGTGGCCGCCGCGAACCCACGTGAGGTTGTCGAGGAACTGGAACTCGGTCGGCTCACGCCCCGTGCCGGGCCAGTAGACGAACGGGCTCTGGAAAATGCAGGTCGTGCCGCGGCAAATCTCGTACGTGCGCGGGTTCTCTGGATCGGCGAAGTCGAGGATGTTTCGCGTATACCCCGCTGTAATCTCGTTCACCAGCCGATTCGAGATCGTCCATTTGTGCCCAACAGCAAGCCCTTGCTGGTCAGATAGCCGCACGCGCGCAGGCCAGCTCATTGGCCTTGGCGACGTGTTGATGATGTCGTTGATCAGATCGTTTCTGAACGCGTTGCTGTAGCGTCCGAAAAGCGACTGGCGGCCGTTGATCGTGTAATCGACCCTGGTCGTAATGCTGTCGACGGGCGACTCGGACGGCGAGTTCCAGCGATAGCCTGCGGTATTCAAACCGTCGCCGATGCTGAAGTCGTTCGGCGCCGGAAGAAACGCCAGCGTCTCCTGCTGCATGACCGGATCGAGTCCGAGCTGGCGAGGATCGTTTCGTGCGAGGTTGTAGGATGAGACCGGCACAAGCGGACTCCCCGACGCGTCGACACAGGCCGGCCGATTGCGCGCGACCGTATCACCCGGGCACGACTGCGTCACGAAGCGAAAGGTGCCGTTGCGCATCGCTTCCGTGGGAACCGTCACGAGCTGGCTCGTCTCCTGCGTCCGACGCATGCCGTCGTAGTTGACGAAGAAGAATGCGCGGTCACGTTGAATTGGTCCACCAAGCGATCCGCCGAACTGATGCCGCTCGAGAATCTCCTTGGGTAGTCCCTGCCGCTTGTTGAAGTAGGAATTCGAATCGAGCGACGTGTTTCGCAGGAAGCCGTAAAGGCTTCCGTTGTGGGTGTTCGTGCCACTTCGCGTCACGAGTTCGACCTGACCGCCCGCGGATCGGCCGTATTCAGCTTTGGCGTTGCTGGTGATGACGCGGAATTCCTGCAGGGCATCCGGATTCACCGGTGCGTTCGTCAACTCTCCGCGCGGGATCACCGGGTCCGAGATATCGATGCCGTCCTGCGTCGTCGTTATGCCGCGTCCGCGATCGCCGTTGATGTAATGCGTCGCGGTGCCGCCCGATGACGTTGCCTCCGCGCTGTGGCCGACGACGCCGGGGACGAGGCCAATGAGGTGAAGCGGATTGCGGCCGTTGAGCGGCAGCGTCACGATGGTCTCGCGAGAGACGAGCGTGCTCACCGAGGACTCGGTCGTTTGCACGGTGGATGTCTCGCCGGTGACGACGAGCGCTTCAGTGACTGCACCCGGTTCGAGCACGATCGACAGGTTGAGATCGCTGCCGACCGTCAACAGATTCTTCGTACGGCTGACGGGACGGAATCCCTGCAGCTCGGCTCGGACGGTATAAGGACCGACCGGCAAGCTCGGAAAAAGGAAAAGACCGGCTTCCGTCGTGACTGTTTCGTGACGGACGCCGGTCTCTTCGTGCACCGCGAGCACCGTCGCACCTGGTACGACGGCGCCGGTCGCATCTTTAATCAGGCCGGATATACGTCCGGTCCCTGTTTGCGCCCGTGCGAGAGGCGCGTGGAGCAGGACGAGGACACCGAGGATCCAAACCGCTCGGCTACGCAACAGACGGGTCATAAGCCCTCCCGCGTTGCGCCCGATTATCACCCCCGTCGCGGGAAATGCAAGAAAATGTACACGAACGGCGGCGTGCCGCGGACCGCTACCGTGCGGCTTGTTCGGTCGTCGTCGTTTTCTTCGGCTCCGGCTTGCTCGGGTTCTTCACGTGTTTGTCGAGCCACGCAGCCCAGCGGGCCCAGAGATCCAGCAGCGTTTCCTTCGATGCTGGTCCATGATCCTCGAGCGGATACAAGTAGAGCGCGGCGGTTTTCCCGAGACCGTTCAGCGCGTGGTACAGCCGGATGGAGTTCGTTGGGTCGGTGCCAACATTCTGATCCGCCATGCCGTGGTACATCAGCAGCGCACCGGTCATGTTGTTCGCGTAGAGGAATGGCGACATCGACAGATAGACGTTGGGCGCTTCCCACAAGTCGCGGCGCTCGGACTGGAAACCGATCGGCGTGAGCGTCCGGTTGTAGGCGCCGTCGCCGGCGATCCCTGCCTTGAAGAACGGCGTGTGGACCATCGCGTTCACGGTCGAGAACGCGCCGTAGCTATGACCGCCAATCGCCAGGCGGGTGCGGTCGATGTATCCACGCCGATCCAGCTCGTCGATCACCGCCGCGAGGTTGTTGCGGAGATCGTGGACGTAGTTGTTGTTCATCTGCCCGGCGGGGCCCACGATCGGTGAATCTGGTTCGATGACGGCATAGCCGAGACGGACGAGGAATTCCATCGAGCGCAGGCCGAAGGCCTGGAACGAATTCCTGTTATAGGTCCGATCGGGACGGTCGTACGATTCCTGATTCTCGAACTCGCGTGGGTAGAACCAGAAGATTGCCGGCAGGCGCGTTCCCTTTTGATAGCCCTGCGGCAACGTGACGGTCGTTTTGAACTTGAACCCGTCGGCGCGCTCGATCACCAGCCGCTCGATCACGGCATTCGTGATGTCAGGCGTGTAGTCCTGGTTCTTCGTGATCTGCGTTCGCGAGGCGTTCTGCACGAGGAAATTCTGTGGAACGGTACGCGGTCCTTCGCGAGAGACGATGAAGCGGCCGGCCTCGACGTCGAGCACTGACGACACTCGCTCGTAGAGGTCCTTGTTGTCGCTCTCGTAGATCCGCTGCTTCGTGCCGTTCTTGATATCGACCTTATCGATGAACGTTTTCGGACCGATGTCGTTCGGGTTGCGGTCGTAAACCGCGCCCTGCATGAACACACTGGTGCCGTCGGCGGAGACGAGCACCGGACCGGTGCCGCCGCCACCGCCGCCACGGCCACCGCCACCGCCCGCGCCGCGGCCGCCACCACCGGCCGCCCCGCGCACGCCCATCAGCGATCCGGGATTCGCGTACACGTCGTCGGCGCGATAGCGTGCAAGCGTGTATCGCTGCGCCGGCTCCGCCAGGTTCACGGCGTAGTCGACGGAATTCTGGCCGGTCCGTTCGCTGAAGAACACCATCTTCATGTCAGACGAGAAGCGCAAGCCGATCATGCGGGTGTTGCTCTCGAAGAGCATCTTCTTGCTGGCGTCGTCGAACGGCGGCAGCCACTGATACAGACGATCCTTGCGTTCGGCGGCTCGCGCACCGCGTCCGCCCTCGTCCGCCTGCGCTGCTCCGGCGCCGCGACCCGCGCCACGGCCGGCACGGCCGGTGCCGGGCGGCGGCGGCTCTTGTTCGAGGAACGTGAGACCCTGGCCGTCGGTCCGCCAGGCGATCTCGCGTTTGCCGGCCTGGTTTCCGCCGCGGCCACCACCGCCGTCGGTCCGCCAGGCGATCTCGCGTTTGCCGGCCTGGTTTCCGCCGCGGCCACCACCACCGCCCGCGTCTGGCGGATCGGCCGGCTGCGTGTCGTCCTGCACGCCGAGGTTGATCGGTCGCTCGGTGACCTTGGCTAGCATCTTCCCGTCGACGTCCCAGATTTCTTCGACCTGGCCAAAGCTGCTCGCCGGCACGTCATACGAGAACGGCTTGAGCATCTTGGTCACGCGCACGTACTTGCCGTCAGTCGACGGATCGACGCCGCGGATCATCGCCGGCTGGCCAATCTTCTTGATCGCACCCTTCTGCACGTCGATCAACGCGACTTGTCCGGTCGCGTGCCATTCCAGCAGGTCCTTTTCGTACGTGGACGACAGCAGGCTGGGGAACGTGCGGAGGCGATTGCGATCCGTGTCTGCGAGCTTGACCGTCGGCCCGAACGGTGCAGCGGGAGCCGGCGGCATCGGCGAACGACCGTCCGGGACGAGCACCGCTGAAAGATGTTTCCCGTCCTGCGTGAATTCGAACGTCGTCACTAGCGTCGCGAGCAGCGGGGTTTTCGTGAGCTGACGCGATTTACCGGATGCCACATCAGCGATCCAGATATGCGTCGCGTCGTCTGTATGCGCGAGGTAGGCGACGCTGCTGCTATCCGGCGACCACGTGCTGTTGGTCACCCGCGCGCCGGCTGGAATCTGAATCGCGCGCTTCGTGCCGTCGCTCGCGGAAATGAGCTGCAGGCCAACGTTGCTGCGAATCGTCAGCGTCCGCGAACGATTGGCCTTGTAGTCGACGAAGACGCCGCCGAGCTCGTGGAACGGCTTGGCGAATGTTTTCATCAACACTGGGCCGTCGCCGATCTCGTCGACGAACCACTTTTTGTCGGGGCTGAGATTCGTCAGCGACACGTTGAGGTGCCGCGGTGCGAGGACGGCGTCAGCGATCTCCTTGGGAGGCGTCGCGTAGCTTTCCTGCTTGATGATGTCATCCGCCCAGGTGCTCGGACCGCCAGGCTGCTGGGCCTGCCCCGCGATGTGGACGGGCACAATCAGCAGCAGCAGAACGGGGATCGCGCGCAACACGCGCTCGGCGGACAACTTCGTCATGGTGCCTCCGTGAAGGAATCTTGACCGAGGAAGATACAACAGTCAGCAGTCGGCAGTCGACAGACGTTCGTCGCCGTGGCTCGATTGTGATCCGGGCTCAGTGCTGATGTTTCGGAGACTTGATGCTCGGCGGAAGCGCACCGTGCAACTCGTTCACGTAGTGCGCGCGCGCCTCCAGCTCCGACAACCTGGCGGCCGCGTACTGCACCGCCTCACGCAGGATGCGGCGAACCTCATCTTCTGGAAGCATCCGGAGCGCGCGCGGGTCGTGGCCGTGCGTCTTCAGATAGTCGTCGATGAATGCGCGTTCGAGTGCGGCCTGCGGTTCTTCGATAGGAAATTCCGAACGATCGGGCGGCATGAGCGCACCTCCCGTGTGGCTTGTGGGCTGATGATACACCCGACCGCCTTCCCGTCTTGGCGTCGCTTCGGCGAGGCACAGTTTTGCGCTTGGATAACGATCCCGACATTGGCGACGGCCAGAAATACGCGGAAACCTACCGGATCAAATACAAAACTCGCTGGCACCCTGCTTGCCAGCGCCTCCGCCAGGGCATGGGCGAACTTCTCCGTAGTGATCTCTTCCGGTTCCTGGCCGGCGCGCTCCTCTTGGGGACCGCCGCACTCACCAGAATTGCCGCTCCAAACGAGTTTCTCTGGAAAGTCAGCGTTGCAGCGACCGAAGGCGGCCATTGGCTCGCCCTCGCAGCTCTCCTGCCGGCGATCCCGCGCGGTGGTCAGAGGGTGCTCGGCAAGCTCGGTGGGTTCATGAGCCTCGCCGCATGCGCGCTGCTCGTCTTCCCGCTCTATCACGCGCAAAAGATGAACACCGAGCTGCCCGCGAAGCTCAACTCGACTTTTGGCGCCGACAAACGTGTTCGCGGCCGCTTCTCGGAGGATCCGCGGCCCGAGCCGTTCGTAGTCGCTGACGTGCTGACGTCCGTGCAATCGCGACCGGTTCGCCTCGAAGAGCGCGAGTTCAGCACGACCGACGGCGAGAAGCTGACGCTCGACGTGTTCAGGCCGGGCTACGAGCACGGTCCGCTGCCGGGCGTCCTGGTGGTGCACGGCGGCAGTTGGCAAAACGGCAACAGCCGTGAATTCGTTGCGCTCAACGGATACCTTGCCGCGCGCGACTACCTGGTCTTCTCGGTCAACTATCGTCTCGCACCGAAGTGGAAGTTCCCGGCCGGGCGCGACGACGTCCTGTCAGCGATCGCGTATCTGAAGGTGTATGCGAAAGACCTTGGCCTCGACTCCAACCGGCTCGTGTTGCTGGGGCGATCGGCCGGCGGTCAACTTGCGCTGCTTGCCGCCTATACGGCCAACGAGCCGGCGATTCGCGGCGTGATCTCGATCTACGCGCCAACCGATTTGCGCTTCGGCTACGATAATCCGGCGAACAAACAGCTGATCGACACGCGTGGCGTGCTCGAGGCATACCTGGGTGGATCGCCGTCCAAGGCGGACGACGCGTACTTCGCGGCGTCGCCGATCAACTTCGTGAACGCGACATCACCGCCCACGCTCCTGATTCACGGAATGCACGACGGCCACGTGCTGCCGGAAGAGAGCGCACGCCTCGCCGCCAAACTGCAGCAGTCCACGGTCAAGCATCTGTTCCTGCAGCTCCCGTGGGCGACGCACGGCTGCGACTGGAGCTTCAGCGGCCCTTGCGGACAGGTCACGACGTACGCCGTCGAGCAATTCCTCGATCGCGTGACGACAGCGCCGGCGTCCAAGGATCAACCGAGCCGGCTCGCAAAGAACAACAGCCCGCGGCGGTAAGGGATCCGGCTGGAGCCGGACCCACATCACGTCCGATAGCCCGTTCGTACCCGGACGGACACGTTCGGCCGCTTCACCTTCACCTCGATCTTGTGGAAGGTGCCTGTCGCGCCTTCAGGTAGTACCCCGAGCGTGTACATGTCGCGCAGATCTTTGACGAGCTGCGCGATCACCGGCCCGGGCTTGGGCAACTCCATGTTCGGCTTGTACTCGGGCAGACTCAGTCCGCCCGTCAATCGGGCGAGTTCCTGAAGCATCAACCCGGATCGCACGCGCACAGCAGTGTCGTTGTCCTGCCGAATAACGATCGTCCGTGCCTCGGTCAGCACCTGCACTGTGACGCCCGCATAGAACGCGCGCGCAACCGCTTCGGCCGAACTCAGACGGTTCCCCGTACCTCGACCATCGGTCACGAAGATGATGGCGCGCCGGCCGGACTTTCTTTCGAGGACGGCGGCCGCACCGGCGAGCGCATCCCAGATCGGCGACGGTCCGAACCTTTCCTCCTTTTTGAAGTTCAGCGCCTTGCGCGCATTGGAGATCACCTCGCGCTTCGTACCGCTGAAGCCCGTCGCGAGCTGAAGCTGGCTCGCGACGCCCCCGACGATCGCCTGATCCCCAGCCGTAACGCCCTCGGCAAAGGCGTCGACGATGGGATCGGCGTCCGTGTAGACGGCCATGCTCTCTGACCGGTCCAGGAGGAGCACCAGAGTCAAGGGAACTGGCGGCGCGGCGAAACTCTCGATTGGAGTTGAACGGCCGTCAATCAGGACTTCGAAATCGGCGGCGGTGAGTCCCGGAATGGTGTGCGATGTTTCGTCGCTCACGGCGACGTCGATGAGGATCGGCGGCCGCGTCTGCACGGTGGACGACGAACCACTGGCCGCAACGGTGACACCGACGAGCGCGAGGCACACCAGCCCGAACTTCATTGGAGCAGCTTCAGCGGGTCTGACCCGCAACGTAGCTCTTTCTCGCGCGTGCCTTCAGGCCCGGCTTCTTCAAGCGCACTTCGAGTGAATGTTCCTTCCCGTCGAGCGTGACGGGCGCGAACCCAATGAGGTATTGGCGCCGCAATTCATCCGCCACGCGAGCGAACGTTGCTTGTAGATCGTCGTCTGCGCCAACGTTGAAGTGTCCACCGCCAGTGTCATCGATGAGCTGAAGGTACTTCTTCAATTCCGATTCGCCCTGATACACGCCCTCCATGCCGATGGAATAGAGCATGTATCCCTCTTTCGTGGCGCGCGCTCGCACCTCGCCGAAGCTCCCGCTCCAACCAGGGAGCGATCCACTATTCATCCCGTCCGTCAGAACAAGCACCACGCGCCGGCCTTGCTCCTCGGCCAAGGAACCCATCGCAGCGTAGAGAGCGTTCCACAGCGGCGTGCCGCCGCCGGGCCAGAGTTCTTCGCGCGCCACGCGAGCCAGCACGCGCTTGTCATTGGTGAGCAGCGGACTGAGAGCGATCTCGGATCCAAACGTGCCGATGCGCGCGCGGTCTGCGGGTTGCAGCGCTTCGATAAAGTGCAGCGTCGAGTCGCGCACGCGAAAGACTTGCGTCATCATGCTGCCGCTCATGTCGAGCATCAGCGCAACAGTAATCGGCTGCGCCTCGTTCGAGAACGCGGTGATCTGGGCCGGCTGACCGTTATC
>Ga0209382_10013191_pt1 | contig 10162 bp, 8 predicted proteins | sample SoiMetdeltSBSDD5_FD_187599 | JGI IMG/M metagenome (GOLD analysis project Ga0209382, IMG submission 187599) | Bulk soil microbial communities from a Populus tree surrounding site in Tennessee, USA - Soil MetaG P. deltoides SBSDD5 (SPAdes) (version 2) | ecosystem: Environmental > Terrestrial >...
CGAGGTGGTGACGGCCGCCGACTACGTGGGCTCAACGGAGTACATCATCAAGACCCTTGAGGCCGCTCCCGCCGGTTCGAAGTGGGCCGTGGGCACCGAGCTCAACCTGGTGCGGCGCCTGGCCAACCAGCACCCGGACAAGGAGATCATGTTCTTGGACAAGACGGTGTGTTACTGCTCCACGATGAACCGCATCGATCTGCCACACCTGGTGTGGGCGCTGGAGGAGCTGGTGGCGGGGCGGGTGCCCAACCAGATCACGGTCGACGCCGACACCGCGCACAACGCCCGGGTCGCGCTCGACCAGATGCTCGCCTTGCCGTAACGCTTAAATTACCTACTGTCACGGGTGCCCGTCCTTTTCGCGGCACCCGTGTACTTTTACGCGGCGCGCGTTCCGTCACAGGTCACGCACCGCTATGCTTCCTCCGTTCGCGCACTCATCTTTTTCATTTCACTCGGAGGGACGCATGTCGGACATGCTCGTCGTCAACGGTGGAGCGCCGCTCAAGGGTGAGGTCAAAGTCCGCGGCGCCAAGAACCTCGTCTCGAAGGCGATGGTGGCCACCGTTCTCGGCGAGTCACGCAGCCGCATGTTCGACGTGCCGCGCATCCGCGACGTCGAGATCGTGCGGGGTCTGCTTGAGCTGCACGGCGTCAAGGTCAGCGAGGGCGAGACGGAGGGCGAACTCGTCCTCGATCCCTCCAATGTCGACCGTGCCAGGGTCGACGAGATCAACGTGCACGCCGGGTCGAGCCGCATCCCGATCCTGCTGTGCGGGCCGCTGCTGCACCGCCTCGGCCACGCGTTCATCCCCGAGCTGGGCGGCTGCAACATCGGCGGGCGCCCGATCGACATGCACCTCGAGGCGCTTCGGCGCTTCGGCGCGATCGTTGACAAGGCGCCTGAGGGGCTGCACCTTTCCGCCCCCGACGGCCTGCACGGCATCAAGTACAGGCTGGAGTACCCGTCCGTCGGCGCCACCGAGCAGGTGCTGCTCGCCGCGGTCCGCGCCAAGGGGGTCACCGAGCTGGCCAACGCCGCGGTCGAGCCGGAGATCATCGACCTGATCTGCGTGCTGCAGAAGATGGGCGCCATCATCAAGGTGCACACCAACAGGGTCATCGAGATCGAGGGCGTGCCACGCCTCGGCGGCTTCACCCACCGGCCGATCCCCGACCGGATCGAGGCGGCCAGCTGGGCCTCGGCGGCGCTGGCGACCAAGGGCGACATTCTGGTGCGCGGCGCCCGGCAGGCCGACATGATGACCTACCTCAACATTTTCCGCTCCATCGGCGGTGAGTTCGAGGTGGACGACTCCCCCATCGACGGCGGTATCCGGTTCTGGCATCCGGGCGGCGACCTGCACGCGGTGGCGCTCGAGACCGACGTGCACCCCGGCTTCATGACCGACTGGCAGCAGCCGATCGTGGTGGCGCTCTCGCAGGCCAACGGGCTGTCCGTGGTGCACGAGACGGTCTATGAAAACCGCTTCGGCTACACCCAGGCGCTCAACCAGATGGGCGCCAACATCCAGGTGTACCAGGACTGCCTCGGCGGCACCCCGTGCCGGTTCGGGCGCATGGGTTTCCGCCACTCCGCGGTCATCGCCGGCCCGGCCAAGCTGCACGCCCACGACCTGGTCATCCCCGACCTGCGGGCCGGGTTCAGCCACCTGATCGCGGCGCTGGCCGCCGAGGGGCGCTCCCGGGTGCACGGCGTGGAGCTGATCAACCGCGGGTACGAGAGTTTTGAGGGCAAGCTCACCGCCCTGGGCGCCGATATCACCCGCTGAGCACTATCCTTGCGCCGTGGCTTTGTTCTCCAAGAAACCCCCAGAGCAGTCCCCCGAGCCGGAGCAGGCGCCCGCGGACGACGAGATCATTCACGCTTCACGGTCATACACGCCGGCCAAGGGCAAGGCCACGCCGAAGCGGACCATCGCCCAGCGGCGCAAGGCCGAGCCACCGCCCAGCAACCGCCGCCAGGCGCTCAAGCGCGCGCGGGAGAAGAGCCGCCTCGAGCGGCAGGAGTCGTACGCCGGGATGAAGGCGGGTGACGAGCGTTACATGCTCCCCCGCGACAAGGGTCCGGAGCGGGCGCTGGTGCGCGACATCGTCGACTCCCGCCGCAACGCCGGCACATGGTTCTTCGGCGGTGCCTTCGTGCTGCTGGCGCTGTCGATGGTGCGCGACTACAGGGCGGTGATGGCCGCCAACCTGATCTGGTACCTGCTGGCCCTCGCCGTGGTGGTCGACACCGTCCTCATCTGCCGCAAGGTCAAGAAGCTGATCAAGGAGCGCTTCCCCAAGACCGACCAGCGGATGGGCTCCCTCTACATGTACGCGTTCACCCGTTCAATCCTGTTCCGGCGGCTGCGCATGCCGCGAGCCCGAGTCAAGATCGGCGAGGCTATCTGAGCAGATCAATGACCTGGGCGAGGCCCTCTTTCAAAGAGCGTTCGGTCAGGTTGCCGAAGCCGAGGACGAGCTGCGGGGGTTTGACCGCTCCGCTTGAGCGGTAGCGGCTCATGCCGTAGAGCCCGATCGACCTGCGCGCGGCCGCCTCGATCACCGCCCGCTCCGAGGTGCCCGACGGCAGGTGCGCCACGGCGTGGAACCCGGCCGCCAGCCCGCTGACCGGCACCCCGTCGAGCGCCTCGACCAGCGCCTGGCGCCGCGACGCGTAGACCGCGCGCATCCGGCGCAGGTGGCGGTCGAACCGCCCCGACTCGATCAGCCGCGCCAGCACTAGCTGGTCAAGGCCGGGCGAACCGCGGTCGTCGCGCGACTTTTCCGCCGCCACCTCCTCCAGAACCGTTGCAGGGCAAAGGATCCAGCCCAGGCGCAGGGCGGGCGCCAGCGACTTGCTGACCGTGCCGAGCAGGAAGACCCGGTCCGGACCCAAGCCTTGCAGGCAGCCCACGGGCTCGCGGTCATAGCGGAACTCCGCGTCATAGTCATCCTCGATGAGATAGGCGTCGTTGGCCTCGGCCCACGCGATCAGCTCCCGCCGCCGCGACGGCTCGAGCACGACGCCGGTCGGCCACTGGTGCGCGGGCGTGAGCACCACCGCTTGGGCGCCGGATTTCGCCAGCGCATTGACTTTGATTCCTTTTTCATCGGTGCGTACCGGGACGGTCCGCACCCCCGCCCATTGAGCCGCCAAGGCACTCGTGTCGTCGTAGCCGGGATCCTCGAACGCCACCGTGCTCACGCCCGAACGGGACAGCACGCGCAGCACCAGGTTCAGCCCCTGGGCGAAGCCGGCGCAGACCACGAGGCGGTGCGGCTGCGCCGCCGCGCCCCGCACCCGGTTGAGGTAGGCCGAAAGGACCTCGCGGAGCACGGGGCTGCCGCACGGGTCGCCGTAGTCGAGGGCGGCGGTGGGCGCGGTGCGGGCGACCTCGCGCTGGGCCCACAGCCAGTCGCCACGCGGAAAGCCGGCGAGATCCGGTACCCCCGGCCGGAAATCGATCTTAAAATCGGGCTTGATGGCGGCTGCCGTCGTGGGCGAGGGCGTGGTGACCGCGCACGGCGCGACCCTTGTCGCCGAACCGATCCGCGTCTCCAGGTACCCCTCGGCCTGCAACTGTCCGTAGCACTCCTGCACCAGCCCGCGCGAGACGTCCAGCTCACGCGCCAGCTCGCGGGAGGAGGGCAGCCGCTCGCCCGCCGCGAGGCGCCCGCAACGGATCGCGTCGCGCAGCCCGCCCTCGACCTGGGCGCGCAGCGGTAGCGCACGGTCCAGCGGCAGGAGCAGGGCGGGGCTCAAACCGGCCCACCGAATCGCCATGGAATTGGAGCTTAGCGGTGGCCGGTCAGGTCCCTAGCGTGTAAGGCATGAGGGTCTTCCTGAGCCGCACGCTGGTCCTGGTCTATCTCGCCTCCCTGGGCACGGCGACGAGCTTCTACGCGCTGCTGACCGTGGTGCCGATCCACGCGATGGCCTCCGCCGGCGAGGTGGGCGCGGGCCTGGCGACCGGCGCGCTGATGCTGTCGACGGTCGCCGCCGAGGTGGCCGCGCCGGGTCTGATCGCGCGGTTCGGGTACCGCGGCGTCTTCGCGGCCGGGGCGGTGCTGCTGGGGCTGCCCGCGCTTGCCCTGACCCTCTCGCCGAGCCTCGCCGTGATCCTGGCGGTGTGCCTGGTGCGGGGGCTGGGTTTCGGGCTGGTCGTGGTGGTGGGATCGGCGCTGGTCGCCACGCTCGTCCCCGCGGAGCGGCGCGGCGAAGGGCTTGGCGTATATGGGATCGTCATCGGCGTCCCGTCGATCGTCGCCCTGCCGCTGGGCGTGTGGCTGGCGGATCGGATCGGCTACGACGCGGTCTTCGTGGCGGGCGCGCTCTCCGCCCTCGTGGGGCTCGCCGTGCCCGGGGCGAGCGCGGCCCGGGGTGCTCGTTCTGTCAGCCGTGCTCGTTCTGTCCCAAGTGCAGTGTGGAGCGGCGCGCTGATCCGGCCCGCGATCGTCTTCTCCACCACCGCCATGGCGTGCGGGATCGTCGTCACCTTCCTGCCCGCGGTGAGCGGGATGGTTGAGGTCGCCCTGCTGGTGCAGGCGTTCACGGCGACGGCGGCCCGCTGGCTGGCCGGGCGCCTGGGCGACAGGTACGGCGCCGCACGCCAACTGGTCCCGGGGGCGCTGCTGTCCGCGGCGGGCATCGCCGCGCTCATCGTGGCCGGCAGCCCGGTCGCCGCGCTGGTGGGCATGGTGCTGTTCGGCACCGGCTTCGGGATCGCCCAGAACGCCAGCCTGACCGCGATGTACCAGCGGGCACCGGTGTCCAGCTACGGCACGGTCAGCGCGGCGTGGAACTTCGCCTATGACGCCGGGATCGGTGCGGGCGCCGCCGGGTTTGGGGTGCTCGCCGCGCACACCGGCTTCCCGTTCGGCTTCGGCATCACCGCCGCGGTCATGCTGCTCGTGACCGTTCTCGTCCGCCTTCGGACTGGTAAAGCCGAGCTATCACGTCCTCTATCTCCGGCTCCGCAATCGTGAGGTCCCGCAGCTTGCCCGAGGAGGCCAGCAGCGAAACCAGCGGCCCGACCGAGGTGGAGCCGTCGATGGAGAAGGTCATCCTGAGCCCGGTGGTGGATTCGAGCCGGGTGCCGGGCAGGTCGATCGCGGCGGCCAGCGGCTCGTCGAGGTCGGCGATGACGCGGCGCCGCGAGCCGTAGCGGGCGTGCAGTGCGTCGATCGATCCGTCGTGCACCACCCGGCCGTGGTCGATCACGACGATGCGGCGGCACAGGCGCTCGATGTCGGCCAGGTCGTGGGTGGTGAGCACGATGGTGGTGTCACCGCGCCCGCCGAGCTCGGCCAGGAACTCGCGCACGGCCTGCTTGCTGACCACGTCGAGGCCGATCGTCGGCTCGTCGAGGAACAGGATCTCCGGGCCGTGCAGCAGCGCGGAGGTCAGCTCGCCGCGCATCCGCTGGCCCAGCGACAGCTGGCGGACGGGTGTCTCGATGAAGGCGTCGAGCTCCAGCAGGTCGCGGCATTTCTGCAGGCGGGCCGCGTGCTCGGCGGGCGGTACCCGGTAGACGTGGCGGAGCAGCTCGAACGAGTCGCGCAGGGGCAGGTCCCACCACAGCGTCGACCTCTGTCCAAACACGACACCGATCCGGCGCGCGAGCTTGAGGCGCTGCGGCACCGGCATGAAGCCGCAGACCTGCACGCCACCCGAGGTCGGGGTGAGCACACCGGTGAGCATCTTGAGCGTGGTGGACTTGCCCGCGCCGTTGGGACCGAGATACCCGACCATCTCCCCGCGCTCGATCGCCAGCGACACCCCGTCGACGGCGGCCACGACCTTCTTGGCTCGGCGGAACCGGCCCTTGCGGGTGCGGACGATGAACTCCTTGCGCAGCTCGCGCGTCTCGATAACCTTCACGATCCCGTGCTCCTGTAGTGCCGGACGCCGAAGCGCCAGATGAAGGCCGCCAGAGCTACGACGGCCGCGGACACGAGCGGGCTCAGCCAGCCCAGCCAGGGCGGTCCGCCCAGGGGATCCGCCTTGCCCAGCAGGACAAGACCCGGGTAGTACGCCACGAACGCGAAACCCAGGCCGAAGGCGAAGATCTTGCGGAACCATCCACTGTAGACGGTGATGGGATAGGAGGTGAAGTCGCGCCCGCCGTAGGTGAGCGAGTTGGCGATCTCACCGGACTCGATCCACCAGAACGCGACGGTCGAGGTCGCGACGAAGAAGCCGCAGAAGAATGCGGCTCCGGCCAGCGGGGCGACGACCAGCAGCACGACTTTTGAGGGCGTCCACTGCACCCCCGCCACCCATAGGGCGATGCCTAGCACCGTGCCGGAGTAGAGGATCCGGCCCACCCGGCGGAATCCGACATCGAGGCAAAGCAGCTGCGCCAGCACGCCCAGCGGCCTGATCATCACGGTGTCGAGAGTGCCGAGGCGGACGTAGGTGCGGATGCGCTCGATGTTGCCGACGAGCAGGTCGGCTACGGAGAACGACATCAGCGCCAGACCGAACAGGACGATGGTTTCTTTGAGCGTGAAGCCGGCCAGGACCGGTACCCGCGAAAAAATCACCAGAACGGAGATCAGATCCGCCCCCACGACCACCGTGGTGCCGGCCAGATCCAGCCAGAAGCTGACGCGGTAGGACGCCTGGCCCCGGCCCTGCGCGCCGATGAGCTTGGCATACACGACAACGATCTCAACCACCCTGGATCACCAGCCTGCGTTCGGCGCGCCGCTGCACCACCCGGCACAGCCACAGCATCAGCACCGCCCAGAACACCTGCACACCGATCATCCCGACCCGCACCGGCAGCGGATCGCGCTCGATGAGCACGTCCATCGGCGCCTGCAGGAACGACGGCCCCGGGGTGCCGAACCACAGCAGCGCCGCCGCCCAGTCGGGCAGGAAGCGGATCGGGAAGTAGAGCCCCGACATCAGGCCGGACATGAACAGCCACAACATGTTGACGCCCCGCATGTCGAGCAGCCAGTACGCGGACGCGTTGACCAGGTAGCGGCAGCCGAAGCAGATGACGATCGCGAGCAGCACGGACAGGGCGAACAGCGGGTAGGTGATCGCCTCAGCGGGAAGGTAGATGTCGAAGAATAGCGCCCCGCACAGTACCGCCGGGAAGAACCGGAAGATCATGGCGTAGCCGCCGCGGCCGAGGTCGGCGGCGAGATAGTTAACCACCGGGTGGATCGGGCGCAGCAGGTCGGTTACTATGTCGCCGCTGCGGATGCGGTCGGCAAGGTCGCTCCAGCCCCAGAGCATGACGACTCCGAGCAGCCCCTGCCCAGTCCAAACGTAGGTCAACAGCTGCGGGCCGCTGTAGCCGGCGACCACGCCGCCGCCCGCGACGGCGAGAAGGACGTAGGTTCGCAGAAAGCCGAACATGATGTTCGTGGTGAGCGAGGCGAACGTGGCCTGCCGATAAGTCGCGAAGCGCCGGAAGCCGGATGCCGTAATTGCCCCGATTAGTGCCAACGGTTCGGTGAAGTTTCGGATTGTGGAGCGATCCGCAGTGGCGGTGACTAAGCCCACGCCGTTACCCTCCTGTCGCACCCATCTCTACGGCCGAAGTTCACACGGGCCCGGTGACCCTACCGGTTGGCTTTGGCGAGGGAAAAGTCATTTCGACTTCAGCGAGGCTAGCGTGGCGGACGAGCGCACTGACCAGTGGCGACGTGACGCCCCGGCATGGGCCGAGACGCCAACGGCCCCGCGCGCCAAGGTGCCCTCGGCAAGATCGCACCAGGAGGACCCATCGCCGTCGTCGCCCGCGCCCCCGCCCGCGCGGCCCGGCCCCTTCCCGCCGCAGATGCAACCCCCACGCCCTCCCGAGGGAGGGCCGCCGCCGGGCCGGCAAGGCGGGCCGCCACCTCCGCAGCGCCAAGGTCCCCCGCCGCCGCCCGGACAGTTCGGCCCGCCGCCACAGCGCATGGGCGCCCCCGGCATGGCCGGCCAGCCGCCGCGACCTCCTCAGGCAGGGCCACCGCAGCAGGGATGGCAGCAGGGTGGGCCGCCACAGCGCCAGGCTCCCCCACCACCCCCGCACGGCCGCCCGCCGCACGCGCAGCCACAGCCGGGTGCCCGGCCGCCGCAGCGTCCGCAGATGCCCGAAAACGCTCCGGTGACATCGATGCCCGTGACGGCGATGCCGATGACCGCCCCGCCCAACGCACCGGTCACGTCGCCGCGCGGGCCGGTGAACCCGCCGCATGCCCCGGTCTCGGCCAACCCGGTCTCGGCCAACCCGATCTCGCCGGCGATCCCGACATCGCCCGCGGTCGCCAGCCCCGACACGGTGATGCCGGTCCACGGCAGCGCCGCCGGTGCCGCGACCGCGCTCACCGCGCCGACGATGATGACCCCGATCGTCGTCAAGCTCGGCGCGTCGGCGCCGGAAGCCCTTGCGGTGGAAGAGGAAACGCCTGAGCCCGACGACGGCACGCCCGACCCCGAGCAGGTGCTGGCGGCCAAGGAGTGGCGCTTCCACCCCGAGACCCTGCGCGAGCTGGTCGACAACGCCGACGATCTGAGGGAGATCCGCGACAAGCTCACCGAGAAGCTCACCCCAGCCACCGACAACCCAACGCGTGCAAGGCTTTTGAGCCTGCGCGCGGTGGTCTCGCGGATCCTGGGCGACCTCACCAAGGCGCTCTCCGACGGCAAGATGGCGCTGGTGCACGCCGAAGCCACCGGCGAGCTGCGGCGCATCGCGATCGCCAAGGCGCGGCTGGCGCACGTGCTGCAGTGGCGCGGCGACTTCGCCGAGGCCGACCGGCTCTTCGCCGAGGCCAACTCCAGCGAGCTGCCCGACCGGCTGCGCGCCACCATGCACGAGCACGCCGGGCGGTCCTGCCTTGACCAAGGCCGGTACATGGAGGCGTTCAACCACTTCGAGGCCGCCCTCGAGCTGCGCAAGGTCGAGGACCCGGAGCTGATCGCCCGCACAGAGATGGCCCTCGACGCGGTCTCCCTCAAGATCGCAGAGAACGGCATGGGGCCGTACCCACGGTCCAAAGAGGAGATCCTGCAGATCAAGAAGCCGCCGACGCCCAGATTCGACGAGCGGGCGCAGTGCTGGGGGTTCGTCGACAGCGGGGGCAAGACCGTCATCAAGCCCGCCTTCGCCGACGTGCAGCCATTCCGCGACGGGGTCGGCTGGGTGCGCCGCCGCGAGACCGCCGCGTGGGAGCTGATCGACGAGACCGGCACCAGGATTATCGACGCCAAGGTGGGCCTGCTCGGCGTCGGTTCCTTCTCCGAGGGTCTGGCCTGGGTGTCCAAGGACGGCACGGCCGGCTGGATCGCCATCGACAAGTACGGCAAAGTCGCGATCTCCACCGGTTTCGAGGACGTGCGCCCGTTCCGGCGCGGCCTGGCCGCGGTGCGGCGCGGCGGCTGGGGCGCGGTCGACAAGCAGGGCCGCATCGTCGTCCCCTTCCAGTTCACCGGCTTCGCCACCGCACTGACCGACGGACGCTACGTCGACGGCTTCTCCGACGAGGGACTGGCCATTGTGGACGCCGGCGGGCGCAAGGGCGTCGTCGACCGTAGCGGCAAGATGATCGTCCCGCCGGTCCACCCGGCCCTTGTCATCCATCCGGTGGCGTTCCTGATCGCCTCGCCGGAGGGGCGGTGGGGTGCGCTGGATCGCAAGGGGCGCCCGTTCATCGACCCGCTGCTGCCCAGCCGCCAATCGGTGATGGAGGAGCTGGATCGGCTGCTCGCCGATACAAAACCCGTGCTGTAGTGGGGATAGGGTGGTGCCATGGAATTCAGGCACCTTGGCCGGTCGGGCATGCTCGTCAGCGAAATCTCCTACGGAAACTGGATCACTCACGGTTCCCAGGTGGAGGAGGACGCGGCGCACGCGTGCGTGCGGGCGGCACTCGACAGCGGCATCACCACCTTCGACACGGCCGACGTCTACGCCGGCACGCGCGCGGAGGCGGTGCTAGGGCGGGCGTTGAAGGATGAGCGGCGGGAAGGGCTGGAGATCTTCACGAAGGTCTTCTGGTCGGTGGGGCCCGGGCGCAACGACAACGGCCTGTCCCGCAAGCACGTCATGGAGGGGATCAACAACTCCCTGCGCCGCCTCCAGACCGACTACGTGGACATGTACCAAGCTCACCGCTACGACTACTCGACGCCGCTCGAGGAGAC
>Ga0209382_10013192_pt1 | contig 10161 bp, 8 predicted proteins | sample SoiMetdeltSBSDD5_FD_187599 | JGI IMG/M metagenome (GOLD analysis project Ga0209382, IMG submission 187599) | Bulk soil microbial communities from a Populus tree surrounding site in Tennessee, USA - Soil MetaG P. deltoides SBSDD5 (SPAdes) (version 2) | ecosystem: Environmental > Terrestrial >...
ACCGCAACTTCCTGTTCGACGTCGCGTACGTCAACCAGGCGGTCGACTACAAGCGGGTCGACAGCTCGGGCGATCCCGAGGAGCAGGTCTCGAACGAGGCGCCCGGCCTGCCGGTGCCCAGCATCGGCTACGGCCAGAGCCTGAACTCGCGCACGGTGATCGCCTTCGGCATGTACGCGCCGTACGCCGGCCTCGGCAAGTTCAAGGACGACGGGCCGCAGCGCTACTCGACGGTCGATCTGTCGGAGTCGCTGATCGTCGTCTTCACCGCTGGCGTCGCCTTCAAGCTGTCCAAGAACATCCGGGTCGGCGCCACCGTCGAGAACATGGTGTCGAACCTGGTCTCGAAGGTCGTGATGTCCGGCTGTCCGCGCAACGTCTTCTGCTTCCCCGAGGACCCGCAGTGGGACGCCATGGTCAAGGCGACCCAGCTCGACCTGCTGAGCCCGTCGGTGTCGCTGGGCGCGCAGTTCGATCTCGGCAAGCTGGTCACCTTCGGCGCGTCGGCGCGCGGCCCGTTCTGGATCGACGGCCGCGGCAAGGTCGAGGCCCGGCTGCCGACGTCACCGCAGTACGACGGCGCCCACGTCGAGGGCGATCGCGGCGACCTCTCGTTCGTGATCCCGCCGGTCCTGCGCGCCGGCCTCGAGTTCCACCCCGGCCGCTGGCGCTTCGAGGCGGCGGTCGACGCCGAGCTGTGGTCGATGCACAAGGAGATCCGGATCGAGCCCAAGGACGTCCGGATCGAGAACCTCGGCGGCATCGGCACCTACGAGCTCGGCCCGGTGGTGATCCCGCGCCACTTCAAGAACTCGTACGCCGGCTCGATCGGCGTCGAGACCCAGCCGCTGGCGGCGGTGCCGCTGCGGCTGCTCGGCGGCTACACCTACGAGACCGCGGCCGCCCCCGACGAGTACCTGTCGGTGCTCACCGTGGACGGCAACAAGCAGGTCTTCGCCGGCGGCGTCGGGTTCAAGTTCGGCACCTGGACGATCGACGCGATGGGGACCTTCGCGACCATGGACCAGCGGACCGTGAAGAGCGGCCCGGTCGACGAGAACGGCGTCGCAGCGCCGGGCGTCGGCATGGTGCCGCAGCTCAACCCGGTTCGTACCGAGGAAGATCCGCGCGATGTCGCTCGGGTCAACTTCGGAAGTTACAATTCCTCTTGGTTCGCCGCGGGCGTCGGCGTGACCAAGTCGTTCTAGTTCAAGCTAGGTAGCGGGCTCGGACGACGCTGGCCGGGCGGTATCCGCCGGGCCAGCGTCCGTTTCAGGCCGCGGCCTGAAACGAGGCCGGGGCAGCGCCCAGGCTGGCCTCGACGAGCGCCAGCGAAGCCGCGGTCGCGTCGGCCACCGACACGGTCGGCAGCTCGAGGTTGGCGCGCAGCTCGGCGGCGTCGAGAGCGCCGATGTACAGCGACCACAGCAGGTCGGCCATCTCGCCGGCGTTGGCCGCGCGGTACTGGCCAGCGTGGATGCCGTCGGCGATGCAGGCGCCGAGGTGCTCGCGGACGCGGCCGAGACCCTGGCCGACCGCCTGGATGACCTCATCCGACAGCTGGGCCTTCACGCCCGGCTGCGCGAGGAGGCGCAGGATGCGGGTGCCCTCCACGTCGGTGCCCGCCCACGCGGTCAGCACCAACCAGGCGGCGCGGAGACGCCCCTGCACCTCGGTCTTGGTGCGAGCCTGGGTCAGCTCGGCGTCGAAGACCTGCAGGGTGTCCTCGAGAAGGGACACGTACAGATCCTCCTTCGACCGGAAGTAGAGATAGATGGCACCGACGGAGAGGGACGCCTGACGGGCGATCTGCTCGATCGAGGTCTTCGCATAGCCACGCTCTGCGAAAACCTCGCGGGCGGCCCGCTGGATGCGGCGACGCCGGGCCTGACGTTCTTGCTGCTTGCGCTCTTGAGCCGTCGTCATGGGTACAACCTCTATCCTTGGTAACGCGACGTGTCAACGCCTAATTTGATGCGATGCGTCGAGCGGCAGATCCGCCCGGCATGAAAAACGAGTCACTGCGTGAAGTTCGGAGCTCATCGGATCTGAGCCGCAAAGCGAAAAAAGATTCGCGTTCGCCGCTCTCATAACACAACCACGGCTCCGCGGATGAGAAAGATTTGTAGCGTTCACTACGCTGCTCACGCTTCACCTCGCGCGGATCCGCGCGCGCCGTAGCGATTTGCCCCCGTCGAGGCAGCCTCGATCTCCGACGGAGATGGTGGAATCCGAGTCGATGCATGACGTGGCGACAGATCCTCGTCGCGACCTGCTGCGTTCCACGGCGGCATGACTCCCGCCGCCACTCGAGCTCCGCGAAGCAAGACCGCCGTCATCCTGCTCCTCGCCGCCACCGCCGTCGCCGGCGCTGCGCTGCTCACGCCGCGACGAGGTGCGCCAGCTTCACTCGTCGACGCGGTCGCACCGGATGCGGTGTCGGTGTCCGCTCGCGCCACCTCGAGCCACGTCCTGCGCGGCACCTCGGAGACGCACATCGCCATCACGCTGCGCGCGCCCGATCTGGCGCACCGCGGCGCGCGCCCGCCGGCCGCGCTCGCCATCGTCATCGATCGCTCCGGGTCGATGACCGGCGCTCCGCTCGCCCACGCCAAGGCGGCGGCGCAGCGCCTGATCGACCAGCTCGAGGCGTACGATCGCTTCGCGGTCGTCACCTACTCGACCGGCGCCGAGATGCTGGCGCCGACCCGCGCCGCGACTCCCGACGCCAAGGCCGCCGCCCGCGCCGCCATCGAGCGGATCGCCGCCGACGGCGGCACCAACATCTCGGCCGGCCTCCGCCTCGGCGCCGACGCCCTCGACGACGGCGACGGCGAGCGCGTCCGCCGCGTCGTCCTCATCAGCGACGGCCAGGCCAACGAGGGCATCTACGACCGCCAGGGGCTGTCCGATCTCGCCGCCGACACCGCCGCCCGCGGCGCGTCGATCACCTCGGTCGGTGTCGGCCTCGACTTCGACGAGCGGACCATGACCGCGATCGCGGTCGCCGGCCGCGGCCAGTACTACTTCGTCGAGGACTTCGGCCAGCTGGCGACGTTGTTCGACCGCGAGCTCGAGGGCCTCGGCGCCATCGTCGCCACCGACGCCGAGCTGGTGGTCGCGCCGGCGCCGGGCGTCGAGGTGCTCGAGGCGTACGGCTACCGGATGCGCGCCGACGGCGGCACCGTCCGCGTCCCGGTCGCCGATCTCGAGGCCGGCGCCGTGCGCAAGGTCGTGCTCCGCGTCCGGGTCCGCGCCGACGGCGACAAGGTCGAGCTGGCCCGGGTGCAGCTCGGCTGGCGCACCCGCGAGGATCGCGCCCGCCGCACCGCCGAGGCCCGGGTCGCGGTCGCCGTCAGCGACGACGCCGGCGCCGTGCTCGCCCACCGCGATCGCGACGTCGTCCGCCAGGTCGAGGAGGTCCAGACCGCGCGCGCGCTCGAGACCGCGGCCGACGCCTACGAGCGCGGCGACTTCGAGGGTGCGTCGCGCGTCCTCGACGTCCGCGCCGCCGAGGCCGCCAGGCTGTCGCTCGAGCTCGGCGACGCGTCGATCCAGCGCCAGGCGGCGCAGGCGACCGGCGCGGCCAAGGCCGGCTTCGCGGCGGCGCCCGAGGGCGGCGGCGACGCCGGCAAGCGCGCGCTCAAGGCGAGCCGCGCCGGCGCCTACCAGCTGGCGCACTGAAGCACGAGACGACGCCGGAGACGACGAACGCGACGCTCAGGCGCTCTCGAGCGGCGCCATGTCGACGCGGAGGTCGCGCGACACCATCACCGCCGAGCCCTCCGGGACCTCCTCGAAGCCCTCGCCCGGGTGCGGGCCGTCGGCGGCGAGGAGCAGGACGCCGCGGAAGGTCTCGTCGCGCTCGCGGCGCTCGCCCGGGACGTGGAGGCGGCGCAGGTAGAGCGGCACGCCGAGCCGCGCCGCGACCAGGGCGCGGCTGTTCGACATGACCACGTTGCCGAGCGGCTCCTCGACGCCGGCCTTGCGCAGGTGGCTCGCCACCAGCTTCACCGCCGACGCCAGGCTGGCGCGCATCGTCGCCAGCGGCAGATTGGGATCGTCGACGCCGCCGGCGTCGTGGAGCATGGCGAGGGTGACGTGGAAGGTCAGCTCCGCCGACGTCTTGCCCTTGACGTTGCGCCGCAGGTAGTCCGGCACGCTCTCGATCAGCGCCGGCCACACCTCGTCGACCCGCGCCTGGCCGGTCTGCGCGAACATCCAGCGCCGGAACCGGAACGGGGGGGTGTTGTCGGTGCCCGCGAAGCGCCGATCCGAGACCGCATGGCCGATCACGCAGTCGGACTGGATGCGGGCCATCGCCTCGTACAGATCGACGGGGGTGGAGGAGGGGCGAGGCGTCCGCACCAGCAGCACCTCGCCACCCTGGACATACCCCAGCCCCCAGCGGCTGACCGGCGGCGCGGCGACGAGGCTCGCCCGCACCGGCGCGATCGCCTCGGGGAGGCGCTGGGGCTGATTGCACATGCAAGCGAACAGTCTCATGGCACTTCCGCTTCTCGCGGCCCGGTGCGACGTGGGGACATACGGCTGCCGTCGGCCGGCGGGTTCCGGCAGCTCCTCTCGAGGATGCCGCCGCCGGCTGACGTTCCGTGACCGAGCGCCGCCCGGGCTCTGCGATCGGACGAGACAGGCGATCAAGGAGCACGCGGCTCAGCACACGAGCCGCGATCGACGATCCGAGTATAGAACGTCGACGGGGCGGCGCAATCCCCTCGCTGTGGCAGCCTACGATCGCTTCCGAGCTGGCGCTCCGCCGCCACCCGTGCCCCGCGCCACCGGGTGCGCGGCGCGCGCACGCGAACCGCGGAGCGAGAAAGCTATGCCAAGCGACCCTCGAGCCAGGTCGTCAGGGTGCCGAAGACGCGGTCGCGCGAGGTCTCGTTGAAGCACTCGTGCTTGAGGCCGGGCAGGGCGTGGTAAGTCGCCGGACCGCGGACGCGATCCGCGATCTCGCGCGTGCGGTCCGGGTTGGCGAGCGCGTCGGCGCCGCTGACCAGCCACAGCGTCGGAACGGCGACGTTGGCGGCGTTATCGTACACGTACTGCTGCGCCGCGCGCGCCTCCGTGAACCACCGCGCGGTCGCCACGCCATGGCACAGCGTGTCGGCGCGCCGCTCCGCCAGCTTGCCCTCATCGCTGGTGACGTCCTCGATCTTGATCCCGTTGGGGATCGACAGCCGCGGCGCCAGCCAGCTGAGGAACGGGGCCGCCGCCTCCTGGTACTTCGGCACCGCCATGCGCAGGGCGAGGAACGGCGACGAGACGACCACGCCGGCGACGTCCGGGCGGCGCCGCGCGTCGCTGAGGGCGCGCAGCGCGATCAGGCCGCCGTTCGAGTGCGCCACCAGGAGCACCGGCCGATCCTTGCCGCCGAGCGCGATCACCTGGCCGATCGCGGCGTCGAGGTCATCGAGGTAGTCGCCGAACTCCTCGACGTGCCCGCGCTGCCCGGTCGAGCGGCCGTGTCCGCGCAGATCGAAGGTGAGGACGGCGAGCCCGGCGCGATGCAGCACGTGGGCGACCTCGCGGTACCGACCGCAGTGCTCGGCGTAGCCGTGGACCACCACCGCCAGCGCGCGCGGCGCGCCGGCGGAAGCGAACCACTCGCCGTACAGCTTGGCGCCGCGGCTCGACGGAAACGTCACGGTTCGGGTCGGATCGAGGAAGCCGGGTGCGCCAGGAGGCGCTGTCCGGGTGGCGCTTTGCACGGTCATGGAAGCGCTTCTATAACCCGAGTCGCCCGCGATCGCTGCCGATCCCTCGCGGCCCCGCCCGGGAGGTCCGTTGACTCCCGGTGAACCGTGGGGTAGCGTCCCGGGAGATTGGGGTCTAAGCGGTTCATATCGCTTTTGATTTCAGGAGTGGCGCTGCTGTCGGGCTGCCCCGCGCCGGAAGGGGACGCGAAGCGCAGCCAGACGCGGCTCGATCTCGCCAAGGACTTCCTGTCGAAGCACCAGCTCGAGGCCGCGGAGACCGAGGCCAACAAGTCGGTCGCCTACCAGAAGAGCAACGACGAGGCGTTCAACGTCCGCGGCCTCGTGCACTACCTGCGCGCGCTCGACGTGCAGCGGCTCCTCGAGGTCGACGGCTGCCTCACCGGCGTCGACGCCGAGGCGCTGCGCGACGAGCTCGACACGCACCTCGGCCAGGCCGATCGCGACTTCACGCGCGCCGCCGAGCTGTCGCCCGACTACGGCGAGGCGTGGTCCAACCGCGGTGTGGTCGCCAACCTGCTCGGGAACTACGACGACGCGATCAAGTTCCTCGGGAAGGCGTTGGAGAACCCGGCTCGCTTGATCAATCCAGGGCTGACGAGATCGCACCTGGGGTGGGCCTACTTTCACAAGAACGACCACGTAGGCGCTGCAAAGGAGCTCAGGCAGGCCGCCCAGTTCCAGCCTGGGATGTGTGTAGCTACATATCGGCTCGGCAGGGTTTACTTTGCCCGCGAAGAGTGGGAAAACGCGGCCGAGCAGTTTCAGGATGTTAGCGAGCAGCCTGCGTGTGGATCGCAGGAGGCGAGCCTCTACCTCATGCTGACGCGCCTCAAGCAGGGACTGACGGAAGACGCGCGGGTTGCACGCGATGCGTGCCTCGCGCTGTCCCCGCAGAGCTGCGTGGCTGCGCGTTGCCGCGCCGAGGGGTCCACCCTCGGAACGTCACCTGGGAGTGAGCAGTAGACCCATGGACCGCCGCGGACCTTCTGCCTCGAAGAGTGTTGTCCGGCGCCAGACGACGGTGCTGCCGACGCAGTACGAGAATCCGAGCGGCCAGAGTGAGGGAGTGGGTGCGAGTGGAGCGGGAGGAGTCGCTCTGTCCGACGATCGCGCGCCGAGCAGCAGCGTCGCGTTCTCCGCGTGGCTGCGCGCAGGACGCGAGGCGAGCGGGCTGCAGCTCGACGACGTCGCGCGCATCACACGCATCCCGCTGCGCACGCTCGAGCGGCTGGAGGCCGGGCGGTTCGACGAGCTGCCCGCCGACGTCTTCATCCGCGGCTTCGTGCGCAACTACGCGCGCTGCGTCGGCCTGTCGATCGAGGACGCGCTCGTTCGGTACGCCGATTGCGCGCTGGCCGCGCCGGGGCCGGTCGCCTCGGTGCAGGCGCAGGCGCTGGTCGCGCTGATGGCGCCGCCGGGAGAGAGCGCGCGCAACGTGGTGCCCACCGATCCGAGGGGCCCGCGCCTCGGCCGCGCCTCGACGCGGATGGAAGCGGTCACGCCGCCGCCCGACGCGCTGCCGGAGATCATCGACGTCCTGCCGATCGCCGTCGTGGCCAAGCCAGCCGGACCGGATCCTGTCATCGAGCCGATCGCCGAGCCGCCGCACCTGGCGCTCGGGACGTTGCCGCCGCCGACGCTGGCGCGGCCGCCCGACTCGGAGGCGACCGCCGTCCTGCGCGCGCGCCTCAAGCGGATCACCGGCGAGCAGCAGGCGATCACGACGCCGCCCGCGCCGCCGAAGCCGCCGCCGGCGCCGGCCGGGCAGCGCAAGCGGCGCAGCCACCGCAAGATCAAGCTGAACGGCGTCGTGCCGTCCGCGTCTTCCATGGGCGCGGGCATGGGCGCGGGCATGGGCGCGGGCGCGGGCGTGGGCGCGGCCGCGCCCGCGATCGAGGTGGTCGACGTGTCGGCGCCGATCGGCACCTCCCGTCCGCTGCGGATCGTCGACGCCCTCGTCGCCGAGAGCGACGACGCGGCCACCACGCCGTTCGAGCGCGTCTCGAGCCTGGCGTCGCGCGCGCTGACGCGCCGCCCGGCGCGGGCGCCGTCGCTGATCATCGACGACGACGATCCGGAGAGCGCCGAGCGCGAGCGCGAGGCGCGCACCGAGCGCGAGCCGACCGGGCGCTGCTCGTTCCTGCCGCCGATCCTGCTCGACGACGAGCCGGCGAGCCGGAACGGCCTCACCCTGGCCGTGATCATCCTGCTCATCGTCGCGACCCTGACGCTGTCGTACCTGATGCGGCCGAGCTCGAGCGGCGAGGGGGTCACCGCGTTGCCGGCGGCCCTCCACCGCGTAGCCTGAGGACGTGACGACGACTTCCACGGAAGGGATGGTGCTGCGCACCACCCCTTTCGGCGAGAGCGACCTGATCGTCGCGCTCTTCACCGCCGAGCACGGCCGCGTGTCGGCGCTCGCTCGCAGCGCGCGCCGCTCGCAGCGCCGCTTCGCCGGCGCCCTCGGCCTCCTCGTCCTCGGCCGTCACGAGCTGCGCGCGCGCCCGCGCGGCGACCTCTGGCACCTCGACTCGTCGTCGGTCGTGCGCGAGTGGACCGCGCTGGCGACCGACGTCGCGGCGGTCGCCCACGCCTCCTACGGCGTCGAGCTCGTGCGCGAGCTCCTGCCCGCCGAGCAGCCGGAGCCGGCGGCGCTCGACCTGCTCGTCGAGCTGCACGACGCGCTGGCGGCGGTCGGCCCGTCGGCGTCGGTGCTGCGCGCCTTCGAGCTGCGGCTGCTCGACCTGCTCGGCAGCGCGCCGTCGCTCGATCGCTGCGTCGGCTGCGGCGCCACCGACAGCCTCGACTTCGCCGGCACCGTCTTCGATCCCGGCCGCGGCGGCCTGGCCTGTCCGCGCTGCGCCCCCGACGGCCGCGGCGCCGGCATCCGCGCGCTGCCGCCGCCCGCGCGCGCCTTCCTGATCGCCGCCCGCGACGCCGGCGGCCTCGCCGCCGCCGCCGCCCTCGACGCCGAGGCCGACGCCGCCCACGATCGCCAGGTCGCGCGCGACGCCGTGGTCGGCATGATCCTCGGCCTGGTCGGACGGCCGCTGCGCACGATCGAGTTCATCGCGAAGATGCGCTGACCTCCCTGGCTGGTCGGGGCGGGATCGTTCTGATACGGTCGCGGCGCGGCGCATGGCACACCCTGGTTATCCTCCCGGTCCCTCCGGCCCCGGCTATCCCGCGCCACCGGGTCCCGGCTATCCGGGCGCACCGCCGGGTCCCGGCTATCCCGGGCCGTACGCCGCCGGTCCGGCCCCCGCCGCGCCGCCGCCGTCGCCGCGCCGCGGGACGCCGAAGTCGGTGCCGATCGCCGTCGGCGCCGGCCTCGCCGTCGCCACGTTCCTCGCCCTCTATTTTGGCGTCGGCACCGGCAAGGCGGGGCAGGGGAGCGCCGCGCCGTCGACGACCACGGCCACCGCGCCGCCGACGCCGGCGCCCGCGAAGCCGGCCGCCGCGCCGCCCGACGCCGCGCCGCCGCCCGATGCGGCCGCTGCGATCGCCACCCCGACGCCGCCCGCGCCGGCGGCGTCGATCGCCAAGCTCACCTTCAAGATCACGCCCGCCGGCGTCGACGCCGAGATCACCGTCGACGGCGAGGCCGCCGGCGCCGACGGCTTCGACGTCGTGCTCGAGGGCGGCGAGAAGAAGGTGAAGGTCGTCGCCAAGGCGAAGGGCTACCGCACCGTCGAGAAGCAGGTGACGGTGACCCGCGACGTCGAGGTCGCGCTGCCGCTGCCGAAGAAGTCGGGGCCGGTCGATCGCCCGCCGCGCACACACGAAGGCGGCCTCATCGATCTCTGAGCGATCGCGGGCACTTAGGGGCCGGAGCGCCCTTGACCGCCCCCACCCCCTCTGTTACGGTCCCGCGCCTGCCGGCGGTGAGCGACGTGGCGCATCGCCGGGAGACAGCGCCCGCGGGCGAGAAAGCGTCATGTACCTCCAGGATCTCATCTTCGAGCTCCAGCGGTTCTGGGCCGAGAACGGCTGCGTGATCGAGCAGCCGGTCGACGTCGAGGTCGGCGCCGGCACCTTCCATCCGGCGACCTTCCTGCGCGTCCTCGGCCCCGAGCCGTGGAACGCCGCCTTCGCACAGTTCTGCCGCCGCCCCTCCGACGGCCGCTACGGCGAGAACCCGAACCGCGCCGGCGCCTACTACCAGTTCCAGGTCGGCCTCAAGCCGTCGCCGGCGAACGTGCAGGACCTCTACCTGGCGTCGCTGCGCCGCATCGGCCTCGACGCCGCCGACCACGACCTCCGCTTCGTCGAGGACGACTGGGAATCGCCGACCCTCGGCGCCTGGGGCCTGGGCTGGGAGGTGTGGGCCGACGGCCAGGAGGTCACCCAGTTCACCTACTTCCAGCAGGCCGGCGGCATCGATCTGCGCCCGGTCACCGCCGAGATCACGTACGGCGTC
>Ga0209382_10013193_pt1 | contig 10161 bp, 8 predicted proteins | sample SoiMetdeltSBSDD5_FD_187599 | JGI IMG/M metagenome (GOLD analysis project Ga0209382, IMG submission 187599) | Bulk soil microbial communities from a Populus tree surrounding site in Tennessee, USA - Soil MetaG P. deltoides SBSDD5 (SPAdes) (version 2) | ecosystem: Environmental > Terrestrial >...
CCCGGTCGAACGCGAGGTGCTCAAATACAGGAAATACGCGTGGCCGTTTCATCCGCTGCGCTTCCTGAACCTGCTGCCGCTCAGCCACATGTTCGGCCAGTCCATGGCCAGCAGCATTCCGCCCATGGTTCGCGGCACCGTGATCTTCACGCGCAGCTTCAACCCGCACGACGTGTTGCGCCTGATCAAGACACGTCGCATCTCGGTGCTCGTGTGCGTGCCGAAGATCCTCGACGTGCTTCGCGAGCACATCGTGCACGCGTTTCCCGAAGCCAAGGAGCCTCCTCCGCCAGGCATATCGATTCCAGGGCGATGGTGGAAGTACCGCCGCGTGCACTCGGCCTTCGGTTTCAAGTTCTGGGCGTTCGTCGTCGGCGCCGCGCCGCTGCCGCCGGATGTGGAGGAGTTCTGGCGCGGTCTCGGCTTCGCGGTCATCCAGGGCTACGGTCTCACCGAAACCGCGCCAATCGTCACGCTCAATCACCCGTTCAAAACGAGCAAGGGATCGGTTGGGACCGCGATCGCGGGCGTTGAAATTCGCATCGCCGACGACGGCGAGATTCTTGTTCGCGGCGAAAACGTAACGAGTGGCTATTACCAGTCAACTCCCAACGCCCAACTCCCAATTCCCAACGACTCCCAACTCCCAACTCCCAACGCAGAGGGGCCGTTCGATAGCGAGGGATGGCTCCATACCGGCGACATCGGCGAGCGCGACGCGCAGGGGCGGCTGTTCATCAAAGGCCGCAAGAAGGAGATGATCGTCACGCCTGACGGTCTCAACGTCTTTCCCGAGGATGTCGAGCGCGTGCTCGACGAGCAGCCGGGCGTGCGTGAGTCGGCCGTCGTCGGCGCGGTGGATGGCGCGCAAGAGCGCGTGCACGCTGTGCTGGTCCTCGATCCCGGCGCCGACATGGATGCCGTGATCCGTGAGGCGAACGCGCGCCTGCAGGATCATCAACGCATCCGGACATCGTCACTCTGGCACGGCACCGAGCTGCCGCGAACCGAGGGCACGCGAAAACTGAAACGGCGGGCGATCAGAGACTGGGTGCGTGCCGGCGGCGCGCCGGCGGTCACGCCTTCGGGCGACTCGCTGGAGTCGCTCCTCGCGCGATTCGCGCACGGCCGCACGGTCAGCGGAGCCACAACGCTCGACGAGCTGGGACTGAGCTCGCTCGAGCGGGTCGAGTTGATGGTCGCCCTCGAGGATCGCTTTCAGACACGGGTTGACGAAGGGCGATTCTCCGAAGTGAGCAGCGTTGCGGATCTCAAGCGGCTGGTCGAAGCGCCAACTGCACCCGACACCGTCGAAGAACCAGTCGAGTTCCCGTCCTGGAACCGCACGTGGCCCGTGAATCTCGTGCGCCGGCTGTCCCAGGCTACATGGATCGTCCCGCTGACCCGAGCCTTCGCGTATCCGACAGTTGAGGGCCTCGAACACTTGCATCGGATCGATGGCCCGGTGGTGCTGGCGTCGAATCACCAGAGCCACATGGACGTGCCGGTGATCATTTCGGTGCTGCCCGGCCGCGTGCGCGCCCGCGTCGCACCGGCCATGGCGAAGGAATTCTTCAAGGCCCACTTCTTTCCGGCCGACCACACCTGGCGTGAGTGGTTCACCAATTCGCTGAACTACTACCTGGCCGCCTTCTTCTTCAACGCATTTCCGCTGCCCCAGCGCGAGGCCGGCGCGCGTCAGACGTTGAAGTACATCGGCGAGCTGACCGGCCAGGGGTGGTCGATCCTGATCTTTCCTGAAGGGCTGCGGTCGGCGACCGGACAGATCAAACCGTTTCGGGGCGGCATCGGCATGATTGGCGCGCGGCTCGATATCCCGATCGTTCCGGTTCGCATCGACGACGTGGACAAGCTGATGCCTGTGGGCAGCACCTTCGTGAAGCCCGGACGCGTGCGCGTGTCGTTCGGCGCACCGCTTCGTTTGCGCGGCGACGATTACGCTGCGCTGGCGGCGCAAGTTGAGCAGGCGGTCAGATCCCTTTAGAAATGATAGAGTTGCTTGACAGTCCGCACTGTGGCACACTGATTGCTAGGCCCGGGCGCGCTCTTCGTAGGGCGGAGGCTTCCTTGGGCGCCATCGCGCGAATACGTGACGGCGGGCACCTCCGCGAAAAGGACGAGGTATTGAGTAAAGACGATCTGATCGACATGCAGGGCACGGTAGTCGCCGTGCACTCCGGCGGCTTGTATCGCGTCCAGTGTGACGCGGGGCACGAAGTGCTCGCCCAGTTGAGCGGCCGCATGCGCCGTTTCCGAATCAAAGTTGTTCCAGGTGATCGCGTCACCGTCGGGGTGTCTCCCTACGATCCCGTCCGCGGCATCATCACCTTCCGGGCCAGATAAATCTCATGGTTCGTATCGACTTCGTGAGTACGACCGGCACCAGGCCTCGACGACGGTTTTCGGCCGCGACATCGGAGCGGCCGTCCTCGCCGTGGGAAGGGCAAACCAGAAAACCTTGAGCAGTCACGTCAATACATCCTCCCAGCGACGACGAAGCCGCCGCGGTCCCCCGCGCCGGCGATCGCAGCCGAAGCCAATCGTTCGATCCGAGTCGCCCGTGCTCGCTTACGAGCCGTCGCCGTTCGATCCCGCTCCGATTCCGTTCGACAAGCTCTCGCTCGACGAGCGACTGCTGTCAGGCATTCGCGATCTCGGCTGGCAGGAAACGCGGCCGGTGCAGAGCGGCGTGATCCCGCTGGCGCTTGCCGGCGGAGACGTCATCGCCTGCGCCGAGACCGGCACTGGCAAGACCGCCGCATTCCTCGTCCCGATCCTGCAACGCTTCCTCAACGAGCCGCGGCCGCAGCCGTCACGCACGCGCGCGCTGGTGCTGGCGCCGACGCGTGAACTCGCCGTGCAGATCGAGGACCAGGTCCAGGGGTTGACGTATCACACCGGCATTTCGAGTGTGGCCGTCTTCGGCGGCGTGCCGATGGATGCACAGGAGTACGCGTTGCGGGCCGGCGTCGACATCGTGGTCGCCACACCGGGACGCCTGATGGATCACATGCGGCACGAGTCGGTGGACTACTCCGGTCTCGAAGTGCTGGTGCTCGACGAAGCCGATCGGATGCTCGACATGGGCTTCTGGCCCGACGTGCAGCGGATTCTTTCAGCGCTCCCCGCCAAGCGGCAGACACTGCTCTTCTCGGCGACGATGCCGGCGGAAGTGCTGAAGCTGACGCAGGAATTCCTGCACGAACCCAAGTACGTGCAGGTCGGGCGGCGGGGCGGGCCGGCACAGACGATTTCGCACAACGTACAGACGGTCGCCGCCGGTGAAAAAACCCAGTGGCTCGCCCGCTGGCTCCGTGAAGAGGCGACCGGGCCAGTGCTGATTTTCTGCCGCACGAAGATTGGCGCCGAGCGGCTGGCCGGCCGATTGAGCGGAATGGGAATACGCGCCGCGTCGCTGCATGCCGATCGCACGCAGCAGCAGCGGATGGCCGCGGTCGAAGGGTTTCGGACGGGGACGTATCCCGTGCTGGTCGCGACCGATGTCGCCGCTCGTGGGCTCGACATCGACGGCATCGCCCACGTCGTCAACTACGAGGTCCCGGACACGCCCGAAGCGTACGTGCATCGGGTGGGCCGGACGGGTCGCGCCGAGTCAACGGGGAATGCGTTGACCCTCGTCGCGCCCGAAGAAGTTCGCGCGCTCCGCGCGCTGGAGAAAGCCGTTGGCGTCCAACTTCAATAACGGCCCGATGGGCCCGCCCAGCGACAATCCGCCGCCCGGAGAGACACCGACGGCGACCGACGGCGCATCGTCGCCGCAGTCGACCGGATTCGTCCGCTTCACGTCATGCCGGTGGCAGCAGCCGGTCGAAGAAGGCGTTCCGGCCGCGTACTGCACGCACCGCGAGGTCAAGCCCTACGCGGGAACGACCGGGTTCGATCCCGATGCGTGGTGCATCGACTGCCAGTACTACAAGCTGCGGCGCGCGCCGAAGAAGAGAAATCCGGACGAATACCGGTACTAGTCCGAGAACTCTCTAGCCAAATGCACCCACTCGCCATTGGGTGCCAGCTCCTGGTACGCCTTCCAGTGCAGTCGCGCCTCCTGCGACTGCCCGTTCTTTTCCAGTGTGACCGCCAGGTAGAAGTGCGCGTCCGCGTAGGTCGGATTCAGGTGCAGCGCATCGCGATAGCAGTTCCTGGCGTCTGAATAGCGGCCAAGGTCGTGAAAGATGTTGCCCAGGTTGAAGTGCGCTTCGAAAACGTCCGGTTCGAGCGCGATTGCGCGCTCGTAGAGCGCCTGCGCCTCGGCAATCTCATTGCGCGAATAGTGGATGTTGGCGAGATTGATGATCGCCGGCACGAGGTCGGGATCCAGTTCGAGCGCGTGACGGTATCCGGCCAGCGCCTCGTCGAAGTGCGCCGGGTCACCGTCGTCGAGGATCGAGGCCTCGACGAACTCGCGCTCGGCGGTGGTCGGCTCCGACCGAGGCGGCGGGTCCATGAATGCCGCGAGCGGCGGCGGCTCGGGCCGTTTGAGCTGGATGACTTTGGCGGGCTCGGCTTCGAGACGAAAATCGAACGTCAGCTGACCGGCGCGTGAGGCAAGCAGGCTGCGGATCACGGCGCGAAAACTCGCGCCGCCGGCCAGCTCGGCGTCCGCTTGTCTGATCACCGCGACGTCGGCAAACGCGTACGACATCTCACCGTTCGCACCCTGCGCGGGATGGATCAGGCCCCATTTCTGCATGTAGCGCAGGTGATCGTCTCGCAGATGCTGGCAGCGCTCGAGCACCTGACGCCGCGAGACGGTGGTGGTACCAGGAGTCGCCACGCGCCACCAATATAATCTACCGGGATCGCAATATGTTGCTAGCTGGTGATGTTGGCGGCACGAAAACGTTGCTCGGACTGTTCGATCCTCAGCGCCCGCGGCCGGTCGCGCGAGCCGTTCACAGCTACCCCACCGCCTCGTTCGCGCACTTCACCGACATCCTCGACGCCTTCGCGCGCGATGTGAACGAGCGGCTCACCCCCGATGCCGCGGTGCTCGGCGTTGCCGGTCCTGTCGTCAACAATCGCGCGATGATGACCAACGTGGGCATGGAGATCGACGCCGACGATGTCCGCAGACACGTCGGCGCGCGCCGCGCGCGGCTGCTGAACGATCTCGAGGCGATGGCCTCGTCGATCGACGTGCTGTCGTCTGACGAGCTCGCCATGCTCCAGGACGGCGTACCCCTCGAGAACGGTACGAGGGCGGTGATCGCTGCCGGAACTGGATTGGGTCAGGCCTATCTCCACCGCGCGAATGGCGGCTGGCAAGCGGTACCGACCGAAGCCGGCCATGCCGATTTCGCGGCCCGCAGCGATCGGGAACTCGAGCTGGTGCGCATGCTGCGCGACCTCTATGGCCGTGCCGAGGTCGAGCAGGTGCTCAGCGGCCCTGGCCTGCTCAACCTGCATCGCTTCACCCATCGCGGCGGCGAGTGTCCGGTCGTTGAGAATCTGAGCTTGCCGCAGGCGCCCGCGCTGGTGTCGCAGGCTGCGCTGGGTGGACGCTGTCAGGGGTGTGCGGAAGCGCTGCGGATGTTCGTGAGCGCCTACGGCGCCGAGTCGGGCAACCTCGCGCTGCGAACGATGGCGACCGCGGGTCTGTATGTTGGCGGCGGTATCGCCCGAAAGATTCTGCCGGCGTTGACCGCCGGCAGCTTCATGGACGCGTTTCGAACCAAGCCGCCGATGACCGCCCTGCTCGCGAACATTCCGGTGCGGGTGATCCTCAACGAGCAAGCGGCCCTGTTAGGGGCCGCCGTCGTCGCGCAGCGTTTGTAGGTCCGGCTGAAGCCGGCCACTGCGTCTACAACAACTCCGCGAAGAACTCGTTGACCATGCGGCGGTCAGGATCGACCGTCCGCAGCCAGTCACCGAGCTTCTTCCACCGATCGCCGTAGGCGGCGACGACGTGCTCTTTCTTCACGAACGGACTTTGATTGAGCAGCGGGATTCCGCCGCGCTGATGCGCCCATTCGTTGAATGCCCTGAGAAACATTGGCCAGGCATCCGGCTCGCTATTACTCGGCGCGTGAATGGGATCGAGCGAGATCGTGTCACCGTCCCACGTGTATGACAGCAGGGAGCTGCGATCCTTTCGGATGAAGTACGACCCGAGCGGCATATTGCAGCGGAACTTGTTCCGCTTGTAGTAGTCGTCGGCCCACTTCACGTAATCCTTGAGGTTCTTCACGTAGTCCGCGCGCGGGAACGCCCAGAACGTGAACGCGTAGCGCGCCGACTGCGGCGTCTTCGAGTAGTTGATGGTCTTGTCCGGCGCCTCCAGCGTGAAGCCACCGCCGGCACTGAGCAGACGATAGAAGCCCAGCTCGACTCCGAAACCGAGTCCTTCCTTGACTTTGCCTATGCCGGTCCCGGCCAAGCGATCGCGGATGCCGCGCCCCGTGTAGGCAGCCAGGAAGTTCCAGCCAAACTCCCGCGCGTCCGCGAGGAACTCGTGCTTCAGCTTCCTCGCCTTATTGCGCGACTGAATCACGATGTCGTCGCCGATCGTCCACATGACGATGCTCTGGTTTTCGGAAATCGCTTTCTTGATCGTCGAATCTTTGATGTCGTCGACGTCGTGCACGTCGTAGTTGAAGCTGATGATCTCGAGCGGCTTCACCTTGAACGTCACCTCGTAGACGATGCCGGCCAGGCCGTAGCTGGCCCTGATGAACGGAAGGAGCTCAGGATTCTTCGTCTCCGAGGCTTCCATCAGCTCACCGGACGGACCCACCCACTTGATCCCGGTCACATACGAATTCACCTGACCAAGCTCGACGCCATCGAGGGCGTCCTTCGTCTGGCAGCACGCCGCCGACCCCAGCGTGATGTTGCCAATCTCGATATTGAGCATGAACTGCAGGCTCTTCTTGCGGAGTGCGGCAGCCGCGTCCACGAGCTGAAGACCGGCCTGCGCCGTCAGCGTTTTCTTCGACTCGTCGATCTCCACGATCTTGGTGAAGCCGTCCATGCTGACGATCGTGCCCGTCGATGCCGCGCACGGCGTGAGTGAATGATTGCTGCCCATGGCGCGCACGGGACTCGGGTACTTCTGCCGATCGCGGAGGATCTCCTGCAGTTCCTGAACGGACTTGGGGTGAACGTGCTGCTGTGGTGTGGTGACAATGCCACCGTCGTAGTTCGTGATGCTCGTGCTCACGCGCGCTCCGTACGAAGAAGGTTGTCAGTACTTAGGGGCCGACTTCAGGCGGCCCATGCAGTGAATGGTGAGGTGCCTCATTGTGAATGAAGCGGGCCGAAGTGCAAGCTCAGGCGTAGGGGTCTTTCTAGCGAGTTGCGCGGCGAACAATTGCCAGACCGCCGCTGGCGCTGTGGGAGGCAACAAATTCCAATCGACATCGCGATCGAGGATCGCGGCGATCGTGTCGGGGATCGTCTGACGCGCGAACGCCGGACGGCCGTAGCCTTCGGCGGAAGCGGGCGGCGAAATTGTACTGTAGTATCCGGGCGATTCGAGGGTATGACCATGACCCGTTCCCTCGCGATAGTTGCTGTAGTCTGCTGTCTCACGGCCACGTCCCTGCACGCCCAGGGTGAGGCGATTGCACGAGCACCGAAGCCTCAAGCGCCGCGCCCCACGCCGCGCACCGCGGACGGCAAGGTCGATTTCTCGGGCATCTGGAGCGCCGATCGGCGCTTCATCTACGACATCAACGACGCGCTGAAGCCCGGTGAAGAGCTGCCGATTCAGCCATGGGCGTTGAAAGTCACGCTCGAGCGTTTGTCAAAGGACGATCCGGAAGCGCTGTGTCTGCCGGCCGGCGTGCCGCGTCAGGCACCGTATCCGTGGCGCATCCTGCAAACGCCGACACACATGTTCTTCCTGTTCGAAGGCAACATCCACAGCTACCGGCAGATCTTCATGGACGGCCGTCCGCATCCGACCGATCCCGATCCCACGTGGTACGGCCACTCGGTCGGGCGATTCGAAGGCGACACGCTGGTCATCGACACCGTTGGCTTCAACGACAAGTTCTGGTTCGACTTTGCCGGCCACCCGCACACCGAACAACTGCACACCATCGAACGCTACCGTCGTCCTGAGTTCGGCAAGCTCCTCTACGAGGTGACCATCGACGACCCCGGGGCGTACACGAAGCCGTTTACGCTCTACGGCGACCACACCTACGAGTCGGACACCGAGTTGATGGAATACATCTGCAACGAGAACAACCAGGACGTCGAGCACATCGTCGGGAAGGATCCGAGGAACAAGTACACGAAACCCTGACGATCAGCTCTTCCGGAATACGAGCAGTTCGATTCCCTCGACAACGGGATTGGGCGGGCGCTCGAGCGATGCAGCCAACTCGATTGCCGTCTGCCCCTCTCGAAATTCTTCGTCTGAAATAAGCGACAGCGCCGAGTCAGCTCTGAACCGGGTTCGTTGGGCAAACTCGTACAGACTGTCAGCTGTCGTCTGATCGACGCGTCGTCGCTCGCTGATCACGAACCCGCCGGCTTCCAATACAGCCACGGTCTGTTGAATCGTCGGCAGTTGCTCGCAGATCCCTCTGGCGGCCGGCCAGAAGCGAAACAGTGTGGGAAACCCATCGAGTTGATCGCCGAAGGTTCCTCGCACAAGTACGTGCCCGCCATCCGATACCACTCGAAACAGTTCTCGCGCGCACGCCTGCTGATCGCGAACGTGATGCCACACATGAGACATCCAGGCGAGGCTACAACTTCGGTCTCGAATGGGCACAGCTTCTGCCGAACCAGCCACATATGACATACGCTTCGGCCGCGGGTCACTCGCCGCCGCAGCGAGCATCGCGATTGACGGATCTACGCCAACGACCTGCGCGTCGAACGCCTGGCTAAACAACATTGAGAAACGGCCGGTACCCGAACCGAGATCGAGAATCCTCGTGTCGGCGTGTGTGTGGACGAAGGGCGCAACGATCGAAGTCCAGACGCGAGCAGCCTCCGTGGACAGGCTCCGTCCGGATTGATAGGCCGCTGACATTCGGCCGCTATAGTCGATGACGCCAGGAAAGAAGCGTCGCGCTGGCATGAATTGTTCCTCGATCTGTCCGTTGCCGCCGAAGCGATATTCTTTACGATCCGGTCCGCGCTCGCTCGACTTTCATCCCCGCATCGCGTCGAGCGCTCTGACCCCTGAGCGCATCGCGACCCACCAGGTCGTCAAACAGATCGCAATGACGGCGCTGAAGCACGCGACAATGATCGCCTGGCGATCAGGCGTCAGTCGGAATCTCGCCAGTCCGGTCTTCGACATCATGTAAATCGAGGAAGGCCAGCCGAGCAGCGCAATCATGACGATGATGAGCAGCACGGCGACGATCATGAACATGACGCCGCCGTAGGAGCCGGCGGCCTGGGTCGCGTCGGCCCCGAAGCGCGGATAACGCGCGCCGAGACCGGTGGCGAGGCCGACGAGCGCGAACGTCATCACGACGATCGCGCCGGCCGCGACGACCTTCAGGAACGGGTCGACGCCGAGCAACTGGTTCGCGGCGATCGTCAGCACCTCGGTGAACACGAGCACCGGCACGAGCGCGGTCCAGAACTTCGACCACAGGAAGTCGTGCATCGAGATCGGCGACGTGCGGATGATCCAGAACGCCGATCCCTCCGCCGACACCGCCGGGAAGACGAACCGCACGGCGACAGTCGCCATCACGAATCCAGCCATGCCCAGATTCACGAAGGCGTAGATGTTCTTGACGAAGCCGCCAATGAACGCCATGCGTTCCAGATCGAGCACCTGGAAGTTGTAGAGATACAGCAGCACGAGCGCGAGCAGCGGCAGCAGCTGCACCCACTGGCTCACGTCGCGCAGGAACACCTTCACGTCCTTCACGAGCAACTGCTTGCGCACGTGAGAGACGGGCAGCGCTGCGGCGACGGCATCGAGCGCGCGGAACTTCGCGAAGCGCGTCTTTGGCGACTCCTGCGATCGGCTGTAGCCAGCGAAATGCCATCGCTCGTGGGCGCCGGCCAGCAGCACGGTGAACGCACCGGCGGTCGTCCACAGCGCGCCCTGGTGCAGCCAGTCGACGCTGCCCTGAATGCCCGCGAACAGCGCCTCGCCGGCCCAGAACGACGGAAGGAGCGGCGTGATTGGCGACTGCA
>Ga0209382_10013194_pt1 | contig 10161 bp, 10 predicted proteins | sample SoiMetdeltSBSDD5_FD_187599 | JGI IMG/M metagenome (GOLD analysis project Ga0209382, IMG submission 187599) | Bulk soil microbial communities from a Populus tree surrounding site in Tennessee, USA - Soil MetaG P. deltoides SBSDD5 (SPAdes) (version 2) | ecosystem: Environmental > Terrestrial >...
AACGGGCTGCGGCGCAGGCGCGTCTCCTCGCGATCCATCATCGCCCACAGGCCGCCTTCGTCGGTCGCGGTGTCCGGCCGGGTAAAGCGCTCCGGCATGCGCCACTCGGGCGCCGGCGTCTCTTCCAGCGGCTGGGCGCGCGAGAGGAGCGGCGCGACCCCCAGTCCGCACAGACAGCCGGCAGCGAGCAGTCGCCGGCGCTTCACTTCGTGATCGGAAATTCGTTGAGCAGCGCGTCGACGGTTTCCGCGGCCTTCTCGGCTTCGCGCAGGTCGCCGCTTCCCCGCTGCAGCCGGTTGAACCAGAGCACGCGGCCGGTGTTCAGGTCGACCAGAGACGCGTAGCCGGTCTGCACGCCGCCGGCGGTCGGGATGACGCGGCCGAGCGAAAGGACGGCGATCGCAACCATCGCAGCCTTGCGTTCGTCGCTCGTATAGCTGTCCCGCACCCAGCTGAACAGCGCATAGTCGGCGCCGGTCATCTCTCGGATCTGCTTGACCGGCTCGCCGATCGACCAGTCGAGCTTGCCGTCCTTCGAAGGCAGCGCGAGGGTGCCGAAGTGATGGATGTTGATCGCCCGCGCGATGGCGCCATGCAGGGCGTTCACTTCTTCCGCCTCGTCGGCCTGCTTGCTGGTGAGCTCGACGCTGGACAGGCCGAGCTTCTGCTTCTTTTCGATCATTGCGGCTTTGAAGTGCTTGGACGCCGCTTCGGTCCAGTCCGCCTTGGGCTCGAGCACGCCGCCCCCGCTGATGGAGAACAGCTCGATGTCGGTCGGCATGATGACGACGCGCGCACCCTTCGGCAGGGCACTGAAACCCGGCGCCAGGTTTTTCGACTGCGCGGCTGCTGGAATGGTAACGACGGCAAGCATGGCGGCGCCGAGCACGCCGCCGATCGACCCACATAGACGCATGTAAGCCTCCCTCTGCTCTCTTCTTCTCACAATATCCTGTGCTCCTTGCGCCCCCGCCGCAAGTCCCGAGAATGGGCTAGCTCGTCTTTACGTAGCTTGCTTCCAGGCAGACGTTGACCACCGCTTGGCGCCTTTCTTCCTTCACGACTTTGAGCGCGCGCTCGAGCGCCGGCATGAGTTGAGCCGGGTCGGTGACGCGTTCGCCGTGGCCGCGACTTGCCTGTACGACGTGCTCGAAGCGCGGCGACGGTTCCAGCGTCGCGAAGGGCGGCGCCTTCATCTCCGAGGCGTGCCCCTTCGGGTAGGTCGATAGCGTGGAGCGGTGCACCGCCGCCCAGCGCGCGTTGTTGGCGATCACGAACAGCACGGGCAGACGCATCGCTTCGGACACATAGTGCACGGCGGTCGGATTGCCGAACATGTAGGCGCCGTCGCCCACCGCGCAGATCACGGTCTTGTCATGGGAGGCGAGCTTCGCGCCAAGCGCGGCGCCCATGCCCCACCCGAGGCCGCCGGCGGACGGGTTGCCGAAGTAGCGGCCCGGTCCCGTGATCACCATTTCCTCGAGCACCGTGGGGTACTCGTTCACGAGGATCGTATTGTCGTCGAGGATCTTGTTGACGCACGCGGAGAGCCACTTGCCGGTGATGGTCGCCGGCATGGGTTCTGTGCCGGTGCGCCCGCGCCTGCGGATGTCGTCGGCCACAAGCGCCACGGTCTTGCGGCGGTCCTCGATCTGCTTCGGGGACACCGCCTCCTTCTGGGCCGCGCGCCAGAGCGCCTGAAGCGTCGGAGCGACCGCGCCGGTAAGCGCCAGGTCGGCGCGAAAGCCGCGCAGGGGGTAGGCGGCGAAAAGGGGATCGGGGCCGATATGAATCACCTTGGCCTGCGCCTTTGGCTGCCCCTCCTTCGGGATCCAGGGCACATCGCACTCAACGACGAGGACGACGTCGGCTTCGCGGAGCAGGGTGTGCGGATCCCAGCCGCAGTGCATGGGGTGCTCGGTGGAAAGCGCGAGGTGCCGGGGCCGGTAATGCACGACCGGCACGGCGAGGTTGTGGGCGAGCTGCTCTATGGCACGAGCGGACTCGAGGGTGCGGCCGCCGCTCGCGGTGATGAGGACGGGGTGCTTCGCCTCGGCCAGCGCCTTGGCCGCCTCGGCCAGCGCCTCGGCGTCGGCGGCGGGCGGCGTGGCCGGCGCGATGGTCGAAGCCCCGGACAGCCCGCCGACAAAACCGGAAGCGAGCACTTCCCTCGGCAAGGTCACGTAGACCGGGCCCTGCGGCTCGCTTTTCGCGATGGCGAGCGCGCGGTCGATGACCGTCTCAACCTGCTCGGCATGGCGCAGCTCGTAGTCCCACTTCACGAATTCCCGCACCATGCCGCCCTGGTCGAAGTGCTCCTGCGCCCAGTGGATGTAGTTGTTGCGCGCGGCCGGCACCACGCCCGACTCGGTCAGCGGTGTGCGCCCGGCAGTGAACAGCATCGGTACGTTCTGTCGCGACGCGTTGATCAGCCCGTTCAGCGAGTTCGCCGTACCGACGCCGACATGCACCATCATCGCCTGCGGACGGCCCGTGACCATGGCGTAGCCATGAGCCATCGCCACGCCCATGTTCTCGTGCGGAACGATCACAATTTCCGGCAGGCGCCAGCCGAGCTTCTTGCCTTTGGCATAGGCCTCGACCACCGGCGCGAAGTCGGTGCCGCCGTTTGCGAACAGGTACTCGATGCCGCGCGCCGCGAGCAGGCCCAGCCACGCGTCCGCCGCAGTCTCGGGTTTGAAGGTGACGGGATGGTCGGGTTTCATGGCGGAATGGTAATCCGTAGCCATGTTTCTCCGGGAGCACGCTCGACGACCGCCCTGCGCCCGCGCAGCCGGTAGGTGAGATAACAGAGGTCGCGCACCTCGCTCAGCGCATCGGCGCGAAGGATCGCGGCGGTTGCGCCGGGTCCGCGTGCCGAAGGCGCGAGGAGGCCGCTCTGCGCGCGTCGCCAGAGATAGCGGCCAAGCTGCTGCGTAAAGCTGTAATCGTCGCGCGCTACGAGGCGCGGTTCGGCGGCGCGCCGCAGGTCGATGAGGATCGCCTCGCATCGCACCTGGAACACTCGCCGCTCGCCGACGATTTCGCTTTCCGTCGGGAAGCTGTCGGCAACGAAGCGGTGCCAGTGATAGAGCGCCTCATGCACCGTCGTTTCGAGGTCCAGGGCCCCGTACCACACGCCGTACTCCAGGCCGTCGGAATAACGCGTCGCCTGCCAGTTGTAGGGGACGAACGGATAGGTAATCACGGCGCCGTAATCGAAGGGGCGCGTAATGAGCGGAGCGGGACTTGGAATGCGCGTGGCCGCCTCGGCGGCGATGGCGACCTCGCGGTCGGTGTCGTCGCGCGCGAGGTCGTCGAAGAGGTCCTGCGAGACACGGATGCCCTTGATGTTGCGCACGAGGTCGCCCCGAAAATCGGCGACGTCGCGGATCAATTCTTCGAACAACCTACCGGCCGCGCTCGAAGTCCAGGTAGCGGCGCACCGCGAGGATGCCCTCGTAGCCGTGCTTCTTCATGATGTCGAGCGGAGCTGCGCCGCCAAAGCGTCGGTTCGCCGCGCTCACCCAACGATAGGCGAGGCCGCGGTCATGGGGAAACAGAATGCGCAGCGCCTTGTGGATGCCCAGAAGATGGCCGGCGCGGGCAATGAGGTCGGCGCTGTCGGCGAAGGGCTCGCCTTTCCGGTACCGCGCGATGGTCGAGCGCGACTGCGCCGAGAGGCCGAGCAGCGCAGCCTGGTCCGGAAGGCGGAGCTGCCAATGATCCAGCAGGGCGACCACGAGTTTCGCCAGCCGCTCGCGGTTGGTGCGAGTCCGCAGATCGACCTGGCGCGCGGGTGCCTGCATGTCCCAAATAGTACGTCGTACGTCCTAATTACTACAACCAGATGAAGTATTGTCAAATCTGTTTTGACAGGATACGCTTCGCTCGTGAACTGCGCAGAGCGACTGGTCGCACTCTTCGGCAGCCAGGCCGACGTGGCGCGGGCCTTTCAGCTTGACCGCGCGGTGGTGCATAACTGGGTGAAGACCGGTTATGTACCGGCGCGCTGGGCCGGCGAGGTCGAGCGCGTCACGCAGGGTCGCATCAGCGCGCTCGACGTCATCAATGAGGCGAGCGCGAAGAACCCGGTGCGCGTGAAGTCGCGCCCCGAAAACGCTCCGTTCGGCATCTTCTCAGAGGACAACATGAGCCAGTACGCCCCCGCCAAGCGCATCCAATCTTTCCATCCGCCGCAGCGCACGCTCATGGGACCGGGCCCGACCGAGATCCACCCGCGCGTGCTCACCACGATGAGTCAGCCGGCGATCGGCTATCTCGATCCCGTCTTCGTGGAGATGATGGAGGAGCTGAAGTCCCTGCTGCGCTACGTCTACCAGACGAAGAACGCGCTCACCTTCCCGCTTTCCGGCCCCGGCTCGGTCGGCATGGAGTACTGCTTCGTGAACATGGTCGCGCCCGGGGACAAAGTGGTCGTTTGCCAGAACGGCGTTTTCGGCGGCCGCATGCTGGAGAACGCCATCCGTTGCGGCGGCACACCAGTCGTGGTCGAGGACAAGTGGGGCGAGCCGGTCGACCCGCAAAAGCTCGAGGACGCGCTGAAGAAGAACCGCGACGCCAAGATCGTGGCGTTCGTGCACGCCGAAACCTCCACCGGCGCTCAGTCGGACGCGAAGCTCCTTACGCAGATCGCGCACAAGTACGGCGCGCTGGTCATCGTTGATGCCGTCACCTCGCTCGGCGGATCGCCAGTGAAAGTGGACGATTGGGAGATCGACGCGATTTACTCGGCCAGCCAGAAATGCCTGTCCTGCACACCCGGACTCTCTCCAGTCTCGTTCTCAGAACGCGTGGTCGACCACGTGAAAAAGCGCAAGGACAAGATCCATAGCTGGTTTATGGACATGAACCTGCTCCTCGGCTACTGGAACGCGACCACGCGTACCTATCACCATACTGCGCCCACCAATTCGCTCTTCGCGCTGCATGAGGCGCTGCTGCTCATCCGCGAGGAAGGCCTCGAGAACTCCTGGGCGCGGCACATGCGCCATCACCTCGCGCTGAAAGCCGGTCTCGAGGCCATGGGGCTCGAATTCTTTGTTTCGGAAAGACATCAGCTACCGCAAATGAACGCGGTTCGGTGCGCCGAGGGCGTGAACGAGGAGGAAGTGCGCCGTACGCTGCTCACCGAATTCGGCCTGGAGATCGGCGCCGGCCTCGGGCCGCTCAAGGGCAAAATCTGGCGCTTCGGCCTCATGGGCTACAGCTGCCGCCCGGACAACGTCATGCTGTGCCTCTCCGCGCTCGGCTCGGTGCTTTCCGACATGGGCGTGCCGGTGCATGTGGGCGACGCCGAAGCGGCCGCGCACGGCGCGTACGCGCAAATGCATGTGAAGGACGCGCAACGCAAGAAGCGCGCGGCATAAATTGCAGTACACCATTGATGCCGACGACGAGTTCCTCCGCGTCAAGATCGAGGGGCACAGGTACGTGACCGCATCCTGATCGAGCTCGATCAGCGTTTGCACTTTCCCCGGGAGACCAGTTCGCGCTGGTGACTCGGCTGCCGGAGATCGGCTTTACTTCCCAGCACAGGATCGCACTGGTCCACCGCACCGCCGGAATGCAGCAAGCCAACGAGTTCATCAACCTCGTCGCCCGAAATCATGGGGTGATGGTGCGCAACTTCGCCGACTTGCAGCCGGCGCTCGCCTGGCTTCGCGGAGAGAGAGACGCGTAGGCCGTAGCATCGCGTTCTTACGCTCGATTAACATCGACATATGACGTCGATGGACAAGGTTTACGCCGCCATCAGTGACGAAACTCTCGTCGATCTGACGCGGCGACTCATCTCCATTCCGAGCCCCAACTTCGAAGAAGGCGCGGCTGCCGACTTCATCGCCGATCGGATGGCGCGCTGCGGCATGAAGGTCGAAATGATGGACGTCGTACATCCCAGCGAAGCGGGGCGCGTCACGCGCCAACCGGTCGGGCGCTTGCCCGGCAGTGGTGGCGGCCGGACCCTGATGTTCAACGGTCACCTCGATGTCGCGGCCATGATGCCAGGATGGACCGTCGATCCGCTCAAAGGCAAGTACGAGGATGGCTGGGTTTGGGGACACGGCGCCCAGGACGACAAGGGTGGCCTAGCGGCGGCGCTCGTGGCGGTGGAAGCGATCGTCGCTAGTGGCATACGGTTGAAGGGCGATGTGCTCTATTGCCCCGTTGCGACACACAAGCTCGGCGGAACCGGCACGCGTGTTCTTCTCAAGAAGGGCGTACGCGCTGACTACTGCATCAACATTGAGCACTCCGCGAACACCATTGGCTCGGTGATCGTGGGCAGCATCCGCGTCAAGCTTCGCACGACCACGCCAGGTCTTTTCTTTCGCTTTACCCGTGAAGCACGCGCCGCGTACTTCAACGCTATCGAGCAGCAGGTGCTTTGCCTGCAAGCCTTCGGGCCAAGCCTGGAGGCACTTCCCGAGGGCGGATGGCTGAGATTCGAGCGGCACCCCGAATTGCGAGACTTTCCCATGATCCGCCACGACGCCATTCACAAGGATCATTACGGGCGGTGGTGCGATCTGATCTTTCAAATACGAACCGTGCCAGGGATGACACTCGAGTCGGTTCGCGCGGATGTGGCGCGCGTCCTCGGCGGCATTCGAAAGCGACATCCGCAGTTCGACTGTGAAGCAACCATCCCTGCAGGCGGTGCTGACGACCCGTTCTTCATGGAGCCGAGCGCACTGGATAACAAACATCCGCTGGTGCGAGCGCTAGCCGAGGGTTATCGATCCGCAACCGGTCGCGCACCCTTGGTCGGTAGCGTCGAACGCATCGGCAACTTCGGTGACGGAAACGTGCTCCACGCCGCGGGGATCCCCTCGGTGCAGTTCGGACCCGGGGACATCAAGCGCTACCCCGAGTGGCCCGCGCCGGACGAGCGGGTGCACATCGATGAACTACGAACGACGGCACGCACTTGCGCGTACGCCACCGTTTCCCTTTGCGGCTAGGACTGCTCCATGACACACAAACTCGTTCCTGCCTTGTTCGTTCTGGCTTTCGCGAGCGCCTCGGCGCAGGACTGGCCGACGAAACCGGTGCGCCTCATCCTGCCTTTTGCTGCCGGCGGCGCGGTCGATGTGGTGACCCGCGTCACCATGAGCCGGGTAAGCGAACAGACCGGCCAGCAGTTCCTGGTCGACAACCGCCCTGGCGCAAGCGGAAACATCGGTACGGAAGCCGCAGCGAAGGCGGCACCCGACGGCTACACGTTCCTGGTCGGCTCACCGGGCACCATTGCGATCAACCCGCATTTCTATCCGTCACTGCCCTATGACGCGCTGAAAGACTTCACTCCGGTCGTGCACTTTGCAAGCTTTCCGCAGGTGCTCGGCGCGCATGCCGAGCTTCCGGCGCAGAGCCTGACCGAGCTCATCGCCATGGCGAAACGCGAGCCCGGCAAGCTCAACTATGGATCGGGCGGCAACGGGTCGACCGGACATCTCATCACCGAGAGTTTCCTGCTCCAGGCGGGCATCAAGATCACGCATGTGCCTTTTCGTGGCGGCGGTCCGGCCGTGCAGGGACTTGCGGCAGGACAGGTACACATGGTGATCGATGGCCTGCCCTCTTTCGCGGCACAGCTGCAGAGCGGTCGCATCCGCGTTCTTGCGATTACATCGAAGGAGCGCTGGCCCGAAATGCCTAACGTCCCCGCAATCGGGGAGTCCGCCGTACCGGGATTCGACCTCAGTTCTTGGGCGTTGATTGCCGCGCCAGCCAAAACCCCGGAGGTGGTCATCCGGCGTTTTGCTGCCGAAACGGTCAAGGCGCTAGCGAGGGACGACATCCGAACGCGCTTGCGTCAGGTCGGCGCTTTGCCGGTCGGTGGTACGCCGGAAGAGGCCCAGCGCTTCCACCGTGCCGAATACGAGAAGTGGGGCAATGTGGTGCGCACCACGGGCGCGAAGCCGGACTAAGTCTGGACACGCTGACGCACGCCCTATCAGGCGCGCTCCTCGCGCGCGCGACAGCGCGGCCGGCTGCCCCATTGGCAAGGCGCGTCGCGGCCGGTTTTCTCGCCTGCGCCGCGCCGGACCTCGACTTCGTCGTCGGTTACATCGGTCCGGTCGAGTACCTGCTCCTGCACCGTGGCGTCACGCATTCCCTGATTCTCCTGCCCGCGTGGGCGCTGCTCTATTCGTGGATATTGGCGAAGGTTCTGCGCGAGCCGGGCGGTTGGCGCGCGCTCTACGGCGTCGTGGCGCTCGCGCTATTGGCGCACATCGTGGGCGATCTCATCACTAGCTTCGGCACGATCATCCTGGCGCCGCTTTCCGATTGGCGCGCGGCGATCGGCACGACGTTCATCATCGATCTCTGGTTCAGCGGCATCATCCTCGCCGGCCTGATCGGATCGGCCCTTTTCCGCCGCACCCGCATTCCGGCGGTTGCGGCGAGTGTCGTGCTGGCCGGCTACGTCGCTTTCCAGTACGCGCAGCGGGAGCGTGCCGTCGAATTTGGCGAGAAGTACGCACGGGAGAGAAATCTGGCCGAGGCGCGCGTGACGGTGCAGCCCCGGCCGGTGTCGCCGTTCAACTGGACAGTCTTCGTCAGCGACGATGAGGTGCACCGATATGCGCACGTGAACCTGGTGCGCAAGGAGCCGCGGCGCTACCAGCCGGGCGATGGCTTTATCGCCCGCCTGGATTCGCCGTACCTGCCGCTCGAGCAGGCCGTCTGGGTGGCGCGTCCGCGCTATGGCGAAACCGACCAGGCGCTGATCCGCGAGGCCTGGAATTCGGACGCGCTCGCTTTCTTTCGCTGGTTCGCCGCTCTGCCGGCGTTCGACGGGATGACGCAGGGGTCTACGTGTCTCTGGTTCACCGACCTGCGCTTTCTTACGCCCGGCCGCGAGACCATGCCGTTCCGCTATCGCGTGTGCCGTGACGCTTCCGGCGCGCTTTGGCGGCTCGTGCTTTCCTGATCAACGGCCGGCGAGCACTTCCTGCAGCGCATGAAAGAGATCGACGCTGGCGTCGATCTCGTCGCGGTTGATCGATACGCTTTCCACGTTCACGCCGAGCGGGATATGGCTTGCGTACGCGCCGTCCAGGATGCGGCGCAGATTGTCGCGACATACCTGGATGGAGCGGGCGAGCGGATCGGCCGCCCCGAAGATCGCCCGCTCAGTGTCCGCTGGCACGTTCACGCCCAGCCAGCGCAGGAAAGCAAGCGTCTTCTCACGCCCGCAAGGCGCGAACGTCAGAATGATGCGCTGCGGCGCGAGGCCCGCGCCCCTGCAGTCACGCAAATAGTCGGCGAGCAGCCGCTGCGTCGGCGCCGCCTGGTAGACCGTCTGCGAGATGAAGTAGCCGCAACCCTCGATGCCTTTGGCAAGAAGCCGCGCCGCCTCGCTGCGCTCGGCATCGTGGCGCTCCGCGATGACAACGCCGCCGACGACGAAGCCCTCGGTGTTGGCGGCGATCCGGATCGCGCGTGAAAGGGGTAGCGGATAGCGCTTGCCGGAGGCCGGCCGACCGACGACCGAGAGAAACCGGATGCTGTTCTTGGAGTCTTGAAGCCAGGCGCGCCAGTCGCGCTCCTCCATCATGCCGAGGGCCTTGTACACGATCGCTGGCAGGCGGAAGCGCTTTGCATATTCGCGTGGGTCGATGGTGCCGACGAACGGAAACGGTCGCGGCAGCTCGGTGCGGCCGGTCTCGTCCTGGATGTCGTAGAGCACGACCCCGTCGAGCGGGAGATTGGCGAGACGCGTAGCAAGCTTCTCCGCCGCTAGAGCGACGTTCTCGGGCGAGGTCCCTAATCGAGGCGGCGTCGTGCCGTAGAGAAGGACGGTCTCGCCGGCGTCAGGCAGCTTGGCCTTAAGATCCATTCACGAACGGCCGCAGCGCCGCGTACACGGCGCGATTCACCGGCGCATCGAGACCGGCCTCCGCGCTCATGCGCGCCACGGCGCCGCACAGCCACGGCGCCTCTAGCCTTCCGCCGGCCTCGAGGTCGTGCGCCATCGAGGCGCGCATTTCGGCCGGCAAGGTCTCGGCAAACTGCATGCGCGTTTCCACGAAATCCTCCGGCACGGCAACGCCGCGCGCTCTGGCGAGCCTGTAGGTCTCGCGCATCGCCTGCTCGAGGAGCCAGCGCAATTCGGGATCGCTACGCACC
>Ga0209382_10013199_pt1 | contig 10157 bp, 10 predicted proteins | sample SoiMetdeltSBSDD5_FD_187599 | JGI IMG/M metagenome (GOLD analysis project Ga0209382, IMG submission 187599) | Bulk soil microbial communities from a Populus tree surrounding site in Tennessee, USA - Soil MetaG P. deltoides SBSDD5 (SPAdes) (version 2) | ecosystem: Environmental > Terrestrial >...
TATGGCATCGGCGCCCAAATGCTGCGCGATCTCGGCGTTCAAAGCATCCGTTTATTGACCAACAATCCGCGCAAAATCCTCGGCCTCGAAGGGTACGGACTTAAAGTGGAAGAACGGGTGCCGCTGGAGATTCCGCCCCGCGACACCAATATTCACTATCTTCGCACGAAACAGAGTAAGCTGGGGCATATTTTTTCCAACCTCGAATCCAAACCCGCCAAGCAGTAACTGGCCTGTAGTCAGCGCAGACTCATGACGAAGATTATTGAAGGCAAGCTCGATGCGCGGGGGATCAAGATCGGTATTATCGTGAGCCGGTTCAATAATTTCATAACGGAGAAGTTACTGGACGGAGCCTTGGAGGGCTTGAAGACCCATGGTGGCGAAGATGACGATATTACCGTCATTCGCGTTCCCGGTGCATTCGAGATACCTTTGCTGGCCGAGCAGATGGCCGCCAGCGGAAAATATGATGCGCTGGTTTGCTTAGGCGCGGTGATTCGAGGAGATACGCCGCATTTCGAATATGTATCCGACGCGGTGACTCGAGGAGTCGGGGAGGCCGTCTCGAAGTATCGGATTCCCATTGGCTTTGGGGTTTTGACGACGAATAACGTCGAGCAAGCAATGGAACGCTCCGGTTCCAAAGATGCGAATAAGGGATACGAGGCTGCCTTGACAGCCGTTGAGATGATCAATGTTATTCGTCAGCTCCCAGAGTAAGCCAGCATTCGGAATTGTCGGTTGGTTAACTTAAAGAAAGTCTTCGTCGCGAATCAACAGCTCACAAGGGCACGGTTGATCATGGGAACCAGACGTAAGGGCAGGGAACTAGCCCTACAAGCTTTATACCAGATCGAGATAACCGGCGATGCTTCGATTGCCGCCGTGGAACTCTTTCTTAGTCATTTCGAAGGCAGCGCAGAAGCAAAGGAATTTGCCCGCCGTTTGGTGTCGGGAGTCGTGAGTCAGCGGGCAAAAATCGATCGACTTATTCAACAATGCACTGAACACTGGAAGCTGTTGCGCATGGCCAAGGTTGATCTTGTGATTCTACGCATGGCCACTTATGAGCTGGTTTTCTGCCCGGACATCCCTCTGAACGTCAGTTTGGATGAGGCCATCGAAATCGGCAAGCGCTTTGGCACGGACGACTCTCCAAACTTTATCAATGGTGTGTTGGATCAGGTGGCCCACTCAGGCTGCGCAAAATTACAATAGCCCTCAAATGGAAAATCGGTATCGGGCCAAGGCCATAGAAGACAAGTGGCAGCGGATTTGGGAGGAGAACAGAACCTTCCAGGTCACAGAGAATCCGGGAAAGCCCAAGTACTATGTGCTTGAGATGTTTCCGTATCCCTCCGGGCGCATCCACATGGGTCACGTCCGTGTATATGCGATCGGCGACGTGATCGCCCGCTTTAGAAGAATGAGAGGCTACAATGTGCTCCACCCTATGGGATGGGATGCCTTTGGGCTTCCTGCAGAGAACGCTGCGATCGAACGTGGAATTCACCCTGCCAAGTGGACGACGGAAAATATCGCCTACATGCGGGATCAGCTGAAGAAGATGGGAATCTCTTACGACTGGGACCGTGAAATCGCGACTTGCGACCCCGAGTACTATCGTTGGGAACAACTGGTCTTCATCCGGATGCTCGAGCGCGGGTTGGCATACCGTAAGCGCTCCAGTGTGAACTGGTGCCCCTCGTGCCAGACGGTTCTGGCCAACGAGCAGGTTGAGGACGGCCGTTGTTGGCGGTGCGAGTCCGAGGTCAGCAAGCGTGATATCGACGGCTGGTTCTTCAGGATCACCGCTTACGCAGATGAATTGTTGGATTGGTGCGACCGACTTACAGACTGGCCCGAACGGGTCATCACGATGCAGAAAAACTGGATCGGGCGCAGCGAGGGCGCCGAATTCGACCTGCCGGTAGTGGGCCGCCCGGACCTGAAGGTTCGGGTGTTTACCACACGGCCCGACACTGGATTCGGCATGACCTACGCTGTACTGGCACCCGAACATCCGCTGGTGGACCGATTGGTGACCGAACCTGCTGAGCAGGCGAAGGTGGAACGGTTCCGCGCTGAAGTGCTCAAGCAGTCTGAGCAGGAACGCGTGGCCGAAGACCGGCCAAAGCACGGCCTCCGACTCTCTGCGCACGTGATCAATCCCTTTAACGGAAGGGAGATACCGCTGTTTATCGCGGACTATGTGCTCATGATCTACGGTACCGGCGCTATCATGGCGGTGCCCGGAGAGGACCAGCGGGACTGGGATTTCGCGAAGACGCACGGGCTCGACATCGTCGAGACAGTTAGCCGGCCGGCGGCATGGAACGGCGAGGCGTATACTGGCGCCGGCATCAAAATCAATTCAGGTTTCCTCAATGGACTTACGGTGGCCGACGCTAAGCGACGGGCGATCGACTGGTTAGTCGAGCGAGGCCTTGGAAAAGCGAGGGTCAACTATCGCCTGCGCGACTGGGGAATAAGCCGCCAGCGTTATTGGGGTGCCCCGATTCCCGTGCTCTACTGCAATGCCTGCGGTATGATGCCCGAAAAGGAGGAAAATCTCCCGGTCGTGTTGCCACATGATGTCCAAATCAGCGGTAAGGGAGGCTCCCCGCTGTCCACCCACGCCGCATTTGTCCGCGCTATTTGCCCGCGTTGCGGCGGTCCCGCGCGGCGCGAGACCGACACGATGGACACTTTCGTAGAGTCATCCTGGTACTTTCTCCGCTACTGTTCGCCCCACTTCAAGGAAGGCATAGTCGAACGGGACGCAGCGGCCTATTGGATGCCAGTGGATCAATACATCGGTGGTATCGAGCACGCTGTGCTCCATCTTCTCTACGCGCGGTTTTATACTAAGGTGTTGCGCGATCTTGGACTGGTGAAGGTGGATGAGCCGTTTAACGCGCTCCTGTCCCAAGGCATGGTTGTCAAGGACGGTGCCAAGATGTCAAAGTCAAAGGGCAACGTTGTCTCCGACGACGTGATCCGCGACAAATATGGTGCCGACACCGGACGATTGTTCGAGCTTTTCGCTGGTCCTCCGGAAAAGGATCTGGAGTGGAGCGATCAAGGAGTGGAAGGGGCTTACAGGTTTCTTACACGTTTGTGGCGCTTCACATTCGAACATCGCGAGGCTTTGGTCGCGGCGAGGTCAGATTTTTCGCAAAACGAGCTTCCCGGCGATCTTAGGAATCTGTACCGGTTGATTCATAGGACCATTAAGAAGGTCACGGAAGACATCGAATCGAGATTTCACTTCAATACCGCGATTGCAGCCATCATGGAACTTTTCAACGCTCTCAGTGCCAGCGTCCAAGATGGGTCTAAGCTCGAAATGGGGACGCCGGTCATCAAAGCAGGGTTGGAAACGATTATTACCATGCTTTATCCCTTTGTGCCTCATGTCGCGAGCGAGCTGTGGGAATCTCTAGATCATCGAGGCGGTCTGGATGCCGTTTCTTGGCCGAAATACTCCGAAGCAGCGCTGGAAGAAGAGCAGCTACTGATTGTGGTCCAGGTCAATGGCAAAGTGCGCGGCAAAATTACCGTTTCGGCTGATGTGGACCAAACCCAAATCGAGTCGGAGGCATTGCAGGATCAGAAAGTCAGAAGTTTTCTCGATGGCAAAAAGGTGCAAAAGGTTATTCATGTCCCGCGTCGGCTTGTGAATATCGTGGCGGAGGGTTAAAAGGATGAGCCAAAAACGGATATTTCGATCTTTGATTGGGCCCTGCACTTATCTTGCGGTTCTATGCCTGCTCGGGTGTGGTTATCAATTCGCAGGACGGAGCGATCTTTTTCCGAAAGACATTCACTCGGTATATGTAGAACCGTTTCTTAATCGAACTCGGGATGTCGGCTTGGGGCCCGAGATAACCACAGCGCTGCGAGGTGAGTTGTATCGCCGGGGCGAGCTGCAACTCGTGGATCAGCCGGATCGGGCGGATGCAATTTTGAGTGGGGTCGTGCGTTCCTTCGACAGCCTGACGGCGTCAGTAAACCAAAATGCCGAGGTCCTGCAATTTGAAGCCACATTGATTGTCGACACAACCTTTCGTCGTCGAGAGCCGAGTGAAATATTGTGGCGTGGGCAGGGTATTCGGCTAAGCGAGATTTACGCCGGTGAGCGGGCTGCGGTTGTGACAACATCCTCAAAATTTCAAAACCAAACACTGAACACCTCGAACGTGCGTAGCTTGACGGATATACAGCTCACTGAAACCGAAAGTCGCCGGATGCGCGAGGACCTAATGGAGCGTTTCGCTCGAGAACTCCATCAGAGACTCATGGAAATGTTTTGATGTGCGGGGTGACAGCGTTCTAGAACCGCACGGCCTAAGCCGGAAATCTGATTGGCATCAGGCCGTCGCAGCGAGGCTTGCTGAGCGCGATAGCCGCGATAGCCAGCGAGAGGCTGTGTTGCGCGTGATTGTTCCCTTGCCGACAGCTTTGCCTAAGGCTCGATTGACCGCTCTGATCTGATCGGAAACAGTCTCTGGGTTTTTCGACTCGATTGCCTGCCGTGCCTTTTTGATCAAAGTCCTGAGTTTGGTCCTTGATTCCACGTTTCTTGCCCGTCTCTTTTCGCTCTGACGATGCCTTTTGATAACCGATGGATGGACAGCCAAAGAATGCCTCCTCAAATGAATGCAGTCTTTCTAACATCTACCCTATGAGTAGTCAACGCGACAAAACAACGGGACGATTAGTCGGATTATCAGCTTGTTTATGCGATGCAAATTGTAACGTACCGCACGGTGGTCTGATTGGCTCAGTCAAAGGCGGTTTTCAACTCCCTTTGCATGTCGAATGTGGTCTCTTGTGGCGAAAGGATTCCTTTTCAAGGTCTCAAGAGGAGATCGATTCGTCTAATTTACTGGAACTGCCATCAAATCCATGTTTTGAATTACTTTGATAACTTATTAAATTGAAAGCGAATTTATTGACTTGAAATTGGGCATTTCGCTGAACTGCGCCATTTTTGGCCCTGTGCTTGACCCTCTGAATTACTTATCAACAAGTTACCCACAGTTCTTGTGGGCTCGGATTTTGGGCGGCTCTTCCGGCTCTGTTAATTGATCGAAGGGGACTCCTGAAGTCTGACATTTGCGGGCCGTATCAGAGCTGCCGAACTGTGAACTGCACTGGTTCGACAGAGGAAGATGTGAAAACAATCGCCGTAAAAATGGCCGGGACGCATGTAATACCAACGCAAGTATCAAGTTGTATTCGAAGGTAACAGCGGATAACGACAGCGCGCCGCGTTTTGGATGAGACGAAGCAGTTCGCTTGCATTATCCTTATAATTATTTTTCCAACCTTGAGAATTTGCTTGAAAATCCTTGCTAGGTTGGGTCTTCGACATTAATAGAATCTGCTTTGTATGTGCGGCTTCGAACCCGCTAAACCTCGTAGGTGAAATGGCATCATTTTCGTTTGATTATTCCGCTTGCAAGGAAGCGGGACTTGTGCAATAAAAAATTATCTAGCAAAACGGTTTTTCAGAGATGTGTCGGGAAAGGAGGTGAATTCAGGATGGGAAAGAGAATCGTTTTATTGTCGGGAACAACCCTCTTCGCTTTGATGCTAACATTTGCAGGGTGCGGTAAAAAGGAGGAGCCAGCTCCACCTCCTCCGCCGCCGCCAGCGCCTGCACCAGCAGCGCCGGCAGAACCGGCGGCACCGAGTGGTGAAATGAAGGCTCCCGCCGACCAGCCTTCGGGCGGAGCGCCGATGGAGAAGAAAGACGAGGGAACTAAAACCAAGTAAAGGTAAGTTAACTTTACCGCGGTTTTTGATAACCGAAGAAGGGGAAGGGTATGTATCCTTCCCCTTTTTTGCAATCTTGGTCCGGGGTAGTGGCCTTTGGCGACAGATTCCGACATGACGTTAACGGAGCACCTAGAAGAGCTCCGATGGTGTTTGCTCAAGTCCTTGGCCGCGATAATCTTGGCGTCCGGACTCTGTTATTTTTTTTCGGACGCGATTTTCAGATTCACGGTGGCTCCGCTTCGACAGAGCCTTGGTCCCGGGCAAAGTCTGATTGGGACCGGAGTTACCGAAGCATTTTTTATTGAAATAAAAGTAGCCATAGCTGGGGGAGTTTTTTTCTCCTGTCCGGTTATTTTCTACCAGATCTGGCGCTTTATTGCTCCGGGTCTTTCGGGGGCCGAGAAGAAGCTGGTCCTGCCGTTTGTCTTGTGTGCAACGTTTTTTTTTCTCGGGGGGACCTTTTTTTGCTACCGAATCGTTCTTCCCGTTGCGTTTCAGTATTTCATCGAGCAATACGGGACGATCGGCGTAACGCCGGCAATACGTATCGGCGAGTATTTCACCTTTTTTTTTCGCATGATCTTAGCGTTTGGTGTAACGTTTGAGTTGCCCGTTTTCACTTTTTTTTTGGTGCGCTTGGGCATCTGGAATTACCGTCTCATGCTCAGTACCTTCCGGTATGCCATTGTCGCGATCTTTATTGTGGCCGCCATCTTGACGCCGACGCCAGATATTATTAATCAATCTCTCCTAGCCGGTCCGATGCTCTTGCTTTATCTAGTGAGTATCGGGGTGGCCTATCTGTGGCGAAGGGACTGACGAATTTATTTTATTTAAGAAGGGATAATCCACCATCATGATCTTGCTGGTAATCACCATTAGTTGTTTCGCTTTGTTGTTTGCCGTTTACCTTGCCCGTTACGTCCTTCAACACGAAATGGGCACTGAGAAGATGCAGGAGATCTCCAACGCGATCAAAGAGGGGGCCGAAGCGTTTCTATCGCGGCAGAACCGGACAATAATTACATTCGCCGCCCTTCTAGCCGCGGTGATATTCGTTCTTTATGCTTATGTCCGGACCCCGAGCCCGGCGGATCCGGTGCCGCCAGTGCAGATGGCTTTTTGGACGACGCTTTCCTTCGTGCTGGGTGCGGCGTGTTCGGTGATCGCTGGATATATCGGCATGTGGATTTCCATTCGCTCCAATATCCGTACGGCCGCAGCGGTTCGCGCCAGCCTGAACGAGGCTCTTCGCATCGCCATCCGTGGTGGCGCGGTGTCCGGGCTCTTCGTCGTGGCGATGAGCTTGCTGGGTGTTGGCGGTCTTTACGCTTTGCTCGAAACCCTGGGGCATGATCCTCAAAAGATTCCGTTTACCATTGTGGGTTACGGCTTCGGCGCTTCCTTTGTCGCTCTATTTGCGCAGTTGGGTGGAGGAATCTATACCAAAGCAGCCGATGTCGGCGCGGATCTCGTCGGCAAGGTTGAAGCGGGAATCCCGGAAGATGATCCCCGCAATCCAGCCGTTATTGCAGATCTCGTCGGCGATAATGTGGGTGACTGCGCCGGTCGTGGAGCCGATCTCTTTGAGTCCACTGCGGCTGAGAATATTGGCGCCATGATCATCGGAGTTGGCTTGTATCCTTTCTTTGGACTTAAAGGCATTCTTTTTCCGTTGGTTGCGCGTGCTTTCGGCCTGATCGCTTCGATTGTCGGTGTCATGATCGTGAAGAGCGGCGAGCAGGAAGATCCGATGTCGGCGCTTAACCGCGGCTATTACGTGACCAGCGCGCTGGCCATCGTCGGGTTCTTTTTTGCGGCTCAATGGATGTTGGCCGTGGATCCGACGCAACATCCGGAGGCGACGTCGGCCTGGTTTTATTTTTTCCTGTGCGGTGTTATCGGCATCGCTATGGCGCAGGCGTTCGTTTACATCACTCAGTATTATACGGAGTATAAGTATCGACCCGTTCAAGAGATAGTCAAAGCATCACAGACCGGGCCTGCCACCAATATTATTGCCGGCATTAGCGTTGGCCTGGAGTGCACGGCGATCCCGGTTGTCGTCATCTCCAGCGCGATCATCGCGTCGTACTATTTGGGAAGCCTGAGCGGTATTCCCCACGGGGGCCTCTTTGGTACCGCTGTTGCCACCATGGGGATGCTAGGTACCGCCGCCTATATTCTAGCCATGGACACTTTTGGTCCGATAACGGACAACGCGGGGGGAATCATCGAAATGAGCGGTCAGCCTGAAGAAGTACGGCACAAGACAGACCGCCTCGATGCAGTGGGTAATACGACAAAGGCGTTGACGAAGGGATATGCGATCGGCTCAGCAGCCCTCGCGGCGTTTCTACTTTTTTCTGCCTATCTGGATGAGGTCGCTCACTATGGCACCAAGCTGGAATCCGTCAACATCGCCAAGCCCGAGGTCTTCGTGGGCGGGCTTTTGGGAGCCATGTTGGTTTTTCTTTTTTCAGCCCTGGCGATTCGCGCTGTCGGTAAGGCGGCCTATTACGTAATCAATGAAGTGAGAAGGCAGTTCAAGGAGAATCCAAATATCTTGAAAGGAACCGCCAAGCCCGACTACGCTCGTTGCGTCGATATCGTTACCGTCGGAGCGCTGAAGGAGATGGTGCTTCCCGGCTTGATCGCGGTCGGGATGCCGGTAGCGGTGGGTGTTGTGTTCCGTCTCGTCGGAATGGGCGCAGAGGTCGTGGCGGCGTTTTTGATGGTCGGTACCATCGGTGGAATTCTGATGGCTACCTTTTTGAACAATAGCGGTGGAGCATGGGACAACGCCAAGAAGTTCATTGAAACCGGAGCTTACGGTGGCAAAGGTTCCGAGACGCACAAAGCGGCGGTCGTCGGTGATACCGTTGGCGACCCATTCAAGGATACAGCGGGGCCGAGCCTGCACGTTCTAATCAAACTCCTGAGCACGATCACATTAGTCCTGGCGCCACTGTTCGTTTAGGTTAATTTCTTTCTGAGAAGGCCTTCTCGTTTCAGGCTTCGATAAGTTTCAATCTCCGTTTTGTTTTCGTATGATCGGTCCAGCGCCCGGATGGTGGAATTGGTAGACACACGGGACTTAAAATCCCGAGGACCCGGAAGGGTCCGTGCCGGTTCGAGTCCGGCTCCGGGCACCAAATTCAATAACTTAGCGCCCTTCTCGTTCAGGTTCTTAAGTCTGGCGTGTCCCATATTGTAACTTAACTGTAACTTACGACTGATTTTCGCCTACCCGCTTTAGCGCGACCACATTGCTCGCCTTATCCTGACTCTGCACATACTCCGAATGCTTACGGGCAGCATCCCGCAAGTCATCCTCGTTCACGATGTTGTAACGGTCGAATACGCTTCTTGTCTTGTGCCCGGTTATCTTCATAGCCACTAGCTCATTAACGCCACCGCGAACTAAGTCTCTTGCCGCTGTACGCCTGAAGTCATGGAGCATCTTGGTAGAGAGTCCGGTTTCGGCCCGCGCTTTGTTCCAACTCTTGCGGGGGTCTTTGATTTGCCGTCCACCGCGATGAAACACAAACGAACAAAGCAGGGTAGGGGATTGTCCCGGTATTGTTACCACCTTGCGCTTTTCCCATTGTGCCCTAACCGTGTCCAACAACTCACCATCGAGAACGATCACCTGCCCTTCATCATTCTTGGTTGTCCCAGGATGCAGGCGAACGGTTCGCGCGTTGAGATCGACTTGGTTCCACTGAAGGTCAAGGATGTTCTGCTTACGCCAGCCAGTATAGTAAGCGAAGGTAGCAACGGGCTGGAGGTAATCGGCCAATGCTGCGCGGAAGGCTATGAACTCGCTACGCTCAAAGAAGCCCTGCCTCACATTGTTCTCTTTTAGCATGGGAATATAGGGTTTTCTTAAAATCTTCTCGGCTTGAATCCCAAGGTTGAAACCGCGCTTTAGAAAAGCCAGCTCGCGGTTAATGGTGGCATTCGCGGCACCATCAGCTTGCCGTTGGGCAATGTACTTCTTGACTAGATCAGTCCCTATGCTGTGCGCCTTGTAGCCGCCGAAGAATCCTTTGATTCGGTTAGCTGATCGCTCGGCCTTGTCCAAACTGTCTTTGGCGTTGATCCGGTAGTCGTTCACGACATCATCGGCCAGCTCGGAAACGGTAACTTTCTCAGCATCAGGGCCAACGAAACGGCCTATAACAATTTCACCTAACCGCCTCTTGAGAAGTTTCCGTGCATCACTCTCTTTCTCTGAGCCGCTACTCTCGGGAATCTCCTCGCCGTTTAGCGGATACTTAATCCACCAAATATGCCCCCGCAGATAGATGCAGCCCTCGCCTCGCCGTCTTCGAGCTTTCATCGTTTACCCCCTTTCCGGCTAT
>Ga0209382_10013200_pt1 | contig 10157 bp, 4 predicted proteins | sample SoiMetdeltSBSDD5_FD_187599 | JGI IMG/M metagenome (GOLD analysis project Ga0209382, IMG submission 187599) | Bulk soil microbial communities from a Populus tree surrounding site in Tennessee, USA - Soil MetaG P. deltoides SBSDD5 (SPAdes) (version 2) | ecosystem: Environmental > Terrestrial >...
GCTTTTTTGTGTTGGTTGAGTCATGACACCACGCCACAATGGCGGCTTCCGAAGCGGCGAGGAGCGTGAAATGAAGCTCACGAAGGTCCATGTTCGCGAGTTCAAATCCATCGTGAACTCAAACGAATTCGATGTTGCGGACATCACATGTCTGGTCGGAAAGAACGAGGCCGGCAAAAGCGCGATTCTGCAAGCGCTCTATAAACTCAATCCGATCGTCCCGGAGCACGCGAAGTTCAACATTACCGAGGACTATCCTCGCGCTCACATCGAAGATTACATCGCGGACATCGAGGAAAACGGGCGCGATCATGCCCAGGTCATCCAGGCTTATTTCTCTCTCGATCCAGACGACCTTGCGGCGATCGAAACAGAGTTCGGTGCAGGATGTCTATGCGGCTCATCCCAGCTCCGGTTGTCAAAAGGGTACGACAACAAACTATCTGTGGCTGTGGACTATGACGAACCGCAGATCGTGAAAAATCTGATTGCGAACATCGAGTTTGAGAACGAGGAAATCCGGAAACAAGCGAAGCAGGCAACCAACATCAAAGCGCTCCAGCAGCTGCTGCTCGACTCGAAGCCACGCGAGAATTCCTTCGCGCCGATCCAGGACGAAACAGACATGCTGAACGGGCTGGACACAGTGGAGCAATCCGATTCTGAACCGACAACACCGAAGATCAGCTCCAAAGTCGTACTCGAAAAGCTCAGCAAATATCTCGACAAAGGTCTGCACGCATACATTTTTCAAACCTACCTTGAAAGCAAGGTGCCCAGGTTCCTCTACTTTGACGAGTTTTATCAGATGGAGGGACAGGTCAACATCGAGGCATTGAGGGAGAGGCTGGCTAACAACGAACTATTGGATTCCGATCGGCCTATGCTGGCGCTGATGGCGCTGGCCCGCATCAATATCGATCAACTGGCCGCAGTCGAGAACACCCAGAGCCTTGTAAGTCGAATTGAGGGCGCCGGGAACTATTTATCCAGACGCATACTCGAATATTGGTCACAAAACAGGCACATTCAGCTCCGGTTTGACGTGCGCCCAGGACGGCCCGGCGACCCACCAGGCTTTAAAAGCGGAACGAACCTGTGGGCAAACGTGTACGATTCCGCGCACTGGGTGACGGTCCGAATCGGCATGCGTTCGCGGGGCTTCATCTGGTTCTTCTCATTTCTTGCGTGGTTTTTCCAACAACAGAAATCCGGCAAACCGGTAATCCTGCTGCTCGACGAGCCGGGTGTTTTTTTGCATGCAAGCGCTCAGGGGGACCTTCTCCGGTTCATTGAGACCGAGCTCAAGAACCATCAGGTAATCTACACGACGCACTCGCCGTTCATGATTGATCCGCGCCGGCTCGAGCGCGTTCGGGTGGTATGCGATCACGGTATGGATGAGGACAGAATGTTGCCCCGGGACAGAGAGGGCACAAAGGTGTACTCGGATCCATTGGAGGCCGATCCCGGCAGCTTATTCCCGCTTCAGGGCGCGCTGGCGTTTCACAGCATGCAGACGCTTCTTATGGGTCCCAACACACTCGCCGTCGAAGGCGTGTCCGACATGTTCTATATCCAGGGTATGACGGACCTGCTCCAGCGCGCCGAGAAAACCGGTCTCAGCGATGCATGGACAGTCACACCCATTGGCGGCATCGACAACGTTCCTACGTTCACCGCCCTGTTTGGCGCGCAAAAGGAATTGAATCTCGCCGTGCTGATCGATTACCAAAAGAAGGATCAGCAGATGATCGACAACCTGTGCAAGCAGAACCTGCTGAAGCAGGGCCGCGTCTTCACCTTCGCCGACTTTACCGGAACGGCCGAAGCCGACATTGAAGACATGTTTGATCCGGAGTTCTATCTGGAGCTGGTAAACGGTGAGTATAAAGATGAGCTGCCAAAACGCATCTTACAAGGCGACCTGCCGCAGCATCCACGCATTGTGGCCAGGCTCGAACAGTATTTTCTGAGACATCCACTGCGCAACAACATGCGATTCATTCCATATCGTGCGGCACGCTACTTTGTAGAGCACGCCTCCGAATTAAGCTCGAAAATATCGCCGAAAACTCATGAACGATTTGAAGCGGCATTCAAAGCAGTCAACAAGCTGGTCGAATCCGTTGAAGAAAAAACGGCTGCCAACTATTGACTTCATTCGTGTCGAAGCGCCGAAATCGGATCTACGCGCGCAGCGCGTCTCGCCGGAGCGAGACAGGCAACAACCGTCACGGCAATCAGAACAAGACTGACGGCCACGTAAGTATTCGGCTCCACCGCACTCGTCTCATAAAGAAAGGAAGATATTGTGCGGCTTAGCGCGAAAGAACCCAACAGGCCGAGCGCTAATCCGATGCCCGCAGGAATCAGCCCTCCCTTCAAGACCATTGCCGAAATTGCGGGTCCGTTTGCACCCAGCGCCATACGGATACCGATCTCTTGTGTTCTGGCCACGACGGACCGGTGAATGACGCCATACGCACCGATCACCGAAAGAGTCAGCGCCACGCCGGCCAGCATGGCCAGCAACATCGTTCGAAGCCTGCGTAATGCCACTGTTTGAGCAAACCGGCGTTCAATCGTCATAACTCCATATGGAGGCGCCGCGGGGTCTAACGCGCGCATCTCGGCGCGGACGGCGCCCAGCAAGGATTCCGGTTCTGCCAATGTTCGGATGGCAATGTCCATCTGCGGGTTGACCCCTGGTTGGAACATGTATGGGATCGCGGCTTCATCCAGTTTCTGTCGTCTCATATTGGAGACGACACCGACAACCGTTTTCCACGGCATGTTGGCCGCGGGATCCAGACCGTACTTCAACCGCTTGCCTAAAGGATCCTCGCCCGGCCAGAACTTGCGCGCCATTTCTTCGTTGATCACGACCACCTGTTGAGCACCCTCAGCTACGTCCGAATCCTGTAGGAGCCTGCCCCGAAGCAGTGGAATCCGCATCGCCTCAAAGTATCCCGGTATGACCTGGTCCTCCGTCAAAGGCGGCGCCGGGTCTTCTGGATTTGCGCGAGGCCGGCCTTCGAGCGCAATTCGATAATCCGGCTGACGGTGAATAAAGAAATCACTGATTGCTCCGACGGCCACAACACCGGGTAGCGATCGGATACGCTGCAAGGCATCGGTATAAAACGAGGCCACCTTCGCGCGATTGTTGTAGGTGGGGGGCAGATCCACCTGCAACAGCAGCACATTGCTGGAATCGAAACCGCGATTTGCGGCCTGCACACGTTGAAAACTGCGAATCAAAAGGCCTGCGCCGGACAACAGAACCACGGCGAGCGCAATTTCAGCCACAACTATTCCCTGGTGCAGGAGCCTGCTGCCGCGGCTTCCGGATGTCCGAGGTCCCACTTCTCGCAACGCCTCTCCCGGCCTGGAAACCGAAAGCTGGAGGGCTGGAAGAAGCCCGGCGATCAGAGCGCAACCGAGCGAAGCGGCAAGGGCGAACAGGAGAACATTGATGTCGAGTTGAATGCTCTCCGCTCGGGGCAACGCTCCGGCAGACCAGTTTCGAAGCATCACCGCCCCTAACCAGGCGAACAACAAACCCACGCCGGCGGCTAAAAACGCAATCAAGAGGTTTTCGGCCAATGCCTGGAAAACGAGCCGAGTCTTGCTCGCTCCCAGTGCTGTCCGCAGGGAGAATTCGTTGCGCCGGCCGGCTGCTCGCGCAAGGGCGAGATTCGCCACGTTAGCGCAGGCGATCAGAAGGACGAATCCCACAGAGCCAAAGAGAAGCCAGAGTGAGCGTTCCGTCGTCGAACCGATGACTTTATCCACCAACGGATCCGTCGAAACACCAAACGCCGCATTCGTCTGTGGATGCTGTTCCCGCAGACGCGTGGCAATGGTGTCCATTTCGGCGCGCGCCGATTCGATTGTTGCCGCAGAACTCAACCTTCCGAGCACGATCAATGCATCGGCGGAACGGCTCCTTTCGTCCGTCCAGTTCGGTGATCCGAACCACAGCGGCTGCCAGAGTTGAACTTCCGCCGTGGGTAACTGAAACTCCGGCGGCATCACGCCGATAATTTCGACCTTTGAGTTATTGAACTGAACGGTTTTTCCGACCACGTTGGGATCTTCGCCGAAGCGTTGCCGCCACAAACTATGACCGATCAAAACGGATGTAACGTTCTGGCCAAAATCTTCCGGTCTGAATGTTCTGCCGAGCAGCGGAGTCGTTCCCAGCAACTCAAAAAAACCGGGCCCAACGACCCCCACATGGATGCGTACTGCATCTGTGCCCTCTGCCAGAGTTCCACGAGTGAACTCGGGCCGAATGTAGGCCGCCATATCTGAAAACTGCTTACTGCTTTGTTTCCAGTCGCGAAAGTTCAGATACGATGAGCCGTCCGGCAAGTTCTGGCGAATGTTTTTTGTCCACATCACCGCGATGCGATCCGGTTCCGCATACGGCAGGTCTCGCAATACCACCGCCCGCAGAACACTAAAAATCGCAGCGTTTGCACCGACGCCCAGAGCAAGTGTCAGGACCGCCACGGCAGCAAAGCCGCGATTCTTCAGAAGAAAGCGAAGACTATAGTGGAACTCCTTAAAAAAGGTGCTCATCGTAAATCCCTCTGTCAGGTCTGACACGCATGGCCGTGTATGAGTTGGCAAGACATCATACTTGCCGCATCCTGCTTTCCGTTTTAATTACGGTTTAATCCGAAACAAGTTTCAAAATGTTCGGGTTCAGGGGTGCGCGACCATCAATATCGCCTTGGCTCGACGGCGAAGAGCCTGGTATGCCAATGTCAGTGATTTCGGATCGAGCGTCGCCCAGCACTCATCAAGTATCAACACATCCGCGCGAGATAACAGAGCGCGAGCAAGGAAGACGCGGCTTCTTTCACCTTCCGATAACTGCCAGCCCGATTCACCCACCATCTGGTCGAGGCCGGCAGGCATGCGGGCAAGCAAAGGATTCAGTCCCAGGTCCTCGCAGACCGCCCACGCGTCCGACAGGTCTTCCTGTCGCGGCGTCCAGGCGCGGCCCATCAAAAGGTTGAATGCCAGCGATGCAGAGAAGATGTGATTTTCATGCGACTGGGGGACCAGGGCAACACGCTCGCGCCATTGCGCCTCTCCTAATGTATAGCGGTCGAGTCTTCCTGCCAGGAGGAGACCCGACTCGGGTGTGCGCAGACCAGCCAGCAGCGACGCCAATGTGGACTTCCCTTCTCCGGATGCGCCCTCCAGCAGGATGTGATCATGAGGCCGGATCGTCAGGTTGCAACCACGCACGATCGGCTCGCTGCGTTCACGATACCGGAACGTCAAGTCGCGGGCCTCGAGCAAAACGCCTCCGGCAACGCGCGCGGGTATTGCTGCAGAGCCCTGCTCCGGACGTTGCTCGGCTGCCTGAAACAGCGGCTTTACCTTGCGCCACGCGAGAGCAGCGCTCGCAAGACTACTCAGGGCCGGCCCCAGCGTCCCCAACGAAGCTTGTGCCAGGAGAACCGCAGCGATTGAAATCGCCAGGCTGTCTGGCGTGCTGCCGCGAATAAACGCTGGCGCGAGCGCGCCCAGCCCAACGAGCAGCCACAATCGCGGCATCAGAGTGTTCACCCGAACAGTGTGTTTGTCGAGTTCCGCAGACCGTTCCAGGTATTGCTCGAGGCGGCGGTCCTCTGCCTCGTGCCGGCGCGCTGGGTTCTCCTCCAACACCCGAGTGCGATGGCCATTCATTTGTTCGACCAGGTCCTCCGTCATGGCGAGGCGCGCATTCATCCATGCCGCGCGACAGGTTTGTTGACGCCAGACCAGGAGCGAAAGAATGCCGGCCCAGACGGCCAGAAGAAGAACATGCAACACGCCGCCGGCTCCCAGCCACAGCAGTGCGCCGGCTAAGGCCAGTTCCAGGGGCGCCGTCATCACCGCCAGACACCCACCGATGGCCAACGACTCAATGGCTTCGGTCTCGATCACACGGGCTAACATTCCACCGGCTCCCTCATGGCGTACCGAATCGGCATCCACACGTACAGCTCCCGCGATCAAGCGCTGCTTGAGCAGGCCGCTCACAACGACGCTCATGGCCTGGCTGATGGCCGACCTCCAGGTGCGAAACGCCAGTGCGCATATCATCATCAGCACCCATGCGATCAGCCAGCCGGTATCAAAGACACCTGTGAGCGCTGCGCGGCCGAGCAGCAACCAACTCCCCATCGTGAGCAAGGCTTCGACTATGTATGCCGTGCCGAACTTCCAAGCCTGTCCATGCAGACCTGCCCGAGTCAGTTGACGCCGGAAACTCGAACCGGATGGGAGCCGCACCTGCCAACCCAGCATGAGTGAAACGGAACCGGCGCGCTTCTGTACCACCGCCCGCCGCAGTCGATCCTGGTCCACAACGGCGGACCGGCAGTGCTGAAGCAGCGCATCGACTTCGTCTTTGAAATTGGCTTCAACCTTTGTGCACAGCGCGTCACGCAACGCCGGAATAGGAACACCGATCGTTCTCAAATCTCCAGTGATCAAGCGGGCCATACCGCGACGGACGCCGGCCAACCCGACGAACTCGCCATCAGGCAAGACGAATATAGCCGGAGCGGCGTGCATTATCGAAGACGGCACGTCGCTTAGGCTGACGTACTGCCGGTCCGCTTCAAGTCCCAATCGGGCGCACGCGGCCTCGATCCAGTTGCCGATGTCGCCGGCCTCCATCATGTGAATATCTGGAGGCTCCAATGAGGCATGGTGCGGTGGCGCACCACAGTGCCGCGCCAGCATCTCAAGAAGCAGTGGCAGGTTCGAACGAGTCCATCGCGCAGTGATCGGAATGGATTTCAACATGTGGCCTCCCTGCCTTGCGCGGCCGGTATCTCCTCAGAAAGCCGGCCATCCTGCATTGTGAATTTCCGCCAGGCAGGATCTGACCACACACAATCCTGAGCCGCTTCTTCTGCGTCGAGCAAAGCGCGATAGCGCGATCCGGAACGGCGGTACAGTTCCTCAGGTGAACCGTCTTCGACAATCCGCCCGCCGTCCATAACCAGAACACGTGAGAACCTCAACGTTTCACTCAGGTCATGAGTGATATGCAGGAGTGTTGCGTCCTTCCAGCGGCGACGCGCGCCTTCGAGCAGCATGCGCCGGCGGCCGCGTTCCAGTCCGCGAAATGCTTCGTCAAGGATCGCCAGACGCACTGCAGGATGGAACAATGCACGACCGAAACGAACACGCTGGGCCTCGCCGCCGGAAAGCAGGCGCCCGCTCTCTCCCAGTGACGTTTGCATCCCGGACGGTAGCTTTTCGATAACGGTGGTCAATTCGGCTTCGTCGAGGACGCTGCCGATAGCAGCAAGGTTGTCATCCGAGCCGTAACGGAGATTGTCCAACAGTGGCTGATTCCAAAGCTGGACTTGAGGTGACACCCACACTGTCGACGCGCGAAGCCGCGTGAGACTCGAAGCGTCGAGGATTTCACCATCCACGCGCAGTTTGCCGCCTGCGGGTTTATTCCATCCGAGAAGCAGACCGGCCAGAGTGGATTTTCCAGCGCCCGACATTCCGATAACCACAACGTGCTCGCCTGGTTCGATTCGAAGATTAATGTCCTGAAGCACCGTGTGACCGGAGGCAGACACGACGACATCCTCCATCATGATTGCCGTACCTGCAGGCGCGGTCTGTGTCCGCGCGCCTTTTCCGACCGCGCCTACAGCGGCCTCTTCACGCGCTCCAAGCGGTTCTGTAAATCGCAGCAACGCATTTCGCAATCGCGGATATTGCGACGCCAGCATCGCCAACTCTTGTCCACGCGCCGGTATGCTGAGCGCCCAGTACACTAACAGGAGTATCCCGCCGGTTTCCCCGTCCGACCTCAGGCGCGCGATCAGAAGCCATGCCATGATCACACTGCACAGCGTCGACTGGAATGTCTGGGCAAGGACCACGGATCGGCCGGCCTTAAGCGCAGCCCGAGCCCACTCGCCGAGCAGATTGCCATGTTCGCGCTCGATAGCGCGACCCGCGCCATGAGCTCCAACCGCGGTCAATCCGAGAAGCGCGTCGAGAAAGAATCGGCTCAGTGCGCCCGAGTGAGTGCGTGTACGAAAATCCTGCTCTGTTAACCACGGATGCGCGAACAGCGGAACGACAACGGCGGCGACGGCCGCGATCAGGGCTGGCGTGCGGCTTTGGGGATACAGCCAGGAAATTCCAGCCACCGTGAACACCAACCCGAACGTGACACGGGTTATGGCAGCGGCTAACGCAGGAAGATCGCGCAACCGGTGGGCGATATGCGCTCGCTCGGCCATGTCCGACATCAATCGGCTACGGAAATACGAATCGGCAAGGCGCGGAATTTTGCGCAGGAATTCCACACGTACCGAGCCTTCGAATCTTCGACCCGTTTCGAAAACTGCCTGCGACAGTGCAAACTCGATCAACGTAACAGCCGCAAAAAATATCCCCAACGCACCCACCGCGAGATAGCGCTGCGGTCCGGTTGTGAGTAAGCCGGCCAGTTCGAACAATCCGCGGAATAAAACGGCTTCCGCCACCACACCAACGGCCGCGAGCGCCAGCGCGGCAAATAGAAGCGCCTGAAACCGCAGGCTGCCTCGCAGCGTCCGCAACAGCAGAGCTATTGGTGAAAGAGCATGCTCCGCCAGGGCATCCTCGAATCCGCGCGACAGTTCGGCGCGAGCAATGTCCAACGGTTTTTGAGTGCCCTTTACCCGCATCAGCACAGCGCCTCGAATTGTTATGCGCGTGCGATCCGTTGGATCGATACGGGCGCTCCACCACGCTTCCGGTATAGCTCCCGGACTATGCATCGCGCCTTCCACGAAATGTGACAAGGCAGGACTCCGCGCAAGCGCACCTTCTTCAACAAGCGACTGCGCCAGGCGCACGGCGGCATCGAGCGTGGCAAGGGTGTCCGCGGACTCGTCGGCTACTGCCGATGCAATAATCCGGCTACGGTCGTCCGCGTGAATGCCAAGGACACGCATTCGGGAATCGAGTGGTCCCAGAAAATTCGCTGAGCCGGCCCACTCGCGCCACTCCTTCGAAGGCAATTGGTGTGAATGTATGTACAGATCGGACAGAAATTGCTCACGCGTACACCACCGGCGGCCCGAACCGGGATCCATCACTTGAATCCAGCGCCCGCACCGGCGCCAGGCCACGACGAAGTGAGTGGCCCCCATGGGCAAGCGCACCACGACCAGTGCCGGCAAAGCGGCAGCATCATCTAGTAATACGTGGTCAGCCGGCAGCATGATCTGCTCGGCATCAAGTCCCAGCTGGACAGCAGCATCTTCGATCTGATCGATGGAGGTTCCGTCCAGCCCCGTGAAGCATGCCTCTCGCAACCGGCCATAACTTGCTCCGATACCGAATCCTTCGAGCAGCGCTTTCAAAGATGCAGGCCCACAGTCCATGGCGGACGTTTGAATGACTTCGGGTGCGAAGAATCGGCGCATTTCAGCGGCCTCGTTGTAATGTGACTGCGGGCGCGGCTTGTAATGCTCCGGCAGAGCGCAGCAGCAGTGTGATTGGAGTAACTTGCTCGACGGCGACTTCGACGGAAGCCGGCAGTCCGTGTTCGATCGTGACACGTGGATTGCTGCTCGAATCCACCGCCAGTTCGACGCGCACCGCCCCGTCTCGGATCTCGTTGGCAGCCTGCAGAACGGTGGCGTTCACGGTCCCGTATTGTGTCCAGGGAAAGCCATCCAGCCGGAGGCGCGCTGCTTGTCCAGTTCGGATTCTGCCGATGGCCGACGCCGGCGCGAATTGAGCCACTGCAATGAGCCGCCCTTCCGGCACGATCACACAGAGTCGCTCCCCAGCCTGAACGAACGATCCGGTCCGTAGCACCGCCACTTCGCCGAGACGTCCTGAAGCCGGCGCGCGAACGACGTAGCGTTCCGCCTCCGCATTGAACCGCATTACGGCCGCGCGCGACCCACGGAGCTGGCCCTCGATGCGCGCGATCTGCGCGCGGATCTGATCGAGCGCGGCGGTGCGGTCGCGATCGCGGGTATGCTGTTCCTGTTCCATGCGGACCAAAGAGAACTTGAAGCTTTCCGCAGCAGCGCGCGTCCTCTCGGCTTCGGAGCGACCGCGCTGATACTCACGCTCCGGTATCAGTTGCTCCGAACGGAGACGTTCGAGAC
>Ga0209382_10013202_pt1 | contig 10156 bp, 5 predicted proteins | sample SoiMetdeltSBSDD5_FD_187599 | JGI IMG/M metagenome (GOLD analysis project Ga0209382, IMG submission 187599) | Bulk soil microbial communities from a Populus tree surrounding site in Tennessee, USA - Soil MetaG P. deltoides SBSDD5 (SPAdes) (version 2) | ecosystem: Environmental > Terrestrial >...
TCGGCGGCGGCGACCGGCAACAACTATGCGTTCGCCGCGCCGAACAGGAATGACAGCGACAACTTTCTGGTCAAAATCAATCACCAGATCAACGACCGACTCGATCTGAGCGGGCGCTACATTTTCGGCGACGGCACCCAGAACTTTCCGCTCACCAGCGGCAACGGCTCGCCGCTGCCGCAGTTTCAAACTGTCGTGCCGACGCGCGTTCAATTGGTCGGCCTCAACCTCACGCAGGTTCTGAACGCGCGCCTGATCAACGAGTCGCGAGCCGGTTACAACCGGTACGTCCAGTTCTTCAATCCGCTCGACGCCAACAATCCTCTCCCGCAAGGTCTCGTCACGGGCGCGCAGACGGGGGGGCTGCCAAACATTACGATCACAGGCTTCGTCAGTTTGGGGGCGCCGACCAACGTGCCGCGCGGACGCGTCAGCAGCGCCTATCAGTTCACGGATAACCTGACGTATTCGGCCGGCGCGCACAACTACAAGTTCGGCGGCGAATACCGGCGCGCGATCGTCAATTCGTCTAACGACGTAAACGCGCGCGGGCGGTTGAATTTCGACAGTCCCGCCACCGCGACCGCCAGCGCCGCCACCAACAGTCTCGCCAATTTCCTGGCGGGTAGTTTTGCGTCGGGTACGACGATCTTACGCGGTTCGACGCGGCGCGACACTTTCACCGATAACTTCGGCTTCTTCGCACAGGACGATTGGAAGATCACACCGCGTCTGACTCTCAACTATGGAGTGCGCTACGAATATCTGGGCGTCTTTAAAGAAGAGAACGACCGGATGGCAAACTTCGTTCCAGGAACGGGACTTGTGCAAGTGGGTAGCCAAGGTTTGTCGGATTTGTACCAGTCGGATCGTAACAATTTCGGGCCGCGCTTCGGCTTCGCTTACGACGTGACGGGCAAGGGACGGACGATTCTGCGCGGCGCTTACGGTTTCTATTACGACACGCCGTCGCAGGATTTCTTCCTGCTGCAGAACTTCCAGAGCGGTGGGCCGGCCAGTCCGGCGACCAATCCGCTGCCGGTCCTTAACGTCTTCAGCTCAGGGCCGGTTGGCTTTGGGCCGGGCGTTTCGATCTTCGGCAACGCCACGGCGCCGACCTCGCCCTTCGCGATCTTCGCCGTCGATCTGAACCTGCGCACACCCTACATTCAGAACTACAATTTGAACGCGCAGTATGAGGTGCGACCAGGCATGGTGGCGCAACTCGGTTATGTCGGCTCGCAGGGGAGGAAACTCTTCCGCGTGCGCGACATCAATCAGGCGACGCCAGGGCCGGCGGCGGCGGCCCTGGCCCAATCGCGACGGCCTCTCAACGGGCAGTTCCCGCAGTTTTCGTTCATCAACTATCTGGAGACTTCGGCCAATTCCAATTACAACGCCTTGCAGGCGTCGCTCAAGCAGCGGCTCTCGCGCGGCCTGAATTTCGGAGTCTCCTATACGTATTCGAAGTCTATTGACGACGCATCGAACGGCATCTTTGGCGGAACCCGCGGCGTCTCGTTCCCGCAGGACAGCTTCAACCTGGCTGCCGAACGCGCCGTCTCGGTCTTCGATCAAAAACATCGCTTCATGACGAATGTCACTTACGATCTGGACATCCTTAGTTCTCTGTTGGGCAGTTTGCCGAAGAGTGTGACCGGAGGCTGGCAGATCGGCGGGATTTATACTGGGGCGAGCGGATTGCCGATCACGCCGTTTATGGGCAACATGAACGTGAGCGGGACGGGCGAGCTTAATGACCGACCGAACCTGATCGGTGACCCGAGGTCGGGCGCGCAGCGCGACGCCGCGAATTGGTTCAACAGGGCGGCCTTTGCGACCCCGGCGCCCGGAACATTCGGCTCCTCCGGGCGCAACACAATCATCGGGCCAAGACTGCACATCGTGGATCTGTCGGTTGGCAAGTTGACTAAGATCAACGATCGCTTCTCAGCGCAATTCCGCGCTGAAGCCTTCAACCTTTTCAATCGCGCCAACCTGAGTCTGCCGCAAGTGGACTTAAGTTCCCCGACGACCTTCGGCACGATCACCGCTACGCCCGACACGGATTTGGGTAATCCGCGGCTGGCCGACGGCGGGCCGAGGGTAATTCAATTCGGGCTGAAGCTGCTCTTCTAAAAGGAATCGTTCTGTCGTACTGAACGACTTCCCTGAAACTATAAAAAGCGCATAGAGGGTAACCTAAAAGGTTACCCTCTATGCGCTTTTTTCACAGAAGCCGTTCATGTCGTAAGTGACGAGGGCCAGGCATAATAAAAGGAGGGGTGGACTTTAGTCTGCCCATCTCATGGACAAACTAAAGTACGCCCCTCCTCTTCGGAGTAGCTTTCATGTCGCGTTCCGCCGCCCTTAAAGAGTGAATAGCGCAGCGCGAGTGTAGGGTAAATTTCCTGGGAGCGCCGCCCATCCTTGCCTGCTTGCTCCGGTCAGCCGGTCGTTGCCGGAAACCCGCAGGCAAGGATGGGCGGCGCTCCCAGGAAATTTGCCCAGACTCCTTCGATGCGATCTTTCGGGAAGACTAGGCAAGCTTGCAGTTTGCAATACACTTAGTCTTCTTGTCGCGTTGCGACGCCCGGGAAAGAGTGAAAATCCACCACGAATAAATGAAGAATACGAAGAAAGATCGGAAAAAACCTTCGTGTTCTTGGTTTCTTCGCGCCGGACTCTCATTTGAGAGCTTCATTTGTCGCCGAAAGTAAAGGTCAAGACTTTTTCCGTCTTCACCGGAATACCATCGCGCGTCGCCGGATTAAAGACCCACTGGGTTGCCGCAGCGGCGGCCGCAGGGCGCAGCATCATAGGGCCGCTGATGGCCGTCGCATTAATGACGCGCCCCGCTTCCGAAATGACGACCTGCACCTCGACCTTCCCTACAACTCCGTTAGCCCTGGCGGCTGGGGGGTAGACCGGCTTGGGTGACCTAATGATGCTGGCGTCCATCAATTTCCCAGAGTTTTGCTGTGATCTCAGAGGAGGAGGAGGCGCCGGCGTCGGCGCCTCCTCCTCCAAGGACCGAAATCTCGGCGTGGGATTATCATTGTCAGGGTTGAGCGACGCCAGAATCGGATACGTCACAGGTGGAAGCGCGTCCACTCGCAGCGGACTGGCCTGCAGATCAGGCAAAGCGCGTGGAAGGCCGTTCGGCGCGCGCAATATCGTCAGCAGGTCGCTCAACCGGCGGACCTGATAGAGTTGGTCGCCGCTTTTGATCACCGCGCCCTGGAAAGCCGGGTCCCCAATCAACCCTTGTTTGTACGTCCCGACCGATATGCCGATTATCACAGTGTCGCCGTTAGGCAAGAGCGCGGAGGCTTCGGCGCACACAGGCGCGTCCTGGCCAGTTCCGCCGGGCGCGGCGGAGCCGCATTCAGCCAACTGCCAGACGATTCCCGCATCCTTCCCGACTAGACCATTGAGCCAGACGCCAAAGGAGCGATTCGGCAACTTCGCGTCCAGGGTGGAAGCGGGGATCCGCTGCGCGGCGGATATCGCCCGCTTCTCGAACGACTCCGACTGGAACGCAACACTCAAACACACACATAAGGCCAGAATGGAGATTTTCATCTTTCTTCGCTCATCCCTCTCCGCGTGAAACTTAATTTCAGATGGAGGGGAACGCGCCTCCTAAATTGGAATGATGAAGATTGATACAAACCACGAATCGCGCGTGGTGATATTCTTATCGACGCCATTGATTGGCGCCGTCGCGCCGGCAGCCGCTCTGACCGCAGGCGTCTCTTACAGTCCCGCAATGGCTCCGCTGATGTCCTAGGCTAATGCGCGCGCAGAGCTAAGGCCGGTTAGAAGCAACGCCAACAAACCAGCATAAAAGATCGTTCGATTATTCATCTTCATATTCAATATCCTCCTGATAGATAATAATGTGAGGAAAGCAGCGCGCATCGCTGCCATCTTTCGTCTTTGGTGACGGCATACAGCAAATGGCTCCACAAACTGGAGCGGCTTCGCTCTTTGTCAATTCGGATAAAGCGCGGGTGCTTTGAGGCGGTTTCTAAGCGATGAGAGGCGCTGAGGTTCGGGCTGGAAAAATGCCCAAACCGATTCAGAGTCTCAGAATCGCTTTTTGGGAAGCATCACAATCTTAGTCGGGACACACTGCAATAAGGATAACAAGCCTTCCAATCGACTACAAGTTATTCCTGCGTCATGATTGCCTCCGAAAGCCTAATCTTTTGGTTAAATCGGAAAGTCAGCTGTTCCGCGTCGTCAAGGATGTGAGGGATTCGTGAGGTCAGTGTAAAATCCGGTACTTTTGCTATTTCTTTGACTGAGGTCAATTCTATTGGTCGCCGGGGCCGAAAGTGAAGGTCAAGACGCTTTCAGTCTTCATGGGAACGCCGTCGAGCGTCGCCGGCTTATAGACCCACTGGCGCGCCGCGGCCTCGGCCGCGGCGCGCAGCGCCACATGCCCGCTGACGGTCGTCGCCTCAATGACGCGCCCAGATTCCGAAATGACTACCTTTACCTCGACCTTCCCAGAAACGCCCATTGTCTTGGCGCCAGCCGGGTAGACCGGCTTGGCTTTCTTAATGACGCTGGCGTCCACAAACGCCCCCGAATTTCGCTCTGATCGCCGGAGGGGCGGCGTGGGAGGCGGCGCATCGTCCGAGGCTATAGATCCCAGCGCGGAGCTATCATTACCGGCGCCGAGCGAGGCCTGAAGCAGGTACGCAGTGGGAGGGAGTATATCCACTCGCAGTTGGCTGGCTTGCAGATCAGGCAAGGCGTGCAGATCGCCGTTCGGCTGGCGCAACATCTCCGGCAGGTCGCTCAACCGACGGACCTGGAAGAGTTGCTCAACCCTCTTAATCACCGCGCCGCGGAAAGCCGGTTCCCCGATCAGTCCTTTTTTGAACGTCCCGACCGAAATGCCGACGATCACCGAGTCGCCGTTAGGCAAGAGCACAGTTGCTTCGGCGCACGCCGGCGTGTCCTGATCCGCCCTGACGGGGGCGCCGGCGCTACATTCGGCCAACTGCCAAACGACCCCCGCATCCTGTCCGATGACCTCACTGAGCCAGGTGACGAAGGGGCGGTTCGGCAATTTCGCATCGAGACTAGAAGCGGAGACCTGCTGCACGGCTAATATCGCCTGCTTCTCGAACGACTCCGATTGGGTCGCGACGCTCAACCATACACATAACGCAATGATGGGGATTTTCATCTTTTTTTTCGCGCGATCCTCAGAGTACAGAAAACCATAAATACTTCGAGGGTTGAGTATAGGCGCCAAGCCGCGGAGATCTATACGCAAACTGCCAATATCTTTTGCGCTTGTGTTAGGCGCCGCAGCAAACAGCTCCGCAGCCCGGCAGCGGCTCCGCTCTTCGGGAATTCGGATACAGCGCTGATGCTATGAGGCAGTTTCTAAGCGACGAGAGGCGCCGAAGTCCAGGCGATTATGAATGCCCAAGCCGATTCGGAGTCTCCGCAATCGCTTCTTAAGGGAGCGTGACAATATTTAGACAGGATGCTAAGTGGGACACTTGCTGAAGGATATCAAGTCTCCCAATCGACCTCAAGTATTTCAGGCGCCATAATTAATTTCCGAAGGCTAAACTTTTGGTAAATCGTAAGATTAGCTATTTCGGATCGGAAGGCCGTGAACGATTTGTGAGGTCAATATGAAAGCAAGTCTGCTCCGCTCCATCACGCCGATCGAACAAAACCCGCTCGAATTGACCGAAGCGCCGCAACCACAGCCAGGCGTGGGTCAAGTCCTGGTGAAAGTCAGCGTCTGCGGCGTCTGCCGCACCGATCTGCACGTGATCGAAGGTGAATTGCCACGACAGGTTCTTCCCATTATTCCAGGCCATCAGGTCATCGGGCGCGTCGAGCAGGTATGGGCGGGCGTGACGCGACTCAAGATCGGCGACCGCGTGGGCATCCCGTGGCTGCATCAGACTTGCGGCGTGTGCGAATATTGCCGTGAAGGCAAAGAGAACCTTTGCGAGAACGCCACCTTCACCGGATGGCTGGTCAACGGCGGTTACGCAGAATACGCCGTCGCCCCGGCTGATTTCGTCTACCCGATTCCCGAAGCCTTCAGCGACGAAGAGGCCGCGCCGCTGCTCTGCGCGGGCATCATCGGCTTTCGCTCGCTGCGGCTGTCGGGCGTTACCGGCCCGTCTCCGGGCAAACGTTTGGGGATATATGGATTCGGAGCGGCGGCGCACATCGCAATCCAGGTCGCGCGCCATTGGGGCGTTGACGTTTACGCCTTCACCCGCGACGCGCGGCATCGGCGGTTCGCTCTCGATCTAGGGGCGGCGTGGGCAGGCGGCAGCGATGACGACCCGTCAGTCAAACTCGACAGCGCGATCATCTTCGCCCCTGCGGGCGAGTTGGTGATTTCGGCTTTGAAGGTTTTGAAGAAAGGCGGCTGCGTCGCGCTCGGCGGGATTCACATGAGCCAGATCCCGCCGATTGATTACCAATTGCTCTACCACGAACGCGTCGTCCGCAGCGTGGCCAATAACACCCGGCAGGACGGCTTGGATTTCTTGCGCGTGGCTGCAGAGATTCCGATCAAGACTCAGACACAGATTTTCGATCTGGTCGAAGCGAACGCGGCGCTCAACGCGTTGAAACATGATGCGGTGCGAGGAGCGGCGGTGATCCGGATTTAGCAAATCGGTATTGCAGGCCACTCAGAGGCGCCGGACAAAAAACAGTGGATAGAAGAATAAGAGACGCTGTTTCTGTCCCCTATTTTTTTGTCCGATGAAAGTTTCCGCCGGCCTATCCCTACTCATTCAACTTTCGCAACGCCTCATCAATACGCCCTTTCGCCATCCTCACTGCGCCATCAACGGCCACATCTTCCGACGCCCTTGTCGCGCGGTCGTAAAATTCGACCTTGCCCTCTTTCAGTTTCTTAGGCCCGACCCTGATCTGGAACGGGAAGCCGACCAGATCGGCGTCGTTCAACTTCACGCCGGCGCGGTCGTCGCGGTCGTCGTATAAAACCTCGACGCCCGCGCTGTTCAGCTCTTCGTAGATGCGATCCGCCGTGGCTTTCAATTCGGCGTCTTTGACGTTGAGCGGCGTGACCACGACCTGGAACGGCGCTATCGTCACTGGGAAGATGATTCCCGCCTCGTCGTTGTGCAATTCTATCGCCGAGGCCAGAACGCGCTCGACGCCTATGCCGTAACTGCCCATGACGATGGGGACTTCCTTGCCTTCGGCGTTCAGCACCGTCGCGCCCATCGAGACGCTGTATTTCGTCCCGAGTTTGAAGATGTGGCCGACTTCCAGGGCTTTCGCCACTCGTAACACGCCGTCGCATTTCGGGCAGCCTTCGCCCTCGGCCACGGTGCGCAGGTCGACCCACTGAACGTTCTTGATGTCGCGGGCGATGTTGACCCCGCGCTGGTGATGATCGTCAACGTTCGCGCCGGTGGTCATATTGGCGCGCCCTTGCAGCGCGTTGTCGGCAAGGATTTTGTATCTGGTCACGCCGACCGCGCCGAGGCTCCCGGCGTGCGCGCCCATCGCCTCGAAAATCTCTTCCGCATGGGCCTGGCGCAACTGCGTCAGTTCGGCGCCTTCCGCGCGCAGCGCCGCGCCCACGCTCGAAGCCAGTTTGGCCTCGTTGAGCGGGTGATCGCCGCGCAGGAGCGCCAGGACGATCTGCGCCGACTCCAGCTTCCCTTTTTCCGAGACGGCCACGTAGATCAGCGTCTTGATCTGGCGTTCGGCCGCCGCGCCGCCGGGGAATGTGACCAGGTCTTCGATGGTGCGAACGCCCGGCGTCGGGAACTTCTCGACCGCCGCATCTGGGTTCTCGTCCGCGATTCCAGGGATGCGCGATTGCGCCTTTTCGGTGTTGGCCGCGTAGCCGCATTTCGCGCAGCTCGCGACCATGTCCTCGCCGGCGTTCGTGTAGACCATGAACTCGTTCGACGCCGAGCCGCCCATCGCCCCGGTGTCGGCCTCGACGATGACGTACTGCAGTCCGCAGCGATCGTAGATGCGGCAATAGGCGCGGCGCTGATCTTCGAAGGCCTTGTCGAGTCCCGCGAAATCGACGTCGAAGGTGTAAGCGTCTTTCATCGTGAACTGCCGCACACGCAGCAGCCCCGATTTTGGGCGAGGCTCGTCGCGGAACTTGGTCTGAATCTGATACCAGACTTGCGGCAATTGTTTGTACGAGCGGAGCTCATTGCGCGCGATGTCGGTAAAGACCTCTTCATGGGTCATGCCGAGGCAGAGGTCGGCGCCTTTGCGGTCTTTCAGCCGGAACATGTTGTCGCCCATCACGGTCCAGCGCCCCGACTCCTTCCAGATTTCCGCCGGGTTGAGCGCGGGCAAATAGAATTCCTGCCCGCCGACGGCGTTCATCTCCTGTCGAATGACCTCGCTGATTTTCAGGATCGAGCGCTGCGCCAGCGGCAGATACGAATAGATGCCGGCGCCGAGTTGGCGGATCAATCCGGCGCGCAGAAGCAGTTTATGGCTGACGACCTCGGCGTCGGCCGGGTCTTCACGCAAAGTGGGAATAAAATATTGTGACCAACGCATAATTGTTGACTGGGCGACTGGGCGAAAGGGCGAAAGGGCGACAAGATGATGAGGCGCCAACGCCTGTACGCATGGCGCCTCATCGCCCCGTCGTCCCGTCGCCCAGTCGCCCAGTCACCCTCTTTACATCCTTTCATTAACTTTCTGAGCGATCGCGATTAACGACAGGCCGCACGGAGGGCCGATCAAACGTTCGAGCTTGAGCAGCGGCACGAATAGGTTTGCGAGATTGGCCTGTCCCGCCGGGATGTAATCGCGTTTGAGCAACCGACCGTTGATGAGCCAGGGCAAAGCCGCGGCGAGGCTGAAAAATTTCATTTCGCGCACGACGAAGCCGGTCTTCTCCAGCTTGCCAGCCAATTCGCGCCTTTCGTAGCGGCGAAAATGGCCGACGGCGCGATCGAAGGCGCCGTAAAGAAACCGGTGCGCCGGCACGAGCAGCGCCAGGTTCCCTGCCGGCGCGAGCGAATCACGCATTTGCTTCAGAGCGAAAAGATCGTCTTCGACATGTTCGAGCACGTTCAGACAGACGATCGAATCGAAAGGATCAGCGACGAACGCGCCAGGCGCTTCCGCCGTCAGATCGAACTTATCCACACGAACTTTTGGGTTGCCGTCGAACAGCCGCTCAAGTTCATTGCGATAATTCGGCACGATGTCGGTCGCCGTCACCTCGCGCTCTTCGGCGCAGAGGAATTGCGTGATGTTGCCTGTGCCCGATCCGATTTCGAGCACGCGCCGTCCCAGCGTGTGCGAAATACTTTCATAAACCCAATGATTATAACGATCAAGTTTGGCGAGTTGATTGAGCGTAAGCGTCAACGCCATACTTTCTTGCGCCATATCTCCTCTTACTTGGGGGTTGATTTAAGCATAAATAATTGCCGCAGGGAATAAAGGCTGACGATAATGCCCGCTGAATGGGTCGAAGTCAACCGCAGCTTTGATTGCGGATTGCGGGTTGCGGATTGCGAATTGTGAGAAGCCCATCCACACTTGGCGCCCACAGAGGCGCTGCAGACACAGAGAAGATGGAGAGAAAAAACGTAGGGCGAGGTTTCCCCGCCCCTATCCGTGTTTCCTAGCTCAATCGCCCGGATCGCGGACGCGGGCGGGGAAACCCCGCCCCTACAATTATTATTACAGTTATTTTTCAAACGGCGCCCCGGCTCAGAAACTGAGCTTCAGCGCAAACTGAATCTGGCGCGCCGGGAACGCGCTACGGATCGTGCCGAAGCTGCCGATGTATTTGCCATTCTGGTCAAATCTGATGTTCGACGCGTTGCTGTCCGCCGCCAGGAAGTTGGTTTTGTTGAAAAGGTTGAAGAATTCGGCTCGGAACTCCAGCCGCGTCGCTTCGGTTATCGGCAATGCGAAGTTCTTCTGCAAACCGAAATCGAGTTGATAGAAGGCGTTGCTGCGCGCGATGTTGCGCCCGGCGTTGCCGAAGGGCTGACTCACACTCGGGATCGAGACGTTGGAAATGTTGAAGTAATTGTCAATCGTGCGCGATCCTTCGGGCGCAAGAACCGGGCCGCTGATGTTCGGCCTGAGCGCCACGCCGCCGAGGAACGACGGCAGGTTGGCC
>Ga0209382_10013207_pt1 | contig 10154 bp, 9 predicted proteins | sample SoiMetdeltSBSDD5_FD_187599 | JGI IMG/M metagenome (GOLD analysis project Ga0209382, IMG submission 187599) | Bulk soil microbial communities from a Populus tree surrounding site in Tennessee, USA - Soil MetaG P. deltoides SBSDD5 (SPAdes) (version 2) | ecosystem: Environmental > Terrestrial >...
GAGTTTGAGATTACGCAATCACGCCCGTGATCCGGGCTTTACCACCGCTTGCCCCGCTGCACACATCGGACAGGCCTCGGGCTGATACGTCGGCAAGGCAATCGTCGCGAGCGCGCGATACGGGACGTCAAGACTCTGCTGCCCGCCGCTCCGATCGATGATCGATGCGGCACCGACGACCTGCGCGCCAGCCGCTCGCGCGACCTCGATCGTTTCGCGCGTCGAGCCGCCCGTCGTCACGACATCTTCGACGACCAGGACCTTCTCGCCCGGCAAAAGTGTGAAGCCGCGCCGCAGCATAAGCGTGCCGTCCTGCCGCTCGGCGAAGATCGCTCGGATGCCAAGCGCGCGACCGACCTCCTGACCGATGACGATGCCGCCCAGCGCAGGCGACAGGACGACCTGCGCGCCCAGACCCCGCACATGCTCGGCGATTTCGATCCCACAGGCCTCGGCCTGAGCCGGATGTTGCAGGACAAGCGCGCATTGGAGGTAGCCTGGACTGTGCAGTCCAGAGGTCAATCGGAAGTGGCCTTCGAGCAGCGCGCCAGACTGACGGAAGCGGTCGAGCACGGAATCAGCAGTAACTGGAGACATCTCGGCCGAGTATACCTTTTGCAGTATCAGAACATCCGGCCAAGGCCATCCGTCCTAGCTAGGGCGTCGATCAGCACCAATTTAGGAGTTCGGAGAGATGCGTACGATAGTTTTCAGAACCTGCTTTCTCGCCCTGATCGCGGCCGCTTTCGGAACGCAGGTGTCCGTTTCCGCACAGGCCCCGGCAGCTGGGCCTGAGGCGTTCGCCTCGCCGGCGGTGGGTGGGAGCGCTCGAGGCCACATCAGCCTCCTCGCCGCAGGACTGCAGGTGGCCTCTGCCCAGCAGGCAACCCCGGCGCAGCAGGCAGCGCCCGCCAATGACGGGCGGCCCGTCCGCCGCCTCACCGCTGACGAAGCGGTGAAACTCGCCATTGAGAACAACCTCGGAATTCAAATCTCGCGGCTGGATCCGCAGATCGAAGACCTCAACGTGCTTTCTGCGCGAACCGCGTACACGCCGGCATTCAACACGCTGTTCCAGAACAACAGCATTCAACGGCCCTCCGCCAACATCTTCACCGGCAGCCAGGAAGCCAACTTCAAGCAGGAAAACTTTACGAGTAACTTCGGTGTCACACAGAATCTGCGCTGGGGCGCCGCCTACGATGTGGGGTGGGACAACTCGCGATTGTCGAGCAACAACCCCGGGAACATATGGAAACCGCAGCTCAACTCGACACTCTCGTTCAACTACCAACAGTCCTTCCTGCGCGGGTGGTCGATCGACAACACGCGCCAGCAGCTGTTGGTCAGTGAGAAGAATCGCGAGATCGCCGACATCGGCCTCCGGCAGACGCTGGCCTCGACCATGCGAACGGTACGCAACGCGTATTGGAATCTCGCCTACGCTGTCGCCTCGCTCGGCGTGCAGCAGCAGTCGCTCGAGCTCGCGCAGGAATCGCTGCGCAACACTCGATCGCGCGTTGAGATCGGCACCACGCCGCCCATCGACATCGTCGAGGCTGAATCGGAAGTCGCGGCTCGTGAGGAGGCCGTCATCGTCGCGCAGGCGCAAATCGCCACAGCCGAAGATACGCTGCGCGCCCTCGTGTTCGATCCGTCGATGCCCGACTTCTGGACCCTCCGTATCGAGCCCGCCGAGCTTCCACCGTTCCAGCCGTTGAATGTCGATGTCGAGGCCGCAGTACGCAATGCGCTCGATCGACGCACCGACCTCGAGCAGTCGAAACGCTCGATGGAAGCGACTGAAATCAACATCCGCTTCTTCCGCAACCAGACGCTACCGGATGTGCAGGGCGTTGTGAACTACGGGCTTGCGGCGCTCGGAGGCACCCGATTGCCGACCCAGTTGGATCCCCTTGCTCTTCAGAAGGGCTATGGGAGCGTTCTTCGAGATCTGTTCAATCTGAACAGCCCGAGTTGGACGGCGGCGCTGAACATCAGCTATCCGATCGGCACATCGCAGGCCGAAGCCAACCTCGCGCGCACGCGGCTGCAATACAGCCAGTCGCAGACGCGCCTCAAGAACCAGCAGCTGCAGGTGGCCACGCAAGTGCGCCAACAGGCGCGCAACGTCCAGACCAACCAGCAGCGCGTGCAGAGCACGCGGGCGTCGCGGCTTCTCGCCGAGCGTCGTCTCGAGGCGGAGCAGCGGAAGTTCCAGGCCGGCACCTCCACGAGCTTCGTCGTGTTCCAGGTGCAGCGCGATCTCTCGCAGGCGCGCAACAATGAACTGAGAGCAATCCTGGATTACAACCAGTCCGTGGTCGACTTCGAAACGGTGCAGGAAGTGCCGATCGGCGCCGGCGGCGGTGGCGTGACGGCGACGACCGTCTCCACGCTGTCGCAGCCGAATCAGTAGGCTCTCGTTCCGTCGGAACTCGGAGACGACCACCGGTCCGGCTGGAGCCGGACACTACGATACAGAGGCGGTTCTTTAGACCCGCCTCTGACCCGCGTCTCACCCGCCTTTTCCCGCCCGCCTTGCTCTGCCATAAGATTCCGGTGTGCCGAAGGTTTCGGTCACCATCATCACCCTCAACGAGGCAGACCACATCGCCGCCGCGATCGACAGCGCCTCCTGGGCCGACGAGGTCATCGTCGTCGACTCGGGAAGCGCAGACGAGACCGTCGCCATTGCGCGATCCAAGGGCGCCCGCGTCGAAACGCGCGCGTGGTCCGGCTACGTCAATCAAAAGAACTTCGCTCACGGCCTGGCCGCCAACGACTGGATCTTCTCGCTGGACGCTGACGAGCGCATCACGCCCGCGCTCGCCACCGAAGTCAGTGCACTGCTCTCGAGCGATCCGCCACGCAAGGGTTACCGCATCCCACGCGTCGCGTATCACCTTGGTCGATGGGTCCGGACGACGGACTTTTATCCCGACTACCAGACACGACTGTACGATCGGCGCGCGGCGCGGTGGACCGGGCTCCACGTCCACGAGTCTGTGAGCGTCGACGGCGGACCCGGTCAACTTGTGAACGAGCTTCAGCATTACTCGTTCCGCGACCTCCGGGATCAGCTGGATCGCATCAATCACTACACGACGCTGGCCGCCCGGCAGATGTACGAGCGCGGCCAACGCACCGGACCATTCGCGCTCGTCGCGCACCCACCCGCCGCGTTCCTGAGGAACTACTTGCTGCGACGCGGGTTCCTGGACGGCACGGTTGGGCTGACGATCTCGCTGATGAACTCCTACTCGGTGTTCTTGAAGTTTGCAAAGCTCTGGGAGCTACAAAAAAACTCCCAACGACCAACTTCCAACTCCCAACCACCTCCAACTCCCAACGCCCAAGCTTGAGCGCTTGGCGTTCTTGGACTTTGGAAATTGGAAATTGCAAGGTTGGGAGTTGAGAGTTGGAAATTGGGAGTGGTTGGAAGTTGGTAATTGGGAGTTGGGAATTGAGTTAAGTGTTCTCCCTCCACATAGACACCTCGCGCAATTGGACCGGCGGCTCCAATCAGGTGATGTACACCGTGATGGGCCTCCGCGCGCGCGGCGAACGTGCCGCGCTGGTGGCACATCCCAAGAGCGAGTTGTTCCGTCGAATGTCGGAAGGCACAGATCTCATTCCCCTCGCTCCCGACCACGAGATCGACATCGGCGCCGCATGGAGCCTGTCGCGGGTCATCAGACAGTTCAAACCCGATCTCCTCCATGCGCACGATCCGTTTGCCGTGACGATGGCCGCCACGGCGCTGTCGATTACCGAGCCACAACCGATGCCGGTGCTGGTCGCCTCGCGACGGATCGAGTTTCGCCTCAAGCACTCGTCGTTCTCACGATGGACCTACGCCCAGGTGGACGGGTTCATCGCCAACAGCCGCGTGATCAGCGACCGGCTGGTCACCGACGGCGTGCCCCGCGCAAAGATCACGATCGTCAACGAGGGCGTCGACGTCGAACGGATCGTCCGACTAGACCCGGCCAACGTGCGTGCCGCGTTCTACTTGCCGACGCAGGCACCGGTCATCGGCAACGTCGCGGCGCTGGTGCCGCACAAGGGCCAGCATCATCTCGTCGATGCCGCCGCGATCACGGTGCGTCACGTCCCCGACGCGCGATTCGTCATCGTCGGGGACGGCGAGCTGCGACCGGCACTCGAAGAGCACATCCGCCACAAACATCTCGAGCGTCACGTGTTTCTGGCCGGATTCCGCGACGATGCCGTGGAGCTGACGAAGGGGTTCGATCTGTTCGCGATGAGCTCGACCAGTGAAGGGATGTGTACGGCGCTCGTCGATGCGATGGCCGCGTCGAAAGCCGCCGTTACGACTGACGCAGGCGCGATTCCGGAAGTCATGGTCGATGGCGAGACGGGATTCCTGGTACCTGTTCGCGACCACGAGGCTATGGCCTCGCGCATCGTTCAGCTCTTGAAGAATCCGAAGCTGCGAGCGCGAATGGGTGAAGCCGCTCTGCAGCGGGCGCGAGAGAGATTTACCGTCGATCGCATGGTCGAGGGGACGCAGGCGGTGTACGAGTCGTTGTTCGCTGCGAAGCGGAAGGTCAGTTGATCGGCAGCTCGCGCAGCCTCTTCTCCAGGAAACGCCGTTCGGGTTCCTGTTTCGTGAGCGCCAGCGCCCGCTCGTAGGATCCGCGGGCATCCGCCAGCCGACCGAGACGGCGGCACAGGTCGGCGCGCGCCGAGTGCGCCAGGTGATAGTCGTCGAGATCGCCGTGAGCAAGAATCGCGTCGACAATGGCGAGCCCGGCAGCCGGACCGTCGCGCATCGCGACTGCCGCGGCGCGATTCAGCTCGATGACCGGCGATGGATCGGCACGCAGCAGCACGTCGTAGAGACCGACGATCTGCTCCCAGTCGGTCTCGGCCGGTGTTGTCGCCTCGGCATGGACGGCAGCAATGGCCGCCTGCAGGGTGTACGGGCCGAAGCGCCGGCCGGTCAGCGCTCGCTCGACCAGCGCGCAGCCCTCGGCGATCAGTTTGCGGCTCCAGCGTGTGCGGTCCTGTTCGTCGAGCAGCACCAGCTCGCCGGACTCCGTCGTGCGAGCGGCTCGGCGCGATTCATGAAGCAACATCAATGCGAGCAGGCCGATCACTTCCGCTTCGGGCAGCAGCTCCGCGAGCAGGCGGCCAAGACGAACAGCTTCGGCCGAAAGATCATGCCGCGTCAGCGACGACCCTGCCGACGCCGAATATCCCTCGTTGAACACCAGATAGACCACGTGCAGGACCGTGTCGAGGCGGGCCGGAATATCCGCGCGCGCCGGAACCTGATACGGAATGCGCGCATCGCGGATCTTGGCTTTGGCGCGGACGATGCGCTGCGCGACTGTTGAGGGTGTGGTGAGAAACGCGTGCGCGATCTCCTCCGTTGTGAGTCCGCACACTTCGCGCAGCGTGAGCGCCACCTGAGCGTCCGGTGTCAACGCCGGATGGCAGCACGTGAAGATCAGCCGTAACCGATCATCTTCGACCGTGTCCTCATCCCAGGCCGACGCGTCGCTGGTGGCGGATTCGATCTGCGTCGCCAACTCGCCGAGCGCCGCGTCGAACCGTGCCCGCCGGCGCATCGCATCGATCGCCTTGAAGCGCCCGGTGGAAACCAGCCAGGCGCGGGGGTTGTCGGGCACCCCGTCGCGTGGCCAGCGCTCGACGGCGGCCATGAACGCATCGTGAAGCGCCTCCTCGGCCCGGTCGAAATCGCCGAGGAGACGAATCAGCGTCGCAAGGACACGGCGCGACTCGGCGCGATAGACGGCGTCGACCGCCTGCCGCGCCTCCAAATCAGTTGAACTCCTGAATCGGCCGCACCTCGATGCTCCCCGTCCGGACCGATGGGATCTTCTGCGCCACCTGGAGCGCGTCGTTCAAGTCGCGCGCCTCGATCAGGTAGTAGCCGCCCAACTGCTCTTTTGTCTCGGCAAACGGCCCATCCGTCGTGGATAGCTTCCCGTTCCGCGAGCGGATCGTCGTGGCTGTCTGCACGGGCTGAAGCGCGTTGCCGCCGAGGTAATGGCCGCTGGTCTTGATGCTGTCGGTGAACTGGAAATACTCGCCCATGTAGGCGTCAGCCTCGGCCTTGGACATCGTCTCCCACTTCTTCTCGTCGTCGTAGATGAGGCACAGATACTTCATGGCTTCCTCCAAAAGTCCGCCTTCGCCTTCGGCTTCGGCGCGGGTGAAACTGCGTGAACACCGGATAGTCGTTCGGGGAAGCCCGAATTCGACATCGCCGATCGGCCAGTCCGAAAGGACCGCCCCTACGGATACTTTGACGTGGACCTTCGATTTGGACTTTGGACCTGGACCTTTGCCCTCGCTTTTGCGCTTTGCCCTTTGACCTTCGGATAACAAATGCCTCGAAGCGGGCACTGAGAATCCCGTTGGGCCCTGCCGAAGCCACAGCCGTTCATCATGCCCACGTGACAGAGGGCGAAGTCGTAGCGGACCGGGTCGAGGGCATCGACGTTCCGGAGCGAGGCGGTAATTTCGGAAGCCATCTTCCAGCCGGGGCTGGTGTAGCGGGTCAGTCGAAGACAACGACCGAGACGAATCACGTGCGTGTCGAGAGGGACAATCAGCCGGGACGGTGACAGACGCGTCCAGACGCCCAGGTCGATCTCGTCGCGGCGAACCATCCAGCGCAGAAAGAGGTTGAGGCGTTTGCACGCGCTGCCGGCCGACGGCCGCGGAAAGAAATAGGACACGCCACGCTGCTTTGGCACGCGACGGCCATACGCCTCTCGGAGGTCCGTCGCCAACGCGCGGCGTGAAAACGAGTCGAGCGCAGCGCCAATATGAGGCTGCGTCGGATCGTCGCCCTCGAGGAAGAATGCCTCGATGGAACCCGATTCGCGCAGCATGCGCTGCAGGATCAGCAGCAGGGCGATCACGTCGCGACCGCGAATCCATCGATGCACGAGCGGCGCGAGCCGATCGCGCTCACGCGCGGCATCGAAGTCGCGGACGAACCGGGCTGGATGCGGACCCATGACCGCGAGCAGCGACTCGATCGACTGCAGCACGCTGGCCACCCGGCCAAAAGCGAGCCCGGCGGCACAGAACCCGACGATCTCGCGATCGTCCGCGGCGGTGAAACGGCGAACGATGTGCACGGGGTCGGTGGCTGAAGTCACGTGGTCGAAGGCCTTGTAGAGGCTCTCGAGACGCTCGGCGGTTGTGGTCACGTTTTGATTATGTGCTGGTGGTCCGGCTACCCGCCGGTCCGGCTAAAGCCGGACGCTACGACTATCGCCGCAACGATCGCTGTCACGCAGATCCAGAACAGCGCCGGACTCCACGTGTAGATCGGATACGGATTGGCAGTGCTGCGATAGACACTGGCGGCCGTCCCAGCCTGAGCGGCGGCGTTGGCTCGTTGCTCGGGCGACCACTTCGCGCCAGCGCCCGTCGAATAGGTGGGAAAGTCCAGCACCGGTTCGAAGTACTTCTCCAGGATCAGGTTTTCATGCCAGACCCGCTGCGGGTCCGCCACCTCGTTGCGCCGCTGCACGTGCCAGACGCCTTCGGCGAGATAGTGATCCTCGATCGACGTGCGACGGAGCTCACGCGGTGGCGCCGACTGCCATCGCGCAGCGCGATCACGCGACGCGGCGAACAACTCTTCCGCCGAGTACCGTGAGAGGAACTCGCCCGTCTGCGGGTCGTCGATCTCGTGACCGAGGTGCACCGTGTGAAAGAACGCGGCGAGCGTCACGATCGCCGCGGCAGCAAACAGCGCGAGCGCGCGCCGCCCGCGCCGATCGGGCATCCAGCGATCGCCGATCACCGGCTGGAGACCGAGGCTGAACACCAGACCGCAGCCAATCGAGACCCCGTTCAGCAGAACGTCGTGAAGCTCGCCGACGCGGGCCGGCACGAGCCACTGCAACCCCTCGTCGAAGATGCCGACCATGAACGCCGCGAGCGCCGGAAACACAACAGAGGTGACATCGCTACGTACGTGCCAGACGCGGTAGTACAACCACGTCAACGCGCCGTACTCGACGAGATGAAAGCGCTCGACGACATCGACGTTGGCGTTCCCCGTTGCCGTGAGGAACGCGTACGTGGCGCCGCCCCCGACAGCGAGCGCAAGCAATCCGTATCTGAAGAGACGCCGCTCCTTGATTCGCAGCAGTGCCGACAGTACCGCACACACGACCGCAGCGACGACTATGCCGCCAATGATGATTCGGTATTGGCCCGGGAGGGCGTCCTGGATGGCGCCGCGAATCTGTCCGGTGTAAGGGGCGCCTACGGTGATGGCGAGAGAGGCCGCGACCGCGAGGAGCAGACGACCGCGCATCTCATGCGCGCGTGGCGGCGGCGCGAAGCTCGTGGCCCGTCAAGCGGCAGAGGCGCCACTCATCGAGCACATGTGCGCCCATTCGGCGATAGAACGCAATCGCCGACTCGTTCCAGTCGAGCACCGCCCACTCCATGCGGCCACAGTTGCGGCTCTCGGCTATCGAAGCAATGTGCGCGAGCAGTTGCTTGCCGACGCCTTTCCCGCGCCACTCCGGGACGACGAACAGATCCTCGAGATAGAGACCGTGTCTGCCCAGGAACGTCGAGAAGTTGTGGAAGAAGAGCGCGAAGCCGATCGGCGTATCGCCCGCGTAGGCAAGCACGACTTCACCGGCCGGGCGGGGCCCGAAGAGCGACTGGCGCAGATCATCCTCGGTGGCGACCACTTCGTGGGTCAGCTGTTCATACTCGGCGAGCGCCTTGATCATTCGGAGAATGATCGGCACATCGGCCGCCTGCGCGGGAACGATTCGAATACTGGCCATCGCTCATATCCCAACCGGTGCATCCGGATTCACGTACAGCGTCCGACCGCCAACGACCGTCGCCGCGACGCCACCACGGAGCTCCCACCCATCGAACGGCGTGTTTTTCGATCTCGATCGCATCGCCGATGCCTGCACGCGCACGCGAAGATCGGGCGCGATGATGGTGACATCGGCGAGCGCACCCTCGGTCAGCGATCCGCCGGGCACGCGCAGGATGCGCGCCGGATTCGTGGACAACAGCTCCACCAGCCGCGGCAGCCGGATCAGGCCTGCGTGCACGAGACGGTCAATTGACAGGGCCACCGCCGTCTCCAGCCCGACGATGCCGAATGGCGCGCGATCGAACTCGACATTCTTCTCGTCGTAGTGGTGGGGTGCGTGATCGGTGGCAATCACATCAACCGTACCGTCAGCGATGCCGGCCAGCATGGCATCGCGATCGGCGACTTCGCGCAGCGGCGGATTCATCTTCACATTGGTGTCATACGGAATCGGCGTGCCGAGCGCTTCGTCGGTCAACGTGAAGTGATGCGGCGCGACTTCACACGTGACGCGCACACCGGTCTCTTTGCCCTTGCGCACCGCGCGCAGCGATGCCCGGGCGCTCATGTGGGCGACGTGAAACGCCGACCCGGTCAGTTCAGACAGCAGGATGCCGCGCTCGGCGCCGAGGGCTTCGGCGGCACCCGGGATTCCGCGCAGGCCCAGGGAGGACGCGTGAAAGCCCTCGTGCGCGACGCCGTCACCTTTCAGGCTTGGGTCCTCGCAGTGCTCGATGACCGGCATCCCGAACATGCCGGCGTATTCGAGCGCGCGCCGCAGCAGCAGCGCCGTCGACACCGGGTGGCCATCGTCGGTGATCGCGACGCAGCCGGCTTCCTTCAGCTCGGCGATGTCGGCGAGCAACTCCCCTTTCGATCCCTTCGACACGGCGCCAATCGGGTAGACGCGCGCCAACGCCGCCTCGGCCGCTTTCGCGAGAATCAGCGAGGTGACGTTGGCGTTGTCGTTGACCGGCGCCGTATTCGGCATGCATGCGACGGCCGTGAACCCGCCGGCGACGGCCGACGCCGTGCCCGTCGCGACCGTCTCCTTGTGCTCCTGACCCGGCTCGCGCAGGTGCACGTGCATGTCGATGAACCCGGGACACACGACCAGACTCGCCGGGATCTCCACCACCCTTGCACCGTTCACCGGCAGGTCGCGGCCGACGCGGGCAATGCGATCGCCGTCGATCAACACGTCACGCTCACCGTCGATCCCGTTGGCAGGATCGATGACTCGCCCCTTAAGCAGCGTCTTCATGTTCGGCTCCGCCGGCCAGGA
>Ga0209382_10013208_pt1 | contig 10154 bp, 9 predicted proteins | sample SoiMetdeltSBSDD5_FD_187599 | JGI IMG/M metagenome (GOLD analysis project Ga0209382, IMG submission 187599) | Bulk soil microbial communities from a Populus tree surrounding site in Tennessee, USA - Soil MetaG P. deltoides SBSDD5 (SPAdes) (version 2) | ecosystem: Environmental > Terrestrial >...
GCCGGCATCGACCACGACCACGGCGCTCAGCGAGCGGCGAGGCTCGGCCCGCCAGTCGCCTTCCCTCAGCCGCTGATCGGACAAGCGCAGGACGCGCTCGCAGGTGCCGATGAACCGCGCGGGGTCGACCGGCTTGAACAGGCACGCGGCCGCGGCGGACCGCAGCGCCCCCTGCTGGCGGGGGTCGGCGCCATGGCGGGCGAGCAGCACCACCGGTGGCGCCGCGCAAACGGCGTGGAGCTTCTCGATCACGCTGGCCGTCGTCATGTCGGCCAGGTCCATCGAGAGCGCAACCAGATGGGTCGGCATCCGTCGCGCCGCATCCAGCAGGGCCCGCGCCGTCGTGACCGTCTCCGCCGCGAAGCCCGCCGCCTCGACGGCCGTGCGAAGCTGTCCCAACACCCGATCGTCGGGGTCGGCGATCAGGACCCTGCGCTGGCCTTGCGTCCGGGTCCTGGCCTCCGGCGCGGTGTCGGGGCTCGACTGGGCGGGAGCGAGAGGCGTCTCGGCACTCATGGACTACGACCTTTTCAATGATGAAGCCGCGCGCCCCGGCGTGACCGTGACAGTCGACACAACCGGCAGCCGCCGGCGCGCCTTTTCGTATTCTTTCCAGGGGTCGACGTCCCGGCGGGCGAGACGACGCGGGAGCGACTTCAGGGTGATGCCGTCGGGACCCAGGCGCGGACCGAGCGCCTGCCAGTCGACCGGGGTCGAGATCGGCGCCGCCGGCTTGGCGCGGGTCGAAGAGGCGGCGACGGACGTGGCCCCGCGCACATTGCGCAGGTAGTCGATGAAGATCTTCCCCGTGCGGCGGGCCTTCGACATGTCGTCGGTCGCGTTCCCGGTGTGGATTTCGAGGATCCCGATCTGGACGAGGCCGACTTTCTGCGCGGGGTCGAGGCTGGGGCCCTTCGGCACCGCCCAGCTCTTGAGGACGCCCTCCATCTCGAGACGGAAGTCGTAGTGCAGCCGCGTGGCCGCGTGTTTCTGGATCACGAACGACCGGCCGGACGCAGCCTTCTCTTCGCCCTTCGGCTCCAGGGTGATCGTGAAGTCACGCTTGCGGTGGTACTCACCCGGGCCCATGCCGAACCTCTCATTCCATCGTAGCCGTACCGCAGCTTCTGCGGAAAACGTTTCGCTTCTCCCGCCAAGGCCGCGGTTGCTACAGTCGAGGGTTGGAGGTGGACGATGACTCGCGCCTGGGTGATGGTGGGGATGACGATGGTCATGACGGGCTGCCGCGGGGACTCTCCGACGACCCCGCCACCCTCGACGGATGCGGCGCCGAACGCGCCCGCCGGCGGCGCGCCCGCGCCGGCCAACCGGCCGCCGGCCGTCACGATCAACGCCGCCGAGCCGGGTAGGGCGCTGCTGCGCGTGACGCGCGTCTCCCTGGCCGCGGAAGGCACCGATGCCGACGGCGATGCGCTGTCCTACACCTGGGACTTCGGAGACGGCGCAACGGAGAAAGGCGGCGGCGGCATCGCTCACGTCTTCGACAAGGCCGGCGACCTGGAGGTCACGGTGACAGTCGACGACGGGCGCGGCGGCACCGCCAGCGCGCGGCGGACACTCCGCGTGGCTACGCTCAGCGGCACCTGGCACGGCCTCATCTCGCCCGGGGCCCACGGCGGATGGCGCATCGGCGGCAACCTGGCGCAGACCGGCCGCACCTTCCAGGTGGACACGATCGCCCACACCGGCGACGGTACCGGCGATAGCCGCGACTTCCACCTGAGCGCGGTGTTGCTCGACCCTTTCGACATGGTGGTGACGGTGCCGCTGTGCGGCGACGTGACGTTCCGCGGCTCCTGGAACGACAGGCTCGACACGTTCATCGGCGACGGATCGGGCTGCAACCGCGACTTCACACGCATCGAGATGTACCGCTAGACTGGAACGATGTTCGACGTGGCCGCCGTTCGCGCGCAGTTCCCGATCACCGCGCAGCGGTTCAAGGTGGCGGGCGCGTCGGAGCCGCTGCCCGTGGTCTACCTCGACCACGCCGCCAGCACGCACCCGCCGCGGGTGGTGCTCGACACGCTGCGCGACTTCCTCGAGCACTCCTACGCCAACGTGCATCGCGGGCGGCACTTCCTGTCGCAGATCGCCTCCGAGCACTTCGAGCACGTGTCCGACGTCGTGCGGGGGTTCATCGGCGGATCGAAGGACGGCAACACCGTCGTCCTCTGCGGGAACACGACACAGGCCCTGGACCTCGCCGCGCACGTGATGGGGGCGGTGCCCGGGCCGACCCTCGTGACGCTGCTCGAGCATCACTCGAACGATCTGCCGCACCGCCGGCGCGGGCGTGTCGTCCACGTGGGGGTGACGGCCGACGGACGCCTCGATCACGACGATCTCGGGGCGAAGCTCGAGCGCGAGCGCCCGAAGCTGGTGGCGGTGACGGGGGCGTCGAACGTGACGGGTTATCGTCCGGCCCTGCACGAGATCGCGCGCCTGGCTCACGCCCACGGCGCCCTCGTCCTCGTCGATGCCGCGCAGCTGCTGGCTCACGCGCCGCTCGACGTCCTGCCCAACGACGACCCCGGCCATCTCGACTTCGTGGCGGCGGCGGGACACAAGGCGTACGCGCCGTTCGGATCGGCGTTCCTGTTCGGACCGACGGAGCGCCTGGATGCCGCCGAGCCGTATCTTCCCGGCGGCGGCACCGTCTGGTACGTGACGGAGGACGACGTCTTCTTCAAGAAGTCGCCGGAGCGGCACGAAGGCGGTACGCCGAACATCGCAGGGGCGGTGGCGATGAGCGCGGCCCTCGGGTACCTGCGGTCGATCGGCATGGACGCGGTGCGCGAGCACGAAGTCGCGCTCACGTCGCGGGCCATGGCCGGCCTGCGCGCCATCGACGGCGTGACGATCCTGGGCCCTTCCGAGCCGACCGCTCGCATCGGCGTCGTGGCCTTCACCATCGAGGGCGTGCGCCACGACGAGGCGGCGACCATTCTCAATCAGGAGGCCGCCATTGCCGTTCGCAACGGCTGCTTCTGCGCGCAGCCGTATCTGTACCGCCTGCTCGGTCTCGAGGACACGACCGCGCTCCGCGAACGCCTGCGCGCGGGCGACGAATCCAACCTGCCCGGCGCCGTGCGTCCGAGCTTCGGCTTGTTCAACACCGAGGCCGAGGTCGACCGCCTGCTCGAGATCGTCCGCGACATCCGCGCCGGCCGCTTCGCCGGCAAGTACGCGGACACCCCCGCCGGCTCCGCCTGCAAAGAATTGTGAACGGGGTCAGGTCTGTCGTATGGCTTATAGGGCGTAGAATCTGCGCTCGCCGATGACCGACGCAGCTGCGCAACTCACGCGCCAGAGCGATACCAGCTTCTACTACGCGTTCCTCCTGCTTCCGGCGGAGAAGCGCCGGGCGATCTACGCCCTCTACTCGTTCTGCCGGGTGCTCGACGATTGCGTGGACGAGCCCGACGGCGGCGGGGAAGAGGGCCTGGGCCGGTGGATGGACGAGGTCGGGCGCGCCTACGGCGGCACGCCCCAGACCGACCTCGGCCGCGAGCTGGCCACGACGCTCACCCGCTTTCCGATCCCGCGCGCGTGCTTCGACGAGATCACCGCCGGATGTCGGATGGACCTCTCGATCAGCCGCTACGCCACGTTCCAGGACCTGAGGCTCTACTGCCGCCGTGTCGCTTCGGCGGTGGGCCTCGCCTCGATCGAGATCTTCGGCTACGAGAACCCGATCACCTGCGGGTACGCGGTCGAGCTCGGGCTCGCCCTGCAGCTCACCAACATTCTCCGCGACCTCGCGTCCGACGCGGCCCGCGGCCGTCTGTATCTGCCCCTCGAAGACCTCGCTCGGTTCCAGCTCGCGGAGGCCGACGTGTTGTCCGCGATCGCCACGCCGGGACCAGCGGCGGGAGCGATGGCGGCGCTCCTGCGATTCCAGGCGGACCGCGCGGTGGCCCACTACGAAAGCGCGAGGGCGCTCCTGCCCGCGGAGGATCGACGGTCGATGCTGTCCGCGGAGGTGATGGGCGCCGTCTATCGTTCCCTGCTGGACGAGATCGTGGCGCGCGGGTTCCCGCTCGGACCTGCGCGCGTGCGTCTGTCGAAGCCGCGCAAGGCCTGGATCGCCGCCCGCACGCTCGTGCGCAACCGCCTGACGTCGCGTCCGCCCGCGGGCGGGACCGTGGCGGCGGGCCCCACGCCATGAAGGTCGTCGTCGTCGGAGGCGGTTTCGCCGGTCTGGCCGCGGCCATCCGGCTCCAGGAACGCCGGTACGAGGTGTTGTTGCTGGAGCGCCGCGGCGTCCTCGGCGGCCGCGCCACGTCGTACCGCGACGCCGTCACCGGTGACGACGTCGACAACGGCACGCACCTGATGGTCGGGGCGTACACCGACACGATCGACCTCGTCCGCCGGGCGAGCGCTGACGACCTCCTGCTCGTGCAGCCCGATCTGACGATCGACTACGTCGACGACCACGGCTTCACGAGCCTGGCCTGCGGTCCCCTCCCCGCGCCGCTGCACCTGCTCGTGGGTCTGCTCGGCCTGCGCGTGCCGTGGGCGGTGCGCTGGCAGGCCGTTCGTCTCGCGATAGCGGTTTCGCTCGGAGGGCCGCCGGAAGGGACCCTGGCCGCCTTCTTCGCGAAGACGGGCCAGGGCGCCCAGGCCCGGGCGCTGTTGTGGGACGGGCTCGCCACCGCCATCCTCAACGAGACACCGGAGAAGGCGGCCGCCATCCTCTTTTATAACGTCTATCGCGAGGCGTTCCTCCGCAGCCGCCAGGCGTCCTCCCTGGTGTTCCTGAAGCGCGGCTTCGGCGAGCTGCACCGGCGGCTGGGGGCGTACTTCGAGTCGCGCGGGGGCCAGATCCACCGCCGGGCGATCGTGGAAGCCGTCGATATCGCGGAGGGCCGCGCGACGGGTGTGCGCTACGTGCAGCGCGCGGAGACGCGGGACGAGATCCGCACCGGCGTCCGCAGCGTCCCATCGTCGGCCCAGGCCGATGCCGTCGTGCTCGCCACTCCCTGGAGCGTGGTGCCGAACCTCGTCCCGCCCGAGTGGGCCGACAAGCCGCCGTTCGCCGGCCTCAAGAAGCTGCGCGGGGCGCCGATCGTGTCGGTGGAGCTCTGGCTCGATCGTCCCGTCGTCGACCGCGTGATGGTCGGCCTGCGCGGTTGCGAGATCGAGTGGGTGTTCGACAAGGGCCGGCTCCACGATCGTAAGATGCCCGGCCAGCACCTGGCGTTCATCGTGAGCGCCGCTTATCGCACGGCGCCGCGGCCGAACGCGGAGATCGTGGCCCTGGCCGAGGGGGCGCTGCGCCGCTTCTTTCCCGCCATGAAGGATGCGGCGATCACGCGCTCGCTGGTCCTGCGCGAGCCGGAGGCCACGTTCTCGTGCGATCCCGCGTCGGAGCGCGAGCGGCCGGGAGAAGTCACGCCGATTCGCGGGCTCTTTCTCGCCGGCGATTGGACGAACACCGGCCTGCCGGCGACGATCGAAGGCGCCGTCCGCAGCGGCCGCCGGGCGGCGGCCGGGGTGGAAGCCCTTGGCTGAGGTCTGCCGCCAAGACCGGCCACTGATCCTGGAACCAGTAACCTCCCCGCTCAGGTTCCAGGAATAAGCCACGCGTCCGCCCTGTACTTCCAGACGGAGGGCGAAGTGACGACTGCCGCCTTGGCCATCGACCGGCCGGTACGCGAACCGAGTACTTGGTCGGCTCCCCGGTTCGATCCCCGGCTGTACCAGATCGCCACGCTGGCCGGCCTCCTGTCGTACGGGCTCCTCTGGCTGCGGTTCGATGTACGGCCGCTGCAGGCTCTGGTCATCGTGGCCACCGCGCTCGGCACGCAGTACCTCTGCGGCCGGCGCGCGGGCCTCCGGTTCGACCCGAAGAGCGCCCTCATCTCCGCACTGTCCCTCTGCTTGCTGCTGCGGACGAACGTGGTGGCCCTGGCCGCGGCCGCGGCCGTGATCGCGGTGGGCAGCAAGTTCGTCATCCGCGTGCGCGGCAAACACGTCTTCAACCCGACGAACGTGGCCATCGTCGCGCTGATCGCGGCCACCGGCCAGGTCTGGGTCTCGCCCGGCCAGTGGGGGAACGTCGCGTTCTTCGGCTTCCTGATGGCGTGCCTCGGCGGCCTCGTCGTCAACCGCGCCGCCCGCAGCGACGTGACGTACGCGTTCCTCGCCTTCTACCTCGCGCTCGTCTTCGGCCGCTCGCTCTGGCTGGGCGAGCCGATGGCGATCCCGATCCATCGCCTGGAGAACGGCGCGCTGCTGCTGTTCGCGTTCTTCATGATCTCGGACCCGAAGACGACGCCTGACACGCGGGCGGGCCGCGTCCTCTTCGCCGCCCTGGTGGCCTTCGGCGGCTGGTACGTGCAGTTCCGCTTGTTCCGCACGAACGGCCTGCTGTGGTCGCTCGTGCTGTTCTCTCCGCTGGTGCCGTGGATCGATCGCATGTGGCCGGGTGCGCGCTACGCGTGGACCTCGGCAAGGAGCTCGACATGAAGACGATGACGATGAGGTGGACCCTCGCCGTGAGCGTGCTGATGGTGGTGCCATCGGCGCGCGAGGCGCAGGCGTTCTGCGGCTTCTACGTGGCCAAGGCCGATTCCAAGCTGTTCAACAAGGCCTCGCAGGTGGCCCTCGTGCGCGACGGCGACCGCACCGTGCTCACGATGGCGAACGACTTCAAGGGCGAGCCCAAGGAGTTCGCGATCGTGGTGCCCGTGCCCACGTTCCTCGAGAAGGAGCAGATCCACGTCGGCGACCGCGCGCACCTCGAGCATCTCGACGCCTTCACGTCGCCGCGGCTCGTGGAATACCACGACGGCGACCCGTGCCAGCCGGTCTATCCGGCGGCAATGGCGGAATCCGGCGGCCTGGACATGGCGCGCAAGAAGAACGGCGGCGGCTCCCGCGCGGAGAGCCTCGGCGTGACCATCGAGGCGCAGTACACCGTCGGCGAATACGACATCCTCATCCTCTCGGCGAAGGAGAGCAGCGGCCTCGAGACGTGGCTGCGCGAGAACGGCTACAAGATCCCGAACGGGGCCGGCCCCATCCTCGGCAGCTACATCAAGCAGAACCTCCGCTTCTTCGTGGCGAAGGTGAACCTGGGCGAGCAGGCGAAGCTTGGCTTCACGTACCTGCGGCCCCTTCAGGTCGCGTACGAATCGCCGAAGTTCATGCTGCCGATCCGCCTCGGCACCGTGAACGCCGACGGCCCTCAGGAGCTCTTCGTCTATGCCCTGAGCCGCAAGGGCCGCGTGGAGACGACGAACTACCGCACCGTCAAGCTGCCGACGGACGTCGAGATCCCGCCGTACGTGAAGAGCGAGTTCAAGGACTTCTACCGCGCGATGTTCGACCAGCAGGTGAAGAAGGAAGACATGAGCGTGGTCTTCATGGAATACGCGTGGGACATGGGGTGGTGCGATCCGTGCGCGGCCGATCCGTTGTCGCGGGAGGAGCTGCGGGGCCTGGGTGTCTTCTGGCTGGGCGAAAACGGCCGCGAGGGCGGCAACGCCGCCCAGAACGTCTTCGTCACCCGCCTGCACGTACGCTACGACGCCGCGCACTTTCCCGAGGACCTCGTCTTCCAGGACACCGCCGACCGCCAGAACTTCCAGGGCCGCTACGTGATGCGCCACCCGTGGAAGGGCAGTGCCTCCTGCCCGGAAGCCGAGCGCTACTTCGAGGAGGTGCGGCGCCGGCAGGCGCGCGAGGCGGAGACCCTGGCCTCCCTCACCGGCTGGGACATGGCCCGCATCCGCAGCCGCATGGGCGTGACGGGCGTGACGGCGCCCACACCCCGCCCTCGCGCCTGGTACCGGCGCATCTGGGAATGACGCGGCGAGGTTAGAATCTCCATGCACCCATGGAGACCCGCCGCGCCACCGTGCTCGTCGTCGACGATATCCTCGAGAACCGCGAGGTCCTGGCCCGCCGTCTCGAGAAGCGAGGGTTGCGGGTGCTCCAGGCCGAAAATGGCGAGCGGGCGCTGCATCTGGTGGACATCGACACACCCGACCTGATCCTTCTCGACATCATGATGCCGGGCATGAGCGGGGTGGAGGTGCTGGAGCGGATCCGCCGCAAGCACTCGCGCTTCGAGCTGCCGATCATGATGGTGACGGGCAAGGACGACAGCGGCTCGATCGTGCAGACGCTGGCCCTCGGTGCCAACGACTACGTCATCAAACCTGTCGACTTCCCGGTGCTGCTGGCCCGCGTGCAGGCGCAGCTCCAGGTGCGGAACGCCTTCAGCGACACTCCCAAGCCGGTGCAGGCGAACCTTCCGCCCACCTTGGGCGAGGTCGGCCCCGGCTATCTCGTCGGCGGCAAGTACCGGCTGAAGGATCCGCTCGGCACCGGCGGCTTCGGCACCGTCTATCGCGCGTACCACATCGAGCTCGAGCGCGAGGTGGCGGTCAAGGTGCTGAGCCCGGCCCTGGCCGCGAGCGCTCCCGCCCGCGAGCGCTTCCGCCGCGAGGGGCTCTCCGCCAGCCGCCTCAAGCATCCGAACGTCGTGGCCATCCTCGATTTCGGCGCCGACGAAGCCATGGCGTATCTCGTCATGGAAGTGCTGCAGGGTGTGTCGTTGATCGAGGAGATCTGCGACTTCGCCCCGATGTCGGTCGGCCGCTGCTCCGCCATCCTGTCGCCGCTCTTGGACGCGCTGGCCATGGCCCACGCGCAAGGCGTGATCCATCGCGACATCAAGCCGTCGAACATCTTCCTGGAGCGCGGGGGGCAGGGCGAGGTGCCCAAGCTCCTCGACTTCGGCATCGCCCGCGTGTTGATGGAGGCAGCGGGGGCGACGCTCACCCTCGACGGTGCCATCCTCGGGACGCCGGCGTACATGGCGCCGGAGCGGCTGCGCGGCGACCGCTACGACGGCCGCTCGGACGTGTACAGCGTGGGCGTGATGTTGTACCAGATGCTCACCGGGCACATGCCGTTCGAGACCGAAGGCCGCGACTCCACCGCCATCATCCGCTTGCAGCTCGAGACGGAGCCGCCGCTGCCGCGCGTCTATCGGCCCGAGCTGCCGATCGACATCGAGCATCTGGTCCTGCGCGCGCTCGGCAAGGATCCCGCGGAGCGGCCGACGCCCGAGGAGTTCGCGCGCTCGCTGCGCGCCATCGTCACCGCCAACCCGGACACGCCGCAAGGCGATCCGCGCCGGCGGGCACGGTTCGACGTCGTGGCCGATGACAGCGTCTCGGGCTGAGGTCTAACTCTTCAGCGCGCGCACGCGCGCGACCAGGCCGTCGAGCGTGGCCACCGTCGGCACCCCGAACTTCTCGCAGACGACGTCGACGTTCCCTTTCCGCCAGAACCCGGGCGGGCAACACACCACGAGCCGGCCGGAGCGCGCGAAGAGGCCGAGCTCCAGGAGCGTGACCGGCGACCGGGTCTCGGGGGCGAAATGCATGAGGATGATGTCGGCCTGCTCCTGCGCGTGCAGCTCCCACTCGACCTGCTCGCGGAAGCGCGGATCGTCGCGCTCCTCGCGCCATGACGGATCCCAGTCGTCGCGGCGCGGGTTCAAGATGGTGCCGGGCTGGCCGGCGAGCCGTACGACGACATCGTGCTGCCAGCGCGCGGCGCGGTCCATCTCGATGCTGCCCGCCAGGAAGACCCACGGGTGCGGCAGCTCGACGAAGGGGCGGGGCGCCTTGACCTGGATCATCTCGGCCTCCGCGTGTATTGTGACGTGAGGTGCGGATGCGCGGAATGGCGGTGGTGAACGTCGGCCTTCTTGCCGCCACCCTCACGTCTTGCGCGACACCGGGCCCATGGACGCCGCGCACGGCGTCCCCGTCGCCCGCGGTTCAGGCCGCGCTCCAGCGGTTCGCTCCCATCGTCGTGCAGGAGATGTCGTTCGACAGGATGGCGGCACGTTGGGACCGGCCGTCGCCTCTCGATCCCGACGGCAGCGGCACCCTCGCCGATGACTATCGGCACCATTCGCTGGCCGAGCCGGTTCCGTTCTACGCGTCGGCGTCCGAGGACGCGGAGCGGCTGTACCTGTTCTATGGCCTGTACTACACGGCCGATTGGTCCGGCCGCGCCGTCGCACCCACTGTCGATCACCGCGGCGACTTCGAAGGCGCGCTGGTCGTCGTCTCGCGTGAGCGCCAGGCGGTCGAGGCCGT
>Ga0209382_10013209_pt1 | contig 10154 bp, 9 predicted proteins | sample SoiMetdeltSBSDD5_FD_187599 | JGI IMG/M metagenome (GOLD analysis project Ga0209382, IMG submission 187599) | Bulk soil microbial communities from a Populus tree surrounding site in Tennessee, USA - Soil MetaG P. deltoides SBSDD5 (SPAdes) (version 2) | ecosystem: Environmental > Terrestrial >...
GAGTTGCTCGAAGGGGGCCTGCGGGTCCCCACCCTGCTGCGCTGGCCGGCCCGCGTGGTCCCCCAGGTGAGCCCGCAGGTGACCATCACGATGGACTGGCTGCCGACCTTGCTGGCCGCGGCCGGCACGAGCCCCGATGCCGCCTATCCGAGCGATGGGGACGACCTCCTGCCTATCCTGCTAGGCACACGTGCGCCGTATCCGCGCACGCTGTACTGGCGGTACAAGGCGCAAGCCCAACGCGCGGTGCGCGATGGCGACTGGAAGTATCTCAAGATCAACGACAATGAATTCCTGTTCAACGTGGTGGACGACGTGCGCGAGCGTGCCAACCTGCGTGACCGCTACCCCGAGGTCTGGCACCGCCTGCGGCACCAGTGGGAGGACTGGAACAGCCAGCAGTTGCCCATGACGGACGTGCGGTACTCAAGTAGCGTCAGCCCTGAGACGCAGGCCGACCGCTACGTGCCCGAGCGCTTACGACGCATAGCGCCGGGCTCTCCCGTGTGAAACCGACGGGGAGACGCTCTGCTCCATGGCGCTGGAGGAGTGTGGAGAGGGGGCACGGTGGGAGAAGACCGGGTGGCAGCGCAGGGCGCGACCGAACCAGAGCTTGGAGCTGACTGCCTCCAGCGTTCGCCCCTGCCTCGGATGACTGGTGCCATGCTTCTTTCCATGTGCACGGTTATCGCCCGTTTTTTTGAGCATACGGACGCTGCAAGCTGCTGATTTTCTTACGCTCGACTTTTTGAAAAATGGACTCTTTACTCGGTCTGGTGCTGCAGCCGACTGCCTCCAGCGTCTGCGCATGGTCACTCCCGCTTCTAGCAGTAGCGCAGAGTGGCTCAGGCCCAGCGTGCAACAGCGCAGACAGTTTTCCCGATCGGGCACAGACCTCATGACCGTTGGTGGAGGTAACATGCCGTGAGCGCAGCAACTGACTCCCCCACGCCCCTCCAGTGGTCGATCGACCACCATCCCAGTGACCCTGTGATCCAGGCGTTACGCCGCGAGCTCATCGCCTACAACATCGCCACCGCGGCGATCGATGCCAGTCGCACCCTTGCTGTCTTGCTCCATGACGCCCACGGCCACTTGCGGGGCGGGATCGTGGGGACCCTCTGGGGCCAGTGTGTGGAGATCACGTATCTCTGGGTCCATCCTAGCCTCCGCGGCCACGGCTACGGCAGCCGACTCCTCCAGACCCTGGAACAGGAAGCGCGGGCGCAGCAGTGCCGTGTGGCCCTCCTGGACACCTACAGTTTTCAAGCGCCCGGCTTCTATCAACGGCTCGGGTATGAGGTCTTCGGGGTCATCGACGGCTATCCTGAAGGACACCAGAAAATATTTTTGAAGAAGCGCCTGGCACCGCATGGCCGATGACCAGGGGAAAGCGCTGGGCCGCAGTGACGTCGGGGAAGCCGGCACCATCCCGTACCCGGTCCAACGAAGGCCTGTGGAGCAGACGCCATCGAGGACCGCTGCGCTGCGGCTTCCGGTGGTGGCAACTCTGGGACGCGATGCCACAATAACGCTCGTATAATCAAGCGGAGCACCGTTAACATAGTGGCCGTTGGACTAACCGCTTGCAGCGGGGATAGTTGACGTGATACTGTAGAAAACACCCCGATGATCGTCTGCGTCCACGCGTGCGGAGGCACCCATGGCGCTTGTCACGCTGCAAATGATCTTCCAGGACGCCTTTCCCGCGTATGCCCAGACGCATCCCTTGCCCGCCCACGTCCGCAGAGCTGCACGCGCCGTTATGCAGTGCCGGACGGCGGCCCTCGGCGGCCATGTGCAAGCCTGTCCCGAGGGCCATATGGCGCGCATCTGGTACAACTCCTGTCGCCACCGGGCCTGTCCGCAATGCGCCTATCTCCAAACCGAGCGGTGGCTCGCCCTCCAGCAAGCGCGGTTGCTGGCCTGTGACCATTACCACGTGATCTTCACGCTCCCGCATGATCTCAACCCGCTGTGGCTGGCCAACATGTCGGTGATGACCACCCTGTTGTTTCAGGCCGTCCACGACACGCTGCACACCTTACTGGCGGACCCCACGTACCTCGGCGCGCAGCCGGGCCTCATCGCCGCGCTCCACACCTGGAGCCAGACCTTGGTGCTGCATCCGCATGTGCACTGTCTGGTGACCGGTGGTGGGCGCACCCCGGACGGGGCCTGGAAGGCCGTCCACAACGGCTTTCTGCTCCCCGCACGCGTCGTTATGGCGGTGTTTCGGGGTAAGCTGCTGGCCGCGATCCGCCAGGCCTTCGCGCGCGGAGCGTTGGTCCTGCCCGAGCCGATGCGGCCGCAGCAGTTCATCAACCTCTTGAACCGCCTGGGTCACCCGACGAAGACGCGTTGGAACGTGCGGATTATGGAGCGCTATCGGCACGGGGCGGGGGTCGTGACGTATTTGGCACGCTCCCTGCGGGGCGGCCCCATCAAGAACGCCCGGCTGGTGGCTTGGGATGGGGACGCTGTCACCTTCACCTATCGTGCCCGGCAGGAGGAGGCCGACGCGGAGCCCGCCTCGCTCCAGCGGATGACCTTGCCGGTCGCGGACTTTCTCCACCGGTGGCTGCTCCATGTGCCCGTGCCCCAGACGCGGACCGTGCGGTGCTATGGGCTGTACCATGCGACGCAGACCGCGGCTCTGGCGCTGTGCCGCGCGGCGCTCGGGCAACCGTCGGTCGTGGTCCCGGTGGGGTTGGACTGGCAGACGGTGTGTGCCCAGCGTGGAGACGCCCATCCCGAGCAGTGTCCCACCTGTGGCCAGCGGCGCGTGTGCACCGGCGTCATCCCACGGGGAGGAGCACCTCCCCGCCTGCCCTTAGAGGCGTGCGCCGCATGAGATCCGCACCACTGGGGAGACCTATCAGGGGCGTCGTGTGCCTGGGGGCGGCCAGGGGACGGGTCCAGTGGCCTGCGGGCAGGGCTCCGGGGCGGTCACGGCGTCAGGCAGGGCCATTGCTCCCGCATGTGAGGGGCTGGCAGCGCCTTTCCCCGACCGGATGACGGAGGGTGCCCCACTGTAACCCCCATAGCGCGAGGCGGCACAAACCTGGTCAGGCCGCATCAGGGCGCGGTCAGTCCAACCAAGAGCTATCCGAAGTGCTCAGGGCCGGGCGTGCGTCCACCGCGGGGCGCTCTCCCCTGAGCACTCCCGATAGCTTCCTAATGTGTTATCCGAAGTTGAGCCGGGGACAGAGACGAGGCGCAGCGCGGACTATGCTATGATAAGCGCCATGTCTGGATGGTAACAGTTGGAGTGACGCTTCCTGAGCCACTCCCCTGCGTCTTGAGGGGGGGAGTGGAACCGGTGGACAAGGGCAATTCCTCACGCTCAATTTATCAGCATTTGTAGATGGTTGTAATTGATCTATAAGGACAGACTTGCGCCACTCTAAAACGCGCCGTTTTCCACGCCATGGGCTCGAAAACGATACAGCGTAGCCCAGCGTTTCCGCTAGTATTTCCGAGCTACAAACTGCTATAAATTGAGCGACTTAGGTAAAGCCGTCGCGAAGAAGGGAATGCCTCACGCTAACAGATCCTCGATTTTTACCGGCAGTTCGCGCACGCGAATGCCGGTTGCGTGGTAGACCGCCGCCGTGATCGCAGCAGCAATGCCGGCCAAGCCGATCTCGCCGATGCCGCGTGCTCCGACTTCGTTAATCTCTCTGTCGGGGTAATCGAGGAAGTACACGTCGATCGGTGGCGCGTCGGCGTTAACCGTCATGACGTAGTCCGCCAGATTGCTGTTGATCGGCGCGCCATTCTGCGGATCGTAAGACGTGTGTTCGAAAAGCGCCATGCCGATTCCCATCACGACCGCGCCCTCGATCTGGTTCCGGCCGGCCAGCGGATTCAGAATCCATCCCGCATCGATCACCGTCACCACGCGGCTCACGCGCAGCCGGGCGATCTCCGGCTGCCATGTGACTTCGACGAAATGACAACCAAACGAATGCGTCGAGAACTTCGGCTTTGGATCACCGAGCATTGCCTCGGAGTTGCCGTTACCTGTGACTAAACGAAGGTTGGCGCGCTGAAGCAAATCCGTAAACGGCACGCCACCACTGGCAACGCCAGCCTTGAGAAAGACACGGCCTCCGTCGAAGGCCAGATCCGCGGACTTGCGGTTCTTGAATGGTGACTCCGGAATTGTCGTTGCGATGCTAAGCAGGGATTCGATCGCGTTGTCTGCTGCCTGAAGGACCGCCGGCACTATCGATGGGGTCGCTAGCGAGCCGCCCGAGAGCGGGCCTTTCGGAAGCGACGTGTCGCCGAGCGCCACGTCGACTTTGTCGAGGGGGACTCCCGTCTTATGCGAGGCGAGTTGTGCGAGGTTCGTATACGTGCCGGTGCCGATGTCCTGGGTGGCACATGCGACACGGGCGGTGCCATCATCGCGAAGCTCGACGCTCGCCTCGGCAGCGAAACGTCCGGCAATCCATGAGCATCCCGCCATCCCCCAGCCGAGAGTCAAGTCGTCGCGCTTCATGGAACCCACTTGGGGCGTGCGCTTGGACCAGCCGAATTTCTCTGCGCCCAGTTCAAAGCACTCGAGCAGATGCCGCGATGAGAACGGTACTCCCAGCCCCTCGTCGATCTTCGGCTCGTTGATAACGCGCAGCCTGACCGGGTCCATCTTGAGCTCATCGGCCAGTTCATTCATCGCCGCCTCGATTGCGTAGAGGCCGGGCACGGCACCGGGGCCGCGCATGTCGGCCGCTGCACCGACGTTGCGCTTCGCCCGCCCGAACGTCACGCGGAGGTTGGGCACGCTGTATTGGAACGGGGTGGTTTCACCGCAGTCTTCGTGGTGGGCGTCGAGCATTGACCTGTGGTAGACGTAGTCGTGCTGGAGCGAAACGAGTTTCCCGTCCGGAGTCGCGCCCAACCGCACGCGCTGCTGCGTGCGCGGCCGGTGACCGACGGTCTGGAACATCATCTTACGGCTGAGCACGAGTCTCACCGGTGTGCCCAACTTCCGTGCCGCGGCGGCGGCGAGCGCACAATGCGTCCATGGAAACAGCTTGCCGCCGAAACCCGAACCGACGAACTTGGTAATGACGCGGACGTTCTCCTTCGGTAGATCGAACATTTGCGCTAGCACGCTCCGGAAGTTGACGACTCCCTGCGATGAGTCGTAGAGCGTCAGCGTCGATCCTTCCCAGATCGCAGTCGTGGCGTGTAACTCAATGGGGTTGTGTGTCTCGGCCGGCGTGACGTAGGTTTGATCGATTTTGATCGGCGCGCTGGCGAACGCGGCATCGGCATCGCCCCGCTGGCTTTGCAATCGCTCATGCTGGCCGAATGTGGTAGAAACCACTTCGGGATCGTCGTCGGCTTCGAGCTCGGTCTCGACGTTCGGTTTCTCTTTGTCGTACGTCACACGAACCGCATCGGCAGCCGCTTTGGCAGTCTCGAACGTGTCCGCCACGACCAGCGCGACGTACTGGCCGTAATAGCGAACGACATCATCCTCGAATGGCGGGCGCCGTTCTTCGCAGATGCCTTCCATTCCTGGCTCCAGGACCGAGCGGGAGATCTTCCCGATGTTCTGGCGATGCAAGATTGCGCGCACGCCGGGCATCTTTTCGGCCGCCGTGGTGTCGAGGTTACGAATCCGGCCATTGGCAATCGTCGCCTCCACCGGAACGGCGTATAGCAACCCCGGAAAGTGGAAGTCGGAGGTGTACTGCGCTTTCCCGGTCACTTTCAACGGGCCGTCGACGCGAGGCGTGTCGCGACCGATCGGTGACGTCGCCGGAATTTCTTGTGTCAGTGACATGTTTTGCTCCTTCTATGAATCATGCCGTCGCCATCTGCAGCGCGTGCGTAAGGCAGCGTTTGGCCAGCTCGATTTTGAACCCATTCTCACTCTGCGGTTTGGCGTCGCGCAGGGCTGCTTCCGCCGCGTTGCAAAAGCTCGCCTGGTTTATAGGTTGGCCAACGAGCGCGGCTTCGGCCTCAGGAGATCGCCACGGCTTGGTTCCCACGCCGCCCATTGCGACGCGTGCCCAAGTCACTTTCCCGCCGGCAACCGTGATTACGATGGCCGCCGAGGCCAAAGCGAACTCGTAGGACGCGCGGTCGCGGAGCTTCAGATAGACCTGTCTGCTCCACGCGACTGGCGGTGGAAGCGTGACGTGTGTGATGAGGTCGCCTGGTTCGAGCACGGTTTCGCGATTCGGCGTGCTGCCGGGCAGAAGATGAAAGTCACCGATGGCGATCGCGCGCGCACCGTTCGTTCCCTGCACGTGAATCGTCGCTTCCAATGCCGCCATCGCGACGCACATGTCCGAGGGATTGGTTGCGATGCAGTGTTCGCTGGTTCCCAGGATAGCGAGCATACGATTGGCACCGGTGATCGCCGGGCAGCCAGTTCCGGGTTCTCGTTTATTGCACGGCATGGCAGTGTCGCGGAAGTACATGCACCGCGTCCGCTGTAGGAGATTGCCGGCTGTGGTCGCCATGTTGCGGAGTTGGGCCGATGCACCGGCGAGAATCGCCTGCGACAGCACGGCATAATCGCGTTGTACCGCTGGATGGTGAGCGAGATCTGAATTTCGAACGGTGGCACCAATCTTCAGCCCGCCATCAGGCGTTTCTTCAATCTTGTCGAGCGGCAAACGGTTAATATCGATTACCCGCGCAGGCGTCTCGACGTTCAGCTTCATCAAATCCAGCAGCGTCGTCCCGCCGGCGACAAACCGCACGTCGGCGCCCTGCTGCGCGGTGTTCGCCTGCGCCGCGGTCGCAACCGCCGTCGCGGAATCTGCCGGCCGAACGAATTCAAAAGTATGCATGGGATCGCTCCTGCTCGCGGCTACGTGTTTTTGCGAACTTGTTGGATCGCGGCCACAATATTGCCAAAGGCTCCGCAGCGGCAGATGTTGCCGCTCATCAGTTCCTTCACGTCCGCGTCATCGGGGCCGCACGGTTCCTTGAGCAACGCAACAGCCGACATGATCTGGCCTGATGTGCAATATCCGCACTGGTATCCGTCGCACGCAACGAATGCCGCTTGCATGGGATGCAAGTTGTCGGGGGTACCGAGCCCCTCTATGGTTGTGATCTCGTCCCCATCGTGCATCACGGCTAGGCTAAGACATGAGCTCACGCGCCTGCCATTCACATGCACCGTACACGCGCCGCATTGGCCGTGGTCACAGCCCTTTTTAGTGCCGGTCAACTGGAGTCGCTCGCGCAGCAGATCCAACAGCGACGTGCGAACGTCCACCGTGATCGCCTGCCGTGCGCCATTTACTGTCAAATTGATGGTCATGTCTAAAGGAATGTCAGTCGCCTGCATTGTCCTTCCTCCTGCTGCTGACCGTTGACTGCTCAAGCCGGAAGCGGGTTTTGTCAAGTTGTTGAGGCTGAAACGCTCATCAGGCAAGCAGGTGCCTCTCCCCGGTCCTCCCCACCCTTGAGGCGGCCCGCTCCGTACCCGTTACTTCGGCCCAACTCCCGAATCGACTCCGCATCTCCTCGCGGTACTCCACCGCTGACAGCAAATGCCGTCGTGGTCGGAAGTGTTGGGCAATAGGTCCATACGCCGACAAAAAGCGCTGGGCATGTTGTAGGGTCAAAATATTGCGACGCACTATTTTTGCGATGCTTACAGTCCACTCCTTACCCTCTGCTCAGCTTGAATTTCACCCCGTTTTAGCCAATACTGAACATCAATGTCAGACGGGGTGACAGGGGAGGCATACGGATGAACGAGAAGAATGTGCTGGAGTCGATCTCCAAGTCGGCAAACGACGAACTCTGGCTTCGCAAGGATTGGTCATTCCTCCGCGGAGGGGACAAACACCCGCACATTAGAGAGATCCGCATCTTGTATGGCGTGCCATAGGTCATAGTTCTGCTGCATAGTCAACCATGCTTGACGCGATGTCCCGAAGGCCTTCTCCAATCGTAACGCCATCTCCGGTGTAATGCCACTATGCTCATTGATGATATTCGACAAGGCTTGCCGTGAAACCCCCAGGCCTTTGGCCACCTCCGTCACCGTGAGCGCCAAAGCGTCCAAATAGAGTTCCTTAAGAACTCGTCCGGGGTGCTCTGGGTTATGCATCGCCACAGGATCGTGCTCCTAATGGTAGTCCAGATAATCGACGTCATAGGCGCCAGCGTTTTCAAACCGGAAGATCACCCGCCAATTGCCACTGACTCGGACGGCGTAAAAGCCGCGAAGATTTCCACGCAAAGCATGAAAACCAGAGCCGGGGAAATGCATATCTGACGGTGTGGTAGCGGCGTCTAACAAGGTCAGAATCAATCGGAGGCGTTGAACGTGATCCGCATTGAGACGGGAGGCATCACCTCGTTCGTAGAGGCGCTGCAAGCCTCGATGTCGGAAACTTTGGATCACACCCCACCCCTTTCCCATATTAATGTAAGGTGTCAATTGACACTTGTCAACCTGTATGTGAATGGCCAAAAAAGAGAAACATGCCAATTCATAGGCAGTTACAGACCGCCCCCCGTTCCGCCTGCCGCTTGTCATCTGTCCTTCTATCGCCCATACTCAACGGTGGTTTGAGGTGCAAGCTCTGGAGGGACGTCGCGATGGATTGGAAAACCCTGCTGGCCTATGTCACGGGATCGGTTGATGAACAGCTTCTCCTACGCAACGAGTACCTCGTGACTGAAAATCGCATCATGCGTCGGCAGATCAAGGGACGGGTGCAGCTGACAGACGCCGACCGCACCACGCTGGCGGAGATTGGCAAGCAGCTCGGTAAGCAGGCCTTGGAGGAAGTCACCAATATCGTCAAACCGGACACTATCCTGGGCTGGTATCGCCAGCTGGTCGCGCACAAGTTCGACGGCTCCGAGCGGCGCAAGTCTCTGGGGCGCCCCCGCATCGAGAAGGAGCTGGAGGACTTGGTGGTGCAGATAGCGAAGGAAAATCGCAGCTGGGGTTACGATCGCATCGCTGGCGCCCTGGCCCATCTGGGCTATGAGGTCAGCGATCAGACGGTAGGCAACATCCTGAAACGCCGAGGTCTGCTCCCCGCACCCGACCGCAAAAAGACGACCACGTGGAAAGAGTTTATTCGGAGCCATTTGGATGTGCTGGTGGCCACCGACTTCTTCACCACAGAGGTGTGGACGCTGGGAGGGTTGGTGACGTTCTATGTCCTGTTCTTCATTGAGTTGGGGAGTCGTCGCGTCCACATGGCCGGGGTGACGCTGCATCCTCATGCGCAGTGGATGGTCCAGGTGGCGCGCAACGCCACTATGGAGGAGTGGGGGTTCCTCAAGCCGGGTCAGTATCTCATCCACGACCGCGACGCCAAGTTCTGTGCCGCCTTTCAGCAGATCATCGACGATGCGGGCATCAACCGCGTACCGCTGCCTCCTCGGTCTCCCTATTTGAATGCGTTCGCGGAACGCTTTGTGCGATCGATCAAAGAAGAAGCACTATCACACTTCATGCTGTTTGGCGAGCGTTCGTTGCATCATGTCCTCACCGAGTACGTCGCCCATTATCACGAGGAGCGGCCCCATCAGGGCAAAGGCAATGTGATCTTGTTTCCGTCAGTCCAGGCAGATTTGACTCTTGTGGAGCCAATAACTCGATTCTCAAGTTTTTTGTTCTTGAGGTTCTGTTCAGGGAGGTGGTAGCTGCGTCGATCGGCCCAGCTCCAGATGGCGCCTTAGCACCTTCCTTCGTTGGTGGACCGCCCGGCCAGCTACCGTCCTGCCATTGTACGTGGTCTTCCTCTTGACGTCATGTGCAAAGGGGTGCTCAATCCCTATGTTATCGCTGCGCACTCGATTGCATATAACTGGTTGCGAGTTTAGACCCCGCAGAACGCCCGCAAATTGATCAGCATATATGCCATCACCTTCATCCCATAGTGTCGCTGCTGGATGCGTTCAAATCGTAGCAGTAACCGCTTGAACTTGTCTTCCCACGCAAAGGTGCGCTCGACACGCATCCGTAACGCATGGATGGCGGCGTTGGAGAAGCGTTTGCGTCCGCGCTTGGTGTGCTTGCGGTTCCGGGGATTCTCTTTGATGTTGGGGATCAGGTGTTCACCCGGTAGTACTTTGAAAAAGAAAAAAGGCCGAGCTTCCGATCAATGTGGATATGAACAGCGCATTGATTGGAGGATCGGCCTATG
>Ga0209382_10013210_pt1 | contig 10154 bp, 3 predicted proteins | sample SoiMetdeltSBSDD5_FD_187599 | JGI IMG/M metagenome (GOLD analysis project Ga0209382, IMG submission 187599) | Bulk soil microbial communities from a Populus tree surrounding site in Tennessee, USA - Soil MetaG P. deltoides SBSDD5 (SPAdes) (version 2) | ecosystem: Environmental > Terrestrial >...
AGCTCGATCTGCTGCGGCGCAGTACGAGCGCGTTTTGGGACGCGCTGTGGCTACAACCAAAAAGAATGGAGGACGAGATGTTTCAAGACTTGCGATTTGGGCTGCGAATGCTGCTGAAGAATCCCGGCTTCACGCTGGTCGCCGCGCTGACGCTCAGCCTGGGCATCGGCGCCAGCGCAGCGATCTTCAGCGCAGTGAATCCCATTCTGTTCGAGTCGCTCCCATTTCCGCATGCCGACCGGATGGCGACGATTTGGGATAACGGCGCCGAAGGCTCGCGCCTCGACATAGCCTTCGGCACGTACCGCGAGTTGGCGCAGCGGAGTCGCTCCTTCGAATCGCTCGCGGTGATGAAGGCCTGGCAGCCGACACTGACCGGGCGGGCCGAGCCCGAGCGGCTCGATGGTCAGCGCGTGAGCGCGAGCTACTTCCGTGTGTTGGGCGCGCCGCCCGCGATCGGACAGGGCTTCGACGCGTCCGACGACCGTCCCAATGGCCCACGGGTGGCGATCCTCAGCGACGGGCTGTGGCGACGGCGCTTCGGCGGCGACGCCACGATCATCGGCCGCCAGATCACGCTCGATGACGCGAGCTATACCGTCCTCGGCGTAATGCCTGACGCGTTCGAAAACGTCCTGTATCCCTCGGCGGAGGTCTGGACGCTCCTGCAATACGACCCGTCGGTCCCGCTCCAGGGCAGGGAGTGGGGGCATCACCTGCGCATGGTGGGGCGGCTGCGGCCAGGTGTGGGAATGAATCAAGCCAGGCAGGAGCTTGACACGATCGCGCGCGCGCCGGCGCGGGAATTTCCCAGGGCGCCCTGGGCGTCCATGGGGAATGGGCTCATGGCGCGTTCGCTGCAGGACGACGTCACGGAGGGCGTCAAGCCGGCGCTACTCGCCGTCCTCGGGGCCGTCCTGCTGCTGCTCGCCATCGCGTGCGTGAACGTGACGAATCTGCTGCTTGCTCGCGGCGCGCAGCGGCGCGGCGAATTCGCGATGCGCGCCGCGCTCGGCGCCCCGCGAATGCGGATGATCCGGCAACTGCTCACCGAAAGCCTGATGCTCGCCGTCCTCGGCGGCGCTCTCGGGATGGTCGTTGCGGAGTTCGGCGTGAGGGCGTTGGCGCCGCTCAGTCCGCCAGGACTTCCGCGCGTGGGCGCGATTCGCGTGGACGGCGCCGTATTCGCGTTCGGCATGGGCATCACCACACTGATCGGAGTGGCAGTCGGACTGATTCCGGCGCTTCATGCGTCCCGCAGCGACCTGCGCATCGGATTGCAGCAAAACTCCCGGAGCGTCAGCCTCTCGACGCGACGCGCGCTCGTCGTCGCCGAAGTCGCGCTCGCCCTCATGCTGCTCGTCGGCGCGGGATTGCTGTTGCGCAGCCTGCAGCGTCTGTTTGCGATCTCTCCGGGGTTCGACTCGTCGGGCGCCCTCACGATGCAGGTACAGGCGTCCGGGCGCAGCTTCGACAAGGACGCGACCGACCGGTTCTTCGCGCAAGCTCTGGACGCCGTACGCCAGACGCCCGGCGTCACTGCGGCGGCGTTCACAAGCCAGTTGCCGCTGAGCGGCGACTATAACGAGTACGGCGTAAGCTTCGAGCTGGGATCGGATAGAGAGCGCGCAGGAGGCTACCCTGCGTTTCGATACGCGGTAAGTCCTGGTTACTTCGAAGCAATGGGCGTCCCGCTCCGCGGCGGACGTCTGCTCGACGCGCGCGACGTGGCCGATGCCCCTCCGACGGTTGTGATCAGCGAATCGCTCGCAAAGCGCAAGTTTCAAGGTCAAAACCCTCTCGGCAGGCGCCTGCGCGTCGGCGGCGATGACGGGCCGTGGCGCGTCATCGTCGGCGTGGTCGGCGACGTGAAGCAGATGTCTTTGGCGTCGCCTCAATCGGACGCTGTGTACACCACGGCCGAGCAATATTCTTGGATAGAGAATGTGAGGTCGCTGGTAATCCGCGCGCGCGGCGACGCGGCGGCGCTGGCCCCCGCTGTCAGAAAGGCGATCTGGTCGGTGGACAAGGATCAGCCGATCGCCCGAGTCGCCACGATGGACAGCCTTCTTGCCGCGACGGCCGCCGAGCGGCGCTTCGCGCTGATCCTCTTCGAGGCGTTCGGCCTCGTGGCGCTCGCGCTAGCCTGCGCCGGAATCTACGGCGCGCTCTCGGGCAGCGTCAATGAACGCACGCGCGAGATCGGCGTGCGAATGGCGTTGGGCGCCGAGCGCCAGGACGTGCTCGTTATGATTTTGCGGCAAGGCCTCAAACTCACTCTCAGCGGCGTCGGCATTGGATTGCTTGCCTCGTGGGCGGCGACACGAATGCTTACAAAATTACTTTACGGCGTGAGCGCGACCGATCCGTTGACCTTCGGCGGCGTCGCGCTCTTGTTGACCGCCGTCGCGCTGGTCGCTTGTTACTTGCCCGCGCGCAGGGCGACGAAGGTTGATCCGCTGGTCGCGTTAAGACAGGAGTGACCTCGACTCCTTCGGTGTGGCGCGTAAACAACTCGCGCCACACCAGGCTCATTTGTTTCTCAAAGACCATGAACGCAATGAGTGACCAATGGCTGATGTGATTCGATCAAACCGCTTTCGTTTCTGGCTCTGGCTGATCCGTATGATCGGCGTGATCGTGCCGCGCCGCTTGCGCGCCAATTGGCGGCGGGAGTGGGAGGCCGAGTTGCGTCATCGTGAAGAGATGCTTGCCCAATGGGATCGGCTCGACTGGCGTACCAAGCTCGATCTGTTGCGGCGCAGTACGAGCGCATTTTGGGACGCGCTGTGGTTACAACCGAAAAGATTGGAGGACGAAATGTTTCAAGACTTGCGCTTTGGCGCGCGGATGCTGCTTAAGAGCAAAGGATTCACGATGGTCGCCGTATTTTCTCTGGCGCTAGGCATCGGCGTGAATACGGCGTTATTCAGCGTGGTGGACGCTGTGCTGCTACGGACTTTGCTAGTCTCCGAGCCGGAGCGGTTGGTGTTGTTCGAATGGCAGGCCGGGCTCCCGTTCAGATATAGTGATTGGAGCGGCACGACAGTCACGCCCGACCCACCGGGCACACAAGGACTTTCGCTGTTTCGCTACGAGGTCTTCGAAAAGATGCGCCAGGCGCGCGCCGCTGCGCCGGAAAGCCCGCTCAGCGATCTCTTTGCCTTTGCCCCAGTAGAAATGACCGCCGTGGCGGGCGACCAGGCGGAGAAGGTCAACGGGCAAGCCGTGTCCGGCGGGTACTACTCCGGACTGAGAGTGCAACCGATCCTGGGACGCGCGATCACCGACGAGGATGATAAGCGAGGCGCGACACCGGTGGCCGTGCTCAGTTTTCAATTTTGGCAGGAGCGGTTCGGCGCCAGTCCCGCCGCCATCGGCCAACAGATCAAACTCAACAAGCAGTCTTTCACCATCATCGGCGTGACGCCGCCCACGTTCACCGGGACGTTGCAAGTGGATTATCACCCCGCCGTCACTGTTCCGATCGCCTCTGAGCCTTTGCTGCTGGGCGCCGATAGCAACATGGCCACGGCGAACCATCAAGGTTACTGGTGGCTGGATTTGATGGGGCGGCTCAAACCGGGCGCGACCTACGAACAGGCGCGCGAAAGCTTGAACGGCGCTTTTCAAGCCGCCGCGTTGGAGATCATGCCGCCGCCGAGTAAAAAGGATGAACCGGCGCAACTCGATCCGAAAGATTATCCGCGCCTGATCGCGCAATCCGGCAGCCGCGGGATGCTGGACATCCGCAGATATTATGGGCCATCGATCTATGGGCTATTCATCGTCGTGGCGCTGGTGCTGCTGATCGCATGCGCCAACGTTGCGAATCTGTTGCTGGCGCGCGCTACCTTGCGCGGCGCGGAGATTAGCGTGCGGCTGGCGGTCGGCGCGGGGCGCTTACGTTTGATCCGGCAATTGTTGACCGAAAGTTTGCTGCTCGCGGCGCTGGGCGGCGCGGTCGGCGTGGTCTTCGCATTCTGGGGCAAGAGCGCGCTCATGGCGTTGACCGACAAAGACACGGGGTTCCTGCCGAGCAGCGTTGATCTCAGTCTGAGTTGGCGTGTGTTGGCGTTCACGCTCGCCGTCTCGCTACTGACCGGCGTGGTTTTCGGACTGGCGCCCGCGTGGCGCGCGACGAGCCAGGACTTGGCGACGGCGATAAAACAGGGCCGCCGCACGACGGGCGCAGTTTCGCGCTTGAGCAAAGGGTTGATCGTCGCGCAGGTCGCGCTCTCTGTGCTGATTTTGGTCGGCGCGGGTTTGTTCATCCGCACGCTCTACAACCTGCAACGAGTCAACCTTGGTTTCAATCAGGAGAACCTCCTGGTCTTCAGGTTGCAGCCGGAGCATGTCGGGTACAAAGATGAACAGTTGTTGCAGTTCTATCAGCGACTTTTTGACCGGCTTGACAACCTGCCTGGCGTACGCGCAGCGACATTCCAGCGCACACCGCTGATTGCGTTCGCCGAATGGGCCACTACCTTCTTGCTGCCCGGCGAGACGGAAATGACCGCCAGCGGGCGCAGAACCACCCGGCAGACGGCGCGTGAGAACTATTTCGCGACGATGGAAATCCCGCTGCTTCGTGGACGTGGCTTCACGGCGCAAGATGACCGGCGCGCGCCCAATATCGCCATCGTCAATCAAACTTTCGCCCGCAGGTATTTTCCCAACGATGACGCGCTCGGCAAGCGTGTCATATTGATAGGTAGCAAACGCGAGGTCGAGATCGTCGGTATCGTCGCAGATAACAAATACACGAGGCAGCGCGAAGCGCCCAAGAGTGTGCTTTATACGCCTTGGCGGCAGGAAGGGGAAATGATCGGCCGGATGAATTTCGCCCTGCGCACGGCGGGCGAACCGACCGCTCTCGCCGCCACGGTGCGCCAGGTCGTGCGCGAATTGGACAGCAATTTGCCGGTCACAGAGGTAACCACGCAAACGGCGCGCTCGCAGGCCACGTTGGGGCAGGAACGCCTGTACGCGCGTCTCCTGACTTTCTTCGGCGCGCTGGCGCTCTTGCTCGCGGCCATCGGACTCTCCGGCGTGCTGGCCTATTCGGTCGCCCAACGCACTAACGAGATCGGCATCCGAATGGCGCTCGGCGCGCAAGCCCGCGACATCCTGCGGCTGGTGATCGGGCAAGGGATGAAGCTGGTACTGCTTGGGCTGGCCGGCGGCGCGTTGGGCGGCTACGCGTTGAAACGACTTCTGGACAGCCAATATTTCGCGCGCGGCGCCTGGCAGCGCCAAATGGCTGAGCAACTTTACGGCGTGAAGGTGACCGATCCGATAACCTTCACCGTCATCGCGTCGCTGCTGACGCTGGTCGCGCTGATCGCTTGCTGGCTGCCAGCGCGCAAGGCGGCGCAAGTAGACCCGCTGGACGCGTTGCGTCACGATTGAAGTTCGTAGTCCCGCCTTTAGGCGGAAGCGTGTTGAGGAGGCGCTTTACGATTTCACTTGCGACCTTCTTCATTGCGCCATTGATTTTGTCGCACTATGGGTTGAGCGCGCCGATGAAAAAACATCGTATAAATTCAACACGCTTCCGCCTAAAGGCGGGACTACGAACTTTTCGTTTCTGGCTCTGGCTGATTCGCGTAATCGGCGTGATCGTACCACGCCGCTTGCGCGCCGACTGGCGGCGGGAGTGGGAAGCGGAGCTGCGACATCGTGAAGAGTTATTGGCCGAATGGGATCGGCTCGACTCATCGCACAAGCTCGATCTGCTGCGACGCAGTACGAGCGCGTTCTGGGATGCGCTGTGGCTACAACCGAAAAGATTGGAGGACGAAATGTTTCAAGACTTGCGCTTTGGCGTGCGGATGCTGCTCAAGAGCAAAGGCTTCACGGCTGTCGCAGTGTTATCGCTCGCGCTTGGCGTCGGGGCGAATACCGCCATTTTCAGCGTAATTGATGCGGCAATGTTGCGGGCGCTACCCGTCGAGCGGCCTGAGCAGTTGGTTCTCTTCAGCCGGCTCAATCCACAGGGCGACGGAGCGAGTTTCACCTATCCTCAGTTCGAGCAATTTCGGGAGCGCAATCAGGTCTTCGCCAGTGTTTTCGGATTCGCCTACCGCCAGCCCAGGGTGAACATCGGCGGTAGTGAGGAAGTGGCTTTAGTCCAGCTTGCATCCGGCCATTATTTTTCCGCGTTGGGGATTCAGGCCTCGCTCGGGGAGACCTTCACGCCGGCCATCGACCGCGCGCCGGGCGCCGTAGCCGCTGATGAGCAAGTGGCGGTAATCAGCGACAGCTTCTGGCGGAGGAAGTTTGCGCGCGACCCCGCCGCCGTCGGCAAGAGCGTCACGATCAACGGGAGCGCCTTTAACATCATCGGCGTGACGCCGCCCGGTTTTTTCGGCGTCTCGCTCGATTATGTGGTTGACGTTTGGCTGCCGCTCACCGCTCAGCCGCTGCTAGATGGCCAGTCTGAGTTGAGTGCGACCGGCCGTAATTGGGTGAGAGTTATGGCGCGGCTAAAGCCGGGAGTTTCCCTGGAGCAAGCGACCGCCGGCTCCGATCTCATCTTCCATCAGCATCTGCGCTCAGTGAACGCGCCGCCGGAAGCGATTGAGCAGAAAGTCGGGTTGACTCCGGGAGGCAGGCCGGTCTCAGACATGCGTCAGGTTTTGTCACAACCGCTGCTGATGTTGATGGCGATCGTCGTCCTGGTGTTGTTGATCGCGTGCGCTAACCTCGCCAATCTGCTGCTGGCAAGGGCGGCGTCGCGCCAACGTGAAATAGCCGTGCGTCTCGCGCTCGGCGCAAACCGTTTCCGGCTCATCCGGCAACTGCTTACTGAAAGCATGGCGCTCGCCATTCTCGGCGCCGCGGTCGGGCTGTTTGTAGGCAAATTGGGCAGCGATTTGTTGCTGGCCCTGACATTCAAAGGGCTGGCTCTAGGCCCGCTTCCTTTGCCTCTTACTTTCCGGCTCGATCTGCGACTTCTAGGCTTCACGATTTTGATCGCTCTGGTCGCCGGAATGTTGTTCGGACTGACGCCTGCGTTGCGCGCGACCAAGCCCGACCTGGCGCCAGGACTCAAGGAAAATAGCAGTCAAGCGAGTGGGCACAGACGCAGGCGATCATTGAACCGGTTCCTGGTAGCGGCGCAACTGGCGGCCTCGCTGGTCCTGCTGATTACGGCGGGCTTGTTTGTGCGCAGCTTTCAAAAGCTCACCAACGTGGAGCTCGGCTTCAATCCGCAGGTCGTTCAAGTACGAGTCACGCCGCCGCCAAACTACACCGCCGCTCAGCGTGACAGCGTGTGGCAAGCTGTGGAGGAAAAAATCTCGGCTTATCCGGGCGTGGCCTCAGCAAGCGCTTCACTTCCCGGTATGTTCGGCCGTATGAATTTCTACACCACCGCCTCAGTCGAGGGCGAGCCTCCGCGGCGGCGGCCCAGCAGGGACAGTGATAAGGATGTCGTGTTTTTCGTCAAGCCAGGATTCTTCTCCACTCTGGGAATGCCGTTGCTTCTGGGCCGTGACTTTGGCCCGCAGGATCAACAGAATTCCGTTAAGGTCGTGATCATCAATGAGGCGATGCGCCGCCGCTTATTTCCTAATCGCAACCCGATGGGACAGTGTCTCACTCTGGGCGGAAGCGACCGGCTGGAAGTCGTGGGGGTGGCGCCGGACGCGAAATACAACAGCGTGCTCGCCGACGCCCCGGCAATGTTCTATCTGCCGCTGGCGCAAGAGCCCAATGCATTCGAGCATAGATTCTTCGAAGTTCGCACGACCTCTGGCGCAGCAGGTTTCGCCGCGCATTTGCAACAAGCCTTGCAAAAGCTCGACGGAAATCTTCTGGTCGAGTCTCGACCGCTGGCCGATCTGGTGGGCCAGTCTCTGGCGCTGCAGCGATTGATTGCCAGGCTTACCGGTCTCTTCGGATTGCTGGGGCTGACGCTGGCCTGCGTCGGCGTATACGGAATTATGTCGTACACGGTTGCGCAGCGAACCGGCGAGATGGGAATCCGCCTGGCCCTGGGGGCGCAGCGCAGAGACATCATCCGGCTTGTGTTAGGGGAAGCAATGCTACCGGCGCTTGGAGGAGTGGCGATCGGACTGGCCGGCGCCCTGGGCGCTACGCGCCTGGTGGCGAGCCAGCTTTTCGGCCTGGCCTCGACCGATCCTGTGACAATCTCGCTGGCGACACTGCTAATGGTCGCAGTCGCCTCGCTAGCGGCCTACTTTCCCGCCAGAAAAGCGTCGCTGGTGGAGCCGACGGTGGCATTGAAATACGAATAGTGGCGCGAGTAGACGCAAAGTGAGTGGTGTAGCCCAAAATCAGCGCTATCAATCCGCTGACCTTCGCTGTGGCGCCGCTGTTATTGATTGCGGCGCCGCTGTTGGCCTCCTACCTTCCCGCGCGACGGGCAACGAAGGTTGATCCGCTGGTTGCGATTCGCCGCGAGTGAAACCTGATCGAAGTTGAAAAAAATTGAAACGCAGGGCATGGAAGAGTCACTTACCCCTGAACCGTCGCATTTTTTTTGGAACTTATGAAACCTTTTTGACGAACCTTCATGTGATAATGCGACGCGCTGAAACGATGAAAACGCGCCCTGGGTACGCATCGCTTCCAGCGTGCAGTCTCGGAGAAAGACGAATTTATAGGAACCAGACCTGGGTACGTTTCGCCCCAGGTTTGGGGGCGATTGATTCCGATCAATAGGTCTTTCGCCGAGACTGCACGCTGGAAGCGATGCGTACCCAGGGATTTTCTGAGGAACACCATGAAAAAAACAGCTCTTCTAATCTCGTTTTTCCTTGGCTCCGGCTTGCTGGCCTTAGCCTGGATTGTGAACCGCGATAGCGACACGGTACGGGCTTCAGCGCAGGGGGATATTCAGAGAACCTTTTCCGTCCAGCCCGGAGGCAGGTTGATAATGGACGTGGAGCCGGGTTCCATTGAAGTGAAGACCACGAACGACTCCCGGATTATCGTGGACGTGTTCCGGAAGGTCGAACGGGCGGGCGATTACAGGGCGGAGGAAATCTTGCGCCAGCACGAGGTCAACTTCGAGCAACAGGGAAACGACCTTATGATCCGCGCGAAATTTCCACACGAATATTTCCGGCTGTGGCGTCGTCCCGGCCTCCAGGTGCGCTATGTAGTCTCCATCCCGACCGAATTTAACGTCGACCTTAAAACATCCGGCGGAGGCATCCGTGTTGACGATCTGCGCGGCGAAGTTCGCGTGAAGACTTCAGGTGGCGGGTTGCAGTTCGGGAAGATCGAAGGCCCGATTATCGGAAACACGTCGGGAGGAGGCATCAATCTGGCCGGTTGTAACGGAAAGGTCGAGGTCAAGACGTCCGGAGGAGGAATAACCATCGGCTCCGGCGCGGGCGATCTATTGGCCGAAACCTCCGGCGGTGGGATCGAAATCGCGGATTTTGTCGGCGACGCGGTTGTCAGGACCAGCGGCGGAGCGATCAGAATAACTCGCATCGAGGGTTCCATTGACGCTTCGACCTCCGGAGGTCCTATCGCCGCGGCGATCAGCGGTCAGCCGAAGAAAGATTGTCGCCTCCACACTTCGGGCGGAGGAATTACGGTGGAGCTGGATGAGTCTCTCGCCTTGAACATCAACGCCGAAGCGAGCGGCGGAGGCGTGACCACCGAGTTGCCGCTGACAGTCCAGGGCGAATTGCGAAAAGGTTTGCTCCGAGGGACGCTCAACGGAGGAGGGCAGGCGCTGATTCTTCAAACCAGCGGAGGGGGCATCCACTTGCGCAAACTCGGAGGACGGTAGCATGATTCAATAATGAAGACGATCGCGGCGCGAACGCTCGACCAGTTGAAGATCGACTACGAGTTGCGCGCTTACGAAGTCAACGAAGACGAACTCGACGCCGTCAGCGTGGCGCGCAAGGTCAACATGCCGCCCGAAGCCACGTTTAAGACACTCGTCACCCGGGGCGACAAGACCGGCGTAATACTGGCCTGCGTCCCGGGCGACGCCGAGCTGGATTTTAAGAAATTGGCCGCCGCGACAGGTGATAAAAAGGTTGAGATGGTCGCGGTAAAGGAAATACAATCTCTGACGGGATACATCCGCGGCGGCGTCTCGCCGCTCGGATCGAAGAAGAAATATCCTCTCTATATTGACCGGAGCGCGTTCGATCACGAAC
>Ga0209382_10013213_pt1 | contig 10152 bp, 8 predicted proteins | sample SoiMetdeltSBSDD5_FD_187599 | JGI IMG/M metagenome (GOLD analysis project Ga0209382, IMG submission 187599) | Bulk soil microbial communities from a Populus tree surrounding site in Tennessee, USA - Soil MetaG P. deltoides SBSDD5 (SPAdes) (version 2) | ecosystem: Environmental > Terrestrial >...
CCAATGGGCTACCTTCATGGCGGGGCAGGACCTGGATTTTTCCTATACACAAGCAGGTATTGGTCGTTTTCGCGTCAATCTGTTCCGGAAAACGCAAGGCATAGGCGCCACGTTGCGTGTTATTCCGGCCCAGGTTCCGGCCCTCGACACCTTAGGGCTGCCGCCGGTCGTGCAGCAACTCACGCAAGTGCACCAGGGCTTAGTCCTGGTGACCGGGGCCACCGGGACGGGAAAATCGACGACGCTGGCGGCGATGGTGCACCAGCTCAATACCACCAGGAAGTTCAATATCATCACCCTGGAAGACCCGATCGAATGCATCCATACGAGCGCCATGTCGCTGGTCGTGCAGCGTGAGGTCGGCACGCACGTGGGGAGTTTTGCGGAAGGGTTACGCGCGGCATTGCGCGAGGATCCGGACGTGATTCTCGTCGGTGAATTACGCGACGCCGAGACCATTGCCATGGCCCTGATGGCCGCCGAGACCGGCCACCTTGTGCTCGGTACCCTGCATACCACGAGTGCCACCAAGACCCTGGAACGCATCATTGATGCCACGCCAGCGGCACAGAAGGCGCAAGTGACGAACGTGCTGGCGCAGGTCCTGCATGACGTGATCAGTCAGACGCTGGTGAAAACGGCTGAGGGACGGGGCCGTAAGGCGATCGTGGAGGTCCTGGTGATGACCCCCGCCATAGCGCATTTGCTCACCAACGACAAGATCTTTCAGATTCCCATGAAACTCGAGACGGGCCGTGCCTTGGGCATGCAACTGCTTGACCAGGCGCTCCTGGAAGCCGTACAGCACAAACAAATCGATCCCGATGACGCCTATCTGCACGCCCAGGACAAAAAGCCCTTTCAGCGTTTTGTCACTGATCCACAGCTGTTGCCAAAGATCAGTCTCGTGGGAGCATGAGCACGCCAGGGGGGGATGTGAAACGTATCCATACTTTTCTCGAACTTGTCGTCAACCAAAAAGGCTCTGACCTGCATCTCCTGTCTGGCCAGCCACCGCGCATCCGCTTGTATGGGGACCTCATGCCGATCAAATACCGTGAGCTGAGCGCTGACGAAACCGCGGCGCTCCTCGCTGAAACGATGACAGACGAGGTGCGCCAGCACTTCGAGGCGCGCTATAGTCTCGACTTCGCCTACGAGGTGCCTGGCCTGGCGCGCTTCCGCGTCAATGCCTTTCGCCATCTGCACGGCTTGGGCGCCGTCTTCCGCGTCATCCCCAACGCCATCCGCACGCTGGAGACCTTAGGAGGGCCACCCGTGCTGTCCAGCTTGTGCCGGGAAAAAAACGGCCTCATCCTTGTCACCGGGCCAACCGGATCAGGGAAATCGACCACCCTGGCGGCCATGATTGATTGTATTAACCAGACGCGGCGGGGACACATCATCACCATTGAAGATCCAGTGGAGTTTATGCATCAGCGGCAGGGGTGTTTAGTGAGCCACCGTGAGGTGGGGGTGCACACGCCCAGCTTTGCAGCGGCGCTCCACTCCGCCCTGCGCGAGGATCCAGACGTCGGTCGTGTAGCAAACGTGGAGATGACGACTCCTATAACCTTTGATCTGCAAGGCGTTATTTCCATCTATATCCACGTTTGAAACACCACCCAGACGTCATCCTGGTGGGTGAGTTGCGTGACCTGGAGACCATGAGCCTGGCTGTCACCGCGGCGGAAACGGGCCTCCTCGTCTTCGCCACCCTGCATACGAATGGCGCGGCGGCAACGGTCGACCGCGTCATCAATGTCTTCCCTGCCAGCGACCAACCGCGCATTCGCACGATGCTGTCTACGTCCCTACGCGCCATCATTTCGCAGCAACTCGTACGCCGCGCTGACGGCCGTGGGCAGGTTGTAGCCTGCGAAGTACTGATTAATAACCCCGCTATCGCCAACCTCATCCGCGAAGGCAAGACGCACCAGATCGCCGGCGTGCTCGAACGCAGTGCCCTCCTCGGCATGCAGAGCCTGGACAACGCCTTGCGAAGCTTGCTCGACGCGCAGCTCATTACCCCGCAGGAAGCCTATCAACGGGCGATACATAAACAGGCGTTTGCAGCCTGGCAGGGCCATGAGGCCTCAGCGTGAGGGGTAGGCAGGACACATGCACTGGCCAGCTCTGCACTATCCCCGTGGACTACCATGCACTTCCCCAAGATGCTGGAGCCTCTCCAAGCTCTCCGTAACCCCTCGCAATTGTGCATCAAGACTATTCACTGTCTCCCCTAAACGCCTGGCAGCCTGGGCCAGATGGGCCTCCGCTGTCTGGACCACAGCCTCAAACTTCTCGGCGCTTAAAGTCGTGTAGTGATGCAGGTGCTGTTCCATACGCGTGAGGAGGTCATGCGTCGCCTGTGTCGCCTCACTGAAGACCTGTTGATACTGCCGCATACTCTGCGCCACCTGCTGCTGGATATCCTCCTGACGTCGGACCGTCCCCGCAAAGCGCTCAGCCTGCACAGCCGCCATAGTGGCCGTACGCTCGGCGGTCACACCGGTCTCGCTGATGGCTTTGCTGATGCTCGCCGCGGCAGCAGCGATCTGTCGCACATGCCCTGTCACAGTATGGTACTGTCCGAGCGCTTCCTTGAACTGTCCCAAGCTGGCATCAAACGCCATCTGCATCTCCCGGCTCCGATCCAACTGCCCCTGGTGCCTCTCGAGGAGTTGCATGAGCTGGGCCGCACTCTGGGCGGACCACCCATCAGCTTTGTCAATCACCGCCTGGGCCGCCCCAGCCGCTTGCCCGGCGCTGTCGACAACTGTCTGCGTCATCTGTTGACCGAGCTCAGTCACTTTGGTCGAGAGGTCGTGGACCACAGTGGTTAAGGCCGCGGCCATCTGCTGCACCGAGAGCCCCGTGGTCTCGTGCATCTGGCCCATGAAGCCTTGCAGTCCGGCGGCGAAATTCTCCAGCTGCGTGTTGCCCAGTGCCATCTGTTCGGTCGTGGTATGCAAGGACTCCGTAAATCTGACACCCATCTGTTCCAACCCGGTGTCGAGCGACTGTTTAAGGTGCTGTATGAGGCCGGTGCAGGCACGCGTGAGCGTCTCTTGCTGGTGTGCGAGCGCCGTCATCATACGCTCCAACACGGGCCCTATACTGTCGCTCACCCCCTCCTGGAGCCCAGCGGTAAAATGGCTCGTAAAGCGTTGCAGCACTGCCCCTTGCTCCGCCATATCCTGCTGCATCGCTACCAGAATACTGGTCGGCGATAGCCGTGGTACGAGGCCATCGAGCGTCGCGACTAGGGCGTGCAGGCTGGTGCTCAGGCCGTGCGCGAGCGAGCGTTCGATGGCGAGAAAACCTGTGGCCGCGAAGAGGGCCGCAATGGACGACAGAAACTTGCCCGAGAGCCCGCTGATCAAATTGTCGAGCCCCTGAAATTGCCCATCCACAAGGCGCACATCGAGTAAGGCCACCAGGATCGCGACAAACGTACAGAGCAGGCCCAGGCCTGTGACCATACCTGGGACTGCCGCAAAAAAGCTCTGATTCACTCGTGGCTCGATCACTGCAGTGGCATTGAAGGCACTGCTGGCGCTCGCCGTCGCCCACCAGCGGAGCTGGCCGGCAGCGTCGGCCTGCCTGAGCATCTGCGCCTCAAAGTTGTGCCAGGCCGGGAGCAACGGCAGATGCTCGCGAAAGACCTGGACGACAGCCTCATACGCGGCCTCTGCCAGCCCCGTCCGACCAGGGGCGCGATACTCGGCCTGTATCGCCTCAAGCTGCGCTATGACACGCCGATGCAGGACCTTTTCTCGGGCGATAAGCCACCACAGCCGGATGCTCTGGGCTAACGTACCCAGCAGGAGCAGTGCAGCGGCAACCCAGATAAATTGCGGGGCTTCGAGACCAAACAGTATCCATTTAGCCTTGACCATTGCCAACAGGGGCATAGATGGTCCCATTTTTCTGCGAGGTTGGGGCTGCTGATGCATGCAGATGGACGCGGATGATTCCGTTTCTCTGCTTAAAGCATACCCATGCGACCGCATCTCTGCCCACTACAAGGAGGGTGCAAGAGGTGACACACGCTCTAAGCATGCGGAATTGCTATTGCTCTTGACCGCACGCAGGTTATAATGTAAATCCTGTCGCGTCATTGGTCCTGCACTGCTTTCCGCAGGGAGGGCGGCTAGCAGCGCTGGGAGGGTAGAGGAGGGTAGGGAGCATGCATGTCGGCCAGCCTGAGCGGCTGTCGCAAGCCATCAGGCGTTCGCAAGACTATATCTTGTCGCAGCAACTTGCAGAAGGATTTTGGGTCGGAGAACTCGAAGCGAACACGACTCTGACCTCAGAGTATATTTTATTTCGTCATCTCATCGGGCATGTCGATACAGAGCGGGAGCAGAAATGTGTGCGCTATCTCCTCTCACAGCAGCAACCGGATGGGGGGTGGACCCTCTACTACGGTGGCCCGAGTGATCTCAGTACCACCATCGAGGCGTATTTTGCCATGCGTGTGGCCAGGGTCACGCCGTATGAACCGGCCATGCAGCGCGCCCGTCGGTTTATTCTGGCACGTGGTGGGTTGACGCGATCGCGGGTGTTCACCAAGATCTTTTTGGCGTTGTTTGGGCAATATGATTGGCGTGGCATTCCGGTCATTCCACCTGAAATCATCTTCCTGCCCCGCTCGTTTTATATCAATGTTTATGAGTTTTCGAGTTGGTCGCGCAGTGTCATTGTGCCGCTCAGTATCATCTTTGCCCAAAAACCCCTGTGTCGTCTTCCGGCAGGGCTGCATGTCACAGAACTGTTCGTGGAACCACCTGGTCCAGGGCGTTACGCCATACCGATACGTGAGCGCAGGTTCAACTGGAACACCTTTTTCGTCTTGCTCGATAGGCTGTTAAAAATTTCGGAGAGATATGCCCCCCAAACCTTACGCGAAGCCGCGATGCGGCGGGCTGAGCAGTGGACACTCGAGCACCAGGACCATACGGGGGACTGGGGAGGGATCATGCCAGCCATGATGAACTCCGTCCTGGCTCTGGTGAGCCTGGGCTATAGCCTGCGCTCGCTGCCAGTGGCGAAAGGGCTACAAGCCATCGAGCGCTTTGGCATTGAGACCGCCGACACCTTCCGGCTGCAGGCCTGTGTCTCACCGGTATGGGATACGGTGCTCTCCATCATCGCCCTGGCTGACTCTGGCTTGCCGCGCACGCATCCCGATGTGCGCCGGGCGGTGCAGTGGGTGGTGGGCAAGCAAGTGCTCCGGGAAGGGGATTGGAAGGTCAAGAACCGGCGTGGACAACCTGGGGGGTGGGCCTTTGAGTTTAACAACGATTTTTATCCAGACAACGACGACACCGTGGCCGTGCTGATTGCGCTGCACAAGGCCGGGCTCCCCGACGAGGAAAAGGGCGAAGTCTTGCAGCGTGGTCTGCAATGGCTGCTCAGCATGCAGTGCGATGATGGCGGCTGGGGTGCTTTTGATGTGAACAATAATAAGGCCATTCTGAACAAGATCCCCTTTGCTGACCACGAATCCATGCTGGACCCGAGCACGTGCGACGTGACCGGTCGGGCGCTCGAACTCCTCGGGCTCATCGGCTTCCCGCGTACGCACCACATTGTGCGGCGGGCGTTGCGTTTTGTGCAGAACAATCAAGAGCCGGACGGCGCGTGGTATGGGCGCTGGGGGGTCAATTATATCTATGGTACCTGCCACGTCTTGTGTGGCTTGCGCTCGGTGAATGAGCCGATGCACCAGCCCTATATCCGGCGTGCCGTGCGCTGGCTCGTGTCCCACCAAAATCCTGATGGGGGCTGGGGGGAGACGTGCCAGTCCTACGCAGATCCCTCCCTGCGTGGTAAAGGAATCAGTACGGCCTCACAGACGGCGTGGGCCCTCATGGGGCTACTCGCCGTGGGCGAAGCCCGTACGAAGGCCGTGGCGCGTGGCATTGAGTATTTGCTGCGCACGCAAACCGCTGAGGGCTCGTGGTACGAGCCCGAGTTTACCGGTACGGGATTCCCCAAGTATTTCTTCATCAAATACCACATGTATCAGCACTACTTTCCCCTCATGGCCCTGGCGCGCTATCGCCAGAGCCTGTTGGACCTGTAGCGTCGCACCTGCTGGGGACCGCGCATGGCTGGGCACACGGCGATTATCACGGCATGTGCCCACGAAGCGGCGCTGGTGCGACGTCGGTTACACGTCCAACAGCAAGCCGTAGGCACCGCTGGCCTGGTATGGCAGGGGGTCATGCACCAGCAGGATGTGGTGCTGCTGCAGTGCGGCATGGGGCCGGAGCGTGCGGCCCAGGCCGTCCTTTGGTTGGGGCAGCACTTTCAGCTTACGGGGGTGCTCAGTGTTGGTTTTGCCGGCGCATTGCAGGCTGAGCTAAGACCAGGCGATGCTCTCCTGGTCACGTCCATACTCGCACAGGATGATGTGGCTCGCACCGCGAGCCGCGTAGCGGGCAGCGGCATCCGACCAGACGCAAGACTGGCGCACATTGCGGCCATGGCCGTGGCACAAGCCGCTGTGGTGAGTCACACGGGCACGCTGCTCAGTACCACGGCTGTGGTAGCGCAGGCGGCAGCTAAGCAAGCGCTTGGGCAGCACTCAGGAGCGCTAGCAGTCGATATGGAGTCGTATAGCGTCGGCCAGATGGCAGCCCAGCGTCATGTCCCCTTTGCCGTCTTGCGGACGATTTTTGACACTTCTCACGAGAATATGTCCCTGCCGGTGGCAACCTGTACAACTGCTGATGGCTCTTTGCGGCCCTTCCGTCTGGTCGGCTGTTTTGCCTGCCGCCCATGGCTTTTGCTGCAACTGCCGCACTGGTGGTGGGCCTCCCAGGTAGCAGGACGCCACTTGCAGTGCTGGCTCCAGTATTTTTTTCTCCTCCTGAGCCAGGGAGCGTGATACTCTGGCTCTGGAGAATTCCCTCCCCCTCGACGGGGGAGGGCTAGGGTAGGGGTGAAAGTCGGTGGCATGCCCAGGCCGTGCTTCTCTCCCCCATCCCAGCCTTCCAGGGGGGCAGGAGTAAAACGGCTCTGAGTCAAGTGGAGGTCACTGGTGTGACAACCTTGGTGACTGGTGCAACAGGTTTTATTGGGGCCAATGTCGTACGCGCCTTGCTCGACGCTGGCGCCTCGGTGCGGGTGCTGACGCGTCATGGGAGTGACATGCGCAATCTCACGAGTTTACCTGTCGAGATGGCCTATGGCGATGTGCGGGACATCGCCTCGCTGCGGCCGGCCTTGCGAGGTTGTGACACGCTCTACCATGTGGCAGCCTACTATAGCCTCTGGACCCCTCGCCCCGGCGACATGTATGCCACCAATGTGCAGGGCACGACCAATCTGCTGCAGGTCGCACTCGAACTGGGGATACAAAAAGTGGTGTATACGAGCAGTGTGGCCACGATTCGTAGCCCAGACGACGGCTCGCCAGGGGATGAGACCATGCATCTGGCCCCCGAGCACGCTATTGGCCACTACAAGCGCAGCAAAATCCTGGCAGAGCAAGCCGCTCTCAGGTTCTGTCAGCAAGGCTTGCCGGTGGTGATTGTCAATCCTGCCACCCCCATTGGCCCGTGGGATATCAAACCTACGCCGACAGGAAAAATCATTGTCGATTTCTTGCAGCACAAAATGCCGGCCTATGTCGATACTGGCCTCAATCTGGTTGATGTCCGCGATGTCGCCCGTGGCCATCTCCTCGCTGCGCAGCACGGTAAAATTGGCGAGCGTTATATTTTGGGTTGCCGCAACATGACGCTGCGTGAGATTTTGCTGTTAGCCGCTGCAGTCAGTGGCCTCACCGCCCCGCGTTGGCGTGTGCCCTATGGTCTGGCCCTGACGCTTGGGTATGTCTGTGAAGGATGCGCACATCTCACCGGGAAGCCGCCCCTTGTGCCGCTGACAGGGGTGCGTATGGCGCGGCATCCCATGTACTTTACGGCGCAGAAAGCGGTGCGTGAGCTTGGCCTGCCACAATCGCCTCTCGAAGAAGCCATGCGCGACGCGGTGCACTGGTTTCGTACGCATGGTTACGCCTCGTAGAGTGGGCCACGATGGAACCCAATCTCCTGTCCCTCCTCCTCGGTACAGTGCTGCTCCGACCGTATGTCTTCATCTTCCTGACGGCCTACTTGATCGCCAGCACCCTGCAATTCGGTCTGAAGCGCACGGTAAGCTTTATGGTGATCGGGTACTGTCTGGTGTTTCTGGCCGAATACAGTTCCACCCATACTGGTTTTCCCTTTGGGTGGTACTACTACATAGATACGACACGCCACCAGGAACTCTGGATCAGCAATGTGCCCTTCATGGATTCGCTCTCGTTTATCTTTCTCGCTTATGCCAGCTACCTGACTGCCCTGCTCCTGTGGGCCCCGCTGTGGCGGTCCCGCCGTGATCTGCAGATCGTCGATACCAAAGCCCTGCGCCGTTCCCCGGCAGTGCTGCTGCTCGCGGTGATGTTTTTTGTGCTTATTGATGTCGTCATTGATCCGGTGGCGTTACGCGGCTCGCGCTGGTTTTTGGGGCAGATCTATGGCTATTACGAGGAGGGGATTTATTTCGGTGTGCCGCTGGCGAATTTTGGTGGCTGGGCGATTGTTGGCGCCGTACTGATCACGCTGCATCGCCTGTTAGATGGTGTCTTCTGGGATGGTCCGCAACGGCAAGCCGACTGGGGTGTACGCTGGGTGCCATATAGAGGGTTGTTCGGCCCGCTCCTCTATCTCGGTACCTATGGTTTCAATGTCTGCATGACGTTTGCGATTGGTGAGTACTTACTGGGCTGCGTCGATCTGTTTCTGCTGATTCCCGTGAGTGTGTTAGCCTGCACTCAGGTGGCCCGCACTTCCAATCGGGCCACCCAGGCTGACCTGGAGAGGCACTGCCAGGATTTCCCCCACTCGCCACTGGCCCGTCTCAAGCCACAAACGTAGCCCAGACCGACTTTGCCACCTTAGCTGGACTGCTCATGGCGTCCGTCACCGCGGTGGCCTCGTAGCCACAGTGCACCATACAATCGGCGCAGCGTGGGTCATGGCCCGTGCCGTATTGGTCCCAGGCGGTCTCCTCCATCAACTCCTTGTAGGTCGTCGCATAGCCATCGGCCATAAGATAGCAGGGCTTCTGCCAGCCAAGCACACTGTAGTTGGGATTGCCCCAGGGAGTACACTGGTATTCACGCTTGCCCTGCAGGAAATCCAGAAAGAAGGGGGAATGATTGAAGTCCCATTTCTTGCCAGCAAACACCTTGCGAAACAGTTCCTTGGTGCGCTCACGCTTGAGAAAGTGCTCCTGGTCAGGGGCTTTCTCATAGCTGTATCCCGGTGACACCATCATGCCATCGATACCGAGTGCTGAGGCATAATCAAAAAACGCCCGCAGCGCCTCGGCATCCTCACCCTCGAAGACCGTTGTATTGGTGGTGACGCGGAACCCTGCATCCTTGGCAGCCTTAATGGCCTGGATGGCGACGTCAAAGGTGCCCTCACGGCATACCAGCTCATCATGGCGTTCCTTGAGACCATCGAGGTGGACGCTGAACGTGAAGTACGGCGATGGTGTAAACTTGCCTAAATGTTTCTCGAGAAGCAGCGCATTCGTACAGAGGTAGACAAATTTCTTGCGTGCTACCAGACCAGTGGCAATCTCGTCGATCTGCGGATGCAACAACGGTTCCCCTCCAGCGATGGAGACTACCGGTGCACCGCACTCCTCCACCGCCTGAAAGCAAGCCTCTGGCGACAGATTTTGGCGTAAGATAGGAGTCGGATGTTGAATTTTGCCACACCCGGCACAGGCGAGATTACAACGAAACAGCGGTTCCAGCATCAACACCAGCGGAAACCGTTTGCGTCCTTGCAGGCGCTGCTTCAGGACATAGGCTCCAACCACTAGTGCCTGGCGTAGTGGTATGCTCATTGCGGTCATTCCTCTCGGCTTTGCGCTCCCTCTCCCTGCGACTGCGTCGGCAGAGGGGGCACAGCTTAACGCGGCCCCGTTCCCCGCCACTGCGTGGGCGGAGGGGCCGCAGCTTAACGCGGCCCCTTCCCTCTGGGAGAAGGTTTAATGGGGTGAGGGCTGTGTGCCTCAGTGTGCATCCGCACTATTGTAATGTTCCCCTCGGGGACCGACAAGCACTGTTTTTGTCTA
>Ga0209382_10013215_pt1 | contig 10152 bp, 6 predicted proteins | sample SoiMetdeltSBSDD5_FD_187599 | JGI IMG/M metagenome (GOLD analysis project Ga0209382, IMG submission 187599) | Bulk soil microbial communities from a Populus tree surrounding site in Tennessee, USA - Soil MetaG P. deltoides SBSDD5 (SPAdes) (version 2) | ecosystem: Environmental > Terrestrial >...
GCCGACGGCGACTCCGCTTCGGCGAGCATCAACGTCGGCCAGGGCGTGTTCCACATTGAGGATGACGGCCCTGAGTTCGGCAATGTCGATGCGGTGCTGAATATGCCCAACGACGGCGCGCCGGGTGTTGGTGACATGGTCATCGACCTCGGCTCCGATGGGCCAAGCGCGAACAACGATGTCATCTCCGTTGCGAACTTCAATGTTCAGGTGAACGGTGTCGATCTCGCTCCCGCCGACTTCTCGCTCACACCGGGCGTGGAGAATGCGACGACCGCGAGTTATACCTTCAGCTTCACCTACGATACCGGAAGCGGCGGCACTGCCACCGCCAACGGAACCTTGGTGTTCGACAAGGTTGCGGGAACCTATACGGTCGACCTCGACGGTCCGATCCAGGGCTTCAGCATCCTGCAGACCGCCACGGGTACGCTGTTCCAGGGCTATGAGTTCGGGACCTCGACCCTCGACGGTTCGCAGCCGGCGATCTCGGTGACACAGATCCAGGGCACTCCGGGCGATCCGGACCCGTCGGACCTGTTCATCCAGTTCACCAGTGTGTCCGAGCCGAGCTCGGGCACCGGAGATAATAATCTGGAAGTGTCCTCGTGGGTTCCGGGCGACGATAACCCGCCCCCGGTCAATGGCGGCGGCGACACCAGCTGGTCCGCGGGTCAGCTGTTCAATCAGGTGGATGGCTGGGTGTCGACGTCGAACACCGCCAACGGTGTGGACGGCGATACCATCCAGGGCGGCGAGGTCCTCGACTTCACTCTGGTGCAGGGCGACAACCCGACCGGTGTGCTGGCTCAGCCGGAGGATTTCGGCCAGGCCTCGTCGATGTTCCTGAAGTTCGACGGCATCGGCGCTTCGGAAGACATGATCGTCATCCTGAAGCTCTACGATCCTGTTGCCGACGTCTATACGACGAAGGCTATCATGGTCGAGAATACGGACATCCAGAAGGGTCCGGGTACGGGTCCAGGCATCTATTCGGACATCACGCTCGATCAGAATGACGGCCTCGTGATAATCGAGTCCAATGACTACAATGGCGCGGGCGAGAATTGGGTGATCGTCGGCGCGCAGATTGCGGGTTCCGACGAGGGTGTCACCGGCACGGCGATCAACCTCAACAGCGCGATCGGCGTGGGCGGCGACAGCGATGCCGACAATAACGGGTCGCTCGACACCGATGCTCTTGGGTTCCAGAGCGACACCGACAACGGTCCGTTCAAGATCTCGTCGATCGGCTTCATCACCGAGTCAACGCAGGACCAGTCGGCAACGCTCGACTTCGACGTGACCATCAGGGAAGCCGATGGCGATACCGAGACCACTTCGGTCACCGTCAACATCGGCACTACATCGCCGGCGTTGCTGCCGCCTGATCCGCAGAGCTTCGCGAGCACTTCGTCGAGCGAATCCAGCTTCTCGAACCTGTCGTTCTCCAACGACAATTCGAAGCTGGGCGGTAACGGCAGTGGCTTCGGCAATATCGGCAACACCGGTATTACCTCGGCCATGGTCGCGGCGTCCGGTTTTGCGATGATGTCCTCGACATCGCTGCTCAACTTCAACGACCCGTCGTCCACGGCGCTGGCGCAAGACAACTTCCAGCAGCTCAGCGCCCAGATTGTCGGCCGTGACTCGGTTGGCGGCGAGGACTTCAGCAGCGTGTCGCTCGGCGGTCAGCTGGGTGGGTCGGCGGTCAATGCCGTCAACCTCGCTAGCTCGGGCGTGAGCTTCGAAGACCATGGCTTCATCAGCCGCGGCCTCGAAGCCACCTCGTTCGGCGATGCTCACCCGGCCTACGTGCCGAGCTATGCTTCGGGCGAACCTGCTGTTGCCGGCGTTGCGGCCTTTGCTGCGAACGTTCCGTCGGTTAGCATGGCTGCGATAGAGATGCTGAGGGCAGTCAACATTGACGGGCATGTCCAGCACGGCGGCGCGGTCGAGCAAGTCCTCGCCGATACGCTGGGCAGCCATGCGCCGATTATCGACGGCATGCTGGCCAACCTGCCGGGCGGAATCGCCGAGTTGTCGGTGATCTCCAACCTGGCAAGTGGAGACGCCGGCGGCGTGCCGGCATGGGACATGGCCATGCACGGGACTTTTGCACCGACGCATGACATGCTGTTCAAGGTGGCAGCAGCAATGGTTGTCCACCAAGACGCAGTTCAGCCGGCGTAACGGCTGACGGGGGCACGGCCCTCCCTGGTGGACGGGGAGGGCCTTTTTCGCCCTAGACCAGAAGGGGGAAGACATGACGAGGAAGCACTGGACGTTGATCGTTCCCGGGGCGGTGCTGTTGTGCGCCACTCCGGCATTCGGCATAGATTTGAGGGAAGCCGTTCAAGCTGCCCTCAACACCAATCCGGAAATCCGGCAGGCGGTGCACAACAAGCTTGCCACCAAGGAAGAGCGCAAGCAGGCGGAAGGCCGGTGGTATCCGACCGTTTCCGTCGAGGGTTCGGCTGGCTTTCGCCGGCTTCGCAATCCGACCCGCCGCTCACTCGGCATTGCCGATCAGGGGCTGGAGCCCGTTGAGGGTTTCATCATCGCTGACCAGCTGCTGTGGAACTCGGGCGGCCGCGTCGCCGAGATCAAGCGCCAGGCTTCGCGTACCGATGCCGCTGCGGCGCGCATCGAGGAGCGCAGCGAGTTTGTCGCGCTCAACGTCAGCCGCGCCTACATCGACTATCTGCTGCAGCAGCGGCTGGTAGCGATTGCGCAGGACAATGCGACCTTCCATGAACGGCTAGCCGCCGATCTGCGCGAAGGCGTTGCCCGCGGCTCCATCTCGGTTGCTGACCAGCAGCAGGCGGAAGAGCGGCTTCAATCGGCCCGTGCGCGGGTTACCGAGTCACAGGAAGACCTCGATGCAGCGGCGATCCAGTTCCAGACGCTGACCGGCGTTCCGATCGATGCCGTCAACATGCCGCCCGACCTGTCGGCGCAAATGCCGGCGTCGCTGCCTGAAGCGGAAGAAATGGCTCGCCAGAATAACCCGCGCGTGCAGGAAGCGATCGCTGATCTCAATACGACCAAAGAGGAGATCAAGTCGGCCCAGGCCGACCTTGGCCCGCGGTTCAATGCCGAAGCGAGCGCCCGGTACGGCGACGACATCGACGGCTTCCAGGGTCGCACCAGCGACCTTACTGCACGCATCGTGATGCGCTGGAAGATCTTCGACGGCTTCGCCAACACGGCCAACGTTCGCGAGCAAAAGCAGCGCTCGAATGAGGTGCACGCGCGCCTGTTCCAGCGGACCCGCCAAGCCGAAGAGGACGTCCGTTCGGCGTGGAGCCGCCTGACCAACCAGACCCGGTTGGCCGGCGAGCTCGAAACGCAGAACCGCGTCGCGGACGACTTGCTGCTCTCCTATCGCGAGCAGTTCAACGTCGGACGCCGTTCATTGCTCGACGTGCTCGATGCGCAGAATACGCGCTTCAACGTGCAAGCCTCGCTGGAGACGGCGCGGATGGCCAAGCTTTATGCCCAGTATCGGGTGTTGGCCGCTTCCAACCGTCTGATCGAGTCGCTCGGCGTGCAGATGCCGGCCGAGGCGGTGATGAACCAGCGCGACAAATTCGGAGTCAACCCGATCCCGCCGGAAGACCGGCAGGAAAACAGCTTCCCGTATCCGGTGATGGGCCCGCCCGCACCAACGACGGGCGGCCAGTAAGAGTGGTGAAGGGGACAGGCGTTGAGTGTCATGCATTGGCTGGATTCCACGCCGTCACGTGAGATCGACCCTGTCCTCGATTGCCTGACCTTCCTCGCGCGCCGCGCAGACAGGCCGTCTTCCCCGGTCTTGCTGCGTGCGGGGTTGGCGCTTTCGGCCACGGGCACGCTGCCATTCCACCAGGTCGAGCCGGCGCTCGAGCAGGTCGGAATGCGCGGCGAGCCCGTGTCCCGGCGCCGCCTTGCCGGCTGGCGGCTTCAGCAGCTTCCCGCCATCGTCGAACTGGCCGATGAGAGGGCGATCGTCCTCCTCGAGATGAAGGCGGGCGACGCGCTGATCTATGCGCCCGGCACCGCCGAGCCGATGTGGGTGCCGGCCAGCGAGATTGAACCTGCGTTCACTGGCAATGCTGTCGCGGTCGAACCGGATCCGACGCAAGAGCGGGCCGGCGAAAGGCCTTGGGACAAGGCCCGGCGGACCCATTGGTTCTGGTCCGAAGTCTGGAAGGTCCGCAAGGAGTTCTGGCCCGTCCTGCTCGCCGCGCTGATCGTCAACCTGTTGGCGCTCGCGGTCCCGCTGTTCACCATGAACGTCTATGACCGGGTCATTCCGAACAAGGCCGTGCCGACCCTGTGGGTGCTGGCGATCGGCGTGTTCCTGGCGCTCGGCTTTGATTTCCTGTTGCGCCTGGCGCGGTCGCAGCTGGTCGACGAGATCGGCCGCCGGCTCGACGCCAAATATTCGCAGAAACTTTTTGAGAAGGTGATGAACCTGCCGATGGCCGATCGCCAGGGCAGCACCGGCGCCTTCGCCAAGCGCGTCAGCGAGTATGAGGGCGTGCGCGACTTCTTCGCTTCGACCTCGGTCGTGCTGATCGTCGACATCATCTTCCTGGTCATCTTCCTGATCCTGATCACGGTGATTGCCGGCCCGCTGGTTTTCGTGCCGATCGTCGGCATTGTGGCGATGCTGGCGCTCGGCGTCATCCTGCAGAGAAGGATGGCGGGCGCGGCGCTCGATGCCCAGGCCGACAGTTCGCTGCAGCACAGCGTACTGGTCGAATCCATCTCCGCCATCGAGACGTTGAAAGCCGCGCGGGCCGAGGGCCAGATGCTCGGCCGCTGGCGGCGCTATGCTTCCATGTCGGCCGCGACCCAGGAAAAGCTGCGGCGGCTTACCGCGGTGGCGGTCAACATGGCGTCGGTTTGCCAGCAAGCGATCAGCGTGGGCCTGGTCATCGGCGGCTTCTACCTCTTCCAAAAGGGCAACATCAGCATGGGCGCGATCATTGCGATCGTGATGCTCGCCGGTCGCGCCATGTCGCCGATCGGTCAGTTCGCCTTCCTGCTGACGCGCGGCAAGCAGTCGATGACCACCCTGGATTCGCTACAGCGGATGATGGAGGCCAATGACGAGCGCCAGGTCGCGGCGCGCAGCATGGTGCCTGAGATCCGCGCCGGCCATCTCGAGCTGAAGCATACCAGCTTCCGCTATCCCGGCGCGAGCGTCGACAGCTTGAGCGGCATCGAACTGACGATGAATCCGGGCGAGCGGATCGCCATCATTGGACGCGTGGCGTCGGGCAAGTCCACGCTCGGTCGCCTGATGTGCGGACTCTATGCCCCGACCGACGGAGAGATGTTGGTCGACGGCCTCGACAGCCGGCAGTACCACCCGCATCAGCTTCGCGAATCCTTCCGTTACGTCGGTCAGGATGCCGAGCTCTTCTCGGGCACCGTGCGCGACAATCTGATGCTTGGCGCGGCCAATGCCGACGATCAGCAGCTGATCGACGCGGTCGTGCGGTCCGGCGCCGACATCTTCCTGTCACGCGACGCCGCCGGGTTCGATCGCCCGGTCGGTGAGCGCGGCGCCTTGTTGTCCGGTGGACAACGCTCGTTGCTGGTGCTGGCCCGGGCCCTCGTCAGCCCGTCGAAGCTGCTGTTCCTCGATGAGCCGACCGGCGCAATGGACACGCAGACCGAGCTTTATTTCATCGAGAAACTGAAGACGGCTTTGGCCAAGGACCAAACGCTGCTGGTATCAACGCATCGCCACAACATGCTGTCGCTCTGCGAGCGGTTGATCGTCATCGATGCCGGGCGGATCATTGCCGACGGCCCGCGTGACGCCGTGCTGGGCAAGCTACAGGGCATGGGCAAGAAGGAGGCCGCGGAATGACCGCGCTCGCCAGATCCCTTGTCCGGGCGCGCCGGACCATGGCCCTTGCCACGGTCGCGCTGCTTGGCGGCATTGTCGGCGGAACGACCATCCGCATCGATCCAACGCTGGCCTCGACCGCCACCGTCAATATCCCGTCGACCGCCGCGGCATCGCTGATCGCGGCGACCTCGGGCCAGGAACTGGTTCATAACCGCGCGGTGGGCGAGCAGGCCAAGTTGATCAACGCCGCGATGCCGTTCAGTAGCGCGCCGATCAACGCGTCGCGGCCCTTCGACCTTTCCGGTTCGGATCCGCTCGATCGTCGCCGGGCACTGCTCTGCATGACCCAGGCTGTTTACTATGAGGCAGGCTTTGAGCCGCTTCAGGGCCGCCGCGCGGTTGCGCAGGTGGTGCTCAACCGGCTGCGCCACCCTGCCTTCCCCAAATCGATCTGCGGCGTCGTCTACCAGGGTGCGCGCGACCCGGTTTGCCAGTTCAGCTTCGTTTGCGACGGCTCACTCTACCGGCGCCCTGCGCTCGGTGCATGGAATGAGGCCGAAAAGATCGCGGCAGCGGCGATCGATGGCTTCGTCGAAAAATCGGTTGGCGCGGCGACTCATTACCACGCCGACTATGTAGCGCCCTATTGGGCTCCGCGCCTGGCGAAGTTGACCCAGATCGGCGCCCATATCTTCTATCGCTGGCCCGGCGCATGGGGTTCCACGGCGGCCTTCACCGGACGCTATATCGGCGAGCCGGCCGACCCGCTGGCGCTGCGCCCGCCGCTTCGCCAGGCCGTGCTGACCGATGGCACGCTGGTCCCGGTCGATGATCCGGCGCTGGCCGGACCACCGATCCCGCGCGCTGAAAATGACGTCGGCGGTCTTCTCGACACGTCGAAGGGATGGACCCTCAATATTCCGATGCCGTCCGAAAGCGGATCGGCAACCAAGTCAATCGCGACCCAGCAGTCGAAGCCGGCAGAGCCGGCCAAGCCGGTCACGCTGGCGTCGCGGGAGTAGTATCATGGCAACGCTTCCTTTCCTCCCACCGGCAAAAGGCCGCCAGCGCGAACCGCTGACCGGCGCGCGGCTCATCATCGTATCGGTCGCGATCGGCTTCGCCCTGTTCCTGCTGTGGGCAACGCTTGCCCAGGTCGATGAAGTGACGGCCGGCCAGGGCAAGGTCATTCCTTCAAGCAAGGTCCAGCTCATCCAGGCGTCGGAACCGGCGACCGTCGCGGAACTGCTGGTTCGTTCGGGGCAGCGTGTCTCCAAGGGCCAACTGCTCGCCCGGCTCGACAACCCGCAAAGCCGCCAGGTCCAGGCCGAAACCGATGCGCTCGAAGCGCGGTCGGCCCGCCTTGCATCGGAGGGACTTGGTGCATCCGGTTCCCCGCTGGCGGGAGAAGAAGCCACGCTGAGCGCGGTTCGCCGGCAGGCCCTTGGCAGCCGCGTTGCCGCATTGCGCGCGTCGGCCGAGCAGCGGCGTCGCGACGGGGCTGAGGCGGCAGCGACGATCAGCTCTCTGTCGCGCAGTCTCGCGCTGGCCCAGGATAATGTGGACCGCCTGGCCCCGCTGGCCGCCAAGAATATCGTTCCGCAGACCGAGCTTGCCAATGCGCAGCGGGAAGTGGTCGACCTGCAAGGCCGGATTGCGGCCGCACGCGAACAGCAGGGCCGGGCGATGGCCGCGGTCAGCGAAGCGAATAGCCAGGCCAATGAGGCCTCGTTCACCTTCCGCCAGGAAGCGCTCAATGAGCGTAGCCAGGTCCAGCAGAAGATCGCGGTCAACGAAGAGTCACTGCGGGGCGCACGCGGAATGGAACTGCGCTCGCCGGTCGACGGCGTGGTCAACGACGTCCAGGTCACAACCATCGGCGGCTTCGTCCAGGCCGGTGAGAAGGTGATGGAAGTCGTGCCGATGGGCGACAAGCTGCTGGTCGAAACCCGGGTGAAGCCGAGCGACATCGCCTTCATCAAGGTCGGCGACAAGGCGCTGGTCAAGGTGACCGCATATGACTTCTCAACCTATGGCGGACTCGAGGGCAAGGTCGTCCAGGTCTCGGCGGACAGCATTTATGACGAGGCCGAGCGCCAGGCCTATTTCATCGTCATCGTCGAAACCAATAAGGCCTATCTTGAGAAGGCGGGGCGGCGGCTGCCGATTACGCCGGGCATGATGACCGACACGCAGATCATCACCGGCCGCAAGAGCATCCTGACCTACCTGCTGAAGCCGGTCTTGAAGGCCCGCAGCGACGCGCTGCGCGAGCGCTGATCAGAGAGAAATTTCGGTAGGAACTAGGCTAGCGGTTTCGCGGACCACGTCCGGCAACTCGCTGCCGCCGGACGACGGCTCGAACCTTGCTTCAGCCAGAACCACCGGTGCGGTGACGCGATTGGCGGCATAGGTAACTGGCGGGACGTCGCGGCGATAACCATGGGTGTAGCTGCGTCCATTAGCCGCAAAGGTCAGCATCGGCTTATAGTCGGCGACGTCTGCGGAATCGACGATCCGGTCGGTACCGTTGTCGAGCACCAGGAAGCGGCCGGCGGCTCGGACGACCAGCACGGCATGGTCGGCGCGGCGGCTGAGATCCTTCAAGACGACCAGGTAAAGGTCTTTCTCCGGAACACCGGCTGCGCGAAGCATGGCGCGCTTGGCCAATGCGAAGTCCTCGCAGTCGCCGCGGCCGCGGGCGAGGGTGTCGGAAGGCACCTGCCAGCGATCCGCCACACCGAACTGGACGCGGTCGTCGACGAAGCGGACGCGCGCGTTGACATAGCCGTTCACCGCCTCAAGCTTGGCCAACACATACTGGCCGCGAAGCGATGCGGCGAAGGCGCCGGCGTTTCCGCCGACGCCCGCCCCCGCAACCTGGTTCCAGCGCGCGTCGAGCGGGCTGCGGCCGATCGACAGGGCGACGCTATTGAAGACGTCTGGGCGGTCGGCCGAAACCGGCTGCCGGACATAGTTGGCGACCGCCGGGTGGAAATCGGCATTGCGGGCGGCCGGCGTCACATAAGAAGTGTAAAGCGGCCGTCCGCCCTGCGCTGACGTGATCGAGGCCAGCGCGCTGGGCGATCCACCCAGGATCGCATCTGTCTTGGTCATCGACCGGTAGGAGCCGCTGACGACCTGCGCCTGGGCGGGAAGGGCTGCAGTGGCCACGGCCAGGGCGGCGGCGATGGGTGCGTAGCGGAGGGCGGCGGTCTTCATTGCCCCGCTTTTCGCAGGACAAGGAAAAAACAGCCTTAAATCACATAGTTAACAGGTCACTAACGCTGATCGGAGAGAAAGGATTCAATCGCCGCGTTAAAGGCTTGGGGTTGCTCGATATTGGCCAGGTGACCGGCGGTCGCGATGCGCTCCAGCCGGGAACCGTGGATCAGCTGGTGCAGTTCTTCCGACAATGCTGGAGGAGTAATTCCGTCCTCCTCGCCGACCAGGATGAGGGTCGGACCGTCGATTGCTGCCGCGCGATCGCGCTGGTCGGCGAGCCAAACCGCCGCGGCACCAAGCCGATAGGCGGCGGGATCGATCGTTCCCATCGTGTCGATGACCTCTTCCCGAAGCGCGGGCGTCGCAGCGGAGCCGAGCAGCAGGCCGGCCCTGGCCTCCGCCAGGTCGCGCATGCTCATCGCCTGGCTTGCCGCAATCGAGCGGTCGTAGATAGCCTTGCCTTCGGGATGAACCGCGAAGCTGTCCGCGATGATCAGCGAGTTGCATCGTCTTGGGGCAGCGGCGTGCATTGCAATCGCGATAACACCGCCGAGCGACAGCCCGCAGACATGAGCCTGATCAATCCCGAGCGTATCCATCGCTGCGAATATTGAGGCGGCGTAATCGTCGCGGGTCGCACCTTCTACAAACTCGCTTTCGCCATATCCGGGATAGTCGAAGGCGATGGTGCGGCGACTCTTGGCGAAATGGTCGAGCTGCGGCCGCCAGACGCCCTTGTCTGATCCAACACCGTGCAGGAAAATGATCGGCGCATTGCCGCCGCCGCCGGCCTCCAAAAATCCAATGCGCCCCCGCGTCGTCGTGATGTTCGCCATCGCCGTCATCATGGGCTCGCGCGGCACCGCAATGCAAGCTAGGCTCCCGCCATGACCCGCATGACCGTCAACGGCGAAGCGATCCATTACAAGCTTGATCCTGAAACACCGTTGCTGTTTGCGCTGCGCGACGCTTCCAACCTCACCGGTACCAAGCATGGTTGTTACAGCGGCGATTGCGGCAGCTGCACCATAATTGCCGACGGGCGGGCGGTGTTGTCGTGCCAGCTCAGCATCGCC
>Ga0209382_10013216_pt1 | contig 10152 bp, 7 predicted proteins | sample SoiMetdeltSBSDD5_FD_187599 | JGI IMG/M metagenome (GOLD analysis project Ga0209382, IMG submission 187599) | Bulk soil microbial communities from a Populus tree surrounding site in Tennessee, USA - Soil MetaG P. deltoides SBSDD5 (SPAdes) (version 2) | ecosystem: Environmental > Terrestrial >...
CAGCTCGCGCGGGGACAGGGTGCGCGAAATGCCGTTGTTGAGAATGCGGAAGGCCGACAGGGTCCCCTGGTGCGGCGTGCCGATGGCGACGATCCTCCCGATGTCGGCCGCGCCCGCCCAGGTCACGTCGGCCCCGCCCGGCCGATCGAGGACGTCCTCCGCGCCGTATTTCAGGTAGTACTCCGCGATCAGCCCCCCCATGCTGTGGGCCACGAGGTCGAAGCGCATGTCGGGGTCGTGCAGGCGGGACTTGATCTTCCGGATGGCCCGGCCCAGGGCGATGGCCGCCTCGACGTTGTCGCGCCGCCAGTCGTAGTTGAAGACGAAGGCGGTGTCGCCGGGGCGGGGGTCGTCGATGTCCCCGAGGCGGTAGCCGCCGACCTGGACGAGAGAGTCCAGGATCGCCCCGTAGAACTTCACCCCCAGGATGGCGTCGCAGATTTCGTACGGGGCCAGGTCGTCCCGGTTCGCCGCCAGGGGGAGCCGGTCGATCGGCAGGGCCAGGTCGTCCGGTTTCCCTCGGCGGACGGCATTGAGCACGCGGCCCCAGACCGACTCGTGGGTGCGGACGTTCTTCATCCGGCTGCCGAGGAACCCGTGCAGGACGATGACCGGGTTTCGCGGCCGCGCGGCCGCCTCCTGGTGGATGCGGGCCATGTCGTAGCGCCGGAAGGCGAGGCAGCCGGTCAGCAAAGTGACCAGGACCGCCGCCAGGACGGCGAAACCTGCACACTTTGGCTTGTAGGGTGGAGTCGACGCCATGACGCTCCCAGCGGCGCGACGGGGCGCGGCCACTCTCAATATAGGTTGCGGAGAGGGCGCGGGCCATGCCGGAGCGATTTGCGCGCAGGCCCCGGCCCGCAAGGCTTTGACGCGGTGCGGCCGGATTCCCGGCCGGGCTCCTAGCGTCCTCCGGGGCGCGCGGGAGCGGGAGCGGGGGAGGCGGCGGGCGGGGAGTCCTCGAGAGGCAGCTTGCCCGAGTACTTCAGCATCTGGGTCGCCAGGTCGGACTCGTAGGCGAGCCGGACGTCCTGGATCTCGCCGTCCGCGTCGCGCAGGGGGACGATGTCCGGCATCACGAAGGCGACGTAGGAGGGGATGGAGGCCTTGTCGGCGCGGGCCACGATCTCGTCGCGCAGGGCGGGGTCGATGCGCACCGCGTAGCGCTCGGTCAGCTGGCGCGCCGCCTCGTAGTCCCCCTCCCCCTTGATGCGCTGCAGCGTGCTCAGGAGCTCGGCCACGCCACGGCGCATGGCGGAGATGTCCTTGACGCGCGCGTACGTCTTGCCGTCCCGCTTCACGTGCTCGATCGCCCCCGCCGTCTCCTTCAGATACGTCACGATGAGGTGGGTGGCGCGCATGTGATCGTCCTCGAGGACGTCCCCCTGGCGCACGCGCCTCAGCATGTACAGGTCGTCGGTGGCGTAGTCCCTCAGGGCGGCTTCGGCCACCTCGGCCGAGGGGATCGCCCCGATCTCGATCAGCTTCGGGTCGAAGAAGTTGTGCAGGGCGATCAGCTCGGCGCGCGCCTCTTCCAGGGCCGAGTAGTACTCGCGCAGGTGGTCCCTCGGATCCCCCTTGAGCGTGTCGGTGACCTTGCCGGAGGCGTGCCCCAGGACCTCGTGCATCGTCGTCTGCAGCAGATCGGCCGCGGACCCGTGCTTCTCGACCAGCGCCCGGTCCTCCGGCAGGAAGAACTCCTCCACGACCCGGGCGTGGACCGCCCGGTTGTTGGAGTCCATCACGTTGACCAGGGCCACGCTCTTGTTGCCGTGACGCTCCCGGATCTCCTCCTCGTTCGGCAGGTTGATCCCGATGGGGGGCATCGGGCCCGAGTCCCCGGTGGAGACCAGGACGTTGACCGCGTTCGCGACCGGGATGTTGAACCCCTTGCGCTTGAAGCGGTCCTCCCACGGGGCGTGGTCCTCGAAATACTGGGCCAGGCGGGCGAGGTCCTTCTGCAGTTTGGTCATGCGCGGATCGACGAAGTGGACGATCCCCTCGAAGGCGCCCTTCTGGCCGCGCGGGTCCTTGTACGTCTCGATGAATCCGATGACGGCGTCGACCGGAGGGTCCTGCCCGACCCAGGCGATGTTGTAGGCGCGGAAGGCATCCGGCTCCCCGGTGGCGAAGTAGTCGATCAGATGGGCCAGGATGGCGGACCCGGGGGGGTCGGCATGCGCGCGCGCCTTCTCCAGGAATCCATTGATCGTCTTCAATTCCCTGGCGTAGCGGCCGGGAGGGACCTCGCGGCGCCCGGCGCGGTAGACCTCCTCGACGACCTTGCCGTCCTTCTTCACCAGGCGCGAGTTCAGCGGGTAGTGCTCGCGGAAGCCCTCCAGATCCTTGAGCGCCAGCCCCTCGTGGAAATTGACGCTGCTGCAGGTCAGGATGTCCCGCCCGGGCGGCGGCGACTTGCAGGTGGACAGGGGATCAACGCTCGGGTCGAAGATCGCCGCCTTGAGGCGCTCGAGCTTCCTCGGGAGCGTCTCGCCGACCGCCAGCTTGATGCTCGCGCCGGACCGGACCGCCGCCTCGGCCGCCGCGCGCAGGTCCTCGAAGGAGAACTCCGGCACGAACTTCCGGCGCGTCCGGTCGTTGTGGTTGCCGTTGTTGATCCAGAAGAGCTTCAGGTAGACAAGGAGACGGTCACGGAACTGCGTGTCCAGCCCCTGCGGGTGGGTCAGGATCTCCTCGAGGAGATCCCGGATCTCCAGGACGTCCCGGCCCATCTGGTCGTAGAAGATGTCCCGGCCGGCCAGGGCGGCGCGGTACAGGTAGAAGGCGTGGATCCGCTGCCTTCGATCGAGCGACTCGAACCCGTCGGCGTAGAGCCGCGCCACGGCGAACTCGCCGATGGTCTCCAGGAGATAGGGGCGCGTGTCGCTGTCGCCGGACGCAGGCATCGATCCCTTCCCAGTGCCCCCGCAGGCGCCGGCGAGCAGGGCCGGCCCCAGGACGCACAGAAGCCACGGCGCGTACGTCTTCGTGGGAGCCACCCTCCCGCTCGGGCCCGCCCGAACAAGGCGCGATGGCCGCGTAGTATAGACGAGTTTCGTTGACACCCCCGCACGGGGCGATGTAGAGTCTCGCGACCTGAACGACTCGGAGGGCCTACTCAGCATGAGCAACCCCCAGTCTTCCCGTCCGTCGAATTCCTCCGGCTACAAGCCCTTTGTCCCCCCGTCGGTCGAGATGAAGGAGTTCACCTGGCGGGCCGTGTTTATCGGCCTGGTCATGACGGTCGTCCTCGGGGCGGCGAACGCCTACCTCGGCCTGCGCGCCGGCCAGACCATCGCCGCGACCTATCCGGCGGCGGTTCTCAGCATGGCGATCCTCAGGCTCTGGAAGGGATCGATCCTCGAGGAGAACATCGCGCGGACCGCCGGCTCGATCGGCGAATCGGTGGCCGCCGGCGCTATCTTCACCCTGCCCGCCTTCTTCATCGCGGGGGTCTGGCCGTCGTTCGGATTCGCCGACGCCTACTGGAAATCGACCGCCCTGATGGTGGTCGGATCGGTCCTGGGCGTGCTCTTCTGCTCCCTCATCCGCCGCGTCATGGTGGAGGACCGCGAGCTGCCGTTCCCCGAGTCGGTCGCCGCCGGCGAGATCCACAAGGCCGGACAGCGGGGGGCCGAGGCCGCCCGCCACCTCTTCTACAGCATGGCGTTCGGGGCCGGGGCGTTTCTCCTGAGCGTGTTCAGGATCGTCGCGATCGACAAGGACATCCCGGTCCGGATGGGGGCCATCGGGACCAGCAAGATCAAGCTGGGGGCGGCCGCGTCCGCACCCGCCGTCGCCACGGGCGGGGTCACGAATTTCGCCGCCCCGAGCATCTCCCCCGCGTACTTCGGCGTGGGGTACATCATCGGGCCGGAGCTGGCCGCGCTCAATTTCTCCGGCGGCGTGATCGCCTGGGGCCTCATGGTCCCCCTGATCGCCTACCTGCTCGGGCCGGAGCTCGACAAGATTCTCCCGGCGGGAAGCAACCCCGAAGCCTGGGGAGGGACCATCACCGCCGTCTGGCGGTTCATCGTCCGCCCGATCGCCGTAGGGGGCATGCTCGTCGGCACCGCCTACACCCTGTTCATGAGACGCCAGAGCATCTTCGGCGGGCTGGCGAAGGCCTTCTCCGAGCTCCGTGGCTCCAAGAACACGCAGGCGGCCGCCAAGCGCACGGAGCGGTACATGAGCTCCAAGGTGATCTTCCTTTTGATCGGGCTGTTCTTCATCCTGATGACCGCCCTGTACATGTACATGACCGGCCTCGTCACCGGGGCGATCGTCGCCGCGGTGGTGATGATCGTTGCCGGTTTCTTTTTCGCCACGGTGTCCGGCTACCTTGTCGGGCTCATCGGCTCATCGAACAATCCGATTTCCGGGCTGACCCTGTCGACCCTCGTGATCGCCGCCCTCATGATGGTCAGCCTGGGCGTTTCGGGTCCGATGGGTGTCGCCGCGGTGCTTGGTGTCGCCGCCGTGGTCTGCGTCTCCTCGGCGGTGGCCGGGGAGCTGCTGCAGGACTTCAAGGTCGGATACATCCTGGGCGGCACTCCGCGGACCATTCAGATCGTCGAGCTCGTCGCCGTCCTGGCCGCCAGCCTCGTCATGTATTTCCCGCTCCTGGTCCTGCACGAGGGGAACATCAAGGCGGGGGGGACCGGCTTCGGAGATCGACAACTCTCCGCCCCGCAGGCCGGCCTGATGGCCGCCCTGGCGCAGGGAATCGTCAACAAAGAGATGGCCTGGCCCCTCATCGTCATCGGCATCATGCTGGGCGTGGCGATGATCATGGTGAAGGTGAAGAGCCCGATGCTCGTGGCAGTCGGCATGTACCTGCCGCTCGCCACGACCTCCGCCATCTTCGTCGGCGGGATGATCCGCTGGGTCGTCGACCGCTTCGCCGCCCGTCGGGGCCTGAACGCCGCCCAGAAGATCCGCGTCGAGAACGTGGGGGTCCTGGCCGCCTCGGGGCTCATCGCGGGGGAGGCCCTCGTCGGTCTCGGGACGGCGACCTTCAACTTCTTCGAGATCCCGATCCCGGGGCTGTTCGAGTCCCCGTCCTACGTGGCGGGGCTCCTGATCGCCGCCCTGATCGTCTACCTGCTCGTGAAGGTGCCGCTCGACAACGCCGGGCGCGCCGACGAGCCGGCCCCGCCCTCGGCGATGATGTAAGGAGCGCATGAGCCGATGACCACCCCGGGGGGTGTCGACGGCCAGGCGTCCGGTGCGCCGTCCACCGGGCTCAGGCGCGAGATCGGGCTGTGGGACCTCGTCCTCCTGAATGTCGTCGCCATCGTCGGTCTGCGCTGGTGGCTGACCTCCGCCGGGGGCTACGGCTACGCCGCGATCCCGCTCTGGCTCCTGGGATTCCTCTGCTTCTTCGTCCCCTCCGGCATCGCGGTCGTTCACCTCACGACCCGGCACCCCGAGGAGGGAGGAATCTACGCCTGGACCAAGCACGCCTTCGGGGACAACCACGGCTTCATCTCCGGCTGGTGCCTGTGGACCAACAACCTGATCTACTTCCCCCACCTGCTGATCTTCACCGTGGGCAATCTCATCTTCATGATGGGAGCGCGCTACGCCGATCTCGAGAACAGCTCGCTCGTGATGGCGCTGGCCTCCCTGGTCCTGTTCTGGATCGCCGTGGGCCTGAACGTGCTGGGGATGCGCTACGGGCGATGGTTGAACAACCTCGGGGCCGTCGGGACCTGGGTCCCGGCCGTGCTCCTCGTCGTGCTGGGGGCGGTGGCCCTGTTCAAGTACGGTGCGGCGACCCCGTTCGAGCCCGCCTCCCTCATCCCGACCGTCACGACGGACACCGTCGTGTTCTTTACCCTGATCTGCTTCGCGTTCTCCGGTCTCGACCTCGGCCCGCTGATGGCGGGGGAGATCATCGAGCCGCGCCGGAACGTCCCCAGGGCGATCTTCATCTCGGGGTTCATCATCACCGTCATCTACGTGCTCGGCACCATCGCGCTTCTGGTCGCCCTGCCCCAGCAGGAGATCGGGATCCTGAGCGGGGTGGGCCGCGCCATCGCGACCGTCCAGAGCCGGATGGGGGTCGGGCTCCTCGCGGGCGCGTCGGCCCTCCTGATCGCGCTCGGCGGCATGGGCGGAATCAGCTCATGGCTCGCCGGATCGTCGAGGATCCCGTACGTGGCCGGAATCGATCGATACCTCCCGTCCGCGTTCGGCAGGGTCCACCCGCGTTACGGGTCCCCTCACGTCGCGTTGCTGATCACCGGGGGGATTTCGAGCGTGGTGATCCTGCTGGGGTTCATCGGGTCGAGCGTCAAGGAGACCTACGAGCAGCTGGCCCTGTTCACCACGATCGTCTATTTCATCCCGTACCTGTACCTGTTCGCGTCGTTCATCAAGCTGGGGACGGCAGACCGCCTGCCCGGCGTCATCCCCGTCCCGGGCGGACGGGCCGGGACGATCGTCTTCGGGACGGTGGGATTCCTCACCACCGCCATCGCCATCGTGTTCGCCCTCTTCCCGCCTCCCGGCACGCCGGACAAGTTCGAGTACGTGGCCAAGATCCTCGGCGGGTGCGTCCTTCTCCTCGGCCTCGGGTGGATGTTCTACCGGCGGGGCCGCAGGGCGTCCTAGCTCTCCAGGGCGAGACGGACCGCCTCGACCAGCGCCGGGAACCGGCAGGCGCGCGCGAACTCCTCCTGCGTCATCCAGGCGAAGGCGTCGTGCTCCTCCGACAGGACCACGTCGCCCGATTCGGAAACGCCCCTGTAGACGACCACGACCATGTCGTCGAGGTTGCGCTTCGCCTGGTAGGCGGCGACGGGGCGGGGCTCGATCGCGATCTCGAGCCCGCACTCCTCGCGCGCCTCGCGCCGCGCTGCAACCAGCGGCTGCTCTCCGGGATGCACGCGCCCGGAGAGCGCCTCCCACGCCCCGGCCCCGGCGTCCTTCGCGGGGGAGCGCCGCATCGCCAGGACGCGCCCGCCGCGCCTCACCACGACCGCCACCGCGACGACGAACCGGGCCGAATCGCTCATGAACGGTCCTCACGCATGCGGGCCGGACCGCCCGCCGCCACCCGATAGTCGGCCAGAAGCGGCGGCCTCGAGTCCGGCGCCTCGAGCAGCCGGAGCGCCGCCTCGATCACGGCCGTCTGACGCGCCGGATCGCCGGGCACGTCGAGCGGGTAGCCGTGCCGGAACGGCACGCACAGGGCGCGCGGCGGCCGGACCCGCTCGGCGACGCGTCGCAGCAGCTGGATGGCAACGGTCGCGATCCCCCGCCGCTCCAGCTCGGCAGCCGCCAGGCCGACCGCCTGGGTGCACATCGGTCAGACCGGGATGAGCAGGGCGACGTCGACGCCGTCTTCCGAGAGACCGCGCGCCGCCCTTGGGGCCGAGTCGCGCACCAGCCTCCCCGGGGCGGTGATCGAGCCCATGAACGACAGGTGGCGGCGGTTCAGCGAGCCGATCCGGCCGGCGGCGAGAAGCTCGCGCGCCCGGTCGAGCGGCAGCGCGAGGTTGGGATCGCTTCGGATTCCCGCGTGATCGAACGAGCGGCTGCGGTGCGTGTCGACGAGCGACGCCGCGTCCGCGTCGGAGGGGATGTCCCGGAACGAGACGTCCCCGCCGCGGACCGCCGCGTCGAACGGCTCCTGGCCGGGCAGCACGAAGCCGGCGCTCGAGACCAGGGCCAGCCTGCAGACGGCGAGGGGCTTGCGGAGAGGCGACCAGGGGACCGGGTCGATGCGGCGCCACGGATAGGCCTTCAGGAACAGTCGGACCGCGGGGGAGAACTCGGCCAGGTCACCCACCCGCGGGCACACCCTTGAGGTGCTGGTCCAGAAACGCCAGGATCGCCCGGTAGCCGACCATCTCGTTCTCTTTCTTCTGGAAGCCGTGCCCCTCGTCCGGGAAGACGACGTATTCGACCGGCACGCCGTTGGCGCGCACCGCCTTGACGATGTCGTCCGATTCCGGCTGCAGGACGCGCGGGTCGTTGGCCCCCTGCAGGACGATGAGCGGGGTCTTGATGTTCCCCGCGTGGAACAGCGGGGAGATGCGGCGCAGCCGCTCGCCGTCCGTTTTCGGGTCCCCCAGCTCGGCGAACAGCGCCTCGCGGAAGGACTCCCAGTAGGGGGGGATGCTCTCCAGCGTCCGCACCCAGTTGGCGACGCCGAACAGGTCGACGCCGACGGCGAACGTCCCCGGCTTGAAGGCCAGGGCCGCCAGGACCATGTAGCCGCCGTAGCTCCCTCCGAGAATGCCGATCCGCTTCGGATCGACCCAGCCTTTCCCGGCGAGCGTGGCGCGGCAGGCGACGACGTCCCCCAGGTCCGCCTCGCCGTGCTTCCGATCGTCCATGGCAAAGAAGGTTTTGCCGTAGCCGCTGCTGCCACGGTTGTTGATGTCGAGCACCGCGTACCCGTGGTTGACGAGATACTGGATCAGGCCGCTGTATCCGATCTGAGCCTGCCCCCCCGGGCCGCCGTGGACCGCGACGATGGCCGGCACGGGATGACGCTTCGAGGCGCCGTGCGGCCGGTACAGCAGGCCGGGGATCGGCAGGCCGTCGTAGGACGGGAAGCGCACGACCTCCACCTCGGCCAGGTTCTTCGGGTCGATGCGCGGATTGAGCGAGCGGGTCAGCCTGAGCGGCGCCCCTCCCGCGAGGTCCAGGGCATAGAGATCCCGCGGCGTGCGGCTGTCGCTCGCATGGAACGCCAGGCGCGTCTCGTCGCGCGAGAACCTCACCGTCCGGATCGTCCCCACCGGCAGGGCCGGCAGGGGGACCGGGCGCATCGAGGCGGCCTCGAACAGCCGGATCTCCGTCCGCGCATCATTATTAATGGACACCACCAGGTACCGGCCGTTCTTCGACAGGTCGGCGTCGGTCACGTCCCAGGACGGTTTCAGCAGGGACCGGCGGGCGCCGGACTTCAGATCGTAGAGTTCCAGGGCGGTGAACTCGCTCCCCGCGTCGCTGATCAGGTAGAGCCCCGTGCCGTCCGGCGTGAAGCGGGTCGGCCTGTTCTGTGCGTCCCCTTTGTGCGGCGTGAGGTTCCTGGTCTCCCCGGACTTCAGGTCGTGCAGGAAGGCGTCGCTGTCGTTGGTGGTGCGCGACTTGGTCAGCGCCAGCAGGCTCCGATCGGGGGAGACGTCGGCGTATTCGTACGCCCCGTCGTTCTGGAAGAGCAGGGTCCGGGCGTAGCCGTCCGTCCGGTACTCGTACAGGTCGAAGACCTTCTCGTCGCGCTCGTTGGAGATGACGAAGAAGGTCTTGTCGTCGCGCGCCCAGCCGAGGAAGTCCGCCTTCAGCTTCTCGCCCGGCGTCAGGTCGCTGACCGAGCCGTCCCGCTCGCGCACGTAGAGGTGCGTCAGCTCGTTCCCCCCTTTGTCGCTGGTGTACAGCAGGCGCTCGTCCGCCGGAAAATACGACTCCGCCGAAATGGCGTCCTGGGTCGAACGGGTGAGCTGCACCGGCTCCCCGCCGGTGGTCTTGACGGCGAAGGCGTTGAACACGCCGGTCTGATCGGAGCTGTACAGGATCGTGCCCCCGTCCGGAGAGAACGACGCCCCGCGGATCGCGGTCGTTCCCAGGAACTCCTCGATGGTGTATGCCGGAGCCGCGGCGGCCGCCTCGGGCTCGGAAGCGACGCGGGCCGGCCCCGCGCTGTGGGCGCAGGCGGACAGGAGCAGAAGAAGGAAGGGAAGCAGGTGTCGTCTCATGGGATCTCCATCGTGCCTTCGCTGACCAGGACCGAGGAGCCGCCGACGCGGACCTCGGTGATCGCCCCCTCGCGCTTGTCGACCTCGGCCTCGAGCAGGCTCGGGCGCCCCATCTCGAACCCCTGCTCGATGACCCACCGCAGCCGGCCGTCGCGCCTGGGGTCGCGCGCCCCCAGGTAGCCGGCCAGTGCCGTGGCGGCGCTCCCGGTGGCCGGGTCCTCGGGCACGCCCACGGCGGGGCCGAACATGCGGGCCCGCGCCTGCCGCCCCGCCTGCTCGGGGTCGAGCGCGAAGAGATAGACGTGCGGCGACCAGTATCCGGCCAGGACCTTCTCCCACACATCCAGACGCAGGCGGGCGCGGCCGACGGCGCGACGGTCGCGCAGGGGAACCAGCAGGAACGGCAGCCCGCAGGACACGCCCTGAGGCGTCCAGGGAT
>Ga0209382_10013217_pt1 | contig 10151 bp, 5 predicted proteins | sample SoiMetdeltSBSDD5_FD_187599 | JGI IMG/M metagenome (GOLD analysis project Ga0209382, IMG submission 187599) | Bulk soil microbial communities from a Populus tree surrounding site in Tennessee, USA - Soil MetaG P. deltoides SBSDD5 (SPAdes) (version 2) | ecosystem: Environmental > Terrestrial >...
GACGGTGTGATCCGCGACCGGTAACCTTTTTCGCCTCGTGCGTCTTTCTGGAAAAGACGGGAGGCGCGCGATGTCGGACCCCCAGATGCAGCGGCTCAAGGATCTCCTGTACGCCGACCAGAGCCTGAAGGACGGGCTGATGTCGGTGATGGTGTTCGCCCCCGAGCTGAAGCGGGTGCTGGACGCCCTCGACCAGGGCGAGCACCAGGAAGCGCTCTGGCAGGTGAACGAGATGGCGGCGGCGTCGACCTCCCGGACCGGCGTCCCGCTCCTCCTGGCGCACGTGCGCTCCGCCTGCGGCGACCGGGCCGGGGCCATCGAGGCCCTGAAGGGCTTCCTGGCGGCGATCCAGGGCTCCTCCCGCTCCACGCTGCAGACCTGGCACCGGCTCGGCGACCTCGGCGTCCGGCCGCCTCCGGAGCTGGCGGACGAGGTGCTGGGGGTCATCGTGGAGATCGCCTTCCCGGAGGGCCCGGACACCGTCGCCGCCTACGCCGACGGCAGCTCGCGCTTCTTCAGCCGCAAGGGCGGGGCCATCCTCGGCGAGGACCCGCGCCCCGACGTCCTGGAGACCGCTCGCCGGGTCGTCTCCAGCGCCAGCGCCTTCGTCCAGGTGGCCAGGCGGGTGAAGCGGACGGGCACTCCGCGCCGGGCGCCGGAGCCGGGGACGGTCCGGTTCACGCTCCTCACCCCGTCCGGCCAGCGGGTCGCGGTGTCCAGCAAGGACGCCCTGCGCAGCGGCAAGGACGACCTCCGCACCCTCTTCGAGCCGGTGGCGGAGCTGATCGCGCTCAAGGTCGAGGGGGCGCGGGGGCCGAGCAATCGCGCGGCCTAGCCGCTCCGCTCAGTCCACGCCCATGGGCGGCTCCGGCTCGCCCTCGCCCTTCTTCTTCGGCACCACCAGACCCCTCGACAGCCGGCGGAGCACCCTCAGCTTCTGCCGCTTCTTGTACTTCTCGTGGGAGTTGTCCCCCATCTCGTTCACCAGCGCGGTCTGGTCGTCGACGATCTGGAACTCCACCAGCATGAAGCCGATCCGGCACTTGCGCCGCCGCCGGTCCAGCTCCGGCGCGGGGAGGTAGCTGTCCATCCGGATGGGCAGGTCCACCACGAAGTTGAGCACCTGGTAGCTGCTGCCGGAGAACTCGTTGCTGGAGCCGCGCTCCTTCTCCTCGTAGCTGGCGTCCAGGTGCAGCTGGTGGACGAACTGGGTGAAGTGCGGGTGCTCCACCAGCACCCGCTTGAACTGCAGCAGCGAGTTCTCCGTCTGGTCCGGCACCACGAAGTTGAAGGGGAACAGGCGCTGGGTCAGGTAGTAGAGGACGGGGAGGATGTCCTCGCGCGAGCGGGTGATGATCCGGAAGCGCGCCTTGTCGTAGATCTGCGCCGCCACCGTCTCCTTCTTGGCGATCAGCTTGGTGATCACCGACTCGCGGGTCTTGATCGAGTCCGCGAACTCCGCCACCGGGATGCCCTTGCGCTGCATCTCGTCCGCGATGCTGAGCACCTTCCGGGTGGCCAGCTCCGCCAGCTCGGCCTCGGAGACCGCCAGGTGGCGGACCAGCTCGTGGCCCTCGATGTGCTCGATGACGTGCATCACCTTCAACACGATGCAGGCGATCCGCCGCAGGCGCCGGGGCATCTTCGCCCCGGAGGCCAGCAGGAAGAGGTCCTGCACGTGCTCCGGGTTCGCCACCACGTCCGTCACCTTGTAGTTGAAGGTCTGGCGCAGGTACTCCACCGCGTCCGCCAGCGTGGTGCGGATCCACGCCTCGTCCGCCGGCTCGTTCACGTCCAGCTCGCACAGCTTGAGGAAGCGGTCGACCTCGTCGCGGGCCTTGAAGTGCAGCCGCCGCCAGTCGATCACCGACCCGCCGCGCAGGATCAGCCGGATGCGCTCCAGCTCCTTCAGCCCCATCGCCTGGATGGGTCGGAGGGGCATGTCGAAGAGCTTGACGACCGGGCTCGTGCTCAAGTCACCGGAACGCTACCGAACCCGGGGGGCCGACGGGAAGCGGCCGCCGGTGGTGCGAAACCCCTTACGCAGCGACGCCGGACGCTAGAAGGCGAACGGGAAGGTGATCGGCTCGCCCTGCACCTTGTGCTTGGGGAAGGTCATCCCCTTGATCAGGATGGTCATGCAGTTGGCCATGTAGGTGGACTTGAACTCGTCCGACTGCACCTGCACGTTGGTGACCTTGCCCGACGGGAGGATGGTCCACTTCATCACCAGCTTGCCGGAGAGGCCCGGCTGCTTCGCCTTCTGCTGGTTGACGCAGTCCACGAACTTCCCCTTGTGGCTGGTGACCGTCTGGAGCACGTCCGCCTGGCCGAGCGTCTCCTTGACGTCCGAGCCGCCTCCCGCCTCGCCCGGGACGTAGACGGTCTTCGGCTTTCCGCCCGTGGTCGCGGGCGCGGAGGTCTTGCCTCCGGGCTTGCCGAAGAGCGAGTCGAACTCGTCGTCGTCCTTCGACCCTCCGGAGCCCTTCTTGCCTCCGGTGATGACCTCCCCTTCGTCGCCGCCGCCGCCCGGCTTCTGCAGCGGCGTGTTGGCGCCCGAGGAATCACCACCGGCGCCGAGGCGGCGGCGCGGCGTGGGCGAGGGCGCCGTGGGAACGGCGGTCGGGACCGGGGCCGGGGTCGCCGGGCTGGGCGCGGCGGCGACCGGCGGCGCGGGCGCGGCGACCGGCGCAGGAGGCGCCCCGGCGGCGGCGGCGCCCGGAGTCGTGGGCGAGGGCGCGGCGGCCGGAGCTGGCGGGGTCTCCTTCACGCCCGCCGGAGGCGGCGGCATGGGCACCTCCACCTTGGCCACCTGCTGCGGCGAAGTCGCCGGCTGGGCCGGGGGCCTGGTGAAGACGAAGAGCACCGTGCCGATGGTGGCGACCAGCAGCACCGCCACCACGCCCAGGGCGACGATCAGCCCCCTCGACACGCCGTGGTGCGCCGGCGCGGGCGCGTACGACGGGTACGGCGCCTGGGAGAAGGCGGACGACGCGGCGGCGGGCGCGTGCGAGGCGGCGCCGCCCGACGGCAGCGGCACGTCCAGCAGCCCGTTGGGGCCGGCGTGGCCGTTGCTGCCCGCCGGGGCGTGGCCGGGCGACGACGGCAGGTCGAGCAGCCCGCCTCCCCGAGCGGACGGCTCGTTCGGCCCGGTGTCCATCAGCAGCGAGCGGGACGGGGTCGCCGGCTTGGAGAGGGCGGACATCTCCTCCTTCACCAGCGACGCCAGCGCGGAGGCCGCCGAGGGCTGCCAGCTCCCGGTGTCCGTGGATGGATCCGTGGCGCCCTCGGGCGCGGCGGCCATGCTCACCGGCATCTCGGTGCGGATGCTCTGCGACATGCCGCCGGAGTTGAAGGAGGTCTCCACCGGCACCGTCACCACCGCGCCGCTCGCCGGGCCCACCAGCGCGGGCGAGGAGGCGATCACCGGCTTGGACGGCTTGGGCGCCAGCACCGACTTGAGGTCCGCCACCTCGGAGAGCGGGGTCCAGTCCGAGTAGCCGGCGCGCCAGCACAGCGAGTCCGGCCCCACCTCCCCGCGGTCCCACAGGTCCTTCAGCTTCTCCAGCGTGAGCGGCCCCTGCTGCTGGTCGTCCACCGCCACGAACCAGTCGTTCTCCGGGACGTCGCTGGGCTTCTCTCCGGCCGGCTGCTCCGCGCCGTTCTCGCCGCTCTCGCCGTTCCCGCCGCGGGCGAACTGCTCCGACTGCTGCGCCAGCTTGCGCAGCGCGTCCGCGGACACCACCCGGGTCGAGGAGAGGTCGTCGTTCTCGTCGAAGCCCAGCGGGACGTCCTCGGACTGGTCCCGCCCGGTCTCGATCTTCTGCGGGCCGGACTTGAGGACCTGGTCGAACACCGCGCCGATCTCGTCGTCCTCCACGCCTCCCAGCAGGCCGTTGGCGCCGTTGCCGCCGAAGCTGGAGACGGGCTGCCCGCCCTCCGCGCCGTTGCCGCCGTGGCCGTTGGCGTACGCCCCGTTCGTGGCCGGGCGCTCGTCGCCGCCGGGGCGCGTGCCCGGTTCGGGAGGGAGTGGATTGGGTCCCGTCGAGTCCGAGTCGCGCGACGGCGACTGCGGCATCTGCGCGACCTGGGTGGCGTCACTGTCCGCGCGGCGAACCAGGATCACGTAGCCGCACTTCTTGCAACGGACCTTGACGCCCTTCGCGCCGACCTTGTCGTCGCTGATCATGTACTGCGCGCGGCAGCTGTCACAGACGAAGCGCATCGGCCCTTGCTTAACCTTCAGGAAAGACGCAGGAAACCGCGAGGCTAAAATCGTACGGGTCGCCATCCGGAGGGTCAAGAAGCCCTCGAAAAAACCTGGGCAATGGTTGGACGGCAGGCAAGAGGGCGAAAGTTCCACCGGGAAGATCACCAGCAGTCCCGCGGAGATCGGCGAGGCGTCACCCGGCCGCGGCCGCGGCGCTCAGACCAGTCAGGCGTTCACTCTCCTCCCACAGGCGCCTCTGCACGGCGGTGTCGTACGCTTGCCGCACCGATCGGATCGGCTTCCGCCGCTCCAGGTACTGCCCGTGGTGCGCCGAGGCGTCCGGGAGCGAGGCCAGCCAGATGATGGTGTCCGCGCCCTGCTCCGGCGTGATCTGGAACGGGCGGGCCAGCTTCGCCAGCGTGCCCAGGAAACCGCCCCCCACCATCCCGAAGTTGGAGGCCACCGACCCGGGGTGGACGGCGACCGCGGTGACCCCGCTGCCCTCCAGCCGGCGCGCCAGCTCGAAGGTGAAGGCCACGTTGCACAGCTTGGAGGTGCAGTACGCGCGGATGCCCACGTAGCGGCGCTCGCCCATCAGGTCGTTGAAGTCGATCTTCCCGCCCTGGTCCGCCTTGGACGCCACGGAGATGATCCGCGACGGCGCGCTCCTGCGCAGCAGGTCCAGCAGGAGGTTGGTGAGCAGGAAGTAGCCCAGGTGGTTGGTGGCGAACGTCCGCTCCAGCCCGTCCACCGTCAGCTCGCGCCGCCCGTTCACCGCGCCGGCGTTGTTCACCAGCACGTCCAGCCGCGGCTGGGTCCTCGCCACCTCCGCCGCCAGCGCGCGGATGGACTGCTGCGAGGAGAGGTCGGCCAGCAGCAGCTCCGTGGGCCCCTTCCCGCCGGCCCGGGCGATCGCCGCCTGCGCCGCCTCGCCCCGCGCGCGGTCGCGGCAGGCGAGCAGGACCCTGGCGCCCATCTTCGACAGCTCGCGCGCGGCGCACAGCCCGATGCCGGAGCTGGCGCCGGTGATGAGGACGGTCTTCCCCTCCATCTCGCTCACCGCCGCGCCTGCACCTGGACCTCGACGTTGGTGCCCACCGCGGCGCGCAGCGAGTGCAGCTCGTCGGAGAGGGCGAACACCGCCAGGTCGCGCAGCTTGGACTTGCTGGTGAGCCGCGAGGAGCCGCCGGTCTCGTTGAGCACCATCTTCTTCGCCGGCTCCACCTCGCCCGCCACGAACAGCCCGGTGCGCACCCCGGTCAGCTCCACGCCCTCCAGGTAGCCCTTGGTGTCCACCTGCTCGGCGGCCTTGAGGTACTGCTGGACCATGCGGGCCAGCTGCGCGCGGATGGGCTCGGGGAGCGCCCTCTCCAGCGCGCGCCGCTCCTCGCCCACCGCCTGCGGGTGCGCGGTGATCCGGAAGTTGGGCACCGCCAGGGTGATCGCCGCCTGCAGCACCGCGTCCAGCCGCTCCGGCGACAGCCGGGTGGCCAGCGCCAGCTCCGGCCGCATCAGCGCCATGGTCCGGCCCAGCAGGTAGTAGACCTCCTTCTGCCCCGCCTCGCCGAAGAAGCGCCCCCCCACCCGCAGCGTCATCGGGTGGCTGTGGCAGATCTCCACCGCCACCGTGGGGTCCGGCGCCGGGTCGTTGGAGCGCTTCGCCATCCGCTCGCGGGTGGCGACCAGGAAGGGCGAATACAGCTCCACGTGCTCCATCCCCAGCAGCTTGGCCACGTAGCGGAAGTGGTGGATCTGGTACTCGGGCGCGGTGCCCACGTCGATCCGGTGGCGCTTGGGGTTGATCTGGTACTGCGCCAGCTGCACCGCCCACAGGTGCCCGGCCTGGTTGAAGATCAGCGCCAGCAGCTGGCCCAGCGGCCCGCGCACCGCCGGGTGGAAGAGCTGCCCCTGCCACTGCGCCTCGCTCACCGGGCGCTGCGCCACCTCCTTGCGCTTGGCGTAGGGCTGCAGCTTGGTGAGGATCTCCTTCTCCGCGTCGCCGGCCTGGCCGATCAGCGACTGCGCCACCTGCGCGGCGAGGTAGGCGGTGTCGTAGTCGCGCTTGCGCGCCGCCAGCTCCGCCATCGCCGAGCACACCTTCCCCTGGTTCTGCGACTGCAGCAGCGCGCGCCGGTAGGCGCCGATGGCCTCGTCCTCGTTGCCGGGGACCTGCGAGGCCAGCTCGGCGTAGGTCTCCTGCACCGGCGCGTCCAGCGGCAGCCCGGCGGCCACCACCTTGTACGCCATCAGCGCGTCCTGCGGCTGCTTGAGGACCCTCAGGTAGAGGTCGCCCAGCGCCCGCCAGAGCGTCATCCGCGCCGCGTGCGTCTCCTCCGTCTTGGGGAGGCGCTGGATCATCCGCGCGTAGTTCTCCTCCAGCTTCTTCCACTGCTTGTTGGCGCCCAGCAGCGCCTCGATGGCGGAGAACGCCTCCAGGAAGCGGTGGTCCGCGTCCAGGGCGGCGTTGAAGGCGCCCACCGCGCGGTCCAGGTCCTTCAGCTCGTCGCGGGCGATCTCCCCCAGCGCGTACTGGATCCGCTTCGCCCGCTACGAGCTGAAGGACCTGGCCGGGCTCAGGAGCAGCTTCTCGACGATCTCCGCCGCCTTGGCGCCCTGCCTGGTCTCCCGGTAGAGCTGGTAGAGCGCGTCCAACACGTCCAGCGCCTCCGGCTGCATCTTGTGCGCCCAGCCGTAGGCGTCGATCGCGGTGTAGGGGTCCTTCAGCTTCTCGCGGGCGAGCATCCCCAGCTCGACGTACATGGAGAACTTCTGCTCGCCGTCCAGCACCTGGACCAGCTGCTGGCGGTACTCGGCGGACTTGTCCCACTTGCCCGCGCCGTCGGCCAGCTGCACCAGCGCCCGCAAGGTGGGCTCGTGGTGCGGGTCGATGGCCATCGCCTTCTCGAAGTGGTTCTGGGCGCGGTCGTACTGCTTGAGGCCGTAGTGGATGTCGCCGATCTGCCAGTAGACCTCCACCACCTCCAGGTCGGTGAGGTCGTCCCGGTGGTGGATGAGGATGGACTGGTAGACCTTGAGCGCCTCCTCCAGGCGCCGGGCCTGGACCAGCATGTTGCCCAGGCCCTCCAGCGCCGGCAGGTAGGTGGCGTCCAGCTGGTAGGCCTTCTCGTAGCAGGCCAGCGCCTTGTCCTTCTTGGCCAGCTTCTCCACCACGTAGCCCAGCCGGTAGTACTGGCGGCACAGCTCCTTGCTCAGGCTGTGCTCGTCCGGCTTGCCGGTGACCCGCACCGGCATCTCCTTGACCACGATGTCCAGCATCCGCTCGCCCTTCTCCCAGTCCTCGCGGGCGATGTAGATGTCCGCCAGCGGGCGCGCGGCCTCCAGCAGCTCCGGCTCCAGGCGCAGCGCCTCCTCGTACCAGCGGGCCGCGCCCTCCTTGTCCTCCTTGGTCTCCTCGGTGTGGCGCGCCACCTCCAGGTAGGCCTTGGCCTTGGCCTCCGGGTCCTCGGTCCGCTCCGCCTCCTGGATCAGCGCCTGCTCGTAGGCGCTCCAGTCCTTGGTGGACTCGTAGATCCCCTTCAGGGCGCGGATGGAGGGGAGGAAGCCGGGGTCGACCTGCAGCGCCCGCTCGTAGCTGTGCCGGGCGGAGTCGATGTCCAGCAGCATCTCCTCGTTGATCTTCCCCATCCGGTGGTACAGCTCCACCGCCTCCACCGCGGGGCCGTAGGCCTCCGCCTCGCGGGTGAGCATCTCCAGCGCGAAGGGCCAGTTCCCGCTCCGCTCGTAGAGCAGCCCCAGGGCGTGCATGGCGGCGCGGTTGTGCGGCTCCACCTCCAGCGCGCGGGTGTAGCTCTGGGCGGCGCGGTCCACCTGCCTCAGCTGGTGGTAGAAGATGTCGCCCGCCTCCACCAGGATCTGCGCCTGCTCCTCGGAGCTCTCCACCACCTGGAGGTGGCGGTCGAACACCGCCACCAGGTCCTCCCAGCGCTCCTGCGCCCGCCGCATCCGCTCCAGCATGGTGATCGCCTGGATGTTGCCGGGATCGATCTCCAGCACGTTCTGGATGCAGGTGTCCGCGTGCTCCAGGTTCTGGTACTTGTCCTCCCAGATCGACGCGCTCTTGAAGAAGATCTTGACCCGCTCGCGGACGTCCGAGGTCAGCTCCAGCTGGGAGGCGTAGGTCTGCAGCAGATCGCCCGGGCGGTCCAGCTTGGTGTACAGCCGCTCCAGGGCGTTGAGCGCGTCGCGCTGCGCCGGGTCGAACTCCAGCGCCTGGGCGTAGGCGGCGATGGCGGCCTCGTCGTCGCCCATCTCGCGCTCGTAGACCTCGGCCACCTGGCACTGCAGCTGCCCGCGCTGCTCCGGGGTGGCGGCCAGGTCGCGCGCGCGCAGCAGCGTGTTGGCCACGTCCGGCCACTTCTGCTGCCGCCGGTAGAGGTCGGTGATGACGCGCAGCGTCTCCTCGTCCGGCTCCAGCTCCAGCGCGCGCAGCAGCGCGGCGGCGGCCTCGTCCGGGTTCTGCTGCCGCTCGTCGTAGACGCGGGCGATCTCCCGCAGGATGACCTTCCGGTCCTCGATGGAGCCGGCCGCCTCCAGCTTCTGCTCCAGCGCCATCACGTATTCGGTGTCCGCGCCGCGCCGGGCGAACATCTGGGCCAGCCGGTCCAGCGCCAGGTGGTTGGTGGGGTCGAACTCCAGGATCTTCCGCAGCGACGCCTCCGCCTCGGAGGCGTCGTCCAGCTTCTCGTCCTGGATCTGCGCCAGCGTGAGGTAGATGCGCTCGGCGAGCGGCCCGCGGGGCAGCTCGTCCGCCACCTCCTCGTAGACGGCGGCGATCTCGTCGTGCGACCCGGTCTCGTCCGCCAGCCGCTCCACCTCCTCGCGGATGCCGTCGTCGGCCGGGTTGAGCTGGAGCGCGCGGCAGGCGGCCATGAAGGCCAGGTCGTTCTGGCCCAGCCGCTGCTCCTGCACCCTGGCCAGGTCCTTGAGCGCCTCGACCTTCTCCTCGTCCGTCACCAGGTGTGGCAGGTAGCGGTCCACCGCCTGCGCGTAGGCGCGCCAGTCGTTGTGCTTGGCGTGCAGCTCGATGGCCTGCTCGTAGGCGGACCGGTTGGCCGGGTCCAGCTCGAGGATCTTCTCCAGCGGCGGGCCGGCGTTCTCCGGCTTGTTGGCGGCGCCGCGCCACAGGTCCGCCACCTGGAACAGCGTGGCCACCGCCTGGTCGCGCTCCTCCACCTGCACCTGGAGGTCCGCCTTCATCTCCAGCGCGCGCGCCGCGTCCGCCCAGGCGCGCAGCCCGAGGAAGATCTGGTGCACCCGCTCCATCTCGGCGACCTGGTGGGGCTCCACCTCCAGCGCGCGGCGGGCGGCGTCCAGCGCCTCCTCGCGCCGGCCCATCTCCGCCAGCACCTCGGCCAGCCGCAGCCGCACCGCCTTGACGCCCTCCGCCTGCTCCTGGAGCGGGAGCAGCCGGCGCAGCACCACCACCAGCTCGTCCTTGCGCTGGAGCTGGTCGTAGATCTCGCGCAGCGACTCCAGGGCCGACTTGTGGCGGGCGTCGCGGTCCAGCGCCGCCTTGAAGAACGGGATGGCCTCCTCCGCCTTCCCCGCCATCCGGAACAGCACCCGGCCCACCTTCTCGTTCAGCCGCACCAGCTCGCGCGGGTCCAGCACCGAGGCCAGCTTCTTGCGCAACAGCTCGTACAGCTCCTCGTGCCGGCCGGCCTTCTCCAGCAGGCCCTCGAGCGAGGCGAAGGCCTGCTCGTTGCGCGGGTTCTTGGCCAGCAGCTCCTGGTAGATCTCGATGGAGTGGCCCACGTCGGCCAGGCCCTCCGCCGACACCTGGGCCATGCGGGAGAGGATGCGGTCGCGCTCCGGCCCCTGCACCGCGTCCCGCTGGAGCTTGAGCACCACGTACAGCTTGTCCACCTGGCCCTGCGACTCGTAGATCTGCTCCAGCAGCCGGGCCGAGGCCAGGTGCGTC